>Ga0154020_10001801_pt1 | contig 26299 bp, 36 predicted proteins | sample Klosneuvirus_201_FD_109709 | JGI IMG/M metagenome (GOLD analysis project Ga0154020, IMG submission 109709) | Active sludge microbial communities from wastewater, Klosterneuburg, Austria - Klosneuvirus_20160825_MG | ecosystem: Engineered > WWTP > Aerobic digester > Activated sludge | place...
CCATAACGGTAATACTTGGGAGTCTACAGCTAACAATAACGTATGGGAACCGGGTGTCTTTGGTTGGGTTATAGTATAAAATAACATGATAACAATATTTAATCTTATAGGTGGATTTGGTGGGAGTACTAACCAAATTAACGATGTTCTTTTTACATTTAAAAAGATACAGCGAACTAATGCTAATTGGGAACTTGAGGCTTATCCTGTTGGCGTTACATTAACAGAAGCTCGTTGGGAAATTAGAAAGATGAGTGATGATTCTCTTGTAGGATTATCATTTAATACAGTAGCTTCTATCGCACCTATAGCAACTCCAGGTTATTACTATGTTGTTTTTAAAGGTAAGTCTTCAACTGATCAATATGAACGTAGATGGGATGATATTTTTAATTGGTATCCTAAATTTACAGAAGCAGAAGCAGATATAGTTGTAGACTTAGCCGCTGGAAATTACTTTACTAACTTTGCTCTTGCTGATAACTCAGGATTAAAAATTTATGTAAAGGGATCGGGTACAGGATATTTTTATCCTTTTGGTCTTTTAGGTAGTGCAGGTTATTCAAATTATGTAAGAATACAAAAAGAAATAGGTAATACACCAATAGTACAATCTCCAACAGGTACTGTACCTATAAGACCCGATGCTTGTAGATATATAATGTTTGATGGTTACAATGATGATGGTACAAGAGGTTGGCAAATAAGGTCAACTAACTCTCAATTTGAGATTAGATCACAAGATAATACTACAGGGTGTACAAATTTACACTTTATGGGTCTTGATATTGAAGGTAATAATCCAGCAGGTCAGGGTGCTGCAATAAGATTAGAAGTTCCAGCAGCAACAGCTTCAATCAATGCTTCTAATTTTATAAGTTTAGATAATGCTATTTTTGATTGTCGTATAGCTAATACAGGAGCAGAAGGAATATATTTAGCATATACTAACGATAATCCACAAGGAGGATATACACCTCCTAAAATGAAAAATGTCGTTGTTGCTTGGAATACAATAGAAGATACAAATCTTGATGGTATTCAACCATGTTCTTGTGTTGATATTAGAGTACATGATAACACTATAGATACATGGGGATTATCTCTAAGTCAATATCACGAAAACGCATTTAGTTGGAATCCGGGAAATTCAGGAAGATGCTATAATAACTTCTGTATAAATGGTAAGGTAGCTTTTAATGCAAGTTCTGGTTTATATCCTTATGATATTTTTAATGGACAAACAACTCCACAAAAATTACAAGTCTATAATAATGTGATGATTGAGGGCACTCCGCCAGTAGGAGGTGTTACTGAACCTGTTTTTATTTATGGACAAGTATCTAATACTGCAAGTACCAATGAGTGGCCAGTTGAAATATTCAACAATACAATAGTTTGCAACAAATTGTGTGCAACTTGGTTTTTTAATTCAGGGGGATATACTATTCCTAATTTTAAATTCTTTAATAATATCTGTGTTAGAACTGGAAACGCAGGTGATTACAATGAAATTGACTGGATAGGTGGTGGAACCTATCCTGCAACTCCTACTATAAATAACCTTCTTAGAACATTTGCAAGTTATTCTGATCTATTATTTGTAGATGCTCCCTCACGTAATTACAGAATTACAGATTTAAACTCCCCTGTATTTACAGGAGCATCTAATTTAGCAAGTCTTATATCTGGAATACCTTACATTGATGGAGATGGACTCCCTCAATTAGGTGACGGTGATTATGCCTTTGGTGCTTATTCAGGGTATGGTTATAAGGAAATAACTCCTACAGTAGATGATGCAGCAGCAGCTACATTTAGTGTTGCTCCAGCAGTTGGTAGTTTAACAGACACAGGAGGTACATTCTCATTTGAAGCTAATAAATTAGGATTATGTTATTATGTAGTAGTTCCTAATGGAGACTCTCCAAGTATTGCTCAAATTATGGCAGGACAAAACTCATCTGGTTCTGCTGCATTAGCTTCTGGTGAAATACTTGATGCAGGTACAGCTCCCACAGATGCATTTATAGGTTTAGTAGAAAATACAGCTTATGATTTATGGTGTGTATTTAAAACCCGTGATAGTATAGTACAAGCTTCACCAACTAAAGTAGACTTTACTACAGCAGCAGATGTGACTGCTCCAGTATTATCAGGTTGGGAAGTTAGAAATGCAACTCCAAATAGGTTGTATTTCAATTCCAGTGAAATTATTACAGGTACAACTTATGGTGGATTTACTATAAGTGATATTATTGGAACTGCTGTAACAATTACAGGTATAACTATAAATACAGGGTTGTTAACAGATCATTACTTTACTTTAAGTAGAAATATTGTAGCTGCTGATTACTTAGGTAAAATAGCTTATAGTGGATCAGGTTCTAATATTCAAGATGCAGCATCAAGTCCTAATGCGTTAGCGTCCTTTGCTGCTACACTCATTACAAATTCTATTACTTACTCTAAGCGGATTAATGTTAATATTACTAACTATGCTTTAGTAAATAAACCTGCTTGGAATGATGCTGATTTCTTAGGTGACTATACTACACTACGTACAGTTATTGCTAATCTTGATGATATAAATAATACTCCTACAGGATACGCATTTACTCTTGTAGATGCTTTTGGTGCATTAGAAAATTCAGTAAATGCAACAGGAACTTATATTAATGAAACTAATGCAGGAGCAAGAGGATTAGTTGTGTATAATGCAGTTGGAGCTACAAGCCAAGCTACAGTTAGATTTACAGGACTTCCAGTTGGTAAGTTATGTGATATAATTTATGCAACGAAAAGCACCTTTGGTAGTCCAACTGGAACTGTTAATATTAATGGAGCTGGTGGTGTAGCTTATGGATCAGCTTATACAGAACATCTCCAAAAAGGTATAGCAGTTGATGGAAGTGGTTATGTAACACTTGTAATGGATAATGATGTTGCCACCACTTATACTGCAATAACAGCTATAATTTTAATAGTATATCCTTAAACAACTACTTTTTGAGATTTTGACTTTTAAGATAAATTAAATAAAAAAAAATATGGCAAATCAACAAATAGGATGGAGTGAACAAACTAAATTACTCCAACAAATTCTAAAACAATTAGAAAGACTTACTAAAGTAGTGGCAACTACTAATACAACAACCACTGCTCCTTAATATGTTATTTTGGTTAGTATATATACTATCAGAAGCTCTTATACAAAATAGATATATAAAAAAGGGTAATAGACCTATTTATATACTCTTGTTTATTATAAGAGGTATATTTGCACTATTGCAGGGGGCTTTCATTTTAGATGTACAAAATGATCCTTGGTGGGAATGGCCAGTTTTACTTGGTTGGCAAGTGTGTAGTTTTTGGGTGATATTTGATCTTATTTTAAACGCCTTGAGAAATAAAGATTGGGATTATAAGGGAGAAAATAGTGGTTGGTTAGATACACTACCTTATAAATGGTGGTATACAGGAAAAATATTGGCTATACTAGGAATTGTAATTTTCTACATAATTGGCTTGCAAATATGGGAATTTTAATATAATTTTGTATAAAACCAAAATTATATGAAAAAAGACCTAAAATTTATATCCTGTCAGCCTGATGATGATTATTATATTTGGCAAGTGCATTTGTGGCTAGAGAGTTTAAGAGAGATAGGGCATTCTAATAAAGCAATTGTTCTAGTATTTACCCCTAATTTTAGGGAATATAATACAAAATGGGCAGAATTAGAGATATTATATCCTGAAACAGAGTTCTTTAAACTAAAAGATGAGGATGGAATAAGTAAACTTTTAGGAATTTATATTCCTATTTTACGACCCTACATCCTTATGAAATACTTCCAGAGAAACCCTCAAATGAGGGAAAAAGCTGTATTTTATTGTGATAGTGACATTCTCTTTACAAAACACTTTAATATAGAGAAATACATTAATGATGACATTATATATGTTTCTGACACTCTGAGCTATATTAATGCCACCTACTTTGATAGTAAAGTGAAAGATGTTCTTCCAGATAAGCTTGAAGAATATAAAAAGAGGGACATTCTTGAGGAAACTACTAAATTAGTGGGAATTTCAAGGGAAATAGCAGAGAAATACAATATGGATTCAGGAGGAGCACAATATCTCCTTAAGAATATAGATGCCTCTTTTTGGGATAAGGTAATTACAGACTGCTTAAAAATAAGGCTCCATTTACAGGATGTGAATAAGCAATATTTTGAGAGTGAAAGTAAAGGATTCCAGGCATGGTGTGCAGATATGTGGGCTGTTCTTTGGAATGTATGGAAAAGGGAGCAAGAAGCTAAAATAGTTCCAGAAATGGAATTTGCTTGGAGCTCAGATAGTGTAACAAAATTAGAAAGAGTAGGAATTTTACATAATGCAGGAATTACAGGAATTACACAAGGAGACATACCTGTATTCTTTAAAGGTACTTACCATCAAGGTAAGAGTCCTTTTACAGACGAGTATGTAGAATTTGTATATAATAATGAAAAGAGTAAGACATTGTGTAATCATTATTACGTGCAGAAATTATTAGAACTTAAAAATAATTATTATTCAAATTTAAAACAAACAGAAAATGGCAAACAGTAGAAAAGAATTGAAAGCATTTGTAAGGCTTGATGGAAGTGGCCGTGTGGTTGCTAGTTCATTAGTTTTACGCAAAAAAATGCCTAAGAACGGTAAATGGATGGAAGTGAGAGCATATGAATGCTGTGATCCTTTCACTACCACTATAGCATAATTTATTATGGCAAATAGCTTCTTTCCAGAAGAGATGATGTCAAAATCATCTAAAGAATTGTCTCTGGAATCAATTGCAGGGACATTAACGTATTTTCATGAACAATTGCACCTACTACACTGGCAAACAACAAGTTATGCACAGCATCAAGCATTAGGGGGATTGTATGAATATGTACATTCATTTAAAGATGGTGTGATTGAAAAATTAATGGGATATATGGGCAAAAGACCTTCTGCCTTTAAGATTCCACCTATTAAACAAGCATCACCAATGGCTGTAGTAGAAGAACTATGCTCATTTGCTTATGATTTATATGAATGGGCTGGTAAAAATCACTATTGTGATGTAGAAAACCTAGCCCAAGAGCTTAGTGGAGAAGCCTCTAAAACCAAGTATTTATTAACTTTATCTTAAATGCAAATAGTTAGAAAATATTTCCCAGAGATAATCTCTGATAATGAGGAAGTGTATTTTCAACACCTAATAGGGGTAATAGAGTCTGTGGATGAGCTTTCTAGCCTACAAATAAGTAGGCTAAACGGAAGTTATCATTTTAGAATAGCTCCGTCCCTTCCAAAATACAATAATATGTTATTGGAGGAATTGCTAAAATTACACAATTTATTCCATCTAAAATTAGATATTTCAAAAAGTATAAAAAGTTCAGGAACAATAGTATTCAACATAAATTTACAATAATATGCCTACGTTCATAAAAGCTGGTTTTTGGGAAAAAACAGACAAAGCCTTCAAAGGATGGCTTAATTTAGACCTTCAATTTTTAAAGGCCTCAAACTCTTCCACTTCTATAGCAGATAGTGGAGATATTACAATTTCATCTATTAAACAGACACTTACAACAAGTGCTACTGCAATTGATGTAGATATTAACTATTCAGGGGATAGTTCTATTATGGAACTAATTCTAAACGCCACTTCTAGTGTTCTTACATTCCCAGCAGGCACTCTTTGTGTAGCAGATGGTGTAGCTAGTGGAGACAATACCCTCACTCTTTCTGGTGTATCTGGAGACAAGTATTTAATAGGAATTATTAATATAGGGGGAAATTATTCTGTTGTAAGTAGGAATTTTGGACAATAATTCCTAAATTTGTATTTTAAAAACCAATAAATATATGAGTAGTATAAGTGATAAGCTAGATGACAAAGCTATTTTAGCAGTCCTTGCTGAGGACAAGAAAAATCAAATTCCTGTACCTACATATGATCCTAAAAAGATGTATGAGTGGGGGCCTGGTAGTAGTTTTACCCTTACAGGAGATGAATTTGGTGTAATCCTTAATTCTTTAAGGAAAATTTTGGTTACGCCAGAAGCACAAACTATCCTTTTAGCAGATAGGGCTTCAGATGTTATAGAACATGTGTTAGCAAGAGCTGTTGAACGAGGACAAGTAAAAGAAAAAGAGCAAAAAAAATCAGCCCCATAAACTGGGGCTTTTTTTATTCAATTATTTCAAATTTAGGAAGACTTACAATAAACTTCCCTTTAAAGCCAGCATCTCTGGCTTTTTTCATTAGTGGAATAGCAAAGTTTTCAGCTAAAATAATACAATAATCTGGAGAATTCTTAGCGAAATAACGTTTATGTACAATAGGAATACCTGTTCCAGGACTAAACTTTCCTATTTTCTCTGAAGTTTCATCTACAATTACATCTATAATATCTGTACTAAGGGACATACAATTTAATAATGTATTTCCCTTGGCAGATGCTGCAATTCCTACAATAGATGCTCCTGATTTCTTTAATTTAAGAATCTCCTCTGTGCCTGTTTGTATATTATCATATACCTTTTTAGCCCAATTTAGATGGGGGTTTATATGTGTAAGTCCATTCAATTCCTCTCTTAAAATATTATGTATATTTCTAGAAGGAGGATATTGCCCATTTTTAGCAATTGTAATTCTTATAGTTCCTCCATGTATATCTTGTCTTTCTGCATCTATCACAGCCAGTCCCACCTTTTGGCAGAGTGTATAAATAGGAGACAGAGAGATATAGGAAAGGTGCTCAAAATAAGTTTGATTGTAGGCCATCACTGCCATATTATCTGCAATATAAGGGCATTCTATTACTAGCACTCCTTTGGGTTTCAGTGCGTCTTTTGCATTTGAAAGAAAGCCATTAATATCATCTACGTGTGCAAATACATTTGTAGCTGTAATTAAATCAGCCATTGAATGGGCTTTTAAAATCTCCTTTACTACGTTTTTAGACCAAAAATCAGCAATTGTAGGGATTCCTTGGGCTTCAGCAATGGCAGCTAAGTTTGAAGCTGGGTCTACATTTAACACTTTTAAACCTATTTCCTTTTTAAACTCTTTTAGGAGGGCTCCATCATTTCCAGCTATATCAATATGAAAGCTATCTTCGTTAAGAGAGTATTTTTCTTTTAGCGTTTTAGCCATTTCTCTACAATGGTCTACATAAGGCTTATTTACAGATGACCTATAGACATAATTGGAAAACATTTTCTTAGGATCTATAATTACAGATAATTGAGAGAGATAACAATCTTCACAAAGCATTATTTGTAATGGGAATCTCTCTGCTATTTTTGCTTCTAATGAGCTATTTTCCAAATTATTAGAAAGAGGCATTGGCCCTAAATCTAAATACTTTGTTAAATTAGTACTTCCACAGGCTCTACATGAAGTGACAGATTTACAAACAGATTTATCTGAAGAATAATCCATCCATCTCTGCATATTTAGAGAAGTGTCATAGGGAGTGAAAAAGCTGGTTTCTGATAGTTTTACAGGTTTTACTTGATCATTTCTCTCTTTTGCGTGAGAAAATAGTGTTTTTCTTTCTGTTCCAAGATTAATTATTCCCGTAAGGGGGCTTATAATAGCATCATATACCATAGGAGCTATTACATCTACATAATCCTTAGAGCTCCATTTATCTACAAATGATATAGGATAGGAGAATTCTGATTTTCCAAAGCTCACCCTTATAATTAAGTGATTTTTAACCCCTCTTGTGGAAGCCTCTCCCCCCACTTTTGTCCAAGCATAGAAATTAAAGGGCAGTATTTCATCTGTTTCCAGATAATTCCCTCTGTCCCCCTTATAAATGTAATCTGTGCTCACGTATACAAGGCGTATATTCTTTTGTATACAGGCTTTTGCAACATTTGCTGCACCTATAATATTTGTAGTGATTGCTACTTCTGGGAACTTCTCTAGAATTCTGTTATCTATAACAGCAGCAGCATTTACAACAATGTCTGGTTTTTCCCTGTTAATACATGCCTCCACTGCCATATCATCATCTATAGCAACATATTCATGTGAAGGACATATTAAATCCCCATTTATTTTTTGTAAAGCTTTTCCAAGCGTACCATTTCCACCAAAAACTAAAATTTTCATAATTTATTTGTGTTTATATATCCAGGGAACTCCTCATTCCATTCTTTCCATCTATGATAGCTTATTCTGTGGTCAGTGTCCCACATACAACTTCTTCTGATATGTCCTAATTGCACAGGAATTTTTTCCATTTTTAATATTTGGGCAAGAAATGTATCTTCTCCCCCTTGATGCTCAAAATCATAGCAGTCTTCTTTAAATTCTATTTGAAAACTAGGAAATTCAAGTCTTTTAGAGGTTTCTCTATCAATACAAAAACCACTTGTTCTTATATGAGGTGTGAATACTCCTGACATTTCTATAAATGTAATACACCCATTATCCGAGTCTATTATAGGCTTTGTAAATCTAGAAACAAAATCTTTTTTCATGGGAATAGTGTCGTCTGTTGCAAAAATTAAATAGTCCCAATTTTGTTCAGCAAACATTCTCCCATAACATACATCTTGTATAATTCCTGTTTCAAAACCTATATTTTGTCTCTCTACAAAACTCACTCCTCTTTCTTCACAATATTCTCTCCAATAAGAACAATCTGTTCCCTCATCCACATTATTCACTATAAATAATTTAGCATTTTCCTTCTCACAAAGGTTCCATGCGTGCACCCATCTCTCAAGATTCGCATATCTATTATATAATGATACTACTACTATTGTTTTTAAAGGTCTCATGTAAAGGTTATTAATCGTTCTTTTTCTCTGTTAAATCTTGCTCTATTGTGTGTATCCCACATATAAGAATGTTCTACGTCAGAATACACTTGTATTACCTGTCCCCCAAAACTGTGTATTTGTTCTAGAAAAGCATTTTTACTCCTATGTTCAAATTGAAAACATTCTTCTCTTGTAGATATAGGATCCGCAGGAAAGGTTAATTTTCTAGCTGTTTCCCTACCAATTATAAATCCTGTAGTACGTATATGTGGCTTCACTTCATGTGAGAGTTCTAAACACACTACAGAATGAGGAGAGTTATTAATTTTATTTATATAAGGAGAAAGGAAGCTCTTAGTCATAGGAAACACATCATCTGTACTCCATAATAAATATTCCCATTCTGGGAACCCTTCTATTCTTCCATAGCACACATCCTGAAAAGCTCCTATATCCATTCCTGTATTATGTCTAGAGAAGCATTTTATTCCTTCTTTTTGACAATATAAGGCAAAAATATCCTTTTCTGCATGACTTTTATAGTTATGCACAATCACTAGTTCTGTTCCTTCTTTCCTATCACACATCTTCCAGCACCTAATCCACTCTATGAGATTAGTAAGTCTGTCATACACTATCACTGCTACTATTATCTTCATGTTAGTTATGGACAAAAAGCACTTTCTCTATTTTTACTTTCCTCTCAAATGGGAATTTTGTGTTAAAATCCCTTACGAATTCCCCATCAGCAGCATAAGAAGTATTTAGCTTTATTTGTTTGGCTAAATCTGTTCTTGTAGCAAATGCCCCCATATCTATTTGATTATACGCAGGAGTGCATTTAAAGAATTGGTAAAAATAGTGACTATGCACCATATCCCAATACACCATTCCTGGCTTATTAATTGTAGCATTCTTAAGCTCTTCTACAAAATTAGGAGTGTAGTAATTATCATCCCCTGTCATTACAATATAATCTGCTTCTGATTGCTGTTTACCAATTTCCCTTAAACTGTGGCCCCAATCATTATATCTCTCAAAAGTAGCAAACACAGAAATTCTATCATCCCCTAATTCTTTCACTAATCTAAAACAATAGTCTCCATCTGTTCCATCTTGTATTACTGTTGCTTGCCAATCAGGGTTAGTCTGAGCTAATAAACTAGCTAATAAACTTTGTAGTGGAAAAGTTCTATCAAATGTAGGAATTATTATTTCTACTAACATATTCTTTTAATTTTTGTGTATAGTCGTGTTTCCAATGTGGGAGGAGGTTTATTTCTCCTGTTGGAATTCTCTTATTTCTTCTTTGTTGCTCTATAAAGGCAGCATTTCTCATTACAATATTAGGTTTTCCTTCTACATCAAATCCTGCACCACTTTGGTGGTATGTAGGAACTGGTAGAGCCCATCTATACCACCAACTCACTTCTTCATCAGGTGGAAAAGCACAAACATAACCTTCTTCTCCTAATTCTCGTAATTTAGTGTATAATACAGTGTCCCCTCCAGCATTCATAATAGGAGATTTTCCTATTTTTTCCCAAGCTTTTTTACTATAAACAAGGCCAGAATTACCTATATAACACAATTTAGTGATATTAGGGTGGTTGTAATATACACCATTTCCCCATTGTAATACATTTGTATCTTCTTTCCAATACTTTTTAATATTAGATAGATGCCAGGGCATAGCTATGTCATCGTCATCAAAAACAGCAATTATTTCTCCTGAGCATCGCTCAATTGCATAATTCTCTTTCTCTCCAATTGTCTGAAATATTTTATCCAAATTAAATATTTTCACCCTAGGATGATCAAATCTAAGCTTTTGAAGAGGGTAGTCATTAACAATTATGAGTTCTGAGTCTTGGTCCGTTTGAAGCAAAAAAGAGTGTAGAGCCTCTTGTAAAAGCTCCACCCTCCCATATGTTATCATTTTTGCACTAATCATTTAAATACATCGCTTAAATCAACTCCCATTAACGTAGCTATTTCTTTCAATTTAGCTACTTTTTCTTCCATCTCACAATGAGGTTCATTATTTTTCTCATCGTAAATTTTAGCCTTTTTAAGCAATTCCTTCATCTCTTCCACTTCTTTTTTCAAAGCATCATATTCAGCTCTTGATATTTCAGGAAGATTTGTAAATTTTTCAATATAATAAGGGTTATTCCATTTTTGACCAAAATGATCTCCTACCATTGATACTACACACATATTATTGTATTTTAGTTAATTCTTCAAACCTTTTAGCATCTTCTGGTTCTAAATAAACATCTGAATTATATACAGCCCTTTCATTTTTAAACCCAGTTTGTTTACCTTGTTTATTCCTAACAGCCACCTCTCTAAGCTCTTCATGGAAGTCATTTAGTACTACCACTCTCCTACCATCCCCTAAAAGGACACTACGTATGGCTAATTCTGGGTTAAAGGAGTCTAAAAATTCTTTAAATTGAGGCTCTGTCTCTCCTTCTACAGGAGGTAATTGTTGTTTTCTTGTGTAATAAAATTGGTTTTTCATATTTGTTATTTAATGTGTTTACCTTCTACTCCTCTTTTTTTTCTGTCATTTGTCCTTTTTTCTAACCACATTAAACTTTCTTCAAGTTTTGTGATTACAATAGCATTTTCTCTACATGGGAATTTTCCTTGTAGATAATTCATACGATCAATTAACACTGCCAATAATTCCTCATTTGTAGTGCCATCGTTTATAGTGATTAATTCAGTTACTTGCTCTGGTTTATTACTAGGTTCTTTTTCAATAAATTGAATTGTTTGTCCTCCATCAGGGTTTTCAAAGTTTGCTGCCACATATTTGTGGCCTTCTCTTAAAATTTTCATAAATTGTATTTAATTTTTAATAATTCTCTTCTTTTGTTAATTTTTGTTTTACAGTTTTGTTAAATTTGTCTTTAACATTATTTTCATAATCTTCTTTATATATCCATATGAATTTTTTTCCTGTTTTAGTTTTTTCTATATTCTTTTGTTGACATGCCTGTTGAATTAATTCTTCTGTACAATTGTAAAAATTTGCTGCTGTTTTTGCTCTGTCCCATTCTTTAATAAATTTCCCATTTAAATCAAATTGAAGCACTTTTTTAATCTTTTCTTTGAAGATATAAGAGTTTAATTTTATAGAATGTTGTATATTTTGTTCTTGACTACACCATTCTAAATTAGAATAATTGTTATTTTGTCTATTTAAATCCTTATGATTTACATTTGGATAATTATTAAAATTTGGTATAAATATATCTGCTATTAATCTATGCACATAAAAATTTTTTCTTTTTGTTGAACCATTGGAGACAGTTAGTATTAAATAATTATTATTGTGTTTTGATAATTCTAATTTTTCTCCTAAAAAATTATAAACTTCTCCTGTGTTAAATATTATATATGTTTTTTTAAAAACATATAAAATACCTACATTTTCATTAATTTTTACTACTTTAAAATCTTTAAACCTTTTGTTATTTTGTTTATTAACACATGTTTTACAATTTGCCCATAGCTCATCTTCTCTATTTAAAATAGAATTTAAATCTTCAGATTCTTCTATAATTTCTACTTTATATCCATTTTTAGCAAATTCTTTCCAATTTTTAGTTCTTTGTTGTTTAGAGTATGCTCTTTGATACCCTTTATAAGAACGATTTTTATTCTTTGTCCCTTTTCCTATATAAAAGGTGACACCATCCAATGTTTGGTGTTGGTATAAATAATACATTTTTAAATATTTTTATACAAACCTAAATATAAAATATTTAGATTCCAAATTTTTCCCTAACTATTTTTATTTTATTTTTTAAAATATCACTTATAAAACCTCTTGTTTTATTATCATGACATTCTAAACAAAGAATACATATGTTATCTTGTTCATATTTTAGTTTAGGGTATTTGGACTTTTCCAGCAAATGATCAAACATATATGAAAAAGGCTCGTCTCCAAGCCATTTTTCACAATTTTCACAATTATGTTTTCTTTTATCCCAAATTGAAGCAAAAAATAAATTCCTAGTATAAAGGTCATTTATATTCTTTTGTATCTCGTCTTTGGTTGGAATTGTATTTCTACTTTTAAATGAGCTTATTTTAGGGAAAGGTTTTCTTTCCTTATGACGAAAGCAAAAATCTGACTCTGAGCTACAATTACAAACTTTACATTTTTTCATAAAACTTCCATTTAAATTTTAGAGCAGATTTTCTTTTATTTTTACAACAAAGTCCTATTGTACCATTACTGCTTTTTCCTAAAAACTTTTCAGCATCTGTTATACTACTAAATCTTTGGATTTCTTTACCAGATTTATCTAATTGTATAACAGGTTTTTTAATCTTATCGTCTATTTTTAATCTGTTAGAGGTACTCATTTTCTTACCTGTTGCATTTATTCTAGCTTTATTTCTAGTTTCTTCTGAAACAATTTTACCTATATGTGCAAGTCTTATTTTATTCTTTGTTTCTTCAGACAGTACTTTACCCCTATGTACTTCAGAGATCTTTCTACTATATTGCTCTGTTACTACTCTTCCCCTGGAACCCTCTCCACCATCCGTTAAATTAGCTAGAGTTCCATTTTTTAAGTCTTTTCTACCATATAATTTGATAAATTCTATTTCTTTTTCTTTTTCTTGTATAAATTTATAATTATCCGATTCTAGTAGAATTTCTACACTATATGGAGTTTTATCAACTATTTTATTCCATATTGGAGAAACATGTTTACAATTAGCCCTATAATATTCACTATCTTTACTGAAATATTTATCTTTAGTACCAATTCCTATATAAAAAGGCTCATTTTTATCTAATCTAATATGTCTATATAAATAGAAATTATTCATTTTTAAAGTATTTTTTATTCATTCTCCAGTTTATAGAGCTTATTATACTCACATATTGTGATTGTTCAAAAGCTTCTCTTAAAGCTTTATCAAATTCATCAAACATTACTGAACCACAATATATATTTATATTATTCATATTTCTTAAAGCTTTTAAATTGGCAAAGTTTATTATATACCTCTATAAGGAAATTGATTTTAGTTTTCCACGTTTCATAGTCTTTTGTCCTTTTATCAGGAATGGTGGACTCTAATTTTTCAATTTCATTATTTACCTCTCCTAAATTTAAATATTCCTTTCCAAAGAAAGCCGCATCTTCTTCATTTGGTAGAATAAGCTCAAATTTACTCTTTTTAGGCATATATTTCGTTTCTTTTTATCTTTTCATCTAAAAGGATTCTAAAACTCTTATTACATAGTTTTTTCTCCACATACATATCTATTAAAACTTGTAAAAACCCTTCGGGTATTTTTCTATACCATTTTGTTATGTCTTCCATATATTAACGATTATCACCAGATCCTTGAATTACATTTCTGGCTTGCCTGTCTCTCAATTTATCTAAATTACTTTCAGCTACATGTTCTAACTGAATACCTAAATCTCTGCAAAGAGCTGCCATATACCATAATACATCTCCAATTTCTCCAGCTATTTCTGCTTTTTTATCTGGTGTATAAACTCCCTCATTATCTCTGAGTACTTTTTTAATTTTTCCCAACACCTCACCAGCCTCATTTCCTAATCCTAGCGCAGGATAGATTATTGTACTTCCTGCTCCATAAATTGCTGTTTTTACAGCTTCTTCTTGATATTTTGCAAAATTCATATTATTCTTCAATTGTTTCCTCTACAGGAAGTTCTACATTTTTAATTTTAACTACAATTTCATCCTTCATTTTATTGAAAAAATCAGGATTATTTAGCATTTGTCTAAAATCCTCTTCTGGGTATTTATCCTCTCCCCAAGTGATCATTTTACCCCATTTTTTGATAATTTCAAAATCGGATGCAAGTTGCATAATTTCTCCCAATTTGTCAATACCCTTTCCAAATCTTACTTCGAAAGAACTTGCCCTAAAAGGGGGAGCCATTTTGTTTTTAATTACTTTAATTTTCGTAGTACTACCAACGGTTTCATCTCCTTCCTTAATAAAAGATTTACTAACATCTATCCTACAATCGGTATAGAATTTTAGAGCATGTCCACCTTGAGTGATTCGGCTATCCCCAAACATCATCCCTATTTTCTCTCTCCATTGAGATACAACTATCATACATGTTTTATGATCAGCTAATAAACTTTTTAGCTTGGGATAAGCTCCATTATTTAAGCGAGCTTTTTTTCCTATAGAAGAATCTCCTATTTCCCCGTCTATTACAGATTTTGGTATTAGGGAGCTATCACTATCTATAATAACCAAATCAAATTCCCCTGTTTTAATTAGTTCTTCGGCTATTTGAAATCCCTCCTCTCCACATGAAGGCTGAGCAATTAACATATCATCAACATTTACTCCTATTGCTTTAAAATATGCCTTATCTACTGAGTGCTCCCCGTCAATATATACGGCCTTACCACCTTGTTTTTGACAATTTGCAACAGCATGACCACATATAGTACTTTTTCCACTTCCTTCCCACCCTATTAATTCGTACAATTTACCTTTAACAAAGCCTCCAACACCGAGCCCTATATGATCAAAACCAATAGATCCTGTACTTATAACATCATAACCATCTGTAGATTTATGACTTAAACTTAGCACTGTGCCTTCACCATATTTTTTATTTAATCTATCAAGAGCTTCTTGAGTTTTAGAGCTAATCTCTAATTTTTTTTCTGTTTTTTTTGCCATATTAGTAATTCCAGGTTTTATAATTTATAATATCTTTTACATTTTCTCTTTTTAATCCAAATTCATTAGCTATTTGTTGTTGTGACAAATGGTCATTTTCTTTTGCAAATTTACGAATTTTTTTAACAATTTCCATATTTATTTTTGCTCCATTATTTTTTTCCCCTTTTTGAGAGGCTTTACCTATTTTATAGGAAAACCTTACATTTTGTGATTGGCTTATCCATTCAAGATTGGAAGCTTTGTTATCATGTCTTACACAATTTATATGATTTGCCACACACTTGTATGAAGGCTTTTTACAAAAAGCCTCTGCAACAACTTTACTCACAATAGGTGAATATATTTTTCCATTTTTACTAAATTTTGTTTGCACATACCCCCCATTTATTATTTTTAGTTTTAAAATTTTAGTGTATTTTATTTCCCATGTCCTAGTTTTACGAGGAATTGCTTTTATTCTACCCATATTACTAACTTGGTAACTGTCTTCATAATTAAGCACAGGCTTCCAAGTTTCTCCAGGAAGATCTTCTAATTGTGTATTTTGCCAAATTTCCATGATTTTAAATCGTTTCCACAAAAATAAGAGTAATAGTTGGGATAACCAAGTGTTTACACTTATTTATTTTAAATAAAAAACCTGGAGATGCAAATAACACCCCCAGGTAAAAACAAAAAACTTATCTTTAATTTTCTATAGAACAAGCTCCTCCTGCACAACTAGCTACTTGTCCAAATTCTACATTATCATCTCCTTCTATTACATTTTTTAAATCAATATATTTCAATTGACCAATTCTGTTTAAATACTCTAATTCTGTAATATCCTCAAAAGGGGCTTGTTTATAGCTATGTGAAAAATAGGGCAACACAGAAAGTCCATTGTACACATTTTTATTTTCCCACATCCATTCTCCTACTTTTTCCCATTCATCAATTTTTCTATTTACAAATTGAATAGAACCATCCTTTAATATAAATTGTGCCCCTACAAATCCTTTATCAACATTATAAAGTCTACTTTTATCAATAGAAATTGTGGCAGAAACATTATGTGTATTATCTCCATCTATATGACCAAATTTAATCCATTCTTGAGAGAATTTCTTTACACGTTCAAGAGTGTCAATAGCTGTTTCTGTTCTGAAAATAGACCCTTCTGGAGCCTTTACAGGAATTCTTACACATAAAGTGTCATGAGGACGTAAAACATCATCCTCACAAATCTCTGGGTGCATAATAGACAAATATTGAGCCACATCCTCATTCTTTCCAAACCTCATTGTTCTAAGGTAGAAAGGGGCATGCCAAGCATGAATTCCAGAAGCTGTCCCTAATACAAGGGAAGTGGTTCCAGATGGCTTAATACACGTTATTCTAGCTGCTTCATTAATCCCTATAAGTTCACTTGTAATAGCATTTGTTATTTTAGCTAAATGAGCTGCTATTTCAAGGTCATATTTAAGGATTTCTCCACTTCCAATACCCGTCATTCCTATCCCTAGTAAAGCATCCTTTCTTGTAGTTTTACTCCAAATAGGCCTTAAATAATGGAAATCTGTAAATCCAGCCTGTAAAGTGCCAAAAAATGCAGCAATTCCCACCCTATTATTTAGCTCTTCCTGGGATGTAATATCACTTACATCGACCTCGCACAAATTGCAAAATTGATAGGGGCGTAGTCCTATTTCACAACAATTTCCTGTTATACTATGACTTATTTGGAAACAATGAGTTTCATCTTTTACTGATATATCCCAAACATCTTCTTTTAAATCGGATTTTACAACAGAAATTACTTCAATTGTAGAGTTATCATCTGTTTTAGTCTTTTTCCAAGTATATGAGTCTAATATTTGTTGTTTTCTAGAAACAGATAAATTAAAAATACTTCTAAAATGTTTTATATTATTTTCCCCTGTTATTCGTAAATCATATCTAACAAATTGTTTATCATTTAAAGTTATAAATGATTTTTTAATTGATGTTTTAATACCGTAAAATCCTAATAATTCTGCCACTTCTGTAATCAAAGACTTATGTTTAGAAGTAAAAGTTAATCTTTTTTTTACTCCTGTTTCTACATTACCGTCAGAACTGAATAATCCATCAATTAAACCTTTTCTAAATGATTCTGATGCTTTATTCCATATTGTTTTAGGCAAACCTTCTGATTTAAAAGAGTATTCAAATTGTTTTTGGAAATTATTCCAATTTTTGTCACAAGTATTTAATTCAAGAGTTGAACCTCTATCTGAAAAATTAGCATTTATTCCTAAATCTCTAAGTGCTAAAATTAGCATGTCATTAATTCCATCAATTTTAGAACAAACTAAACCTTGCTGTAAATATCCTTCTTTTCTTAAAGTTGTCCAACCATCTCCTATTTGCCAACCAGCTAAAAACCCCTCTCTATATGTACCTATAGACCCAAACCCTAAATCTGATTTTTGTACTACAGGCAGCAAGTTTCCAGTAATTAGATCAGGACTTTTCACTTTATTAAAAGATCCATCACTATTTTTAATAGCCCATTCATGTTCTTTTGTAGCATAATATTTATGGTTTCCTTTAAGGGTAATTTCCCACAATTCTTGATTTTTACCAGATAACCAGCATTTTGCTGGTGATTTTTGTCCATTTAAGTTAGTAACAGTGAATTCCTGATCTTGTAACTGTTCTATTGGGAATATACCTTTAGAAGTCCATACTTTAGTTCCTGCTCTTAATGAAGGATTGGTTCCCCAATCTTTATTATTTGTCCAATATACACCTGGTTCTCCACTTCCAGAAGCTTCTACTCTTTTCCATAAACTATCAAATTCCTCTTTCCCCACCTTTCCTCTTTCTAAGACAGCAGAATTGTTAGCTCTTCCTCTTTGTTCGTTAGTTTCCCACCATGTTCCATACTTACATGTAATCATTTCCTCATCATCATGAGAAAATAAGGCAATCATAGCACTCCTACGAATACCTCCTGCTAATACAGAATTAGCTATATGACACAGAATATCATGGCATTCTAATGAGGAAAGGGATTCTCCAACAACTTTCCTATCTAAAATAGCTTGTATGTGAATTAAGCATAATTTAAGAGGTTCAGGGCCTGGAGCTTTTCCTCCTGCTGTCACTAGTCTAGCACCTTTTTGTCTAACAGCTCTGAAATCAAAATCAGGCATAAAAGAGCCTTCTAAATAGGCCTTCATAAGCACTTTAACAGCATCTGCCCATCCCATGATGGAATCTTCAACTAAATATTTTCTCTTCTTTCCAGGGGCCACAATTACGGGTAGTTGCTCAATATGGTGTCTCTGGACACTATATCCTACACCTGTACCTCCTAATAAGAGGAACATTGTTTCTGAAAAGCTATAAACACTGTCAATTGGTAAAAAACAGCAATTATACCCTCTGGCATTATTTACTTCTAAAGCCACTCCAGCAAACTGAAGAGCCCTCATTGAGGGGAGTATTTTCTTGTCTCTTATGTATTTTGAATTTTCTTTAATCTCATTCTCTAATTTTGGGTATTTCTTAATAAGCATTTCATTATACCTATCAATAATTTCATCCCACGTCTCTCTCCTACCCTTATCAGGTAGAAATTTTGCATACTTACTAAAAATTGTGAGCGAACTTAGTATCTCTCTTCCTACATCCATATATTTTTGTTTAAAAGTTAAAAAGGGGCTACAAGATATAGCCATTTCCTTAAATAACCTAATTTTTTATTCTAATAATATTAATTATATTAATTCTTTTGGTGAAGGATTTTCTAATTGAAAATGTATCATCATTAGATTTGCTGTAGCTGCTGCTATATGTCCTAATTCTTGCCCATCATCTAAATAATTACCTTTCATTATTTCAAGAGTATGCCTAAAAAGAGCTTGTTTTAATGATTCCATACTTGTTGGATTTTGCCATGTATAAGGCTCGTATTTTTCTTTACCTTTTTGCATTCTTTCTGCTAAAAGTGTAATAAAATCCCAATCTATCTCATAATTTAATTTCCCTTGCGTTATTTTTCCTTCTTTAGACCTCATATTAATTCTCTAATTTTATCTAAATCCATTATTTCATTTTCTTCTTTCCACCCGTCCCATACTTCCATATCATCCTTAAAATCTACTCCTAACATATCTTCCCAATGTCTCTTTAAATCCTCAGATTTTGTAAATATTCTGTATTGTAAAGAGTTATATTTCTCTTTAGATCCATTTTTTACAACATCAAATTCTATTGGAAATATGTCTTGAAATTTGTCAGAAGTTAGAGAATATTTACCTCTTTTTATCAAATCAAAGTCATTTTTTAGATTTTTATCAAGTTTATATACTAGTACAATAAATCCGTCTTCATAGTCATAATCATCTACTATCTGATTTGTACGTTCATATTCTCCATCTAAAAAATATCTAAACTGATCAAGGTTTTTAGGTTTAAAAAGGAGGTAGACAGCATTTTCATACTGTACATCTTTTCTTCCATCCTTAATATATCCATTAATACAATTATGATCTTTTAAGGCCTCTCTGTTGATTTTAAGAGTGGGTATAATAAATATGGTGGTAATATTTTTTTTTATACTCATATTTTACTTTTAATATTCACTATTCCATTATTAATATGATTAGTTTTTGAAATATTCCAAATATTGTTTTCCTTAGCCCATTTTATATCTTCTATAATTTGTTTTACACCAGGATAGTGTCTACCATTATGTGTAAATCCATTATAAGCATCATCCATATCATCACTATTTAATGTGTAAATAAGTGGTTGATAATAATTGATGCTATCACATACAATAAATCTAGGATTTAATACAGTGTAATACTCTAGTCCTTCTCTTTCTTTAAACTCATAAGCAGCTTGCTTATATAAATAAGCCTGAATATAGGCTCTTCTGTAAAGGTAATATTGTTCATAAAATCCTTCTACAGCCCATACACACTTTAAATCATCCACTTGAATGGTTTTTTCTTTATGATCCACCACTAGCCAATCCATCATAGATTTAAGCTTTAGCCCATCAATTTCATAATTTTCTATCTGGAATTGTGTATAAACATTCCACCTATCAGAATTTACAAGATTTAATGTTCCTGATGTAATTTCATTGGTTTTTAGCTCTTCTACCACTCTTTCAGCATTTGTAACATCATCTGTTGTTACCACTGTTAGTCCTTTGGCTCTAATTTCACGTATTTCCTTGTAATAAATTTCAGCATCACTACCTATAAACTTACCTAGAACAGCTTCTAATTTAATCTTAAACCCACTTTCTACGTGTGCTTTTTTAGCTAATTCTTCAAATTCCACAGTAATCTCCCCATCCTCATTTGTAACTGCCTTAGTATTTCTGTACAAGGATTCTACAAATTCTAACATCAACCCTGTGGGGGCCTTAGCTAAGGAAGACATGTAAAATCTATCATCAAATTTATCCTTTTCAAAAAGCAATGTTTCCACCACTCTTCCTACAATAGCAGCCTTAGAGTCCTCTTCTTCTGTTAATTTTTCATTCAAAACGTATTTTTTATAATATTTACGTCTGTCTAGAGAAAATTCCTTTAAAGAAGAGCTACTGTCAATTAATAATTTTCTATATTCTGATTCAGATCTTGATATATTTATCATAATTTTATTTCTTTATATTTCCATTTAAATCCATAAGCCGTTTCTTGCTTACTTCTGTTTTATTGTTTTCTTTTATCATATTCTGATTGTTCTTTAAATTGAGTTTTTAACTCCTCAAAATGTTCGTAAAAATTATCACAGTATCTTACTCTGTCCACCATCATTATTTCACAGAGTTTTTCATATTCTTCCTCATCTTCATGAATTTTATCTATAATGCTCATACTTTTTTGTTTAAAAATGCTTGTATTTCTGAGGCTAAATCATAGCTAGAATGAAAATCTTTACATTTATATTTATGGTTTGGTACTTGGTTTATAAAATAAAGTGCATTTTCAAGAAGATTTTCAACTATTTTCTCATTTTCCATCTTTTCTTTTGTTTTTACTACTTCCCAAATCATACTCTAATTATTTATCAAGTCTAATTCCTACACACACTGGAAATCTTGGAATTCCATCTTCTGAATATTCAAAAAATCGTATTTCCGCAGTTTTTCCAATATAATCCTTTTTATTCTTAAGCCACTCCTCTCTTTCAGCATGAGAGAATTTCATACCAGCTTGAAAGGTTTTACCTTTATATTCTAATACAGGAACTCCTTGCTCTGGTCTTTGGTCAGCAGGAAGTACATCAATTATTTTAGCTGCAATATCCTGAAAATCCTTGTATTTTAATAAGCTTGAGCTTCTTTTATTACACTCATATCCTTCATTTCCATGTCTAATTATAGATCCCTCATATCCTTCATTTATAAATTTAGAGTGGTATTTAAATAGTTCTTTTTCTGAGGAAATATCATATTGTGGTACAGATACACAAGATTTAAGATCTTTTATATAATTTCCACCATATCTACTTATAAAGTGACTTTTTGATACAGTATCATACACATGATATTTTATTGATTCTGTTTCATTTGGCCTATATTTCTTAATTAGGCGCATATTTTCCTGGAAACTTAGTCCATGAGCATATAATTCTCCATCAAGAATAACTTCTCTCCTAATAGTTGATAAGTCTTTTTTAATATGATCCAATCCTTCTATTGTTTTACCATCTCTACTAATTAGTATCACATTTCCATTAGATTTTACATGAGCTAAACATCTCATCCCATCTAGTTTAGGTTGAATAAAAACCCTTACACTCCAATTTATTTTTTTCTTTTCATCAGAATAAGATTTAGCTAACATAGGAAGGATAACTTCATTTTGATTAACTTCTTCAATGGTTTCAAAATAACCCTCATCTTTTTTAGATTTCCATTCTGATTCTAGTTCTAATAAAGCCTGTTCTTTTCCAGAAGTTTCGTTAGATTTTCCTACATTTTTTGGTGTACATTCTTTAATGTGTTTTACAAGTTTTCCATCTAATAAACCTGCTTCTTGCATAAGTTTACTATTTAATGTATATATTTTCCAAATTCTAAGCTTTCCTTTACTATCTTTTTTATATAAAACTTTTTCCATATTCTAAAATTTATTTTCCTTCAAAAACTCATATGCTTCTTTCTCTCCATCACTCATAGGAAATTCTGTTTCCAGGAGCTTATAAGCTTTTCCTGTAGCAAATATTCCATCTTGATCTCCCTGTTGTATAATTACAGGCTCTTCTGAATTATCACTGTCGTAGTCTAAAATGACTAATTCTACATCACAATTAGAGTCTACACTCTGTACAATTCCTCCTTCTACAGTTATTAATATTCTTGGTTTCATTTTCTCTCTAAATTTGTTTTATCATCGTGGCATTTTTTACAAGCACATTGAAGATTGTCAATCTCACAAAATAGGTTTTCTATAAACAATGGTAGGTCTGATGCACTTTTAAGTGTCCCGACTGGTTTTATATGGTCTACATTTATAAATTTATCCATAAACCAATTTTTACAAATATTGCATTGTACTTCCCACTTTTGACGTTTATTTGGCCCTTTATAAGGTCTTCTATTTCTCCTCTTACACTCTAGAATAGGTTTCCACCATCTAGATTTTTGTCTTAAAGCACTCCTTATAAATCCCCAGAATCCAGATTCGGTCATACTTCCATGATTCCTAGGCTTTTCTAATTTAGCCTTACGTTCTTTCTTTACACTTTTCTTTCTCTTTCCCATAATATAAAAATATGGGGCAAATATAAGAATATCCGCCCCATAAAAACAAATTAATCCCAAACAACTTCAATTCTATTAGAAATAGCAGCTTTCATCTTCTCTAATGTATGAATAGCACTTGTAAGCTCAGAAGCTGAAATCTGAGGGATACTAAATGTATGTCTTTGCACTTCTTCTGCAAAGCTATTTTTTACATAAGTTTCAATATCAGAAAGACATTTTTCTTCAAATACATCTCCTAAATCTGTTACATCAAATTCATCATCATCAAGAATATATTGCTCCTCATTATCTAATGTAGCAGCAAAGAACCATCTAGAAGTACGTAATTTCCCCACTTCATTTAATGGAACAGCTAATACATCCATAGGATTGATAATCACTAGAATTGGTGTATCTCCAAAGCCTGAATAATCATACTCCTTACTTGCAGCATGGAATCCTTTAGAGCAGCTAATGGTGTTATTATCATCACCATACTGTCTAGGCATGCTTACAATTTCTCCTACACGATAATCTTCTCTTCCTGTATGAGCTGATGTATATGCTTTTTCTTGCATATTTGGTAGGTCTAAATACAAAGCCTCCAAATTACCTTTCCATCCAATATCCTTTGTAAAATCATACCCCCCATTAGGTAACGGCATAAAAAAGAAATCTCCATCTACTTTTTGATAGATATTGTAATTTTTAGGGGATTTTTTCCAAACAGCCTTCACTTTTGTATAAGCATTAGATACAAATTCTACAAGCTTCTGATTCTCAGCTCCTTTACTCACCACTCTACGATAGGCATAGAAATTACCATGCTTATCAATTTTGAAATGGTGATTAGATAGGAATGTGTACAAATCTTCTGCACTTTGAGCATTAGGATTTAAGCAACATTTTAGCCAAAATTTCTTAAGACTCTGGTATTCATCAGTTTCTTGTACATCCAGACCTTCATATTTATCAAACAGAAGGATAAACTGATTTACAAGGAGTGTAGGAAGGCTTCTGCTTTCCACCTCTTTCATGTAAACAGATCCATCTTTTACAATAAAATCTCCACTATCTTCTAGTACACTTATTCCTTTAGAAAGAGCTAAATTCTTTTGAAACTCCTTCTCTCTTGCTTTCTTTTCTTCAATTCCTTCTACAGAACTTCCTATTTTAAGGAGCTCTTCTTCTGTTTCTGCATTACGTGCATCCTGGAAATCTTGTTGATTGGAATTTGGTTTAGAAAGAATACTACCATCTTGTAAGATGATTGTAAGTACATCATTTGTTAATTTGATGCTTTTATAAGGCTTTTCATTAACAATTTGGATGGGAACTTTTCTCATTTCCTCTTCAAGCCAATTCAATTCTTTTTCTTCTCTCTCATCATCCTCTTGAAAATCCTTAATTTGTTCTTCTAAAAGCTTGTTTTTAAGCTTCTGTTGCTCCACTTTAAGAGCCTCTAGTTCTAATTGTTTCTCAGTTTTGAACCACGACATACTGAATAATTTCATAATTTTGTTATTTTAAATTGTTTGTTCTACTAATTCTTCTGTTAACTCCTCTATTTCTTCTTTGTTTATAGGAAGATTGTAATTCTGCCAATCCATTCTTTGTTTATAATACTTAAACAAATCTTTAATCACCTCTATTACTCCTGGCTTAATTGGAGCGGAATAATACCCAGATCCTGTATTTAATGAAGATAGTAAAGGCTGTAAAAATCTAAGCTTTTTAAGAAGGAATTTCATTTCCTTGTATGCAGAATAAGGCACTTCATCAAATAGGTTGTTCTCTTCTGCCACAGAAATAAGAGATTTATATAACTCCTCATCCCCTCTCAAGTAAAAATCCTCTGAATACTTGTCTAAATACATGATTTTCTCCTTAAAAGATACGGAAATATCCGTAAATATACTAAAATGTGCGAATACATGAGAATATTCTCCTTTTAGCTTACTAATTAAATAGGCTGTCACCATCCTTTTAAACACCTTATGCTTTCCTTGCTCAAAATCTTCCATTTTTATCCAATTATGTAATTCCACCTCTTTTAAATTCTTTAACTCTCTATCTGAAAATATCACAAATTTAACATCTTTATTGTTAAATACAGTGAAATACTTCTGAAATTTGTCCTCATGTTCTTTTCCTCCGTATACAATTATGTATTTAGCCTTATGGGCCTCTTTTAATTGTATAACAGTGGGGACAAATTTACACTTACTTCCAGAAACATATCTCTCTAAAGGAGCTGACATCTTTCCTGTCACCTCTCCTACAAGCTTTTTACGTCTTATAGTGCCGCCATTTTTGATTTTTTTAGCAGCTTTAGAAGCTTTTTGGGCTGCAATATATGCTGCTGGAATATCTGTCTTATCTAAATCAATAAATCCCTTGGTAAGGAGAGATATAATATGTCTACATTCTGATATTCTAGCTCTCCACTCCTTTTTAGGAGCTTTTCTGAGCTCTAATAAATCAATATAAGTGGTGTAGTCTGTTTTATTAGCTTTCACCTTTCCAAGAGTAAAATCTTTTGTTTTCTTGAAAAAATAAGCTGTTTCCGCATTTCTAACTTCACTTCTTAACCACTGTTTCTTTTGATGTTCTATTTTATCAGAATAAGTGTATAAATGGTCTTGTTGGAGTTTATCATAGTTAAAACTAGCTCTCCAACTACTGTTTCCTTGACTAAATCTACCTCTATGTAAAATACTCTGTACCTGGTATTCTTTAATTAGATATTCTTTGATTGTATAAATTCTACTCAAATCAAGTAGCTCTATACCCTTTAATTTAGGAGTTACATAAGGAATAGAAGAAAATGTTTTTAAAGCTAGTGTTTCAAAATATGATTTTCCGTCAAATGATGGGACATTTCTGTAACTACTACTATAATAATTTAAAGCTGAAAACACATCTTCTGTTTCTTTAATTTGTTCATTATATTTGTTAATAAAATAGTCTGCTACCTCTCTTAATCTTTTAAGAATAATTTC
>Ga0154020_10001802_pt1 | contig 26288 bp, 14 predicted proteins | sample Klosneuvirus_201_FD_109709 | JGI IMG/M metagenome (GOLD analysis project Ga0154020, IMG submission 109709) | Active sludge microbial communities from wastewater, Klosterneuburg, Austria - Klosneuvirus_20160825_MG | ecosystem: Engineered > WWTP > Aerobic digester > Activated sludge | place...
GCCCGTTATCGGCGGGGTGAACCCGCCTGCGGGCGCGATCGCTTCGCTCAACAAGTCTGGGCCCGTTATCGGCGGGGTGAACCCGCCTGCGGGCGCGATCGCTTCGCTCAACGCCATGGCGATCGAGCGCGAGGCCTTGTTCTCGGCGCAACGCTTTGGCCGCCGCCTCCCCAAGGACGGCGCCTTCATCCTCGTGCTCGACGCAGGTGGCGATCTGGGCACCGCGGGAACCAGCGCCGATCGCGCCTATTTGGGCGGGCTCTTTGGCCTGGCCAAAACGGCCGCGCTGGAGTGGCCGGACTGCCATGTTCGAGCCATTGATATCGACCGCGGAGGACGGAGTGCAAGCCAACTTGCAGACGCGCTCCTCGAGGAATTGCTGCAGGGTGGCCCCGAAGTCGAGGTCGGCCTCGGCCGCGATGGGCGACGGGTGACCTTGCGCAGCCGGCTGGCCTCGCCGTCCGCCTCGACCCCCGTCATCGACGCCAAGTCGGTGGTGGTCGTATCGGGCGGCGCTCGTGGCGTCACCGCCGGAGCCGTCATCGCGTTGGCCAAGGCGCACCGCGGCCGCTACGCACTGCTCGGACGAACTCCCCTCAGCGAGGAGCCGGCTTCCTGCCGAGGGAAGTCCGAGCGAGAGATCATGGCCGTGCTAGCCCAGGAGATGGCGGGCGCGACGCCCAAGGCGCTGCGGTCGAAGGCCGATCAGGTGCTGGCCAACCGAGAGATTCGCGCGACGCTCCAGGCGATCGAAGCCGCGGGCGGCGAGGCGCGCTATCTAGCGGTGGACGTGCAGTCCGCGGCAGAGGTCGCGCGGGCGCTGGAGCCGCTCCGGGCGGCCTGGGGCCCGGTCACTGGCCTGATCCACGCCGCGGGTGTCATCGAAGACCGCCGCATCGTCGATAAGACCGCGGCTCAAGTGGACCGGGTGCTCGGCACGAAGGTCGACGGCCTGAACGCCCTGCTCGCCGCAACGGCAGCCGACCCGCTGAAGCTGATCTGTCTGTATTCGTCGATCTCCGGCCGCACCGGGAACATCGGCCAATCCGACTACGCCATGGGCAACGAGATCTTGAACAAGGTCGCGCGTTCCTTGGCCCACCAGCGGCCTGGCTGCCTGGTGAAGTCGATCGGCTGGGGCCCCTGGAAAGGCGGCATGGTCACGCCCGCGCACGAAGAGGTCTTCAAGGCCCAGGGCGTGCCGCTGATCCCGCTCCAAGAAGGCGCGAACATGTTGGTCGCCGAGCTCTCCTCGCCCGAGGGCGTGGAGGTGGTGCTCGGCGCGTCTCCGGTGTCCAAGGAGCTGGTCGTCGATCTGCTCGTGAGCCGCGCGACGCATGCGTATCTCGAAGGACACGCCATCAAGGGCACGCCGGTGGTCCCGGTGGTGCTGGCGCTCGAGTGGTTCGTGCGGGCGGCGCGCTCCTTCGCTCCGAGCCTCAGCCTGGTGCGGATCACCGACCTCAAGGTCGTCCGTGGCGTGCGCCTCGAACACTTCGAGGACGGAGGGCACGCGCTGGCGGTTCGAGTGCGGCAGATCTCCAACGGGACGGGCATGACCGTGCGCCTCGAGCTCCTCGGCAGCGGGGGCGAGCTGCACTACTCGGCCGACGCCCAGCTCGCGCCGGTCCAAGAGCCGCCCGCGGCGAGGCCCGCCGACCCGCAGGTCTCGGCCTGGGGCGAGCAGCCGATCTACGGCGGCGTCCTGTTCCATGGACCGAAGTTTCAGGTCATCCAGGCGATGGACGGGGTCTCGGATGAAGGCGGCGCGGCCTCCTTGTCGGGCGTTCAAGACCAGGGCTGGCCGGCACAAGGATGGCGGACCGACTGTGCGGCCATGGATGGCGGCCTGCAGCTGGCGCTCCTGTGGTCCAAGCAGGTGCTGGGCTGCGCGTCGCTGCCGACCGCGATCGGCGCGGTGAGGGTCTACAGTGATGGGCCAGCGGTCGGTCCGATCCGCTGCGTCCTGCTCGGGCGCGAGCGACAGAAGGAACGGGCCATCTCCGACGTGTACTTCATGGGGGCCGACGGCGCCCTCTTGGCCGAGCTCAAGGGCGTCGAGACGCACGCGCTCCCCGGTAAGTCGTGAGCTTCGAGCCGATCGCCATCGTCGGCCGGGCCTGCGTGCTCCCCGGCGCCACGAGCCCGAGCGCTCTGTGGCGCGCGGTGGCGGCGGGTCAGGATCTCATCTCCTCAGCGCCGGCATCCCGTTGGCGCCTGGGGGCCGAGCGGGTGATCTCCGCGCAGGGCGGCATCGATCGCGCCCTCACCGATCGCGGCGGCTACGTCCGAGAGGAGATCCAGGCGCCGGAAGCGGTCGGGCTCGACCCCTTGGTGTCATGGCTCTTCACGGTGGCCCGAGGAGCCTTGGCCGAGGCCAAGGCCAGCGACCTCTCGCGGGCGGGGGCGATCTTCGGAAACCTCTCCTTCCCCAGCAGCTCGATGTCGCGATTTTGCGAGTCGGTGTGGCTCGACTCGGGAGAGCAGATCGACCCGCGAAACCGCTTCATGTCCGGGCTGCCGGCCTTGCTCCTCGAGCAGCGCCTCGGCCTCGGCGCGGGCGCTTATGCGCTCGACGCTGCCTGCGCGAGCTCCCTCTACGCCATCAAGCTGGCCTGCGACGCGCTGCACGACGGCCGCGCCGACCTGATGTTGGCCGGCGCCGTCAACCGCGCCGACGATCTCTTCATCCACGTCGGCTTCACCGCCCTCTCCGCCCTAAGCAAGAGCGGCCAGAGTCGACCGTTCAACGCCGAAGCGGACGGCCTGGTGCCCGCCGAGGGCGCCGCGATGGTCGCGCTCAAGCGGCTCAGCGACGCGCGTCGAAGTGGCGATCACGTCTTCGGCGTCATCCGCGGCGTAGGGCTCTCCAATGACGGGCGCGGCCGAGGCTTCTTGGCGCCGTCGGAGCAGGGCCAGGCCGTCGCCATGCGCCGCGCCTTTGAGCAGTCCGGGCTCGAGCCCCGGGATATCTCGCTGCTCGAGTGCCACGCCACCGGGACCCCAGTCGGCGACGGCACCGAGATCAGGAGCGCCAGCGCGGTCTATCAGGGCTGCGCCGACCTCCCGATCGGCTCGCTCAAGTCCAACCTCGGTCACCTGATCACGGCCGCGGGCGTCGCGGCGCTGATCAAGGTGGTCGAAGCGATGAGCGCGGGCGTGCGGCCGCCGACGCTGCACGCCGGCCGGCCCGTCGCCGAGCTGGAGCGCTCGCCCTTTCGCCTGCTGACCAAGGCTGAGGCCTGGGAGAGCCAGGGCCCAAGGCGCGCCGGGATCTCGGCGTTTGGCTTCGGAGGCAACAACGCCCACCTGCTCGTCGAGGCTGATCACCCCGCGATCCCCCTGCCCGCGCGGGCCAAGCGCGCTCCCGAGGCGATCGCGATCGTGGGCCTCGGCCTCACCGTCAACGACGCGGCGGGCAAGGCCCTGGTGGAGAAGGTGCTGGCGGGAGGACCGCTGGGATCAAAGACCGACCACGTCGATCTGCCGCAGAGCGAGCTGCGCTTTCCGCCGAGCGATCTCGAGCAGACCCTGGGTCAGCAGCTCGTATTGCTCTCGGCGATGGACGAGGCGATGACCGGGCTCGGCCCGCTGATCAAGGACCGCACGCAGGTCGTGATCGGCATGGGCGCCGACGTAGAGGTCGCGCGCTACGGACTCCGTTGGCGCTTGGCCGAGCGCAGCGAAGAGCTGGACGGCGCCGCGCTGGCCGAGGCCCGCGATCGGGTCGTCCCCGGCCTCCGTTCGGCGGGGGTGGTGGGCACCATGCCCAACATCGTCGCCAACCGGCTGAGCAGCCAGCTCGACACCACCGGCCCTAGCTTCACGGTGTCGGCCGAGGAGCGCTCGGGCCTGATCGCGCTCGAGGTCGGGGCCCGCGCGCTGCGCGCAAAGGAGATCGATCTCGCGATCGTCGGCGCGGTCGATCTCGCCACCTCCGAGGCGCACCAGAAGGCCGCTGAGGCCCTCCAGTTGGCCGGGTACGATCGTCCCGCCGACGCCGCGGTGGTGCTGGTCCTCGAGCGGCTCAGCGACGCCGAGCAAAAGGGCCGCCCCGTGCTGGCCGTGCTCGGCGAAGAAGGGGCTTTGGGAGCTCGCCGCATCGATCCGTCGGCGATCTTCGGCCACAGCCACGCCGCTTCGGGCCTGCTCTCGGTGGCGACCGCGGCGCTCGCGCTCCACCGCCGGCAAGTGGACGGCTTGCCTTGGCTGTCGTCCGGGCCTCGCGCGGCCGCGGTCGAGGTTCGCCCCATGGAGGGGAGCACCGCGCGACTCTCCCTCGTCGAGCACGCGCCCACCCTCAGCGAAGGTCGGGGCCACGCGCCCAGGATCCACGTGTTTTCTGGGCGCGATCGGGCTGAGGTCGTCGAGCGCCTCCGCCACGGTCAAGCCGGCGGAGAAGGTCCGTCGCGCTGCGCGCTGGTGGCGACGACCCCCGAAGATCTGCGGGCCCGCCAAGGGCAGGCCGCCGACGTGCTCGCCCACGGGGGCAGGAGCGCGGTGGGGATGCGCTATTCGGATCGGCCGATCACCGGCGAGCTGGCCTTCGTATTCGCCGCGGCGGGCGCCGCCTATCCCAAGATGGGCGCCGCGCTCCTCGATCACCTACCGGAGCTGGGCGACCAGGTCGGCGCGCGCTTTCGGTCCCTGAGCAAGGCCCTGGGCTGGGCCTATGACGCGGCGGCAGCCCCGGGCCCGCTCGACCGGTTGTGGGGCGCCTCCAGCCTGGGCCTGGTGCACGCGGAGCTGAGCCGCGGCCTCCTCCAGCTGCGGCCGACCGCAGCGATCGGCTACTCTTCGGGCGAGAGCAACAGCCTCTTTGCCTTTGGTGCCTGGCGAGACCTCGACCAGATGATGGCGCAGGCCGAATCGCTCGGTCTGTTCCGGGCCCGCCCGGGCTGGGCGACCTGGTCGGTGCGAGCTCCGCTCGGCGAGATCGAAGAGACCGTGCGAAGGCAGCCCGGCAGCTACGTCTCGATCATCCACACCGACAATGACGCGGTGATCTCTGGTGAGACGGCGGCCTGCGACGCGGCCGTCGCCGCGCTCGGAAAGTCGCGTTGTCGCCGCATCCACTACGATCTGCCGGTGCACGTGCCGGAAGCAGAAGCCGAGCGCGCCAAGTGGCTCCTCCTCCACCAGCGCGAGACCCACGCCGTCGAGGGCGTGCGCTTCTACACCAACGCGGGCCACCGCTCCTATGCGCTCGGCAAGGCAGCTTGCGCCGACGCGGTGACCTCGCAAGCGATCCATCGCCTCGATCTGCGGCCGACCATTCACCGCGCCTACGAGGACGGCGTCCGGGTCTTCGTGGAGCATGGCCCCCGCTCGGCCTTTGGGGGCTTTATCCGCGAGATCTTGGGGCCCAAAGAGGCGATCGTGGTCTCGCTCGATGACGAGGGCGGCGGCCTGCCCAAGCTCTATGAGGCGCTGGCTACGCTGGTGGCCGCCGGAGTGACCATCGATCACGCGGCGCTCTCCGACCGCTTGGAAGGGCCAGCCGTGGTCGCGCGCGGCCCCTCACTGCGCTTTCAGGCCCACCGCCCACCGATCGGGCTGCTCAGCGCCCCGGTCTACGAGATCGAGCCCGTGCGCCGCCCCAACCCCGATCCCAAGCAGCGTTTCTCGATGGATCCTGCGCCCCCGCTGGCGCCGATCACCGCGCCCGAGCTGGAGCCCGCGCGGCCGCCCCAAAACCTCGCTCCCCCGAGTCGCCCCGTGACAGTACCGACGCACGCACCCGTGTACCCCCCGGCACCTCCCGCTTCTGGCACTCGCCCGAGCTTCATCGCGGAGGCGCACGAGGCCTTCTTGCTCACCCAGGCCGAGGCCCATCAGCGCTTCCTCGAGCACCAGGCGAAGGCCATCGCGATCTTGGCGGCCCGTGGCGCTGGGGTGTCCGCAGCGCCGGCGCCCGCCCCCACACCTACGCCCGCGCCGCTCGCCCGAGCGCCAGCGCGCGTCGTCGAGGCAGAGGCCCGGCCGGAGGCCCGAATCCTCGAGCCCGAGGTCCTACCGCCCGTGGTCAGCCCGCGCCCGACGACGCAGCCCGCCTTGGCCCCGGTACGCGCCAAGGCTCCGCAGGGCCCAGGCCTGAGCCTCAGCCGCGAGCAGCTCTTGGTCCACGCCAGCGGGAAGATCTCGGAGATCTTTGGCCCCCTGTTCAAAGAACAAGATCAGTGGGCGCGCCAAGTCCGGATGCCGGAGCCCCCGCTCCTCCTCGCCGATCGCGTGCTCTCCATCGACGCGGTCCCAGGATCCATGGGCACCGGCACGATCCGCACCGCGACCGACGTGAAGGAGGACGCCTGGTACCTCCACCAAGGCCGGATGCCCGCCGGGATCCTGATCGAGTCCGGCCAGGCTGACCTGCTCCTCATCTCCTATCTCGGCATCGACGCGCTCAACCGCGGCGAACGGGTCTACCGCCTGCTCGGCTGCGAGCTGACCTATCACGGCGATCTGCCGACCGTAGGCGAGACGCTGGAGTACGAGATCAAGGTCGACGGCCACGCCAACCAGGGCCCGGTCCGCCTCTTCTTCTTCCACTACGACTGCACGGTGAACGAGAAGCTCCGCCTCTCGGTGCGCGGCGGTCAGGCCGGCTTCTTCACCGACCAGGAGCTGGCCGAATCGGCTGGCGTGCTGTGGTCGCCCGAGGGCCAGAAGATCGTGGAGACCCCGCGTCTCAGCGCCCCGCTGGTCTCGGTGCCGCGATCCTTCGACGACACAGCGGTCCAGGCCTACGCCGAAGGCCGCCCCTGGGAGTGCTTCGGGCCAGCGCTGAACCACACCCAGACGCACGTCCAAACGCCCAGAATTCCCGCCGGAAAGCTGCAGCTCTTCGATCGCGTCACCGACTTCGATCCCCGGGGCGGTCCCTGGGGCCGCGGCTATCTGTCGGCCGAGCTCGATCTGTCGCCCGACGACTGGTTCCTGAGCGGCCACTTCAAGAACGACCCCTGCATGCCGGGCACGCTGATGTTCGACGGCTGCCTGGAGACGATGGCTTTCTACCTGACCGGCCTCGGGTACACCAAAGAGCGCGACGGCTGGCGCTTTCAGCCCGTGACCGGCGAGCCCATCGCGCTCCGCTGCCGCGGTCAAGCCACGCCCGCTTCGCGCAAGCTTCGCTACGAGGTCTTCATCGAGGAGGTCGTCGCCGGGCCCGAGCCCACCATCTGGGCCGATCTGCTGTGTACGGTCGATGGGAAGAAGGCCTTCCACGCCCGGCGCCTCGGTCTGCGCCTCGTCCCCGACTGGCCCCTCGAGAGCCGGCCGCAGCTGCTCAAGGATCACGTGGAGACGAATCCGGTCGCGAAGATCGGTGACTTCGAGTTCGGCTACCCCTCGCTCCTGGCCTGCGCTTGGGGCAAGCCGAGCGACGCCTTCGGCGAGATGTACCGCATCTTCGACGGCACGCGCCGCGTCGCGCGCCTCCCCGGCCCGCCCTATCACTTCATGAGCCGCGTCTCCTCGATCCAGGGGAAGATCGGCGTCGTCGAGCCGGGCGCGCGCATCGAGATCTCCTACGACATCCCGCCCGACGCCTGGTACTTCGACGAGAACGGGGCGCGGGTCATGCCCTTCGCGGTCTTCCTCGAGGCGGCGCTCCAGCCCTGCGGCTGGCTGGCGAGCTTTGTTGGCTCTGCGGCTGCGGTCGCCGAAGATCTCGCGTTTCGCAACCTGGATGGCACCGGCCAGCTCCTGCGCCAGATCCCGCCGGACGCGGGGACCTTGCGCACGCTGGTCCACATCAAGAGCATCTCCAAGAACGCTGGCATCATCATCGAAGGCTTCGACGTCGAGTGTTTCATCGGCGACGAGAAGGTCTACGTGATGAACACGGTCTTCGGCTTCTTCCCGAAAGCCGCGCTCGAAAACCAAGTGGGGCTGACCACCAGCGAGGCCCAGCGCGCGCTGCTCAGCGAGCCGTCGAGCTACCGGGTCGATCTCGAGGCTCGCCCCGAGCGCTACTTCGGCCGCGCCGCTCGGCTGGCCAACCCGCAGCTGCTCATGCTGGACCGAGTGACCGGCTTCTGGCCCACCGGAGGCGAAAAAGGCCTGGGGCGCCTGCGCGCCGAGAAGGACGTCGATCCCGGCGAGTGGTTCTTTAAGGCCCACTTCTTCCAGGACCCGGTGCAGCCGGGCTCCCTGGGCATCGAGGCAATGATCCAACTGCTCCAGTTCTTCATGCTGGAGCAGGGGCTCGACGAGGGCGTGGAGAACGCCGAGTTTGAAGCCTTGGAGAGCGGTCGCCCGCTGATCTGGAAGTACCGCGGCCAGGTGGTGCCCTCGAACAAGACGATCAGCACGACGATGGACATCGTGGAGGTCGGGCGCGACGCGCGGGGGCCCTATGCGGTGGCCACCGCCTCGTTGTGGGTCGACAACAAACGCATCTACGAAGCCAAGGGCCTGGGCATGCGCATCGTGCCGGGCCAAGGGCACGCGCCTGGGAAGAGGATCTTGGATCCGGGCCCAGACGCGTTGAGCGGAGCGATCGCGCCCGCGGGCGGGCTCGCCCCGGAGAAAACGGGCCCCGACTCCTGGCTGGGCGATCACCGGCCGACCTTCACCGTACCGGCCTTGCCGATGATGTCGATGGTCGACGCCTTGGCGGCGGCGGTCCCCGGCAAGGTCGTCGGGCTGCGCGACGTGCGCGCGCTGAAGTGGGCGGTGGTGACCAAGCCGATCGAGCTCAGGACCACCCGCGACGGTGACAAGGTCGAGCTCTTCGCCGCGGATGAACGCGTCGCCTCGGGCCGCGTCCTCACCGGCAGCTACGGCACGCCGCCCGCGCCTTGGGCCCCGCTGGTCGGCCCGGCGGCCCCCTCGCCCTACGAGAGCGGCGCGCTGTTTCATGGGCCCGCCTTTCAGCGGCTCGTCTCGTGGGTAGAGACGCCCGAGGGCGCCTCGGCGATCCTGGAGGCAGGAGGCCCAGGGGCGCCCAGCGGGCCGCTCAACCCGATCCTGCTCGACGCGCTCACCCACCCGATCCGGCATGAACACCCGGACGACATCTCCTATCCAGCGCTGATCCCCGAGCTCGACGTCTACGGCGCCATCCCCACCAGCGGCCAGGTGCGCTGCGAGGTGCGCAAGGACGGTAACCTCGGCGGGCCGCGCTTCCCGGCCTATCGCATTCAGCTGATCCATGAGGGCCGCGTCGTGCTCGCGCTTCGCTTGGTCGAGGCCTGCTTTCCGAAGTCGCGCCTAGGACGCGCCAGCCCGCTCGAACGCCGGGCCTTCCTGCGCGATCGCACCCCGATCGCTGGGCTGCGGATGAGCCGCTTCGAGGGAGGTGTGACGCGCCTGAGCGAGGCCGAGGTCTTGGCGCACGACTGGCTGCCCGGGACGGTGGCCGCCGCGTATGGCAGCCGTGACGTCGCCTTGATCGCTCAAAAAGAGCACCTCGCCGCCGAGACCGGCCTGCACCCGGGCGTGCTGCCCGAGGCGCTGCCGCTCACGCGCTTCAGCCTGAAGACCGCCCAAGAGGGCCCAGATTTCTCGGTCCAAAGCACCGCTCGTCCGACGCTCGATCTCGAGCCCGTGCGGGCCTTTTGGCGCGAGTGGTTTCAGCGCGGCCCGTGGCCCATCGAGGATCTCTACTATGGGTTGGCCGAGCGCTTCGTGCGCCGGGTGGTACTGGCAGATCCCGCCGCCTTCGCCGCGCTGCGCGGACGCAGCGTCTTGTACCTGGCCAACCACCAGGTCGGCATCGAGTCCCTGCTGTTCTCGGTGATCGCCTCCGGCCTGGCCCAGCGCCCCACCGTCACCTTGGCCAAGGCGGAGCACCAGACGTCCTGGCTCGGCCAGCTGATCAAGCAGAGCTTCAGCTATCCGGGGGTGCGCGACCCGCAGGTCATCACCTTCTTCCATCGCGAGGATCGCGAGAGCTTGCCGGCGATCATGATGGATCTGGCCGAGAGCCTGAACGAACGCTCGGTGATGGTCCACATCGAGGGGACGCGCTCGCTCTCCTGCCGTACGCCGGTGGAGAAGATGAGCGGAGCCTTCATCGATCTGGCGATCGCGCGCGGCGCGCCGATCGTGCCAGTCCGCTTCGTGGGCGGCCTGCCCCGCGAGCCGCTGGAGACGCGGCTGGAATTTCCGGTCGGCTTCGGACAGCAGGACATCTGGCTCGGACGGCCGCTCGATCCCGCCGCCTTGGCCGCGGTCCCCTATGGGGAACGCAAGCGGCGGGTGATCGGGGCTATCAACGGCCTCGGCCCGAAGAATGCGGCTGAGGAGCCCTTGCCCGGCGACGCGGCCTTTAAGGCGGCGGTGGACAGCCTGGTCCGTGAGCGCGGTCTCAGCCCCGAGCGCGCTACGCTGCTCGCAGTGCTGCGGTCCGTGCCCCCGAGCACGGAAGAGACGCGCCAACTCCTGGCGGCCACCGAAGGTCCCGCGGGCGGAGCCGGCGCCACCGCCTGGATTCGCAGCTTCGCCGACTGGCTGATGAGCTGAGCGCTCGAACGCGGTAGAACCTGGGTATGCGCGGCTCGGTCTGGCTGCTGGTGGTCGCGGCCCTCGCGCAGGGCTGCCCCCAGAAGATCGTGGTCCCTGGCACACGCGACGGCAGCGTGAGTCGGCTGGACAGCGGCCAGGACGGCGGGCCCTCGGACGGCGCAGATGGCGCTTTGGACGCCGGCGATCTCGGCGTGAAGGACGGCGGGTACTTCGACGCCGAAGCCCGCGACATCGGCTTCTTCGACGCGCTGAGCTTCGACGCGATGATGCCTGACCTCGGCGTGGACGCCAGCTTCCTAGACGCCGACCTCTCCGACCTGGGCTCCCTCGACGCGCAGGGCATGGACGCGGAGGCTCCGCTGGACCCCGAGCTGGCCTTGCCCGATCCGAACGGCGAGCCCTGTTCGACGCCCGGGAGTGAGTTCGAGTGCCCCTTCCTCAAGGTCTGCCGCCCCTTCACGCCGACCCAGGGGCGCTGCGAGAGCTGCGCGCCCTGCGGCAATCTGAACGCCTTCTGCACCCAGACCTCCGAGTGCGACATCCTCTTCACCTGCTTCCGCGGGCGGTGCACCGGCTTCTGTGAGCTCGGGAGCTTCAACTGTGGGCCGCCGGACGCCTGCATCGACGTCGGGCTTAGCAACATGCATGGCATCTGCGAGCCGCGTTAGCTGCGCCACTTTGCGGCCCTACGTTCCTGGAATAACCTGATCGCCATGCGGTCCGCGCTCTGGCTGCTCTTGCTCGTCGCAGGCTGCGCGCGCGAAACGACGGTGATCTTGGAGGCCCCGGACGCGCCTACCGTCATGGTGATCGACGAGGCCTCCCGCGTGCAGGCGCTCGACCTCGGCGCCGGCGGGGTGCTCCGAGTCGACCTCGACGAAGGGAGTCATCGGCTCGCCGCGCTGGGGTTTCATGAGACGCTGGCCGAGCTCGGGCTCCGGGCCGGCCCCCTCACGCTCTCCGATCAGGGCGGCCTGCTTCCCCCGCCGTTTCGGGCGGACGCCGTAGAGGTCAACCTCCACCGCTCCGCCGGTTGGGTTCGGCTGGACCCAGTCCCGCCCCAGTTCAGCGCGCTCCGGGTGACCGAGCGATCTCCTTGCTTCGACTTCGAGGCGAACGTCGAGGCCGTACCGGACAGTGTGGACGCCGTGATCACCCTGCTCGCGCCGCTGGACGCTCACACCGCGCTGCTCGGCCTGAGCGACGGGCGCTTCTTCCGCATTCGCCGAGAAGGCCTCGAGCTGGTGGCGCTCCCCGGCCCTCCGATCCCGCACCTGGCCGCGGCGCTCGACGCCGACGGCCAGCTTTGGCTCGTAGGCGCGTCCGCTGCGACCTTCCGAGGCACGCTCGAGCAAGGGCTGGTGCAGCTCGCCGACCGCACGCTCCCCGAAGCGGCCTACGCCCTGGATGTCTCCCGCGTTCCCGGGGTGATCGACGTACTGGTCATGACCGCTTCGGCCGGGCTCGAGCGCTTCGACGGCCAACGCTGGCGGGTCGTCCGCTCACCCGATCGCCAGCCGGCGCCGCACGGCAGCCATGGCGTGCAATGGACGTGGCCCGGGCGATTCATCAGCACCAGTCCCGAGCCCTCGGTCGTCCTGGAGATCGACGAGGTCAGCTCGATCCGGGGCTTCGATCTCATGCTCCCCGAGACGACGAGCTCCGATGCCGTGCTGTCTTTGGGATTCAGCCCCGATTTTGGGGCGTTGGTGGGCACGAGCAACGGACTGGTGTTCGCCAACCGCGACGGGCACTGGTCACAGCTCCCGGTGCGCTCGGAGATGATCGACGCGGTCTACGCCATCGTGCCGGTCGCGGGCCGCGGGCTGCTCCTCGGGGGAAGGCGCTCGACCCTCGACCTCTGGTTCGAGGGCCACGGAGACTGCGGCTTCGTCAGCGCCGGCCTGGGCCGCAACACGCGCTTCGTGGTGAGCCTCGGCGCCGAGGCGGTGGCCGCAGCCCGAGGCGCGGACGTCGGTGAGCCCGCGCTCATCAGCTATCTGCGGCCGAAGTGAGCCAGGGGACGCCGGCGCTCAGCCCCCGGCGCCCTGCCGGTCCTCGATGCGCCACTCCTCGCCGCCAAGCCGAAAGACGAAGCCGACCGACAACGTAAAGAGCCAGCGATCGACGCCGTTGAACGGCCGATCGGGCGAGCCCTGAGCGATGCCGACGTGCCCGATGCCGACCTCGGTGAACAAGCCTCGACCCACGTCGAGCCAGGTCACGCTGGCCCCCACCGCGCCGCCCACGTAGAGGCCCGCGCGCCCATCGGAAGTGCCGAGGCCCCCGCGAAAGGTGCCGTAGACCAGGATCTCCTCAGGAGACTGCGCGCGGATAAATGGCCGGCGCAGCGAGACGCCCAGCGCGAAGACGGACTCCGCGCCCGTCCCGACCTCGCCCCCGCGGAGCAACGTGAACGGGGTGTACACGCCCAGCGAGACGATACGGGAGAGCTCGAGATCGAGCACCGGCCGCAGCTCGAGGCGCACCGCGTTGGTAGACGCGCCGGCGGCGAGGGGCGCGGCGTCGAGGGTCAGCGGCGTGAGCCCGGTCTCCACCCCCAAGGAGAAGCGGATCGCCTGCGCCGGCTGCGCCGTCAGCGCCGCGCATAGCGGAAGGAGATAGAGCGCTCGCACGGTCTAGATGGCCCCGCCCCCACGCTCACCGGTACGGATGCGGATGACGTCTTCGATCGGGGATACGAAGATCTTCCCATCCCCGACTCGGCCGGTCCGCGCGGCGTTCTCGATCGCGCTGACGATGCCGGCGACGTTCTCGTCGGCGCACACGATCTCCACCTTCAACTTGGGGAGAAAGTCGACGACGTGCTCGGAGCCCCGGAACAGCTCCGCTTGTCCCTTCTGTCGCCCGAAGCCCTTGACCTCGGTGACGGTGGCGCCCTGCACTCCCGCCTCGCCCAGGGCCTTGCGGACCTCTTCGAGCATATACGCCTTGATGATGGCCTCGACCTTCTTCATTTAAGCGAGCCCCATTTCCCGCAGCATCGCGGCCTCTAGGCCGTCGATCTGGGTCTGTCCACGCGTGGTCGCGGCCGCCAAATCCTCGCCCCCCGACAGACTCTGGACCACGTCGAAGTAAATCTTCACCTTCGGCTCCGTGCCGCTGGGCCGCACCGCCACCCGGCCCCCGCCTTGGAGCGCGTAGCTGAGGACGTCGGAGGACGGCATGCTGACCCGCTCCTTGCTACCGTCGGCCTTGACCCGCTCACCGGACCAGAGATCCCAGCGGGACTCGACCTTCGCCGAGCCGATCAGCTCTAGGCGCTTCTTTCTTAGGCCATCCATCAACGCCTTGATCTGCGCCGCACCCTCCTTGCCCGGCAAGGTGATGCTCTTTTGGCGACTGACGTAGAGCCCGTGCTTCTCACGGATCTCGCGCAGGCGATCGAGAAGTGTCTGGCCCTTCTGCTTGAGGAGCGCGGCCAGCTCGGCCATCACCAGCGCCGCGCCGATGCCGTCCTTGTCGCGGGTCACGGTGCCGACCGTATATCCCAGCGCCTCTTCATAGCCGAACACGAAGCGTGAACCCTCGTTGTCCTCGGACTCGAGCGCGCCGCTGGCGATCCACTTGAAGCCGGTGAGCACCTCTTTGCAGCGAACGCCGGCGGCTTTAGCCATGACGGCCAGCTGCGGAGAGCTGACCACCGTCGTGACCACCAGGCGCTCTGGCGAGGGCCTCGGGTCGCGGCTCAGGACGTGGTCTGCGAGCAGAATACCGATCTCGTTGCCGGTCAGCACCACCGGTTGGCCCTGCCGATCGAAGGCCGCGACCGCCAAGCGATCGGCATCAGGATCGTTGGCCAACACCAGATCGGCCCGCTCCTTCAGGCCGAGCGAGAGGACCCGCTCCATGGCCGCCGGCTCTTCGGGGTTGGGGAAGGAGACGGTGGGGAAGCGCCCGTCCGGCTCGGACTGGCTCGGCTCGGAGCTCAGCTGGGTGAAGCCGGCGCGGGTCATGGCGGCGCGAACGAAGCGATCGCCCACGCCGTGCAGCGCCGTATAGGCGATCCGGAGGCGACCACCCTCGACCGGGACCGTCAGCAGGCCTAGCACTGCCTTCAGGTAGTCCTCTTCGTAGGAGGTCGCGTCGATGATCAGGCCCTCGCTCAGGCCTTTTTGGAGCTCGATGCGCGGGACGTCGCGGGCGGCGGGGGAGCGGGAGATCTGCAGCGCGATCTGCTGATCGTGCGGCGGGATGATCTGCGCGCCGCGATCCAGATAGACCTTGTAGCCGTTGTACTGAGGCGGGTTGTGGCTGGCCGTCACCGTGATGCCCGCGGCTGCGCCGAGGTGCTTCACCAAGAAGGCCACCAGCGGCGTCGGCGAGGTCCCCGGGAGATAGTAGACCTTCAGGCCCGCGTAGGCGGCGACCTCGGCGGCCGCGATCGCCAGGTCATGGCTGGTGGGGCGAGCGTCGCCGCCGATCACGATGCCGCGGGTCTTGGCGTCCTTGACCACCCGGATCACGTGGGCGACCAGGCCGAAGGTGGCGCGCAGGACCACCGCGCGATTCATGCGGGACTCGCCCGCGCCGACGAGGCCACGCAGGCCGGCGGTGCCGAACTCCAGCGGGCCTTGGAAGCGATCGCTGAGCTCACGGTCGGCAGCGGCGTCGCCGGACTTGGCCTGGGCGAGCAGCTGGGCCAGCTCCGCGCGCGCTGCGGGGTCGGGATCTCCGGCGATCCAGCCCTCCGCTCGGTCGTGGACGTTCATATTCAGTTCCTCCCGCCGCCGACGCGTCTGAGCCCGTTGTCGGCGGGATGAACCCGCCTGCGGGCGCGATCGCTTCGCTCAACGCGTCTGAGCCCGTTATCGGGTCAAGACTCCCTCAAGGGCAAGGGTCATCGAGGGATGGCGCGCTCCCGCGGTACCGCTGCACGCCGTCGATGATCTCCGGGAGCAAGCTGGCGTCGTCGGCGCGGTGCTCACACCAAAATGCCAGCGCGCGTTGATAGGCGTTCTCGGCCGCCACCCGCGAAGGGAAGGCCTTCTCGCGCAACACGTCCTCAGCGAACAGGCTCTGGTCGGTGCCATCGGCCGCGGGCTCCAAGACCAGTCGAGCCCCCAGGATGGCGCGCTGAGCGTCATCCCAGGCCCGCGCCTCGCTGACGATCGCCTGCAGACGGAGCCCCAGGCTAAGGCGGCGATCGGACTCCAAAGCGCCGAGCAGCTTGGTCGCGGCCTCGACCTCCGCTACGCCTTCTCCAAACCCGCGCTCGGCCAGGGGGAGAGAGTGGCGGATCTTCTCCACGCCTGCGCGGGCGCTCAAGCTCGCGCGGGAGATCTCTTGGGCGGCGTGATCGGAGGGCTCACCGGCGCAGGCCACGGCCAAGATGCCGAACCAAGGCCACGCCCGCTTGATCCCTCCCATCCTTGTATTCCTACCCAAGATCGCAGCGTTCGGAAAGGATTCGCGCGAGCGGACAAAACCCTACTCCAGCTGGAGCGAGACGTAGTAGCGCCGACCGCCGCGGCCGATGATCACCGCGACCGCGTCGGCCTCCCGGATCGCCCCCAGAACCGCCTCAAAGTCCTGTTTGCTCCGAAGGGCACGGCCGGCGACCGACAACAGCGCGTCCCCCTTCTTGATCCCGACCCGGGCGGCGTCGCTCCCGCCCTTGACCGCGGCCACCACCAGGCCTCCGCGTACCAGCTCGGCCTCGATCCCCAGGCGTTCACGGCCGATCTGGGCGGCGCGCTCGGGGGTCAGCTCACGGACCTTGATGTCGATGCTCAAGCTCTGCCCCCGGCGCTGGACCCGCAGCTTGACCCGCTGACCCGGGATCAACGAGCGCTGGATCTTGAGCAGGCCCAGGCCGTCGCTGACCTGCTGACCGCCGACGTCGATGATGGTGTCCCCGCCCTCGAGGCCGCCGGGATCGCCCTTGTCGACGCGCAGGACCTTCGCTCCAGCGGTCGAGCGTCGATCGACCACCACGCCGAGATAGGCTGGGCGAACCTCGCCGTAGCGCATGACCTCTTCGCTGACCGCGCGGGCCTTGTCGATCGGGATGGCGAAGCCGATGCCGTTGCCGCCCCCATAGATCGCGGTGTTGATGCCGATCAGCTTGCCTTCGATGTTGAGCAGCGCGCCGCCGGAGTTGCCGGGGTTGATCGCCGCGTCGGTCTGGATGAAGTCCTCGTAGGCGCGATCCTGCATCGGCACCGACCGGTGCAGCGCCGAGACCACCCCGGTCGTGACGGTGTTGGACAGCCCGAAGGGATTGCCGATCGCCACCAAGGTCTCGCCCGGCATCAGATCGCTGGAGGTCCCCAGCTCGACCGCCGGCATATCCTTGGCGTTGCGCAGCTTGAGCACGGCGATGTCGAAGCCCGGATCGGCGCCCACCACATCGGCCTCGAAGGTCCGGCGATCGCGGAGCGTCACGGTGATGCTGTTGGCCCGAGCGATCACATGCTCGTTGGTCAGGATGACGCCGTCGGGGTGGATGATCACGCCCGAGCCCAGCGATTGCTCGCTGCGCCCCGCCCGCTCTTTGCCGTTGAAGAAGTCCCGCCACAGATCGTCGTAGGGGCTCGAGCGTCGAAAGGGGTTCTGCTCGACGATCTCCGCGCCGATCGAGACCACCGCCGGGCCCGCCTTCTCCACCACTTCGACCACCGCGCTCCGGCGCCCCTCCGCGCCGACGGCGAGCATCACCAAGGGGAGGATGAACTGCGCGCTCACGGCCGCCTCATCGCATTAAACTCAGGGCTCGGCGAGCGACTTCACCAGCCGAAAACCGAGGCCGGTGTTCACGAAGCCGTGGCTGGTGGGGTGGCGGAACGCGACCCGGCAAAACAACCCGCTGTCGTGCCAGCAGCCCCCACGCATCACCGGGCCCTCGTGCTCCGGCTCGATGGAATTGCAGATCTCCCGGACCCCGCCCGCCATGTCGCGCACGCCATACGGAGAACAATCGGCCTCAAACGCGCCGACCGGCTCCATCTCGAGCGCCGCGTTGCGCGAGTCCTTCATCTTGCAGAAGGTGGGATCGAAGTGATCGCCCCACGGGTAAAAGCGTGCGTCGACGCCGCGGGCGGCCTTCTCCCATTCGTCCTCGCGCGGGAGACGCAGCTGGGCGCCGGTCGCGCGGGACCGCCACTCGGCATAGGCCTGCGCGTCGTCGGCCGAGACCGCCACCACCGGATAGTTCGGGGCCCAAGCGATGCGACCGTCGACGCTGGCCGGGAGCTGAAAGCGTCTCCGCTCGGGGTCCCAGCTCCAGTAGTGCCCCTCGTTGGCCTTCACCCGCGGGGCCCGGCGCAGCGCGGCCTGGTGATCGTCTTGGGCGATAGCGTTGAGGAACTCCAGGTACTGCTGGCAGGTCACCGGGAAGCGCGCGATGGCGAAGTCGGGGACATCGATGATGCGGCGGTCCAGCGAGCCGTGCGCCACCGGATCTCCGCCGATCACGCAGGCCCCGCCCGGGATGTAGATGAAGTCGGCGCCGATCTCGGCCTCATCACGCCACTGCAAGTTAACTTGCAAATCCTCCATTCGGCCCACGTATAGCGGGCGAATGATCGGGGATCCCGACGGGGGAACGAAGGTCAGCACGTAGCTGCCGATGGCCAGCTCTTCTCCTACGATCGGGGCCAGCCCCAGCGATCGCTCGTCAATGGAGGTCATCAGCCGCTGCTTGGCGGACAGCCGCGCGATGCGGACCTCCACCGCGGGCCGCGTCACCTCCACCGACAGCGTGCCGCGCCCCGCGAGCACCCGGGCCCAGGCGCCATCGTCGTAGCGCGAGACCAAGCTGCGATAGTAGCGCTGGCCTTCGAAGTCGTGGTTCTTCTCGGCCTCGGTGAAGCGGTCATAGTAGAGCGCGGCCAAGAGGCCTCGCGCCTCCCGATCTTCGGGGAGCTCCCCCAGCGCCCGCAGGAAACCAGCTTCCGACTCTTCGAAGGCGCCGACCGCCTCGACGCGCATCCGGCTGATGCGATCTTCGAGCTCCCACAGCGGGGTCTTGTCCTTGACCGGCGCCCACGACGGCAGCTGCTTGCGGAGCCGCGCGACCTGGCCCTCGAGTCCGCTCAGCTCCTCCTTGAGGAGCCGCCAGCGGTCGAGGGCGGCGCGACCTTCGCGAACGCGGGAGCGCGCCTCGGTGGCGCGGCGCTCGCGATCCTTGGTGCCTTCCAGGATGGTGCCGATGTCGTCGGCCAGCTTCTTGGCGCTGGGGCGGGCGTCGGGATCGCCGTGCATCGCCAGGAGGCAGAGCTCCTCGAGGTCCGGCGTGATCGAACGATCGGGCGCGCGCTTGCGGGGCGGATCGAAGATCCCTGAGCGGACGTCGACCAGAGTCTGCATGAAGCCGCGGTCCTCAAAGGGCGGCTCCAAGGTGAGGAGCTCATAGAGCACGGCGCCGAGGCCGTAGACATCCGAGCGCGCGTCCACCCGGTCCGAGCGACCCTCCACGGCCTCGGGCGACATGTACTGCGGGGTCCCGGTGATCGTGCCGTCGGCGGTCTCGCGGGCCGAGGCGTTCTCTCCCACGCGGACCCGCGGCGTGTCGTCGTCACCGGGGCCGTCGCCCAAGATCTTCGCGAGGCCCCAGTCGATCAAGGTCACCTCGCCGTAGCGACCGATCATGATGTTGGCGGGCTTGATGTCGCGGTGGATCACCCCGCGGGAGTGGGCGAAGGCCATCGCGTAGGCGACCTGCTGGAACACCGTGAGCAGGCGGGTGCGGGTGAACTCCTCGACGACCTCGCTGGTCCCCCGGCGGAGCCCGTAGATGATCTCGGCCAAGGAGCGCCCGCCGAGCAGCTTCATCACGTAGTACAGCTCGCCGGTCGGCAGGCGGCCCACGTCGTGGATGGGGATGATCGCCGGGTGCTCGAGCTGGCCGGTGGCTTGGACCTCCATCCAGAAGCGGCGGATGTCGATGTCGCTGGCGTGCTTGTGCTCCAGCATGACCTTCACCGCGACCTCGCGGCCGATCAGCACGTCCTTGCTGCGCAGGATGCGGCCCATGCCGCCGCGGCCGATCTCTCCGAACAAGGCGTAGCGATCCGGCGGCGGCTCCTCATCTCCCGGGGGGCGCGGATGAAGCGGGCGCGCGCCGAGGACCTCGACGTCGAGGGCCCGCGGCGTGGGCCGCTGCTCCATGTCCGCGGCGGGCCGCACCTCGCGGGTCGGCCGTCCGTAGACCGCTTCGGAGACCGTGCGGCCGCCCATCTGCCCGCGGGGCGTCGCGGTAAGCTGAGAGAGGTCTGATGTAAGGGTTTTGCCCGAAGCCGCCTCGAGCCCATCGCGCCAATCGCCGGACCTCAGGCGATCCACCTCCCGGCGGATGCGAACGACCTCTGCAGGCTCGAGCAGCGCACGCTCGACCAAGCTCCGGCCGAGATCCCCGGTCTTTGTCGCGTCGTCGATCGCGGCCAGGAGGCCGGCCAGCGGCACGGAGTCGGACTCGACCAGGTACGCGGCTAGCCGTCGGTCATCCGGCCGCAGCATTCGCCGGGGAGCATAGCTGAAGGTCCGATGGCTGTCTCAAACTCCCGGCTCCCCTCAGCGAAGAGGCTCGACTCAACTCGGCCCGTGGGCTAAGGGCGAGACCCCATGGCTGGTGTCATCCCTGTATTGCTCGTCCTGCTCGGCGTCGCCGCATTCATGTTCTTCTCGCAGCTGCGACAAACCAACGCGGTGCAAGAGAAACTGCGCGCGGCCGAAGAGGTGCGCGAGGAGAAGCGCAAGGACGCCGAGGCGGCTCGAACCGAGACCCGCGAGAAGCGCGAGGAGCTCGAGAAGCTGCGCGACGAGGTCCAGGAGCTCCGCTCGAAGCTGAAGAAGAAGCAGCAAAACGAGCAGCCCCAGGCCGGCGCGAGCCCCAAGAAGACCTCGACCCCTCCAGCTTTGGCCGACACCGGCTCGGGCATCAGCGCGGTCCGCATCAGCAACCAGGAGCTGGAGGATGAGCACGAGCGCAAGCTCGAAGCGCTCCGCACGGACCTGGAGGCCGAACGCAGCAAGCGAGAAGCCCTGGAAAAACTGCAGGCCGAACGGGATCAGGCCTTGAATCGGGCCAAGAAGGCCCTCGAGCAGAAGGCCGCCGAGCCGCTGCCGGTCACCGACGGGCGCCGCCCCGAGGAGACCATCGACGCGCTCAAAACGCAGATCGAGGCGATGGAGCGCGCCACTGAAGGCCGCGAGCGCGCGTTCAAGAAGGACCTCGACAAGTACCAGGTCGAAGCCCGGGCCGCCGAGAAGCGGGCCTCGGCCAATCACCAGCTCTACCAGGTCGCCAAGGGCCAGCTGGTGGTGGTGGAGGAGCGGCTGGCGGCGCTGCGCCGGAAGCACGAAGGCGCGCTGGCCCCCGAGCAGCTCAAGAAGCAGGCCGAGGAGAAGGCTGCGTTGGCCTCCGCCGAGCGTGCGGCCGAAGCCCCCGCCAAGACGGAAGCCCCGGCGGCCGAGCCGACCCCGGCGGCCCCCGAGGCAGCCGCGCCCACCGCGTGAGCAGAGCGGGGCGAGTTGCGAGCGCGGTCGTCGCGCTGCTCGCCTCCAGCGGGCCCGCGTTCGGGCTCGGTCCGAGCGTGGTCATCTTCGGCGGCGCTGATGGCCCCGAGAACGACCAAGCGTCCATCGAAGCCCAGGTTATCCAGCTCAGCACGGTGCTCCGCGCGGCGCAGCCCCAGGTCCTCTTTGGCGGTGCAGCCGGCCAGGCGGTCCGGGAGAGCGCCGAGGTCGACGACACGACGCTGTGGCTCGGGCGCATCTTCGGCGCGCGCGAAGGGGTGGAGGGCCTGTACCGCGAGAGCAGCCTGGGGGCCAAAGCCGCCTCTTTGTCGGCGTTTTTTCGAGCGATCGACCGGGGCCAGACCAACCAGAAGGGCACGATCGTCTTCGGCGCAGGCCACGGCAGCGGGCCGAACGGCGATGAACCGGCGACCTTGAGCCTGTGGACCGACGCCTCGATTCCCCTCGATCGCTTGGCGCACCACCTCGATCGCAGAAAGCGCCGCGGTCCCTTCGCGATGGTCTTGGGCCAGTGTTTCTCGGGATCGTTCAGCGATCTCCTCCACCGCGGAGGACACGCCGAGGGTGAGATCGCCCAGCCGATCCGCTGCGTCTTGGCGGCGGCTCCCCACGACCGCACGGCCTCCGGATGTACCTCCGACGTCAGCGATCCCTGGGCCCGCGCTTATTTGCTCGAGGTCGCGCAGGCGCTGGGGCAGGATGAGGCGGACCTCGACGGCGACGGCGCGGTGTCGCTGGCGGAGGCGCACGCCCGCGCCAAGATCACCGATCGCACGACCGACGTGCCGGTGAAGAGCAGCGAGACCTACGTCGCGCGGATGATGGAGGACACCGCCTCCGAGCCGTCTATTGGCGGGATGAAGCCTCCTGCGGGCGCGTCCGCTGCAGAGAGCGCGTTGAGCTTCGAGGACACCATCGCCGCCGCCGAGGTCGAAGATCGCGCAGTGCTGTTGGCCTTGGCGCCCTCAGGCGACGATCCGCTTGCCAAGGCCGCCGTGCAAAAGACCGAGCTCGACCGGCGCGCGGAGGCCGCCGAGCAAGCGATCGCCGACGCCGACCAAGACCTCGAGGACGCCGAGCGGAGCGCCCGGGCCCGGGTGATCGCGCGGTGGCCGGAGCTCAGTAGCCCCTATCGCGCCGGCGCCCGCGCCTTGCTCCACGACCACGCCGGAGAGGTCGTGGACCTGGTGCGGGGAACTGCGCTGGGGCACAAGCTCCTCGGCCTCGAGCGCAAGGTCTCCGTGGCGGCAGACCGCTGGGCCGAGCTGGCCCGCCAGAGCGCGCGACTCGAACGCTTCCTGCGCACCGCGGCCGCGGTCGAGGCTCGCCGGCGGTTCCTGCGCGACCGGGGCCCCCGGGAGCGCCGGATTCTCGAGCGGATCGAGGCCTGCGAGCGGATGATCCCCCTGCCCCGCTGACAATTCCGATGGCCTGCCCGGGCGACCGGCAGTACAAGGCCGCGCGTGGCCATCACCGGAAAAGTGATCATCACCGGCGCCAGCGGCTTCATCGGGAGCTGGCTGAGAGACGTGCTTATGGACGGCGGCGCCGACGTGATCGCCATCCGCCGCCAGGGCTCGCCGGAGCCCAAGCGAGGACGCTCCGTCGTGGCGGACTACGCCGACTCCGAGGCGCTCAAGCAGCTCTTCCTCGCCGAACGCCCGCGCTACATCTTTCACGTCGCCGGAGCGACCGCCGGCGTCGTCTACCAGGACTTTCACCGCGGAAACGTGATGCCGACGAAGAACCTGGCCGACGCCGCGCTGGCCTCGGGCGTGCCGATCGAGCGCTTCGTCTATGTCTCCTCGCTCACCTCCTACGGCCCCGCGACGCGCGAGCGGCCCTTGGTCGAGACCGACCCCAAGAACCCGATCGAGCACTACGGCAAGAGCAAGCTCGAGGCCGAGCAAGCGGTCGAGGCGCTGGGAGACCGCCTGCCCTGGACCATCCTGCGTCCTTCGGGGGTATACGGACCGAGGAACACCGAGTTTCTGAAGCTCTTCGAGCTGATCGCCAGCGGGTGGAACCTCTTCTACGGCAACGAGAAGCGCGTCGTCTCGCTGGTCTATGTGGATGACTGCGTCGAGGCCACCATCGCCTCGGCGCTCTCTCCGGCAGCCGTGGGCAAAGGATACTTCCTCTCCGACGACGTACCGATCAGCTGGGATGAGCTGCAGACCAAGATCATCGAGGTCAGCGGGCGGAGGCCCCGGCGCGTCTCCTTGCCGGGCTTCTTCTTGGCCCCCGCGGCGGTGATGGGGGAGCTCGGCGCGCGGGTGACCGGCAAGCCCTCCCTCTTCAACCAGCAGAAGGCCCTGATGGCCAAGCAGGACGCCTGGACCTGCTCGAGCGAGGCGGCCCGGCGCGATTTCGCCTACGCGCCCAAGGTCGACGCGCTGGAAGGGGTGAAGCGGACCTGGGCTTGGTACCTCGAGAACGGCTGGATCAAGTAGCGCGCGATACAGGCCTGTTACACCGGGCAGAAGCGTCGCCGGCGCACCCGCTCCCTCATCGGCACATGCGTTGCACTAGGTCCCTGGCCACCGGCATTTACCGGTTCTCACCAAGGAGATCTTCATGCGCCTCTTATTCGCCTCAATGCTCGTCGCGCTCGCCGCTGCCGTCTCGGCCTGCGGAGGACCGCGCTCAGAGGCCAGCCCCGACTTCCTCTTCGACACCACCCGCAGCGATGTGTCTGCGTTCAAGGGCCCCGACGGCGCGCAGCTGGGCGTGGTGAATACGACCTACCGCATCGTGTGGGACTACGAGCACGGCTACAGCCGCTTCGGCGCCGACAACCAGGTGATCTGGGGACCGCTGGCCTCTATCCCCGAGTCGGAGCTCCAGTCCCTCGCAGGCGACGGCCTCGAGGTCAGCGAGGACGCGCTGCGCCGCGGCGGCTCTGGCGGCACCGTCTGCACCTGCTGCTATTGGTACATCGATGGCTCCGGGTGCGGCTGTTACGAGTGCCGTAGCTACTAAGCCCAGAGGCCCACGTGGGCTGCGGTTCTCATCGGACCTACGGCCGCATCGTCATCCGGTACCCGAAGCGGTCGTTGTTGGTCTCGATCAGCTCCGGCACGTTGTGCCACTCATCGGCGATCGCGCCGAAGTAATAGGCTCCGGGCGGCACCGACGGCCAATTGGTCACGCTCACCGTGGTGCAAGCTCCGGCGGCCAGCGGCGGGACCTGCGAGACCATGAACAAGCGGTCGTCGGAGTAGGGATCATTCATCATCCCGGTGAGGCGATTGTCAGTCGAGAAGTACAGCGAAACATCGAAGCCGGGCGCGGGCGTCGTGCCCTGATTGCAAGCGGTGTAGCTCACCGTCAGTTGCCGCGAGGAATAGGCGATGGTCGGGACCCGGATCGAGGTCACCACCAGGTCCGGGGCGTTGCCCACGCCGATCAGCGCGCCGAGATAGGTGTTGTTCTGCTCGATGAGCTCGGGCTGCTGGCCCTCCTCGTCGATGATCGCCCCGAGATAGTACGGTCCCTCGGTGGGCACGCTGGCGAAGAGGGGCTGAGTGAGGTTCAGGCACTGACCGACCGCGAGCGTGGGCACGGGGGCGGAGCCGACCAGCGGGTCCGGCGCCCAGGGGTTGGCGATGTTGCCCTCGAGGGTCGCGTCGGCCGAGAGATACAGGTTCACCGTCGCCGGCGCGCTGCTGATCGTCCCGCGGTTACACACCCGCAGGCGACCCGTGAAGTTGCCGTTGGTGCTGGCCGGACCGGTGAAGGAGCTGACGACGAGATCTGGCCCGCTGCCGAGGCCGACCAAGGCCCCCACGTAGGTGTTGTTCGCTTCGTTCAGCTCGGAGACGTCGCCGAGCTCATCGACGATCGCGCCGAGATAGTACGCTCCGTTCAGCCCCCCGGTCGGTCCGCTTACCGAGCCCGAGGTGCAGCGCCCCGCCGCCAGGCTGGGCACCACCGCAGTCGCGACGAACTGATCCGAGCCCGGACGAGGACCACGGAGCAGGTTCCCGGTGATCTGGTTGTCGGTCGACAGATAGATGCCGACGTTGCCGCCCGAGGAGGGGGCCGTGCCCTGATTGCAGACCGAATAGGACACGTTGAGGGTGCTGAGCGCGCTGCTCGGCCCCACCACGCTCGACACCCGCAGATCCGGGCCCGAGCCGAGGCCGATCGCGTTGCCCACGAAGCGGTTATTGGACTCCAAGACCTCCGGAATATTGCCGAAGGGATCAGCGACCCCGAGCAGATAGTAGGTGCCGGACTACGGGACGGGCGCGGAGACCTGCCGAGTCACCGTGGCGCAGCCGTGGGGCGGGAGCGCCGGGACCTGCAGCGCTCCCAGCAGGAAGTCTCCGTCCACGGGGTTCTCATCGAGCACGCGGTCGGCCGACACGAAGAGGCTCACGTCGCTGCCGCTCATGAAATCAAAGCCCTGATTGCAGACCCGCGCCGAGACCGTGAAGGTCCCCAGCGAGCTGGCCGGGCCGGTGATGGCCTCGATCACCAGATCCGGGCCGGGCCCAAAGCCGATGAGGTTCCCCACGAAGGTGTTGTTGGACTCGATGAACTCCTCCTGGCTGCGGGTGGGGTCGACGGTCGCCGCCAGATAGTAGGCGCCGGGGGCTCCCCAGCTCCGCACGGCCTGGCTGACGCGGGTGCATTGGCCCTGCTGGAGCGGGGGGACCTGCAGCACGTTGAGCAGCAGGTCTGAGTAGGGCGCGTTGAACACGTCCTCGATATTCCGGTCGGCCGACTGGATGATCGCCACGTCGCTCGGGCCGGCGGGCACCGTGCCCTGGTTACAGACCCGGACCTCGACCACGAACTCATTTTGAGCCACCGGCGGGGCGGTGATGCTGGTGACGACGAGGTCGGGCTGGAAGCCCACGCCGATCAGGCCGCCGACGAAGCCGTTGTTCTCGGTGACGAAGTCCTGCTCATTGCCGAGCTCATTGACCATCGCGGCCAGATGATAGGCGGCGTTAGAGGGCACCGGAGCGAAGACTTGCTGCGACGCGGTCACGCACTCACCGGCCTCGATCTGGGGGACATCGATCATCCCCGCGAAGAAGTCGCCAAAACCACTGTTCATCGAGGGCTCGAGGGTCTCGTCTTCCGAGAGATAGACCGTGACCTGATTCCCAAAGGAGACACCGGCGCCCAAGTTACAGACCCTCACCCGCGCCTCGAAGGCCCCGGTCGTGGAGGGCGGACCGAGGATCTCGGTGACCGTCAGATCGGGGTTCGGACCAACGCTGATGCGCCCACCCACGAAGATGTTATTCGATTCAATGAGTTCGGGCTGCGAGCTGAAGGCGTCGACCGCGCCGATGAGA
>Ga0154020_10001803_pt1 | contig 26286 bp, 20 predicted proteins | sample Klosneuvirus_201_FD_109709 | JGI IMG/M metagenome (GOLD analysis project Ga0154020, IMG submission 109709) | Active sludge microbial communities from wastewater, Klosterneuburg, Austria - Klosneuvirus_20160825_MG | ecosystem: Engineered > WWTP > Aerobic digester > Activated sludge | place...
CTTCGGCGAACCGGCGATCGGCTGCACCGACTCGTACGTTCCCTGCACGAGCGCTTGGCCGCTGCCGAGGAGTGCGATGATCGGAGTCGCGCGCGAGATCTCCGTCGTGTACGACGTGACATCTGGCGTGCCGAGCTGCAGGAGCGTCTGGAGCGCGACCTTCGTACCGGCGACAGACTCGGTCAGGTCATGCCCGCCGAGATAGAGGATGTTGCCCTTCGCCGCGGCAGCGTCCTTCTGATTGCGCGACACGTAGTCGCCCGTCAGGAGCCCGCTCGCACGTGCGTTCGCAGGGGTATCGAGCTTCGTGACATCGAGGGCGGTCACGCCCGAGATCAACGGTAGGACGCCGCTCTTGTAGCGCGACGCGGGAGCAACCGTGCTCGGCAGGTAGTCGGCGACGACACCATCGTCGGCGAACCACCGGTAGTCACCGATCTGCACGTATGGATCGGACGGATACGAGATGTAGTAACAGTTGCCGCCGGCGGTCGTCGTAGCGTCGGTGCAATTGAGCAGAAGGCCGGAGGGATCGGACGAATACCATCCTGCCGAGTTCACCTGAAGTCCACGGGTTCCCTCGGGAGAGGCACAGGAGCCCGCGTTGTCTTCACAGGTCTGGAACTTCGCTTCTGCACCCGCCTCGCGGATCTGCGAGCCCTCGAAGCTCGAGATCGACGCGCACTCCGCCATCACGCCCGTCTTGCCTTCGAGGAACGTCGAGATCTTGGTGATCGCAGCCTTCTCGTTCGCCGTGCCGCCACCCGTCGAGCTGTCGAGCTCCCAGTGCGGCGCCCAGAACATCTTGTACTTCGTGTTGTCGAGTCGGTTGTTCAGAACATCGTCGAAGTCGAACGTGTCGTAGATCTCGCCGCTCGTGTCGCCGTTCGGACACGTCGCGGTGATCAGCTTGTGTGGACTGTTCGTCGGACAGCCATTCGCACCCGTGAACGTGAGACCTGCGCGGCTGAGGTAGCCCTGGAGGATGTTGTTCGAGAGCGTGCCCGTACCGTTGTAGGTGTCGAGCGCGAGGAGCGCGAGGCGCGGCGGGTTCGAGTTGAACAGCTTCGGGATCGGCGCCGTGAAGTCGACGAGCGCACGGTGGATGTTGACCCAGCCGCCGACGGTGGACGTCGACCACGCCGTGTTGAACGTGCACGCGGTGGGAACACCCGACGAATCCGAGAGGCGCCACGGCGCGTAGTTGATCGTGACGCCGTTGTCCTTCGCGGGGATCGATCCGCGGAGCAGGCCGATGAACGTGTCTGCATCGGCCTTGTCGATGACGAACGCGCCGCCGGAGTACCGGACCGTGTTCACACCGGCCGCAGCAGTGATCACCTGCGCGACGCCGTAGCGCGGGTAGACGTTGGGCTTGCCGCTCGTGTCGTAGGTCGTGACCGGCGCGTCGGTGGTCGCGACCTTGTTGTTCACGAGCGACACGATGTCCGTCGTGCCGCCGCTGTCGCTGATCGAAAAATCGCAGCCGTCATCCCACGTGGTCGACACCGTCGGACTCGTGTGCAGGTTCGTCGGCGTACAACGGTTCGGCGAGCTCTTCGCCGTGTTGTACGCGTAGTAGATCTCGATCGGGCCGTACCCCGGATCGGCATCGAGCCACGCGTTCGCGCGCAGCACGTTGTAGATCAGGCCGTACATCGAGACGGCACCGCAGTCGGTCTGGAACACGGAGGTCGCGGGAATGATCAGCGAGCCCGCCTTGAAGTCCTTCGTGTCGGCGAGTGCTGCTGGGGTCGCCACCGCCGTCACTCCAACGAGAGCGATGGTGGAGACGAGCTTGCCGATGAGCTTGGCTGTTTGCTGCATGGTGTTCTCCAAGGCTCGGTTACCAACCCTGTCGCGCGTATGCGCCGCCGGTGACGTGATAGACAAGCACGCGCCACGAGTCCTTCGTGTCGGTGAGGAAGATGGTCATCGGCGTGGCCTGACCGTCGGGGCGAATCGAGAGCGCCGAGTTGAGCGCGCTCGACGGTGCGGTCACGCTCGCGCCACCGGTGGGATACAACGTGCTCGACGTGTTCAGGATCGTGACGCCCTTCGCGACGCGGACCTGCTGGATCAGATCGCCGGGCGGCGTGGTGCACACGAGACCCGTGTTCGCGCACGCGTACACCGCGAGCTGCGCATCCGTGACCTGCACGGTGTGCACCCGGCGAGTCGCGCTGGCGCGAAGCTTCGCGAAGTTGATCGTCGAGACCACCGTCTCGGACATGTTCCGCGCGTTCGCACCGACCGGACGACTCGAGGTCGAGATCAACAGGCCGGCGAGGATCGCGACGATCGCCACGACCACCATCATCTCGACGAGCGTGAAGCCCGCCTGTGTCCGCCTACGAATCACAGCGCGTCGTTCACTCTCTGGATGGTCGCATCCACGCTCGACTGGAAGAACTTGCCGTTCACCGACGACGTGCCTTGGCCATCCGCGTCGCACGTGGCGAGGACCGTCCACCAGCCGATCGTCGCCGGTGCGGTGAACGAGATGCCCGCCGGCAACGCGCCGATATACGAATCACCGACGTCGCCGACTTGGATCTCGTAGCTGCAGTGCAGCAGCGACTGCGGCGGGTTCACGCGCAGGTCAGCCCATGCACTTCCACTACCGACACACGTGGCGAGCGCGTTGACGCCCGGCTTGCTCGGTGCCGTCGGGCACACGACCGGTGTGTCGTTCTGCAGCGTCGTGGCGTTCGTGTACTTGCCCGTGTCGGACTTGTACTGCTCGAGCTTGTTCGCCATCTCGGCGAACATCGGCGTCACTTCCGTGATCGAGCGCGTCTTGCCGCTCTCGCGAAAGAATGTCGGAACAACGACGGCCGCAAGGATCGCGATGACCGCGACCACGATCATCATTTCGATCAGCGTGAATCCACGACGTGGGTGTCTCATGAAGCTTCCCTCGTCGATGTAATCGACCATAAGCGAGCCCATGGTAGCACCGGCCGTCGAGAACCGAGAGCTATCGATCGGTTATCGAAGTAGAACTACCGGCGCCTACACGCGGTCAGTACCACGACGAGTCATCGTCGACGGTCACCGTGGAGACACTGTGGGCAGCGCGGTCGCTCGTCGCGATCTCGACCCGACCGAACGACGTAAGGCCCGTTGCGAACAGTCCCGTGTTCGTCGCGGACAGCGATGCGCCGTCGGGCACCTCGGCGGTGGCGATCGTGCTCGTGACGAACGACACGCGGTACGCCTTGGACGCCGTCGCGAACACCAGATCTTTCCCGATCACGAGCGGGCGCGAGCTCGTGCGCTCGTCGAATGCCAACACGATTGGCAGCCGGGTCGAATCGGCGCTCTGCTCGTCGAGCGGAGCGGGGTTGGGGCGGGCGCTGAGCGAGATCGCGATCGCGTACTGCGTGCGTGCAGCCTTCGGGCCGCCCGACACGGCGAGCGCGTAGGTCTCACCATCGGCATTCGTGTAGATCGCCGGCGCGTTGGTGAACGGGTGCCCCGGCTCCGAGAACTGGAAGGCCGGACCACGGCGACGGTTCGCGCCGGTGAGTGCATCGAGCACCCACAGCTCGCCGCGCTCGGTCCCGAACACCACGTCCTCCACCTGCCCCTTGGTCACGGTCACGGCCACGCCACTCACGCCCTGCCCCGCGTGTTGCCACGAGACGCGACCGGTCTCGAGATCGAGCGCGGTGATGCCGCTGGTCGTCGGGACGAAGGCGAAGTATTTCGGTCCGGTCTGGAGCTGAACGCGTCCGGTGGCGATCGTCGTGCCCGCGACATCGCGCGCCGCGTACTCCCACACGACCGACGGATCGGCGGGGTTCGTGATGTCGAGCGCGTAGACCGAGCCGCTCGCGCCCGTCGAGAACAGCAGGATCGTATGCAGCGAGCGGCGACCGGCCTTGTCGAAGTCACCCATGACCTCGACGACGTGCGGCGAGCCATCGACCGTCGCGGTGTTCGTGCGCAGCGATCCCAGCGACGTGCGTGGAACGTAGGCCCAGAGCTCGCGACCGATGCGATCGCAGATGCCGGCCTTCACGCTGCCGCAGATCGCGTGCAGCATTCCATCGCTCGCGCCGACATAGATCATCGTCGGGCGCTCGACACCGGTCATCGGGCTCGTCGGAATCACGGCGACCGTCGAGTGGTGGATGCCACCGAGCGCGGACGCGAACGTGTTCGGCGCGACTTCGCGGCCGGCCAACACGCGATGCACGAGCACGCGCTGATCCGCCGTCGATAACATGGTGCCGCTCGCGAGGAGCGGGCCCACCGTCGACAGCGTCTTCTCCTCGAGCATCACGCGCACGGGGTGATCACCGGCGGTGACCGTCGTGAACACGGAGCGGCACGTAGAATCGAACCGACCGCAACCGGTGTAGCTGACCGGCGGGATCATCGTCGCTGCGTCGAACAGCGCGGGGTGCTCGCCATAGCGCACCGACTCCGGGATGCGATTCGTCGCGTAGCCACGGAGGTGGCCGAGGGCGGCCGGGAAGCGAAACGCGGGAATGTCCGACGACGTGCTGACCGCGGTCATCGTGGCGCCGCGCTCGGTCGTACCGTGCACCAGCGTCGACGTCGCATCGATCAGCGCGACGATCGGCGCCGCATGCGCGACCTCGTCGACGACGTCACCCTGCGAGGACGGCGACTGCGCGAACGCGGTGGCGGTCATCGACAGTGCGGCGGTCAGAACCGAGCGAACACGGCGGGAGAGACGGGTACTCACTCATGATGAGTCGGCTGTCGTCCCAGCGTCGGAAGTTACGACCGGGTTATGACATTAGCTAAGCGTGGGGTAGCTACTTCAGGACCTGGCCGTCAGCGTCCAGCTCGACGAGCCCACCCGCGCCCACATCACCGCGCGCGGCCAGATCGGCGAGCGCTTCGCGCAGCGTGAGCTGCTTGCCGTCCTTCTGGTACGGCTCGTCCTTCTTCGCATCCGCGTTGCGCACGATGACCTTCGCGTTGCCATCGCCGACAACGAGGTAGACCGCGTTCGCAGGTTTGAGCTGCTTCTGCGCGGCTGTCTTCAGCTGTGCCTCGGTGACCTTGCCGACCTTGTCGACGACGGTGTTGTAGTAGTCCATCGGCAAGCCGAAGTAGACCAGCATGCGGAATTGTCCGAGCGCTGCCTGCCCCGTCGAGAATCGGCCCGGCAGACCGAGGATCGCGCCCTGCTTCTCGCGATCGAGCTCGTCGGCTACGACCGGCCGCGTGCCCTTCACGAGGTCCTTCACTTCGCGGTCGATCTCGAGCAGCGTCTGATACGTCGAGTCCGTCCGCACCGATGCGCTCGCGTTGAACGTTCCGTACTGGCGCGAGTACGAGAACCCACCGCGCGCACCGTACGAATAGCCCTTGTCCTCGCGCAGGTTCATGTTGATGCGGCTCGAAAAGCCGCCCCCGAACACCGCAGCCAACATCGAGTTCGGGAAGTAGTCGGGCGCCGTGCGCTTCGGACCGAAGTGCATCATCGAGACCTGCGACTGCGCCGCGCCGGGCACGTTGACGAAGAAGATGCGGCCCTTGGGACCCTTCGGTGCCGCCAGCGCGGGCGCCGCCGGCATCTTGCCTTTCCAGCTCGCGAGGAGCGGTCCATCGAAGTAATCGCGGACCTGCTGCTCCGTCAGGTCACCGACGACGAACAGCTTCGCACCGCCGGGTGCGAGCCACTTCTTCGCGACGGCCTTGCAGTCATCGAGCGTGATCGCCTTGAGCGATGCTTCGGTGTTGATCGCGCCGTACGGATGCGTGAGTCCGTAGAGCACCGCGCCGCTGACGCGACCCGCGACCGACGCGGGATTGCCCTTCGACTGCTTCACGTTCTCGATGCGGCGGCTGATCATGCGATCGAAGTCGGACTGCCGGAAGCCGGGCTTCTGCAGCGAGTCCGAGAACAGAGCGAACGTCGCGTCGAGGTGCTTGGTCAGCGTGTTGAACGTGACGCCGTGAGTGTCATCGCTGGCGTACGAGCTCACGCCCGATGCGATGTCACCGAGCGCTTCGGCGAACTGGATCTTGTCGAGCGACTCGGTGCCTTCGGTGAGCATCGACATGCACACACTCGCGAGGCCCTCCTTGCCCTTCGGATCGATCAGCGATCCACCCTCGAAGTTGAGGTCGACCGAGATGATCGGCAGCGTGTGCTGCTCGACGAGGAACACCTTGACGCCGTTCTTCAGCGTGAACGGCTTCATCACCGGCAGACGAAACGGACGTGGTGCGCCGGCGACGGACTGCGTCGCGCGGAACTCCTCCTCCGGGAACTGCAACTGCTGTGGCTGCGCGGTCTGAGTCACCTTGATCACCTCGTCGTTCTTCGGCGGCATCGGCTGGTCCGGCGCGCCGTCGGGATTCGGAAGAGCGCCGACCGGCTCGTCGGGCTTCGGCGGCTCGGGGGGCGGTACCGGTGCGGTCTTGCAGGCGGCCAGGACAAGGCCCGCGATCATCCAGATATGGCGCTTCATCACTTCGCTCCCTTGTCGCCCTTCACGGGGTTCGTGATCACGGTCAGCACATTGTCCGTGCGCAGGTACTTCGCCGCGGTCGCGCGGATCTTCTCCGCGTTGGTGTTGCGGTAGCGATCGAGGTCCCACGTGATGCGATTCGGATCGCCCAAGTAGTGGTTGAACTGCTGCAGCACGCTCGAACGACCGAACGCCGTCTCGAGACCGCGGATCGCGAACGATTCGTTGGCGACGATCACGCGCGAGATCTCCTTCGCGTCCAGCGGGGTCTTCGTGATGGTCACGATCTCGTTCATGACGATCTTCTTGATGTCGTCGAGATTCGAATCGCTCTTGAGCGTCACCGTCACCGTGAACAGCCCCGAGAACCCGCTGCCCTGCTGCGACGCGAACACGCTCTGCGCTTTGTTCGAGTACACGAGCGCCTTGTACAGCCGGCCCGGACCTTCTCGCGTCAGCGCATTCGCGGCGATATCGAGCTCGGCGTCACCCTCGCCGTAGTTCGCCGGCGAGTGCCACACGAACTGGATCTGGCGCAGCTTCGCGAACTCGTCGTCGACGGAGATCTCCTTGCTCTTGATCGATGGCGCAGGCGCAGGCACGACGCGCGGACGCGTGCTCTTCGGGAACTTGCCGAACCACTTGTCGACGGACTTCTTCGCCTCTTCGAGGTCGAAGTCACCGACGATCGCGATCGTCGCATTCGCCGGCACGTACCAGCTCTTGAAGAAGTTCTTCACGTCCTCGGTCGACGCACTCGCGAGATCCTCGTGCTTGCCGATCGTCAGATAGCGATACGGATGCCCCTCGGGATACATCGCCATGTACGTCGCGAACCGCGCCTTGCCGTACGGGACGTTGTCGTAGCGCTGGCGACGCTCGTTCCGCACGACCTCGATCTGGTTGTCGAGGCTGGTCTTGAAGTGGTTCGCCGGGTCCTTCACCGATCCGGGCGGATCGAGCAGGTAGCCCATGCGATCACTCTCGAGCCACAGCGCCGTCTCGAGCTGATTGCTCGGAACGATCTCGTAGTAGTTCGTGCGATCCGGGTTCGTGGTGCCGTTCACACCATCGGCGCCGATCTTCTTGAGGATGTCGAAGTGATTGTCGACGCCGACGTGCTTCGAGCCCTGGAACAACATGTGCTCGAACAGGTGCGCGAAGCCACTCTTGCCGTAACTCTCGTTGCCACTTCCGACGTGGTACCAGACGTTCACCGCGACGAGCGGCACGCTCTTGTCCGACGACAGCAGCACCTCGAGACCATTCGGAAGCGTGTACTTCACGAAATCGATCTTCGGATCCGCAGCGACCGGAACAGCGGGACGGAGCATCGCTTGGTCTGCGATGGCTCCGCTGGCCGCGAACAGCGTCGCGGCGATCACGAGCTTGGAAATCTTCATCGTTCCCTCCACTAGGCGGAGGGAACGTACACCCAATTCGTAGACGTGGCCGCGCACGAGAACGGGAACGACTCACGTCGACGACATGGGATCGATCAGCTTCGTTAACATCGCGACGATCCTCTCCAGAAACTCGATCCCATGCTGCTGCGAGGGTCGAGGATTCGATCGGGGTCGTCGACTACCGCGATCGAACTCGATGCGCGAGCGAGAGGAACTCGATCGAACACCGATAGACGTCGAGCTTCTGAAAATGGAGCATGAACGACGACGTCGACTGCTCCAGCCAAGAGTTGCGTCCTCGTCGACGAGAACGTTCCCGTCCCCGAGCGCGGCCACGAACAACCTGTTTTCAACTAGTTGTTGTTGCCTTCGCCGCCGCAGCCGCCAATCTGCGACGGGTGGCAGCCGACGCCACCGTTGTACTTCACGAGCTCGGTGATGGTGTTCGGGGTCTCGGGATACTTGGTACACGAGACCGAGATGAACACCTGGAGGTCGTTGTCCGCTGCCGGGTTGTTGTCTACCGGGTCATCGTTGTTGTCGTAGATGTACGCGGTGAAGTCGGCCTGGTTGTCACCGTCGATATCGTGGCTGCCGATCGCCGACGACAGCCAGCTCGGTTCGGTCTTGTCTCCGCCGGCGGACTGCGCGAGGCCCAGCCCCCAACTCGAGTAGTGAGTCGCGAGGGCCGTGCGCGCCACCGCGATGCCAGACTCCGCACAGTAGAGCGACGACACGTTGGACTTCGTGAGGTCCTGCGACCGCTGCGACTGCATCTGCATGTTCGTGAGTGTCGCAGCCCCGGCCAGGAGCGCACCGATGACGATCATCGTCACGAGCATCGCGCTGCCGCGCTTCGTCGAGCGGCGACGGTTTAGTTGGAGCGTAGCCATATCCGCTTGGTCACTTTCGGGTCGGGATTGTTGTTCACGGCCTCGCCGGTGGTGCCGATCGCATCGGTCGTGAGTCGCTGTGCGCCGTCGCGCGAGCTCGCGTAGATCGCCGTGCCGGAGGCAACGAGCGAGCCCGCGCCGCCGGTGATCACCACGCTGGATCCGGTGTTCGTGTTGATGTCCACCTTGTACGCGTGGCCGGTCGCGGTGCTCGTCGTACCGTACGTGCCGGCGTTGACGTCACCGCCGTCGGTCGTGAAGTAGATCTCGTCACCGACGACGATCGCCTGCGACGAGGCCTTCTCGCCGGACGTGATCGTGTAGACGAGCGGCACGTAGGGTGCGCCCGACGTTTCGGTCAGCGTCGCCGCGGATGCGGGCGCGCCCATCGAGACACCGATCGCGGCCTGCGCGTTCGTCGACCACTGCGTCGTCGCGACGAGGTCGGTGTACGAGCCGGTGATCATCACCGCGAAGACGTTGCTGGACTTCGAGTACAGGGTCGGCGAGGCGCCGAACGGATGGAAGTCCGAGCCGTACCGGAACAGCGGCTTGTCGATGTGCTTGTTCTCGCCGGTGCGCGCGTCGAGCTGCCAGATGTCGCCGTAGAGCGTGCCGAACACGACATCGGTGAGGTGCCCCGTCTCTTTGCTGCGCATGCCGACGGCGCCGCCCGGAATGCCGGTCGCGGGCACGCCGGGGTTCGCCCCCTCGCGCGCTGCGGGATACGCATGCGCCGTCTGCCACACCTTTTGGCCCGACTCGATGTCGATCGCGGTGACGACGTTGCCGGAGCCACCGGTGCCGCCGTTATTGGTCTGCGCGATCGCGTAGTACTTGTTCGTCGTGCCGAGCGACACCGAGCCCGCGGCGAGCACGAGGCCCTGGCCGAGCTCGAATGCGCCGCGTGTCGTGGGCGCCGTGTACTCCCACAGGATCTTCGGGTTCGTCGGGTCGGTGACGTCGAGGGCGTAGACCGCCGGCCTTCCGACGGTGGCGCTCGGATCGCCCGACGCGGTCTGGAACATCAGGATCGTGCGATAGCTGCGAACGCCGGTGCCGTCCCAATCGCCGAACATGTCGAGCACGCGCGGCGAGCCTTCGATGCGCTGCGTGTTGTAACGAATGCGCGGAACCTGGACGCGCGGGAGAAATGCCCACAGCTCCTTGCCGAGCGCGGGACACGCCGTCCCGACGGTCGAGCTCGCACACACCGCGTGCATCATGCCGTCGGCCGCACCGAAGTACGCGATCGTCGGGCGCGTCGCGTTGGTGAGCTCCGTCGGCGGAATCACGGCGACCGTCGAGCGATCGACGCCACCGAGCTTGGAGACATAGGCGCCCGAGCCATCGGACTTCGCCACGCCGGCGAGCACGCGTTGCATCACCGTCGCGTGGGTCGCGGCAGAGAGGTCCGAGCCGATCAGCGCACCGATCGCGCTCACGTTGCTCGATTGCCACATCGTGCGAGCCGGACGCAGTCCACCGACGAGGTTCGTGAACACGGTGCGGCACGTGCCGTTGAACGTCGACGAGCATCCGTTGTAGTTCGCCGCCGGGATCTGAGTCGCTGCATCGAACAGCGCGTATTGCTCGGAGAACTTCGTGGCGGCGGTCGTGACGTAGTTCTTCGCCATCGCGCGGAGGTGGCCCTTGATCGCGGGGAACTCGAACGCGGCGGCATCGGCATCGACCACGACGGTCTTCGCGGGCGGCGTCGGCTGGAGGTTCTCGAACGTTCCCTGCACGATCGCGTCGACGCTTCCCACCGGCGCGATGACCGGCGTCGAGCGCGACACTTCGTACGTCTCGTACGCGGGCGGCGGCTCGCCGAGGAGCAGCAGCGTCTGGAGCACGACCTTCGTGCCGGACACGACCGTGGTCAGGTTGTGACCCGCGACGTACATCAGGTTGCCCTTGAGTGGATCGTTGTCCTTCGAGCCGCGCGTGACGAAGTCCGACACGATCATCGTGCGTGCGGTCGTGCTGTTCGTCAGCTTCGTCTTGTCGAGAGACGCGACGCCGGAGATCAACGGCAGAACACCGGGGCGATAGATCGTTCCGGTGATGCTGTTCGGCATGAAGTCCTCGGTGAGACCGTTGACCGGGTTCCACATGTAGTCGCCCGGCTGCGCGTACGGATCGCCGGGGGCGCCGAAGTAAACGCAGTTGGCGGCGGACGACAGCGTCGGGTCCGTGCAGTTCTGCTTCGCCGCCGTGATGCGAAGCGCGTAGTCACGGTTGACGCCGTACTTCACCGTCGCCGATGTCGAGCACTTGCCCGAGCCATCATTGAGACAGGTCTGAAACTGACCGTTCGGCGTGCCGCGCTTGTTGGCGACACCGGTCTTGTAGCTACCTTCGAAGCTCGAGATCGATTCGCACTCGGCCATCAGGCCCGTCTGGCCGTTGAGGAAGCTCGCGACGTTCGTGATACCGCTGATCTCGTTCGCCGTCGGATCCTTCGCGCTCGTCGAGGACAGCTCCCAGTGCGGAGCCCACAACATCTTGTAGAAGGGGCTGCCGGATGAATCGACGGCGGCGAGCAGGTTGTTCTTGAGGTCGGAGAAGTCGAAGAAGTCGAAGATCTGTCCGCGCACGCCGCCGCTCGGGCAGTACGTGGCGTTCGCGATGTTCGCACCACCGGGCGGGCAGCCCTGCGCACCCGTATACGAGAGACCCGCGTTCTGCAGGTACTTCTCGAGGATGCCCGCAGACACCGTGCCGGTCATGCCCGAGCCGTTTGTCGCGAGCAGTGCGAGGCGCGGCGGGAGGACGATGAAGCTCTTCGGCGAGGGCGCGACGAACGCAGCCGCGGCGCGATGGATGCGCACGTAGCCGCCGATCGTCGTGCCGAACGTGCATGTTCCGATCGCCTGGCGGAACGGCGCGAAGCTGATCGCGTTGCCGTTCGCGTCGTTCGCGACGAGCGAGCCTTCGAGCAGCTTGAGGAACGTGGTCGAGTCCTTCTCGGAGATCACGAACGGTCCGCCGAGATAGCGAACGGTGTGGACGTTCGTCGCCGCGGAGGCCGTGTGCTGGATCGTGCGCGTCGGCCAGCGCGGGTACACGGTGGTCTTCGACGACGTGTTGATCGTCGCGATGTCCGTGTCGGTCGCAGCGTTCGTCGCCGTCGTGTTGGTCACGAGCTTCACCGGCGTGGTCGTGCCGTTGAACAGCTCGAAGTCGCAGCCGTCGTTCCACTTCGGATCCGAGTGCAGCACCGGGCTCGTGGACCCCGTGTAGGCCGGGCCGGCGTCGAGGTTCGTCGGCGTGCAGCGGTTCGGCGACCCCTTCGTGTCCTTGTACGTGTAGTAGATACGAATCGGGGTGTAGTGGTTCGCGGCGAGCCACTGGTTCGCGCGCAGCACGTCGTACACGAGGCCGTACATCGAGACGGCACCGCAATCGCTCTGATAGCTCGAGCCCGAGGGAATGATCAGGGAGCCGGCCGCGAACGTGATGTCGGCGCGCGCGGGTTCTGCAGCGCCGACCACGAGGGCGAACACGGCACACGAGGCAACGCGACGGAAATGGGTCTCCACGGAAGTCGGTTCGACGATCGTGGCAACTCGTGAAGGTGGGCACGTGTATGCCGACGGGCAGCACTCGGCATCGGTCTGGTGAGGCATCGGGTAACGAATGCGGCTCGTGGATACCGATCGACCGACTCACGCTCGCTCGCGCGCGCGTCCAACCAGCTACAACGTAGCGTCATCGCGCACCGGCGAGCGCGAATGCACTCGGCAGTCCGCGCAGCTACGCTGGCACGGGGCGTGGACATGTCATGCGCATGCTCAAGCTTGGATTCGCTTCACTTCTCTCCATGACCCTCGCATTCGCGGTCACCGCCCCCGCGTGCTCGACGATCGAGAACAAGTACAACTGCGACCAGATCTGCGATCGCTACGCGGACTGCTTCGACGCGAACTACGACACGAGCGCTTGCCAGGCCGACTGCGAGGACGCGGCGGAGGACGACGGCTTCGCCGATCACGCCGACGATTGCCAGGCGTGCATCGACGATCGCTCGTGCTCGGGTAGCTTCGCCTGCGTCGACGAGTGCGTCGGCATCGTCCCCTGAACTAGAGCCTGATCAGAGATCGAGCGGCTGCACGCCGAGCAGCACCTGATCGGCGCTCACCGAGTCGAGCCACAGCAGCAAGCGACGCACTTCGCCTTCCGCGACATCGATCTCGATGATGCGGCGGATGAGCTGACCGCCGATCGTGCGGCGGATGTCCGCCTCGGCAGTGCTCCACGCGTTCGCGAGCGCCGTCGATTTCACGGGCAAGCCTTCGACCTCGACGGACACGCCCATCACGAACTTCGCGAATGCTTGATTCGCGCAGATGATGACGCCGTTCGCACCGAGCAGTGCGAGCGGTAGCCGGCACGCGTCGAACGAGATGCGAGCGAACTCGTCGCGCGAGGTCGTCGTGCGTTGCTCGATGACCACGCGCTTCGGCTCGCCGCGCGCACGACGAGCGCCGAAGCCCATCATGTCCATCACGGTGCGCAGCTCGTAGATGAACGCCGCCATGTCCTTGTGGCGATTCGCGGGGCGCTTCTCGAGCGCGTGCAGGATCAGCGTCTCGAGCGCCGGATCCATTCCCTCGACAATCTGCGACGGCGGCTTCGGTTTCTCGTCGAGGTGACCCGCGAGGATCTTCTGCACCGGGCCGTCCCACGGCACGGCGCCGCAGATCAGCTCGTAGAGCAAGATCCCCACGCCGTAGACGTCGGAGGCCGGCGATGCGGGCTCGCCACGGATGCGTTCCGGCGCGACATAGTGCGGCGTGCCCGACAGCGACGTCGAGGCGCGCGACGCGGTCAGCGAACGCGCGAGGCCGAAGTCGAGCAGCTTCGCGATGCGGCGCGTGCGCTTGCCCTCGAGATCCTCCTCGGAGATGAGGATGTTCTCGGTCTTGATGTCGCAGTGGACGACGTTCTGCTTGTGGATGTAGTTCAGCGCTTCGGCGACCTGCAGCACGATCTCGCACGCCTTGCGCGGAGACATTCGCTTCTCGCGGAACAGGATACGGTTCAAGGGTTCGCCGTCGACGAACTCCATGACCATGAACATGCCGACCTTCTCGTCCTCGCCGAAATCGACGACGGACGTGATGCTCGGGTGAACCATCGCCGACGCGAAGCGTGCCTCGCGATAGAACAGCTCGCGCGCTTCGTCGGTCTCCGCGACGGTGTTCGAGATGATCTTCAGCGCGAACGTGCGCGACAGGTGCGTGTGCGTGACCTTGTAGACCTTGCCCATGCCGCCCTGACCGATGCGCTGCACGATCTGATAGCGGCCGCCGATCAGCGACGAGTGCTGCGCGGTGTGGACGCGCTGCATCGCGCTCCGTGGCGGTGGTGCGGGCGTGAGGGTCTGGGCGGGAATGAACTTCGGCCGCGGTTGCTGCGGCTCGGGTGCGGCTTGTTGCGGCAGCTTGTTGATCGGCTTGTCGGGGGCCGTCGGGCGCGCCGCACGACGAGAGTCGACGACGTGCGGCCGATTGCCGAGCGTCGCCGGCGGTGCGGGCATCGAGCGGGCACCGGACAGCGAGCGACGATTCGGCGCGAGCGCACGGTGATCGATGCGCACCTCGCTCGACTCCTCGTTCATCAAGTTGACCTCGGGGAGGCGCGGCAGCTCCGTCGTCACGTCCTTCGTCGGAGGAGGACGCCGGCGCGGAGGCTGCGCCATCGTTCCCGTCGGCGGTTCGTCGTCGACCGGGGGCGGAAGCGGCAACGCGGGCGGCCTTCGGCCCGAGGGGTTGCGTGGATCCGCCACGCCGCGAGCATACCCGAGTTACAGTCCAACCGGCGATGCAGGAGCTGTGGTCGAGCGCGAGCTACGAAGCGCACCTGCTGTCACTTCCGTTCGCACTCGCACCCGCCGCGATGCTGATCGTGATCGCCTACGCGGCCGTGATGCGGGGGTCACCGACGTTGCGCCTGTGGCTCCTCGGCCACTGCCTGTCGCTGTTGCCCTATGCGGTCGTGATGATGCTGTCGCCGTCGATCACCGACGGGCGCGTCGCCGAAAAGCTGTTCCAGGTCGCGGTGTCCTTCATCCCGATGGCCGCCGCGACGGGAACCGCGTTTCAGCTGTCGCTGATTCGCAAGCATCGAAAGTACCGCTGGCTGATCTGGGCGTGTCTCGCGCAGGCGGCGGTGTGGGTTGTCGTGAGCAGCACGACCGACGCTGCCCTTTCGGGGATCACCCACATGAACGGGTACTGGTATCCCACCGCCGGGCGCTATGCGTGGCTCGGCGTGTTGCACACGTTCCTCCTGTCCGTGCCCGGCTTCTATCTGCTCGCGCGCTCGGCGGTGTTCGGCCGGCCCACGGTGGAGCGACGGCAACTGCGCGCCACGCTACTGGCGAACACCGTCACGTATGCCGGACTCGTCGACGTCGCGCTCGCGTACGGAGCGAACGTCGTCCCGCTCGGGTGGTTGCTCTCGGGGATCGGGAGCTTGCTGATCGTTCGCGCGTTGGTGTTCGAGGATCTGTTGCGGGTGCGCGCCGTCGACACCACCGCGCCGCTCCTCGTCGTGTTCTTCGCGTCGGCGATCTTCCTCGGGTGGATCGTCCTGTCGCTGCTCGGTTCATCACCACCGTGGTGGGTCGTCACGGTGGCGCTCGTGATGACGTTCGGTGCGGTGCGCGCATCGGTGGCGACGATCTCGCTCGTCCAGCGCGGCGGCCGCCTCGGCGATGGCCCACTCGAGCGCCTGCTCGCACAGCTCGTCGGACGCGCGCGCACACAGACCGCCGCCTCGCAGATCGCGCAACTCGCGATCGACATCGTCGAGCTCGGCATCGGGGTACGCACGAAGATCATGCTCGCCGCCGAGGAGGACTGGGGTTGGACCCGCGAGACGGGCGAGCGCGTCGCCGATGATCTCGCGCCCGATCCGATGCTCGTCGCGTGGCTCGCAGAGCATCGCGGAGCACTGTTCGCCGACGATCTCGAGCCGGTTCCCGCGGACCTTCGCGATCTCGTGGCGCAGCTGTTCGAGCGGAGCGATGCGCGCGCGTTGGTTCCCGTCGCGAGCGTCGACGAGCTCATCGGCCTCCTCGTCGTGCCCGCAACGGCGGGTCGCTTGCGCGGGCGTCCGCTCGATTTCCTCGAGCGCGCCGGCGAGCGCCTCGCGGAGGCGCTGCTCCACGCACGCATGGCTCGCCGCGCCGCGGATCGCGCGAACCTCGCACGCGAGGTCGAGCTCGCCGCCACCGTGCAAGGCGAGCTGTTGCCGGGCAAAGGCCCACACGTGTTCGGTGCGATCACCGTCGTCGGTTCGTGGCAGCCCGCGACGCGCTGCGCCGGTGACTTCTGGCAGGTGTACCCGCTCGGCGAAGGCCGCGTGCTCGTCGCGATCGGCGATGTCACGGGCCATGGTGTCGCGAGCGCGATGGTGACCGCGGCCGCGATCGGTGCGTGCGATGTGTGCGTCCGGCGCAGCGGCGACACCGTCGATCTGCGCGAGCTCATCTCCGCACTCGATGCCGCGGTTCGGCGCGTCGGTGGTGGCTCGCTCGCGATGACGTGCTTCGCCGCGATCCTCGATCCGAAACTCGGCGAGGTGCGGTTCGTGTCGTGCGGGCACACCACGCCATACCTGTGCCGGCCCGGCGACAAGACCATCGAGCTGCACGCGCTCGTCGGCCGTGGCAACCCGCTCGGCGGCTCGCTCGGCGGTGCACCGAAAGTCCTGCAGCGCCCGATCCAGGCCGGCGATGTCTTGGTCTGGTATACCGATGGTGTGATCGACGCGCAGGATCCCGCAGGGACACCGTTCGGCGACCGCCGCCTCCAGCACCTCTTGAAGCGCCTCGATCGCGCGCGCCTGTCACCGAATGCGGTACACGCGGTCGTTCAATCGGGACTCGCTGCACATCGCGCGGGTCGTCCGCTCGCCGACGACGAGACCGTCGTCATCGCGCGCGTTGCCGCGGAGTCTGCATCGTGAGGCTCAAGGTCCTTTCGTACAACATCCACAAGTGCATCGGCGGTGTCGACCGCAAGTACCAACCCGATCGCATCGTCGAGGTCATCACCAAGCAAGACGCCGACGTCGTGATGCTCCAAGAGGTCGACGCGGGCGTCACGCGGTCCAATGGCGACAAGCAAGCCGAGGTCCTCGCCGACAAGCTCGGCATGAAGTACTGGAGCTGGTTCCCGAACGTCGACGTGCGCGGCGGTGGGCAATACGGCAACGCGATCCTCGCGCGCTACCCGTTGATCGAGACATCGAACATCGATCTCTCGATCCGGTTCAAGAAGAAGCGCAGCGTCCTCCACGGCGTGCTTCGCGTGCGGCACGACGATGTCGATCGCACCGTGCACGTGTTCAACATGCACCTCGGCCTCGCGGGCTTCGAGCGAAAGATCCAGCTCCAGAAGTTCCTCGACTCGCATCCGTTCTCGCACCTGCACCACGACACGCCGGTGATCGTCGGTGGCGATCTCAACGACGTCTACGGCGGGCTCGGTACGCTGCTCGCACCGTCGGGGTTTCGCGGCATCACGAAGCGACCGCTCACGTTCCCCGCGTGGGGGCCGGTCCGCGCGCTCGACGCGATCTTCGTGCGCGGCGCCGTCGATTTCATGCGGCTGACCCGCTGCGACTCGGATCTCGCGCGACGTGCGAGCGATCACCGTCCGCTCGTCGCGGAAGTCCGCCTGCACTCGCATCAGACGCACGACGCCCACGCGCCCGCGCCGCCCGCGCCGCGTCCTTGAGTTGCCCGGCTAAGGCTGCACGTACTGCACCGTGCTGAGGGCGGTGAAGTACAAGCGCGTGCAATCGGGCGCGAGGTGCGGATACAGCGTGTTGTCGGCGCCGACGTCGATCTTCACCGACGAGTCGAACATCGTCGTGACGTTGACGCGCTTTGCATAGCGGACCTCGACGGGACCACCGCCGATCGGGTTCGCCGAGAACACGAGCTGCAGTCCGTCGGGTGACAAGCTCGGGAACGCGAACGTCGCTACGCCCAGATCAGCGGCGGTGTAGTCGTGCACGCCGGTCCACACGCCGCTGCTCTCGAGGTACTCGCTGAAGTACGCCACGCTGACCTTCGTGCGATGGATGATCACGCGGCGGCCACCGGGCAGCATGGTCGTCGGAGGCGATGTGAACAGCGGGTTCGAGCCGTCGCTCTCGGTCGGCAACGAGCTCGGCGATGCATCGTGGTGCCACTGGCCGCCGGTCCGTCGATAGATGCGGATCGATCGGCTGCTGTCGACGCTGTCCTTGCTCGTGACGAACATCTCGTCGCCCGCGGACGACAGTCGAGGGTCGAGGAGCGTCTGGCCTGGCTGGACGTTGGCGACCGCGGCAGTCATCGTGCCCGACGTCAGCGAGGTCTCGCTCAACATGTCGCCGCACGTCATCAGGCCACGGTTGGTCGCCGCGCTCGTCGTGAAGTCGGTGCACGCGGGGAACAGGAACACCGCGGTCGGCGTGAACGCCGGCGTCGTCCCCGGGCAGCCGGGGCCCGCGTCCGCGAGATCGCCGCCGTCGTTCGGATCGTCCGCGTCCACCGACGCGTCCGGATCGGGGCGCTCCGTCAGGCCGTAGACCGTGTCACAGCCCACGAGCCCGAGCAGGAGCCACGCGCGCATCAGCGAACAGCGATCGGCTTGTACTTGAGGCGGTGCGGTTGATCCGCGTCGTCGCCGAAGCGGCGCTTGCGGTCGGCCTCGTAGTCCGCGAAGTTGCCCTCGAACCACTCGACGTGGGAATCGCCCTCGAACGCGAGGATGTGCGTAGCGATGCGATCGAGGAACCACCGATCGTGCGAGATGACCACGGCGCAGCCGGGGAACTTCTCGAGACCGTCCTCGAGGGCACGCAGCGTGTCGACGTCGAGATCGTTGGACGGCTCGTCGAGGAGCAGCAGATTTCCGCCGCGCTTGATCATCTTCGCGAGGTGGACGCGATTGCGCTCACCACCGGACAGAATGCCGACCCTCTTCTGCTGATCCTGGCCCTTGAAGTTGAAGCTCGACACGTACGAGCGCGAGTTGATCGACCGCTCGCCCATCTGCATGGTCTCGCTGCCCTCGCTGATCTCGTCGTAGATCGTCTTGTCGTCGGCGAGCGCGTCGCGCGACTGATCGACGTAGCCGAGCTTGACGGTATCGCCGACCTTGATCTTGCCCTTGTCGGGCTGCTCGACGCCCATGATCATGCGGAACAACGTGGTCTTTCCGGCGCCGTTCGGGCCGATGACACCGACGATGCCGCCGCGGGGGAGCTTGAACGTCAGGTTGTCGATCAGCATGCGATCGCCGAACGACTTCGAGACGCCTTCGAACGAGACCACCTCGCCACCGAGGCGCGGTCCCGGCGGAATCACGATCTCGAGCGACGCGTCGCGCTGCTCCCTGCCGGCCTCGGCCACCATCTCGTCGTAGCGATTGAGGCGAGCCTTGCTCTTGGCCTGGCGAGCCTTCGGCGAGAGGCGCACCCACTCGAGCTCGCGCGCGAGCATCTTCTGACGCGCATCGGCCTGGCGCTCCTCGTCCTTGAGGCGCTTCGCCTTGAGCTCGAGCCAGCCCGAGTAGTTGCCCTCGAACGGGTGACCCTCGCCGCGGTCGAGCTCGAGGATCCACTTCGCGACGTTGTCGAGGAAGTAGCGATCGTGGGTGATGGCGACGACCGTGCCCTTGAACTCTTCGAGCATGCGCTCGAGCCACGCGACGGATTCTGCGTCGAGGTGGTTCGTCGGCTCGTCGAGGAGGAGCATGTCTGGCTTGGACAGCAGCAGGCGGCACAGCGCGACGCGACGGCGCTCACCACCGGAGATCACCGAGACATCGGCATCGCCGGGCGGGCAGCGCAGCGCGTCCATCGCCATCTCGACCTGGTGATCGAGCTCCCACGCGTTGACGGCTTCGATCTGGTCCTGGAGGCGACCCTGCTCGGCGAGCAGCTTGTCCATCTCCTTCTCGGACAGATCCTCGCCGAGCTTCATCGAGACCTCTTCGAAGCGCGCGAGTAGCTTGCGCGTCTCGGCGACACCTTCGTCGACGTTCTGGAACACGTTCTTCGTCGGATCGAGCTGCGGCTCCTGCGGCAGATATCCGATCTTGAGGCCGGGGGCCGGCCACGCCTCGCCGAGAAACTCCTTGTCGACGCCCGCCATGATGCGCAGCAACGTGCTCTTGCCGGCGCCGTTGTTGCCGAGGACGCCGATCTTCGCGCCCGGATAGAACGACAGGTGGATCCCTTTGAGGATCATGCGCTGCGGAGGAACGAGCTTCCGCAGGTCCTTCATCACGAACGTGTACTGGGCGGTCATGGGCCGGGGTTATACCGGGGCTGCGTGGCGTCGGCTACCCTCGACGCGTGGCGTATCGCGACGACAGTGGGGACGCGATCGAGGCCCCAACGGCCGACGGTACGCTCCGCGCCGAGCTCGCGCCCCGAGCGGTCCGGCTGCACGTCGCGCTGCGAACGCTGCAAATCTCCGAGAGATTCGCGACGCTGGTCGAGCATCACAAGAAGACGAAGGCCAAGGACAAGCGAACGTCGCTGAAGATCGGCGGCCGGCTCGTCGTCGCGCGCGATGTCCCGCACGAGGACGTCGGCATCTGGATCGAGCTGGATCCAGATACCACCAAAGCGGGCATGCGCCGCATCTTCGGGGTCGAGCCGGTCAGCCTCCTCGATCCGCATGGCCTCGTCGCCCTCGCGTCGCTGGATCGGCTGGCCCATCGGCTGAAGACCGAGCTCCTCGATCTCTCGGGCGATGTCCGGCGCGCCTTCGAGATCGGGCGCGGCCTGGACAAGGTGCTGCTCGCCGACCACGGCGATCGCTACGTCGTATACGCGCGACGACTGTTTCGCGATCGCGCGCGGTTCGCGATGGCGATCCACGACGACGGCAGGATCTTGGTCCCCGAGGGAAAGAAGCTACGCGAGCTCGTCGTGCGCTCGCGGTTCGGCGTCACCGTGTGGGGCGATTACATCCGGTTCGCGGACAAGAACGGAACCGACCTCGGACGCGTCTCGATCCCGTGGATCGCGCCCGAGGATCGTCGAGAGCTCGCGAGGCGCATCGGTCAGCTTGTCGATCGCGAGCAGACCGACTTCATTGCATGGCCACCTGACGCGGACGTCGATCGAGCTCCACGTAGGTGAGCACCATGCGGCCCTTCGCCTTCGCGCGCTGGAGCACCGCGTCCATGCCCGAGCACGTGCCCCAGACGACGACCTTGCGATCCCGCGTGTTCTCGTCGGCGTGCTTCTCGCCGTAGGCCGCGATCAAGATCTGGCCCGGATCGATGCCCGCATCGAGCAGCCGATCGCGAACGGCCTTCGCGCGATCGAGCGACAGGCGAATGTTCGCGCGAGAGTTTCCGTGGTGATCCGCGTGACCGTCGAGGACGATCAGGCCATCGCGGTTGTCCATCGCCCACGCGGCGATGTCGCCGATCTCGCGCGCGGTGGGCTCGTCCGCCCGGACTACGAAATCCGACGAGCCACGCACGAACGTGAACGTGGCCAGCTCGCCGATGCGAGGGTGTTGGGACTGCGCGCGAGCAGGCGCTCCGGCGAGCGCGCTCGCGACAATGGCGGCAATACCGGCTTGGAGGGCCTTCATTCCCGAGGGTAGAGCAAGGCGCGGGCCTCCCCGAACGGGCTGCTCCCCGACGGGGAATTGCGTATTCACCGGACCGTGCGCACAGTGTCCCTCATGTTCCCATCACTCAAGTCGTGGCGCCTGGGCCGCGTGCTCGGGTTCCCGATCGATCTCAACGCGAGCTTCCTCATCCTGCTCGCGATCGTGTTCATCGCGTTCGGCGGCTTGATCGGCGTTCTCGTCGTCTCGATCGCGTTCGCATCCGTGCTGTTGCACGAGCTCGGTCACGCTGTCGTCGCGCGCCACCTCGGCGTGGAGATCCTCGGCATCGAGCTCGGCTTCCTCGGCGGTGCCGCGAAGATGTCCGGCATGCCGCGCAAAGCGAACCACGAGATCGCGATCGCCGCGGCGGGCCCGGCCGTGTCGCTCGCGCTCGCGGGTGTGGGCCTCGGGCTGGGAGCGCTCGTCGGTAACGAGCTGATCATGACGATCGGCTGGATCAACCTCGTGCTCGCCGGATTCAACTTGATCCCCGCACTCCCGATGGACGGCGGACGCATCCTCCGTGCGGCGCTGACCCACAAGTTCTCGTACGTCCGCGCGACGGAGATGGCGGTGAAGGTCGCGCGCGTCGCTGCGGTCGCGTTCGGCATCCTCGGCCTGTCGGGTCCGAGCTATCAGCTCCTGATCCTCGCGCCGTTTCTGTGGCTGATGGGCACGCGCGAGCTGCAGATGGCGCGCATGGTCCAGGACCACATGGGCGGTTATCCCGACGATCCAGATCGCGAGATCCAAGCGATGTCGCACGCGGCATGGGAACGCAACCAGCGTGCGCGCGGTGTACCTGACCTGGGGCTCGGCGGCGGGCTGCGCCGCTACACGATCCGTCAGGTCGGCGGTCGGCTCGTGATCGAAGCGATCGATTAGCCGAGCAGCGCGAACGTCTGGTGATTGATCGCGACGAGGCGACCGTCGCTGCCCCACAGCTCGCGTGTCTCGATGAAGTAGCCCTCGCCGAGGACGGGGACCGTTCCGCGATAGAGGAGTGGCGCTTCGGGATCGAGGCCGTCGAGCGTACCGACGATGTCGAGCGTGTACGCGATGGTCGCGGCGGGCCGCATCGCCTGGAATCGGACGAGCGACGCGGGCCACCACACGTCGGCGAGCGCGGCGATGTACGCGCTGTCTCGCGCGCTCCCCGGATCGCGCGAGCGCACCCAGCCGATCGCGCGTGCCGCGGCACCGCTGCCCGGAATTCCCTCGACGACTCGGTACTCGAAGTGCTGCGCGAACTCGGGGAACATCGGGTTCCACGGGAGCGCCGCGACATCGGACCACGCGGGCGCCGGAGGAGGCACGAGCTCCTGCCACGCGACATCAGAGCTCTTTCGCGATGCCGCGAGCACGGCGACCACGTGCGTCTTGATGCCGTTCGGTTGCGTCAGCGACGCGCGCGCGGTGGTGACCGAGTTGCCCGCGCGCAGCACGTCGACGGCGATGGCTGCGACGCCGGCGTCGACGGGACCCGGCAGCTCCGCGGTGACGGATCGCACGCGCCGCGCGGGATCTCCGACGGTCGCCTCGATCGCACGGATCAGAGAGGCGACGCACAACCCGCCGAACGCGCCGCGACCCTGGCGCCATCCAGCGGGAACATCGAGCGAGAACGCGCCCGGTGTGATCGGAGTCGGACGCGTGAGCTCGTCGAGCGATGGCATCGCATCGTTGGTAGCACGCAGACCGGCGCTGATTTTTCCTCGGCGCGCACAGATGTTTCGCGGCGTCCGCGACCTAGGGTGGTGGCGGTGGCGCTGGCCGTGTCGCCGCCGGTCACGCAGTATCACTTCTTCGCGGGCGATGGCGACGGCGGCGCGAACTGCGCGCCCGCACCGAAGTGCAGGATCACGTCGAGCTGGAGGTCCTTGTACTTCGCCTTCATCTTCTGCTCGACTTCGTCCGCCGACTTCGACGACGCGACCGCCGCATCGAACGCGATCAAGTAGTCCTTGGTAGCCTTCACGGCCGACAGATCGTTCTTCGCTTTCGGATCCTGATGGCCCGGCACCACCGTCGTCGGTGCGAGCGCGGCGATCTCGTCGAGCGTCTTGATCCACGCTTTGCGCTGATCCGCGTTCGTCTCCGCGGTCCAGACGTGAACGCCCGCGAACACGATGTCGCCCGCGATCACCGTCTTCGTCGACGGGATCCACACGTACGTGCTGTCCCCGGTGTCGCCCTGCATAGGCCCGCGCAGCTCGATCGTCTGTCCTTCGAGCGTCAACGTCGCCGCCTTCTGCGCGGCGGGCGTCAACGGCTTCGCCGTGATCTGCGCGCCGTACACCGGTCCCCATTGCTTCACCTTCGCCGCGGCCGTCTTCTTGATCTCGGACAGCGGCTTGTCGAGCGCCACGATCTTCACCTTCGGGAACGCCTGCTTGATCACCTCGAGACCGAAGTAGTGGTCGGGGTGGCCGTGGGTCACGTACACCGTGGTCAGCGTCTTCTTGCTGTCCAGGATCTGACCGACCACGCGATGCGCATCGGCCAGCGTGAACTGCGCGTCGATCAGGATGGCTTCCTTCTCTCCCGCGATCAGGGTGGACGTCACCAGGAACCCGTTCGGTGTTGCCGTGTAGACGGTCGTGGTCAACTTCGTCTCCGCCACGGCAACACCGGACACGAGACACGAGAGGAGCGCGATCGAGGCGAGCTTGGTCATGGCGACGAAGCTAGCCAGCGCTTGTCCGGCGCGCGAGGTCAGGACCCGCGGGCGGATGGTAAAAATCGGCGGAGCCACCTTCCGGCATCCGCGGGGGCTAGCGGTTTCCCGTAACCCCGGTGCGGCGCTTCGGGCCGTTTCCCTTAACCTTGGTAAGGTGGCCAGACCGAAACTCGAGCGGCGTTTGTCCGGTATGCAGCCGAAAGAACTTCACCAGGTTGGTCGGCTCGTCGAAGCCGGTGAGCCCCGCGAGCTCCTTCACGCTAACCCCGGTGTGGGCAAGCAGGCGCTTGTGCTCGAGAATTACTCGCTCGTCGATCACTTGCTTCGTGGACCGCCCGAGCTCCTCCCGGAGGAGCTCGCTCAGTCGCCGCGGAGAGATGCCGGACTCGCGCGCGTAATGCTCGACCTCGCGCGTGCGGGCGAAGTCGCGCTCGAGGATGGTAAAAAACCGCCGGAGCACCGTCATCGGCGAGTGCCACGCGACCGCGCGTTCGAGGCGCAAGAGGATAGTCCGGAGGAGCGAGGACAGCACGAGCGGCTGAAATCGATCGAGGGGACGGCTGCGCTCGAGGTGGAGTTGGTCGGTGATCGCGAGGACGGCGGCGTGGTCGTCCGCGTTGAGGGAGAGTGCCGGCACGTGATCGAGCGGCCACAGGATCGAGGGCATCGCGAGCGGGTCGGCCGCGGACGGGAGCTCGATGAACTCGGGGGTGAACAGCAGCATCCAGGCGTCCAGGCCAGACTTGGGCGCGCGGTGGAATTGCTGGACGCGGTTGCGTGCGACTACCGTGATGCGGTCGGCGCCGATCGGGGTCGGCGTGAAGTCGACGAGAAGCTCTCCGCGACCTTGGAGGCCCACGTAGATCGTGTGGAACTCGGGGCGTTGGGGCACCTCGAGCGCGTGCGAGAGGACCTTGCGATGCGCGCGCTCGTAGAGCGACGACAGCTTGAACATCTCGAAGCCGAGCGTCGGCTTGCTCGCCGGATCGAACGGCAGGCTCCTGATGGGTGGTCGCGCAGGCACGCGCGATGAGCCTACGCTAGGCTAGCGGGTGATGAAGCTCGTCGTGGTGGTTGCATTGATCGCGGGGTGCGGCGGGAAGGCGGAGCCGGCGAGGCCCGATGTCGAGCGATCGCCCGCGGTGAGCGACGACAGCGGGAAGCAAGCGGTGCTCGCCGCGGGCTTCAACGAAGAAGGTGTGAAGGCGATGTACGCCGGCAAGTACGAGCTCGCGAGCGAACAGTTTCGCAACGCGGTCGCGCGCGTGCCGGAGCCCAGGTACTTCTTCAATCTCTGCACGTCGCTGTTCCAGGAGGGAAAGTTCGTCGACGCGAAGACGGCGTGCGATGTCATCGACAGGGCTGATCCTCCGGCGACGGCCGCGCTCCTCGAGAAAGCACACGCGCTGAGCGCGCGCATCGAGGCGGAGGCGAAGGCGCAGGGCGTGACGATGACGTTCGGGGGCGATCCGGGTCCCGGCGAGACACCGGATCCGACGCCCGTACCGGCGAGCGGTGGGCAAGCAGCGATCGCGGCGAAGCTCAGCGACGAAGGCGTGCAGCTCATGTACGCGCAGAAGTATGCCGAGGCGAGCGCGAAGTTCCGCGAGGCCGTCGCGCGCGTGCCGGAGGCCAAGTACTTCTTCAACCTCTGCACGTCCTTGTATCAGGAGGGCAGGTTCAGCGAGGGCCTCGTCGCGTGTGCGGCGGTCGCGAACAACAACCCGACACCTCCGCTGCAGGCGAAGGCGAACGCGATGAGCGATCGCATCAAGGCCGAAGCCAGGGCGCAGGGCATCGACGTGACGCGCTAAACCTCGACTCGAAACCTCGAGGTTGACGTGATCGAAGAACAGCAGCGGGATCAGGACAGGACATCCGTTCTGGGACCACGTCTTCGTCGAGGATCCGCGTTGATGTCGCGGTCGAGGATGAACATGATGACCACGTACAGGTCGAAGCGAACGTCGCCGTGTTCGACGCTTAGATCTAGCCGCGCTTCAGCAGCATGTTGGCCAACGAATCGAACGCGGCTTGCGGGCCGCGCGAGTCGTGACGCCTTAGATCGCGTTCCGTCTGCAGACATCGCGTTGGACGTGAACGTCGGCTTCATCATCAACCGCAACCTCGACTCGAAACCTCGAGGTTGACGTGATCGAGGAACAGCAACGGGAGCAGGACAGGACATCCGTTCTGGGAC
>Ga0154020_10001804_pt1 | contig 26266 bp, 29 predicted proteins | sample Klosneuvirus_201_FD_109709 | JGI IMG/M metagenome (GOLD analysis project Ga0154020, IMG submission 109709) | Active sludge microbial communities from wastewater, Klosterneuburg, Austria - Klosneuvirus_20160825_MG | ecosystem: Engineered > WWTP > Aerobic digester > Activated sludge | place...
AGGGAATCAACTTATCGGCAGTAACAGAACAAGGAATTATACTTATGAGACATCCTTGAAAAATAACCGTAAGGAAGCTGTTATCATTTTAGTTGAAGAACAAATACCTGTTTCTCAGGATAAAGAAATTGAAGTAAAGGCTATTGATTACTCAGGCGGTGAACTGAATACTGAAACAGGCAAAATTACGTGGAAGTTGGAGATTGCTCCGGGCCAGCAAGTAAAAAAGAAATTGAGTTTTTCCGTGAAACACCCAAAAGACAAGCCTGTGATGGGACTCTGATTAAAGTTGTAGAATTATAGGATCAATAAAGCACCTGCTTTTGGTGATTTCCTTTTCAGCTCCGGATTCATCCTTAATCAAAGCTTTTACCGATTTGTCACCGGGATAATTTTTAATAATAATGGAGTAGCCATCAGTTGAAAGCACTCCATCCACGGGCGCTTCATCAAGGGTATAATTCAATTTTAATAATTCGGTAGCCTTAAAATCGAGGAACAATTGATGATAGGTATTCCCATCAGCATCCTTAAAAATATCGGGTTGTTTTTGTTGCTGAGCAAACACACTTCCGCCCAAAAGGCAAAAAAATAAAATAACAAATGTGCTCCTTTTTAATGCCATTGCTTATAATTGCATTTTACTGTTAAGACAATCTAAAAGTACAACAAAACTGATAAAAACGCAAATTATGGCACATGAAATAGATTATCGAATTCTTGGAGATGACATTCAGGTTGTAGAAGTTGAGATGGATCCGGGTGAAGGTGTCAGAGCAGAGGTAGGTTCCATGCTCTTTATGGAAGAAGGAATTGTTATGGAAACATCAACAGGCGGGGGGATTTTCAGCGGATTAAAAAGGATGATTACCGGTGAAAGCTTCTTTATTACCTCGTTTTCAAATAGTGGAACGGGAAAAAGAAAGGCTGCATTTGCTGCTCCTTATCCCGGGAAAATAATTGATATAAATCCGATGAGTTTCGGAGGATCTTTTTTATGTCAGAAGGATGGATTCCTGTGCGCTGCTCAGGGAATTGATATTACCATTGCCTTTACTAAAAAAATAGGAGCAGGATTGTTCGGTGGTGAAGGCTTTATTCTTCAGGAACTAAAAGGCGATGGCCATTGTTTTATTCATGCGGGTGGAACCATCATAAAAAGAGAATTGCTGCAAGGCGAGACCTTACGTGTTGATACCGGCTGTTTGGTTGCGTTTGCTCCTACAGTTGACTACGACATTAAATTCGTTGGTGGTTTTAAGAATGCTTTGTTTGGTGGTGAGGGCCTGTTTCTGGCTCATTTACGCGGTCCGGGAACTGTTTATCTTCAAAGTCTGCCATTCTCACGTATTGCCGATAGAATTCTTGCTGCATCGCGCTTTGGAGGCGGCAGGGAAGAGTCGCGTGGACTTGGAGGAATGCTGGGTGGTTTTATCAGCGGTGACCGTTGATAATTGCGAAATCGGTTATTTCGCAGAAGCTAAAACTGGAAACTTCCATTTAGCCAGCGCAAATGTTCCGAATAAAGCCAGATTGTAGAACAGGTCACCCATAATTGTGCCTTTGAAAAAAGGAATTCCTGCTACATAACAGCTCAATAAACCTGCTGCAGATTTTGGATACATATCATACATCAACCAGGTCCCAAAATTGGTGATCAGGAAAAACAGTATGGATGAAATCAAAGAAGCAACCATAATAGTTTGACGTTGTTCGCGCCCACGTAGCATAAACCCTAGTCCTGTTACCAAAGCAAAACTTCCATAAACAAAAATCATATCACGGTAAAATCCTGAACCATTAACTAACTGCAGTAAAATATCTGAAATTAATAAGGCGAATAATGGTAATAAGAAAGCCTGTTTACGGTCGCTGATATAAGTACCGGCAAAAAGCGCAATGGCACCAATAGGAGTAAAATTCATCTCATGAGGCAATAAACGGCTTAATGCTGCCAGGCCAATTAATGCAAGGATGAACTTTAATTTCGGAGTCAGTGTGATGTTCATAGGTGATTCTTATTTTCGAAGCAACAAAAATAGTTAATTTTATTCAAGTGAACTACCTGTAGCGGCAATTTATTCAGAGCCTTTTGCACAAAACAAAATACTGATATCCAATAACTTAAATTGATTATTAGATATTTCTCTTACAACAATCGCAAGTATAAAATTGTTTCGTGGCCTATTAAGGTTTAGCATTATAAACCATCCAAAAATCATTTTGGTAGACTATCCGATTGTTTGAAATGTTTCCTGGATCCTTAGAATGATCGGATCTCAAAATCACTATCCAATCGAATACCTGTGAATCTGAAAGAGGCATGGTAATACGTTTTGTATAATATTGAACTGCCCAAGGCTTATTACTTTTCAACCTTTCATTGGGTTCTGTAGCGGATTTCAGGAACTGAGCCATATTCAAATTTGCTGTGGCTGCTTTCCGGGCTTCCAGATTTTTAGTTTGCAATTTTAGCATAGATGGAATCATCAAAACGGGCAACAGCATTCCTGCCAAAACAACTATTGTTTTTTGATTAGGGAAATTTAGTCTTTCCAAAGACGCTGTAAATCCCTTGAATGTTGTTATCAGAAAGAATGGAAAAATTGGTAACAACATTCTCACAGGGTCACCCTTATAAGGATACACCAGCAACATCAATATTAAACACAGTTGAAACAGCAATATAAAACGTTCAAAATATTTACTTTTCAAGTTACGGTGCGATCCTGTTTCAGGGAAAAATGACCATACAACACCCATAAGCCATCCAATACACAGCAATATCCAGATAGCCTTATTTATCCACATGGGAAGTTCCAGTTGAGGAATCAATTGCAGGCTTTGAAAATAGGTGGTTACATTCATCAGCAATATATCCGGGTTAATCGCGTCTACCGTTTGTTGCAAATACCAAACCGGACCATTGCTTGCTTTTCCTAATATAAATTCAATTACAAGAATCAGCAACATCCCCGCAAGGGATGCAAATAAAAATTTAAACCTGCCCGGGAATGTCGTTGTAGCAGCCCATCCAATAACCGGCACCAAAAGAAGCAAGCCGGGAGTTTTCAGTCCAGTAGAAAGCCATATAACCACAATTGAAATGGTGAGTACTATGGTTGTGGATTTTTGAAAAAAGAGCAAATAAAAGGCTAAGAGAAAAGTTGCCATCATTGGGATATCGGGAAGTATTTGGTTTTTCAGGTCAAGCATCATTGGGTTGTATACTAAAAACAGGGTACAACCGATGGCTGCTAAAGCAGGTAAGAAATTATACAGTATTCTAAAGAAAACCCAACCGGTAAGAAGCAGAAAAACAGTCACCATAAATTTCGATACAAGTATATCTGTTGGATGGCTGCACCAGGTAGCAGGGATCAACAGTACTGAAAATAGCCAGCCTTTAATTCCGGGACTGTAATTACCTGTATGATCAGGATACCAGGCTTGCTGGTTGCCGGTCAGCCATTTTGCCTGTAAGAGATATTGGGCAAAATCGTCGCCAGCATCATGAAATCCATTAAAATTAATGGCTATTAATGGCAGCAGTAAAATCAAAACCAAAACATCCCATCTGTAGCGCAAAAAGACTGTTTGATGGGATGGGGATTTCATAGTTGAAGTCATCAGGAATTCCAGATTGCCCAGGATGCTTCCGCTTGAGCATGAAGCATCTTCAATCCGTTTTCGACTTTAGCTCCATTGGCAAATCCCAGTTTCATAAATGTAGTCATTTCCGGATTATAAACCAGATCAAACAATAAATTTTCTGTACTTAGAAGATGATAGGGTATAGGTGGGGAATTTGTTATATCAGGATAAGTCCCCAATGGGGTTGTATTGATTATTAATGGATAGTTCTGAAAATGGTCCTTATTCACTTCCTCAAACATGAGGTTCCCGTCATTCTTTCGGGTAACAACTAAAAATGGAATTGCTAATTTTTTCAAGCAGTATTGAACTGCTTTGGCAGCGCCACCATTACCAAGTATCAATGCTCCTTTTTTTTGGTGGGGAAGAAATAGCGCTTCAATGGCACTCTGAAATCCCACAGCATCGGTATTGTAGCCTTCCATAAACAGGAGATTACCGGAGCCATTTCGCTGAATTTTAATAGTATTTACCGCTCCCGTATCGGCAGCAACATCGTCCACATGATTTAGGTAGGGAATTATTCTTTCCTTATATGGAAAAGTAACATTTAATCCGAATAATTGCTTTTCAGTTTCCACCAGAGTGATAAACTCATCCAAATCAGGAATTTCAAAATTTCTGTACTTCACTTGATCAGATAATCCTTCCCTTTGAAATTTTTCAGTGAAGTATTTAACAGAAAAGGAGTGGGTAAGTTTGTTCCCTAATAATCCGAATAACTTCATACTAGCAGTTTTGAATTACTTTATAAAGTTTGCACGACGCTGCAAACGGACTCAGACAATAAAAATCAGGAAACCTGAATAGTGGGATCTATATCTTTAGCCCATGCCAGAATACCTCCCTTAAGGTTTGCCAGATTATCGAATCCATAGCGAGTTTCGAGTTCCCTGACTGCAGCAGCACTTCTGGCGCCACTACGGCAATGTATAATTACCGGTTTATTTCTGGAAATTCTTTCAGCCTGATCAATAACTGTTGCCAAAGGAATAAGTTCACCACCAATATTGGCGGCATCGAATTCATATTCTTCCCTGACATCAATCAGTTGAAAATCGACCTTATTCTGCATCATTTCATGTAATTCCTGAACGGTAATTTCTTTCATAGCAACTTATGTTAAGATCACGAAACCGGTATTAATTCCTTTGGTAAAAACTGAAAAAAAGTATCACTTCGAAGTCCGAGGCGTAACGACTCTAAAGCAATAACTTCGGTAGGTGCAATATTGCCCAGGTTTACATTGGCACCAAACAACTTAATGAAATAAACCTGCTGCGATTTGATTGGGGTTTCCCAGATTATTTTATCGACCGGTACTTTGCTGACTATTTTGTTGATCAGCATAACGTGAGCCTTGCCATTAGGCCTGTAAATGCCAACTGTTCCGCTTTCACGGGCTTCAGCAATAACTTTCCACACTCCGGCCTCAATTTCTTTATTCATCATTTCAATCCACCGGGCAGGGTGAATAATGATTCCTTCTTCTTTACTGCCAACTTCTGAAATAACGGTGACATATTTGGATAGTTGCCTGATTAAATCGCACTTTTTATTATGATCAAGAACAATTGAGCCATCAGAAATTTCGGCGTGTTCAATTTTATATTTATCGATAAGCTTAAGGTAATTATCAACTTCATCTCTTACAATAAAGGCTTCCAGCAAAGTGCCACCAAAATATACAGGAATACCGGCACTTTTATACAGCTCAATTTTTTCTTTCAGTCTGGGAGTAATCAGGGCACTTCCAAAGCCGAGTTTAACAATATCGGTATATGTTCCATTCCCATCGATAAAATCTTCAGTTTCCCTCAGACTCAACCCTTTATCCATAACCATGGTAACACCTGACTGACGTGGTTTAACACTTCTTTCAGGTAAATAACTCAACGGAAAATTCATAGATTTTTTCTTTTATTCGCAATGATTTTCAGTAGTACCTGATCATTTTGAAGTGCAGGAAGCATTTCAAAAAGTACCTGACTGGAATCGATATCTTTTAACAGCGCAACTTCAAGCATTTCATATGCTTCCTGAAGGGCACCGGCACTATATAAATTAGCTGTCTGACGATAATATAATTCGGCACATTCAGGATGGTAGGTAAGTCCTTTTTCAGTAATTTCTACCGCTTCATCCTGTTTGCCGGTTTCAGTGAGGAAATGAGCAAATGAAAGCCATCCATCAATCAATCCCGGATCATCCTCAACCACTTTGATGTAACATTCACCTGCTTCTGTAATGTTGTTCAGGTTGAATTCGCAATCGCCTAATAGCAACCAGTATTCTCCATTATGTTCGTCTTTCTCAATTGCCTTTCTAACATAGTGGATTGCTTCATACCAACGCTCTTCAGACTCCAGTGTAATTGCAATTCCAAACCAGGCCTGAGCCATATCAGGAAGAATTTTGACTGCCTTTTTGTAATAAGTCCGGGCCTCATCCATCTGCCCTAATTTTTCATAACATTCAGCTATGTTAAAATAGGTTATTGCATCAGGTTTGTAATATTCAAAAGTCTGTTTGTATTTCTGAATCGCATCTTCATAGTGACCTAACATAGCCAGTACCTGTGCCTGATCGAGATAGGCGGGGGCATAATCTTCTTTGATAAGTATGCAATAATCGAAAGCATGCAATGCCTCTTCATAATTTCCCAAACGGCAATTAATATCGCCGAGATTATACCAGGCAGCATAGGAATAAGGATCCTTATCAATTAATTGCTTGAAATAGCTAATACCCTCCTGAAGTTTGCCGGTTATGCCCAAACATGCAGCTAACTCTTCCATAGCCAGTTCATAGGTTGGATTTTGTTGCACTGCCATTTTGAAATACTCAATTGCTTTGGGATAGTTCAGCATATTCTGGTAGGTAATAGCCATACTGAAATAAATCTCATCCTTCATATCAACCAGTGGTAAAGCTTTCTTAAAACATTCAAGGGCTGATGAATACTGCCCGATGGTATTGTAAATATTTCCCCGAATCAAGTGCAAATCAAGATCATAAGGACTAATGCGTTCAACCCGGTCGAGTGTATCTAAAGCCCGCTGATCCTGCCCGGTAATGGCAAATAAATGCGCCTGCTTCATCAGAAAATTTACAGAATTAGGATGCAACGAAAAGGCATATTTAGCCACTTCCAGAGCTTTCTGGTATTCTCCTTTTTCAATGTAAAAATCTATTATGCGGATAAGAGCATCAACATCAAAAAAATAACGATCCTGTTTACGGATCATCTCTTCGAACCTGCTTACAGAGAGCTCAATCTTCTCATTAAGTTCATCCTGATTATCCAAATCATCATCATCTTCTTCCATAGGCAGTGGTGGATTTTTAGCCCTCCAATTGTCACAAAATTAAGAAAAAAGCAGAGGTGCACCCCATTTAGGTCAAAAGTTATCCACACATTTCTGTTACTGATTCTCTATCATATTGATAATCAACCTGAAACATATCTGCTGTAATCTATAATTTAACAGGCAACCTGACCTTTAAAAACTGCCCTGAGAAGGGCCTATTTCCGTTAACTTTGCATCATGTTAATCCTGAGAAAACTGCAGCTTATAAATTTCAGAAATTATGCAGATGCATCTATTTCATTTGGTCCTGCAGTTAACTGTTTTACAGGCACTAACGGTTCCGGCAAGACCAATTTGCTGGATGCCATCCATTATTTGTCGATGACCAAGAGTTATTTCAGTCCAACCGACAATCAGAATATCCGCCATCATGAAGCCATGCTAATGATTCAGGGTGAATTTGAACTTAATGGTGAAAAGGAGTCGGTTTTGTGTTCTATCAGACAGGGACAAAAAAAGATCTTTAAGCGCAATCAGAAAGAATATGAAAAACTGAGCAATCATATTGGAACATTCCCTGTAGTTATGATTGCTCCAACCGATCAGGAGCTCATAACTGAAGGAAGTGAGATCCGCCGTCGTTTCATTGATGGAATCATTTCTCAATCTGACCATATTTACCTCGATAATCTGATCAGATATAATCAAGTAATCAGTCAGCGAAATACTTTACTTAAACAAGCCAATTCCCGTGGATTTGCCGATTGGGGCTCTATTTCTGTTTGGGATGATCAGCTTGCTCATTATGGTCAGAAAATATTTGAAAAGCGCAAGGAATTTATTCGTGGTTTTGAACCGCATTTCAATGCCTTGTTTGATGCTATTTCAGGCACCGGTCAATCGGCAGGTGTTTCGTACGAATCGCCTTTACAAGATAGGTCCTTATCAGAAATCCTTCTTCAAAACAGAAGCCGTGATCTCGATCTGCAATATACTTCATCAGGGACGCACAAAGATGATCTCACCGTTACCTTAAATGGGTTTCCTGCACGCAAATTTGCATCACAGGGTCAACAGAAATCGCTTGTTATTGCTCTTAAACTGGCACATTTTAACTACTTGTGTGAATTAGGCTTTCAGCATCCGATTATTTTGCTGGATGATATTTTCGATAAGCTGGATCAGGGAAGAGTTAGCCGACTCATGGAATTGATCACCAAAGGGGAATCAGGGCAAATTTTTATTACAGACACCCATAAAGAAAGGGTAGCTGCAATTTTTGAATCCATGAACATTCCATGTAAGTTATTTGATGTGGAAAATGGGGTAATCACACTTTCCGAAAATCAATCTGTTCAATGAGAAAAAGTAATGAAAACAGCCTCAAAGAGGTCATTGAACAACTTATAGATACTTATCGGTTACGCGATCGGCTGAATGAGGTGAAAATTCGCCGTACGTGGGAAGAGGTAATGGGGAATGCCATATCGAACAGAACCGATCATTTATCAGTTAATAACGGTACTCTTGTTATAAAAGTCTCATCTGCTGCATTACGCGAAGAACTAACTTTTCGCAAGGATCAGATTTGTGAAATGATGAATAAGGAACTTGGTGGTCCGTTTCTGACCAAGGTGGTTATTAGTTAGAAGAATTTTGGTCAGTTTTCGCATAAAAAAAGCCATCCCGAAGGATGGCTTTGAAATTATACATGCAAAACAATTTCTTTTAGAAACGCTCCAGTTTAGAGAAGTAGAAGTCTCCTTCAATAGCAGCATTTTCATTGCTATCAGAACCATGAACTGCATTTGCTTCAATTGATTTGGCAAACAGTTGGCGAATGGTACCCGGAGCAGCTTTGGTTGGATCAGTAGCACCAATCAGTGTTCTGAAATCTTCCACAGCATTTTCCTTTTCAAGAATAGCAGCTACGATCGGGCCTGATGACATGTAAGAAACCAGATCTTTGTAGAATGGACGCTCTTTATGAATGGCATAAAACTGACCGGCGGTTTCAGGAGTCAGTTGCGTGTATTTCATCGCAACGATTTTGAAACCTGCTTTTATAATTTTGTCGAGTATTGCACCCATGTGGCCATTTTGAATACCATCGGGCTTAATCATTGTAAAGGTTCTGTTAGTAATCACTTTAATAGGTTTTAAACAGTTAATTTTCGGAGTGCAAAGGTAGTATTAATTTGAAAAACTGCAACCTGTGACCCAATTCACTTACAAAAAAGAATATTAGTGCCTGTTTTAGTTACAAAATGGTAATTCTCATACCGTTTAATGCTTTTTTTCGTGTATTGAACCGGCGAAAACTGCAAATTTTGTTAATAAATATTTTGCTTAACCATTAAATATCAATGTAATTATTACTTTTGCACCTCTTCAATAAAAAATGATTCCATCTTTTAACAGCGATTCTATTAACGCACTCAGACTATTACTGTCTGAGCCCCGGAAAATTGTAATCACAACACATCACAAGCCTGATGGAGATGCAATGGGATCGTCCCTGGCACTGTATCATTTTTTGTTGACCGGGAATCATCAGGTTCAGGTGGTAACACCAAGTGACTACCCCGACTTTCTTTACTGGCTACCAGGACATTCTAAAGTCATCGATTTTGACCATGCTGGCGGTCAGGCTAAACAAGTTGCAGAAGCTGCTGATATTATTTTTTGCCTCGATTTTAATGCACCCGGCAGGATGGAGAAATTTTCGGATGCTGTGATGCAATCGAAGGCAACCAAAGTATTGATCGATCACCACCTCGATCCGGAACATTTTTGTGATTATGAATTTTCGTTCCCTAAAAGTTGTGCAACCTGTGAACTGATGTATTATTTTATCTGTGAACTGGGAGGAAAGCAGGCCTTTACCAAAGAAATTGCCACTTGTTTATATACAGGGATTATGACCGATACCGGCTCCTTTCGATTTGCATCGATGACAGCCGATACCCACATGGTTATTGCCGCACTTATGCAGGCAGGTGCCGAAAACTTTACGATTCATGAACAGATTTACGATAACTTCTCGTTAGAACGAACCCGTTTCCTTGGACATTGTATCAAAGATAAACTGGTGGTATTACCTCAGTATAAAACAGCTTATATTTCTGTTACCAAAGAGGAATTAAAAGCATTCAACCATCAGTCGGGAGATACCGAAGGCATAGTTAATTATGCATTAGGAATAAAAGGAATCAGAATGGCAGTTTTCTTTTGTGAACGCGATCATCTGATTAAAATATCGTTCCGATCAAAAGATAATTTCTCTGTTAAAGAACTGGCAGCAGCACATTTTTCGGGTGGGGGACACCGAAATGCTGCCGGAGGACGTTCTACAGAATCTCTGGAAGCCACCATATCCCGTTTTCTTGCGTTATTACCCGATTTAAAACAGGAATTAAATCCTGAAACTACCAATTTGTAATTGAAACAAAGGCAGAAATTAAGAACCTGAAAAATGAGTAGAAAATTGTTTCGTTATGTAGTTATTATTACCATACTGAGTAATGGCGGATTAATGCTCATTCCCTCATGTAAATCATCGGGTGAAAAATCGGCACGGCAGGAAACTAAAACTCAGAATGGTGACCTCATAGAAACCCAGAAGGAAGATTTGATAGAAACACACAAAAATATTATGCGTGACGAGTCAGCTGATATCGACAGTTACGTTAGTCGCCGGAACTACAAAGTTACCACCACCGCTACTGGGCTCAGATATTATATTTACAAGAAGGGAACAGGCACACTGGCAGTTCAAAATGATTTTTTTGTTCAGATGAATTATACGGTTTCCTTGCTGGATGAAAAACAAATATACAGTTCAGATTCGACCGGGGCAATCAGCTTTCAGGTTGGGAAATCAGAGATTGCTTCCGGCCTGCAGGAAGGTGTCAAATTGATGAAACAAGGTGACAAAGCTATATTCATTCTGCCATCACATCTTGCATATGGTCTGACAGGTGATGGCGATAAGATAAAATATTATGAGGCATTAGTTATCGATGCTGAACTATTAAGCGTTTCTGAAACCCGACCATGAAAAATTTTATATTTCTGTTTTTTTTCATAGCTATTTTGGTTGCGGGCTGCGACAAAGACAAGGAAGGTTATTCGACCACTAAATCAGGATTAAAATATAAGTTCATCACAACTAAAAGTACAATCAAACCGGTTCTTAATGATGTAATGATTTTACACATTGCCTATTATACACCCGGTGATTCACTGCTTTTTGATTCAGGATTACAAAGTGATTCTTTTAAAGTTGTGTTGGTTGCGCCCACATTTAAAGGTGGAGTGGAAGAGGGTTTTGCTATGATGGGTCCTGGCGACAGTGCCTTGTTCAAAGTATGTGCTGATTCAATTTTTGAAAAAACATTTCATGGTCAGCTACCTTCCTATCTCAAAAAAGGTGATCAATTGCAGTTTCGCGTGAGCATGAAATCTTTTATTTCAAGATCCGTTTATGATTCACTGGAAAGGGTGAAAGATATTGAATCCAGAAAAGCTGAATTCGTAAAAATTGAAACTTTTCTTACTAAAAATAATATGGATGTGATGCCAACCGAAAACGGTGTTTATTTGCTCACATCAAAAGAAGGTTCCGGTGATATCCCGCTGAAAGGTGATACCATTTCGGCATTATTTACAGGAAGAATGCTTGATGGTAAGGTATTCGATAAAGCCGAAAACCGCGATGAACCTTTTCGTTTTGTTGCCGGAAAAAATGAAGTGATTGCAGGTTGGGAAGAATGTATTCCTTACTTTAAAAAAGGTGCAGTTGTGCGTATGGTAATTCCATCCGATTTAGGTTATGGTGCATCTGATTATGGCAAGATTCCGGGTTATTCAACTTTGGTTTTTGATGTAGAAATTATTGATATTATAAAAGGAAAAAACTGATTAAAAGCATTTAATATTTACACAATGAAAAACGAATTATTAGTTGCAATTGCCCTGACTACTGCTCTTTCAGCATGCTCACCGAAATCCGAAAGTGTTACCACAACAACTGAAAATACCACTAACATGGAAGAAACAACAACACCCGATTCTACCAATACACCTGCACCTGTTTCCGATGTACCGGGCGATACTATAACAACGGCATCTGGATTAAAATACATTATGCTTCATGAAGGGACAGGAGCAAAACCTACACCCGGAAAATCTGTATCTGTTCATTATACCGGTTATCTGACTGATGGTTCTAAATTTGATTCTTCGGTTGATCGCGGTCAACCTATATCATTTGCTATTGGAAAAGGGCAGGTAATTCAAGGTTGGGATGAAGGAATCATGCTTTTAAAATCCGGTTCCAGAGCTCGTTTAATTATTCCACATGAATTAGGTTATGGAGCACAAGGATATCCACCGGTTATCCCTCCTTCAGCAACATTAATTTTCGATGTAGAATTGGTTTCCGCAGAGTAAAAGCAGGGAATTACAGAATCAGAAAAATAGTTGGTTTTTTATGGAGATCAATTTTATGATTTTTCCATTCGTGTACAGGCATAGTTCTAATGATTTCGTCTGCTGCAGTAATATTGCAGGCAACGCACAAACGGGTACTGCCGGAGCAGGAATTAATTAAATCATTCAGCAATGCCTGATTCCTGTATGGCGTTTCTATAAAAATCTGCGTCTGATGCCATTTCGCAGCATTTCGCTCCAGTGTTTTTATTGCTGCAATTCTTTCCTGCTGTTCTTTAGGAAGGTACCCATGAAATACAAAGCCCTGACCATTTAGACCGGAAGCAGCCAATGCCAGCAAAATAGAGGAAGGCCCGGTTAACGGAACAACCTGAATACCTTCCATATGAGCCTGTTTCACAAATTCTGCTCCTGGATCGGCTACTGCAGGCATACCGGCTTCACTCATCAGCCCGATATCTGTTCCTGTTCTCAATTTTTCAAAATAGTAATTGAAATCATATGTTGAACCATGTTTATCCATTTGAAGTACTTCAATTTCCTGAAGTGTAGCATCCATGGTGAACTGTTTTAAAACAGCCCGGGCCGATTTGGCATTTTCTGCAATAATAACCCGCAAATGTCTGATTGCAGCCAACGTACCTTCCGGAATAACCTGTTCGGGAGGTGTTTCACCAATGGGAACAGGAATGAGGAACAGCCGACCGGTCTTATTTTGCATTGAATAACGTTATTTCGACAAATTAAACAGAATCCGTTTACAACCTTCATCAAGCATATTATAAACCATTTCAAAGCCTTCCTGACCACCATAATAGGGATCAGGCACTTCTGTAATCTCATGAATTCCGGCATATTCGAGAAGCAATTTAACTTTATTGCGTTCCTGATCGGTATTAGCCAATGACAAAATTTCCGTTTGAACCGACTTGTCCATAACTAAAATTACATCGAAATCGGTAAAATCACTCCTCCGAAATTGTCGCGCAACTTGTCCGGAAATATCTATTTGATACTTACTGGCAACACTTATTGCTCTTTTATCTGGTGCTTCTCCGGAATGGTAAGAAAGCACACCTGCAGAATCTACTTTGCCCTGAATGTTTGCAGCAACCAGTTTTGCTTTCATGATGCCTTCAGCAATGGGAGACCTGCAAATATTTCCCAAACAAACCATTAAAAACTTCATAATTGGTAATTGATTTTTTTATAAAATAAGAAAAGTGAGCTGAATCAACAACTCACTTTTCATAATAGTATCTGATGTTATTTATCGTGAACCTGAATACGCTTCTGAATATCAGAAACATAGGTTTTGAATTTCTTATCTGTTTCCATCAGGTTGTTCACTGTACGGCAGGCATGCAATACCGTAGCGTGGTCTTTTCCACCGCAGTGAATTCCGATATTGGACAGTGATGATTTGGTCATGCTTTTTGAAAAATACATTGCCAGCTGACGGGCTTGGACCACTTCTCTTTTACGGGTTTTTGATTTAAGAACTTCCAGAGGAAGATCAAAATAATCGCATACCACTTTTTGGATGTAATCGATAGAAATTTCGTGAACGGTATTCTTCACGAACTTATCGATCATTTGTTTTGCCAATTCCAGTGTGATAGGTTTCTTGTTCAATGATGACTGGGCAATAATAGAAATCAGTGCACCTTCGAGTTCACGCACATTATTGGTGATGCTCATGGCAACATATTCAGTAATTTCATTGGGAAGTTCAATCCCATCGACGTACATTTTCTTTTTGAGGATGGCAATTCTTGTTTCCAGATCAGGAATTTGCAGATCAGCCGAAAGCCCCCATTTGAATCGGCTCAGCAAACGTTGCTCCATGCCTTGTAAGTCAACAGGAGGCTTATCAGAGGTCAGGATGATTTGTTTGTTGTTTTGATGCAGGTGATTGAAAATATGGAAGAAAACGTCTTGTGTGCGCTCTTTTCCGGCAAGAAACTGAATATCGTCGATGATCAGTACATCGATCATCTGATAAAAGTGAATAAAGTCGTTTTGGGAATTATTTTTCACAGAATCCACAAACTGATGCATAAAGCGATCGGAGGGAACATAAAGGACTGTTTTGTTCGGGAAGCTATTCTTGATTTCGATACCAATAGCATGGGCAAGATGGGTTTTACCCAGACCAACACCACCATAAATCAACAATGGATTAAAAGATGTTCCGCCGGGTTTACCGGCTACTGCAAATCCTGCAGAGCGCGCGAGTCGGTTACAATCACCTTCAATTAAATTCTCGAATGAATAGGAGGGATTTAACTGAGAATCGACATCCAGTTTTTTCAATCCGGGAATAATAAACGGATTTCTGATTGTCGAGCTTATATCAAGCGGCATAGTCACAGAAGGGTTCTTCAGTGAATTATTATTTTTAGCCGGGAACTTTACTGTGTATGGCTTGGAGTTGTTGAATGCGTTTTCCATGACAATGGAATATTCCAGACGCCCCTGAGCACCAAGTTCATGTCGAATGGTTTTTCTTAATAGATCGAGATAATGTTCTTCCAGCCATTCGTATACAAACTGACTGGGAACTTCGATTGTTAAAACTTTATTATCGAGCTTAATTGGTTTAATAGGTTCGAACCAGGTCTTATAGTTCTGGGGACTGACATTGTCTTTGATCAGTTGAAGACAGTTGTCCCAAACTTGTTCTAGTGACTTTTGCATACTTTATTGCTGGCTTTCTCTATTGATGGTTATTAACAAAATAAAACGAGGGGCACTGATATGGACTAAATTAATACGCAAATTTTGGGTAAAAAAAAATAAAAAAAAAATTAATTTTCACTTGATTTTTTCATTTCTATCATTGTGGTTGTAGTTGTGTGATTTTCACCACTTATCGGATTGAAGTAAAAATCAATGCGACCGAGCCGTAAGCCGGCCCAACCGGCCTGGGTCACCAAAACCTGTTTTCCGTTCTTATTTCTGATTTTAACAGGTTCATCCAGAAAGGTGTGCGTATGACCACCTATAATAAGGTCAATATTTTCCGATTTTTCCGCAAGTATCATATCTGAAATTTTATCATTTTTATACTGGTAACCGAGATGAGAAAGACACACTACCAGAGAGCACTTTTTCCGGTTTTTAAGGTACGAAGAAATTTTTAATATCCTGGGTACCGGATCGAGATATTTTGTTTTCCCGATCAAACGGGAATCGACTAATCCATCTAATTCAATTCCAACACCTAATACACCAATGCGGATTCCCTGCTTTTCGAATATTTTATAAGGTACTGATTTACCATCCATTGAAGTTCCGGCAAAGTCGTAATTGCAATTTATCAATGGAAAACCGGCATGTTTTAATTGCGTTGATAATCCATCAATTCCATTATCAAAATCATGATTTCCAATGGTAGCTGCATCATAACCCAATTTAGACATCAGCTTCAGTTCTAATTCACCACCATACAGATTGAAGTAGGGTGTACCCTGAAATATATCGCCGGCATCAAATAGCAACACATTTCTTTCCTGTTGACGAATTCCTTTTATTATCGCAGCCCTTCTAGCCACACCGCCCTGTCCCGGGTATTTAGGATGATTCGTATCAAACGGATCAATATGACTATGAACATCATTGGTGTGAAGAATGGTAAGCTTTATTTGATTTTTAGCAGCAATTGTCCAGTCCGGTATCCCTGTCAAACCGGTTACCAGTAATCCTCCTGTTAGTTTTTTCAGGAATTCCCTTCTTTTTTTATCTGGAAATCCGTCCATCTGTTTTCATTGTAAAGGGTTGTTTGGGTAAATTTCTAAGATGTTCTACAATAGCATCCCTGACTTTTAATCCGGTTTTTTCAATAGCAACAGCCTTTTGAAACATTTTCATGTCATCACCACCATTAGCCAGATAATCAGATGTAAGTACTGAATATTGTTTTTGGTAATCAACTGGTTTCCCATCAATAAGAACTGATTCTGCCGAAGTCCCATTTATTTTCATTTGTATATTGGAAACCGGCACTCCACCTTTTGATGCAATAAAATTAATTAATTCCAGTGTGGATTCAGCAGTTAGCGTGAGAATTACAAGTTCATTCTCAAATGGCATCAACTCAAAACAATTTTTCAGGGTAATATTTCCTTGCGGAAGTGCGCTTCGCAAACCACCATTATTTAGTACACAGAAATCGGCTTTAAGTTTACTTTGCATTGAAGTTGCCTTATTATTTCTGCTAAAACAGGCATCTGCAACAAAATTGCCGAGCAAACTTTCAGGCTGTCCTTTTTCCATTGATTGAGCAGAAACTGCCAAAACCTCACTCATGGTTTGCAGCATCTGCGTTTTGTATGGATCAATTTCACTGATGACAAGAGAGTCCTCCGCCAAAAAGTCGGAATTGCCCGGGGTTAAAAAACCTTTTGATTCAACCGAATATGGCTTTATAGTGCTGCAAGCAATGCAGCTTGCGCAAAATGCAATTAAAAGAAAACCGATATTTTTCATGAAACAGAAACAGTGTGCCTTATCAATGCATACAATATTAAACATTGTATTGTTACTTTTGTCGTTTCAGTAAAAAAAATAATTAGTTCATCATTAACGATTTACCATGTTTCAATCGATTACAAAAATCAGAGTCCGCTATGGTGAAACCGATCGTATGGGATATGTTTACTATGGTAATTATGCAAGCTATTTTGAAGTTGGCAGGGTGGAAGCACTCCGTGAGTTGGGAATCAGCTATAAAACAATGGAGGACAATGGTATTGCATTACCTGTGCTCGACTTTCAAATTAAGTACATCAAACCAGGTTTCTATGATGACTTATTGACTGTTAAGACTACTATTAATGAATTACCAGGAGCACGGATAAAATTTAATTATGAAATTTATAATCAGCATGATGTCTTGCTCAATCAAGCCAGTACAACTTTGGTATTTGTGAATACTCAAAATGGAAAACCGGTTGCAGCACCGGAATACATCCTGGAAAAATTAAAAAAGTTTTTCTGATCAAAGCGATTTCATAAGTGACTGATAAATATAGATCATACTGTGAATATCAGCTTTGTGCACTTTTTCATCCGGTGTATGCACAAAATCTTCAGCAGCACCAATAAAACACCAGTCAATTGGAAATGGAGATTTCTGAATATCATTGCCATCACTACCACCCGACGACTCAACTTCAATTTGATATGGAATTTTTTGATCATCCAGAATTTTTCTGATTCTGTTGACATAAGTTCTTCGCGGAATTCCTGAATCACGCATCGAAACCACAGCTCCTTTGCCATGAACTACTCTTTCAGTAATCCAGGTGATATCACTTATCAGTGCCTGCCTGATATTATATTTTCTGTATAAATATCCAGCAAGATAGCCTGCTGTTCCACCACCATGTTCTTCCCAGCAACTGAATGCAATAACTCCATTTTCAATTGTTTCAGCAAGATTTAATGCAGCGAAAACACCAAGTCTGTTATCGAGGTAACAGGATTGTACACAATTTTCATCTTCACGAAAATCGGGGGCGAAATTCAAATCTGTTCCCGGCTCAATTTCACGATCATAAATTGCCTTTATAGTTTTATCTTCTTCATCAACTTCTATCTGACATTCAATTTTGCCAATAGAATCGGTACCTGTCAACCGATATCCTGAAACTAATTTCGGACCACCAACCTTTACAAGTTCATTATTATATCTTGCAGTAAATCCAATGTTATCGATGTGTGCATATACTGCTGTCCGGGGTGTACCAAAAACCAATAAAATACAATCCTGAAATTCATCACCATGTAAAATTTGAGGCAGGGTTTTCCAATTATTTTTATTTGCCTCTACATATTCCAAGAGAAAATTTGTCATGGCCGATTCATTACCGGAAGGCGCATGAATTGCGCACATTTTCTGCAGGAGAGAGAAATTCATATCTACACAATTTTAAGTTCACATTTACCTGTAAGAAGGTGATTGTTTTTGATTTTATCAAGGAATAACTCAGAATTTTTTCTAATCAATTCAACCTGAACCATACAATTTTCGGCAAGTTCCTGATGATAAATCTGTGCTTTACTCATTTTAATAACAGTCATCACCTCATTCATTACCTCATAACTGAAATTCAGCTGATATCGTTCCACAACAGGAAGTGTGACCACCGATGCATTTCTAACTGCATCAGCGGCACTTTCCCGATAGGCATTAATCAATCCGGGAACACCTAAAAGTGTACCTCCAAAATACCTGACAACTATTATCAGTACATCCGTTAAGTCGTTCGATTGAATTACTCCAAATATAGGTTTGCCTGCAGATCCCGCCGGCTCCCGGTCGTCGGAAAATCTGAAAATTTGCTTTCCGGGACCTAATCTGAAAGCATAACAATGATGATTGGCTTTGGGATGATCCTTTTTAATTTGCTGTAACAATTCTTTAACTTCTGATTCCCTTTTTACAGGATAAATAAATCCAAGAAAACGACTGCCACGGTCGCGGAATTCCCCTGCGGCATGTTCGGAAACAGTTATAAATTCATCATCAAACAACATCTCAATTTAGCTGAACAGACAATACCAGAATTGCAATCACCGATAACATTAAGCCTATAATTTTATTTCTATCAGATGGTTCTTTAAATAGCACTAATCCTGTTATAAAGGATGTAATTACTACTCCAATATTCACCAGTGCAAACACTGTACTGCTTTCTGTCCCTGGTGATTCCAGACATTTTAATAAAAAATAGAGCGAGAAATAGTTGGTTGAGCCCAGTAACAATCCGCCTCCAATGCTTCTGAGTGATAAATGTTTTTTGTGAACAATGACTTCAAATAACAATTTGAATAGTCCTATTAATCCGGCACTTGCGAAAATCGACATAATTACGAGTTGCCTGTTATCATCATTCATATAATGATGTTGCATATACTTAATGCAGGTATCCACGAGTCCGGCTCCAACAAAAAGTAATACCGGCAATCCAAGATTACGATAATCGAATGATACGCCTTCCTGTTGCCGGGAAGGCTTGCTTGTTAAAATAACCGCAGGAATAGCAAGTAAAATACCAATTGATTTCTGCAAATCCAGTGATTCCTGATACAACCAGATTCCGGCACCTATTGGCAGTACCATCGACATTTTCGAAGCAACTGAAGCAACTCCAACTCCAATTTTTTGTGTTGTTTTTGCCGTTATAAAGAATACTACAATAAATAGCAAACCAATGAGTAAAGAAACATACCAAAAGTCACCAATCAGATACAATTTTGAACCATTTTCGACAGGTGAAGTCATAAATGAAAATATTGCTGCAGTCCAGTAATTCACAATGATAGCATGCATGGTATCAATTTTCCAGAATACAAAATATCTGAAAATGATCAGCAAACAAGCGGCACTTATAATAGATAGCAAAAGGTATAAAACCATATTCAATTGTAATTTTCAGGATTAATCAGGCACGTAAGCCGATCGGTATCAATAACCTGATTCCGGATTTCTTTTCCATGAGGCAAGTCCGGTGCCTTGATTCCGGAACCTGATTTGTGAGATGCAGTAAATACTCTGGCTTCATTCCATAATCCTGTATTAATGAAAGAAGATAACGTAATAGTGCCGCCTTCAACAATCAAAGAATTCAACCCTCTGTTGTACAGATCATGAAGAAGATTTTCCAGAACCTGATCGTTTTTTTCAAGTTTAATCCATTCAGCATTTTCATTTTTTTCTGTTACAGAGAAATTATAAATCAAAACAGGTGTATTTTTATCCTGAAAAATATTTAAGTCAGCAGGCAATTGCCTGTGATTACCAAGTACAATTTTGACCGGATTTTTCCCATTCACCATTCGTGAATTTAAGAAAGGATTATCGCTTACAAGGGTGTTCATTCCTATCAATATTGCCGATTCTTGACTACGCCAATGATGTACCAGGGTGCGGCTTTCCGAATTTGAAATCAGAGCAACACGTTCATGTTTATTTTCTGGCAGGGGTGCAATAAAACCATCATTAGTTTGGGCCCATTTTAGAATAATCCATGGTTTTCGTACTTTGTGAAAATTAAAGAACCTGCGGTTTAAAAATTTACCTTCCTGATCCAAAATTCCGGTTATAACCTCAATGCCTGCAGCTTTCAATTTTTGAATTCCTGAACCATTAACTTGTGGAAATGGATCCTGATTGGAAATTACAACCAGACCAATTTGTTTTTCAATAATTAAATCGGTGCAAGGGGGAGTTTTACCAAAGTGAGAACACGGCTCGAGATTCACATATAATACACTCTTCTTCAGTAATTCTGTATCATGCATATTTTGAAGAGCTGCTACTTCGGCATGCGGACCACCAAACTGATGATGAAAGCCTTCCGAAACTATTTCACCTTTGTGCACAAGAACAGCGCCAACCAAAGGGTTTGGTGCAACGAGACCTTCTCCGAATGAAGCCAGCTGAAAACATCTCTGCATATAGAATTCGTGACTCACGGAAACAGTTGATTAATGGATTTTCACTTAAAATGAAAAGAGATTAAACTAAGATAGTTATAAGCCCGGCATCATAAAAACAATAAATCTTTCTATGAAAAGGGTCGACAAATGTAGTGGTTTTTTTACCTTTATCCGCTATGAAAGTCAGTGAGTTCAAAACAATGATTATTACATCATTGGCATCTATTTATGAAGAAGGAGAAGCGATTGCTGTGGCAAACAGTTATCTGGCAACAAAATTCGATAAGGCTTTAAACCAGATCCAGGAATTGCGCCATATTGAACTTGAAGACGATCAATATCAACAATTTACATCAGATCTGAACAAATTAGCTGCTAGAATTCCGCTGCAATACGTAGTAAATGAAGCTTGGTTTTACGATTTGAAGCTCTTTGTAAATGATAAAGTGCTGATTCCCCGACCAGAAACAGAAGAATTGGTTTCATTGGTACTCGACGATTATGAAAAGACACAGAATCCTTTAAGAATCCTCGACATCGGCACCGGTTCGGGTTGTATACCGGTATTACTGGGAACAAAATTTCCAGTGGCCGAAATATTTGCGAGTGATATTTCTGAAGAAGCACTTGAAATTGCAAAATTAAATTCCAGAAATCACCAAACCAATGTCAGTTTCCTTTTGGATGATATATTAAATACCAAACTCTCCTTCACTCATCAATTACAGGTAATTATAAGCAATCCCCCTTATATAGCCGCTTCAGAATCAGTTGAAATGCAAAGCAATGTAACCGAATACGAACCCGAAATAGCTTTGTTTGTGCCTGATTCTGATCCCTTTATTTTTTACAAAGCAATTGCTGCCAATGCTGCCAGTTGGCTGCAACCAGGAGGAAAACTCTATTTAGAGATCAATCAGCGGTTCGGGCATGAAACAGCAGCAATAATCAGGGATGCAGGCTTTACAAGTGTCAAAGTAATTAAAGATATGAGTCAAAATAATCGGTTTATTGTCGCAATGCGATGAACAAATGATCGTTAATAAAAGATCGGCAAATAAAACCTGTCTGCCAAACAGAATATTTATATTTGCAATTCATACCTAATTATTCGATTGGTGCAAAAACTGAAATTCAATTATTTTTTATTGCTGATGTTATTTTTCAGCATTCTGCCGGAGGTGCAATATGGTCAGGATAATAACAATGCAGCTCGTAAAATTCAATTAGGAGCCTACCGGAAACAGGCTACTGAATTAATGAATACCAACAAAAATGCACCTGCATTGGAGGTATTACAGCGGTATGGACAACTTCAGGAAGCAATAATTATTGCTGAACGTGATAGTATTATCAATGGTCTCACCGAAAATTTCAATAATGGTCGTATGCAGCGGTTGCAACAGATAAATTCCAAAGGAGCAACCATTAAAACGCTTAAATCAGAGAATGATGATATCGATGCCGAGAATCTTAAAATGACAAGAAACACACTGCTTATTTTCGGGATCTTGATTGGATTGGCAGTTTTAATTCTGCTTAATCGGTTCCGCACATTAGCGGGACTGAAAGAACAGCTTGAACTTTCTAATTCCCAAATTAAAAGAATGGATGGAGTAATTAATGCGGTAAAAAGTCTGGATTCAAAAGCCTCAGATGCATCCAAATTGCATCAGTCTGTTGATCGGGAACTACAACATGCAAATGGTTTTTTAAGCAGGATAACAGGCGAGAAGCAACATCCGATGCATAAAAATGCAATGACATTACTTACTGGTACCAAAAAAGCAATCGGACTTTTCTCCAATGAACCGGGTTTAGTTGCAGGTGAAAAAGTAACTACCGACCTGAATGCTTTGATTGATGAAATTACAGATCAGGCATATTATTCCATGCTCAACCAAAGTGCCGAATTTCAATGCACTCTGGTAAGGGATCTTGAAAAAATACTTCCAAAGGTTGATATTGATCCTCATGCAATCAGGATTGTGATATTCAGTTTGCTTACAAATGCACTTGAAACGGTAAAAGAAAAAAAGAGCCGTGCTCCCAAAGGTTATGAGCCCAAAATCACCATCACCACCAGAAAATTACCCCGATTTGTCCAAGTCAGGATTAAGGATAATGGCACAGGAATAACAGAAAAAGACCCTAAAAAAGTTTTTGAACCTTTTTATACTACCAAAGGAAAAGACATTCACACTGGACTAGGGCTTTCCGAATCTTACAGAATTATTCAGGTTCTTCATAAAGGCGAATTGTTGATTGAATCTGATCCCGGTCAGGGCTCCGATTTTATTGTACGATTCCCTATTTTATCACTCATGTAACCTATGAAAAAAATTAAGCAAACATTTCTGTTGCTGGCAATATTGCTGATTACATCACCAAACTTGTTTGGACAACAAAATCGTGAATCCCTGCTTGCAGTTATTGAGCAAATTAAATCTGCTCCAAATGTTGAACGGCTGTATTCTATAAGAGCTAATCTCGGAAAAGTTGCTGCAAACAAAGAGCTATCTGTTCCCGATCAGCAATTATTGGCAACTGCTTACCGTACATTGGCTCAAAGTTTCAAATCAAGCAATCACTTCAGAAATGCAGCCGATGTCTATAAGAGTTATTTAGAAATAAATGAAAAGTATCTCAAAAATCAAAATAACTATTTAGTTGATTCATTAAAAATTGCCTTTCAACAAACCACTGCCAAAGAACAACAGCAAATTTCCGAACTCGATGCAACCATTTCTGATTTAACCAAAACAAAAGATGCAGTTGGCGGATTGAAACAAAAATATTATTCAATTGGTACCATTGCTGCTATTGGAATTGTAGTTTTATTTCTGGTGATTTTCATTTCCCGAAATCGTGCTATCAGACTTACCCGCAAAAGTCTTGATACAAACCAATCCAGAATGAAGGCCTTAAATGGTGCTGTTTCGGAAGCTTCCATGTTAAGCGGTTCCATTGCTTTCAGCGATGCATTAATCATTCAGCAAAAGGAAATTTTGGAACAATTGAGAGCTAATTTCAAGGATGATCCGGATAAGAAGATGTTTGAAAAAGATATTCAGGCACTCGAAAAAATTCAGAAATTACTCGATAATAGTGTAAATTGATTATCAATCCCAGTTCTTGATTTTTTTCAACTCCGTGATGTGAGCCAGGTGGTGATCACCATGCCACGCATACAAAGCAAGAGCAACTTTCAGATTGAAGAACTTATTATTTTGAGGATGAAAATAAGTTCTTTCCAGTTGATCCGGTGTCAGTGATCGCAAAAAAATGATCCATCTGTGATGCAGTGCATCCAATAAATTCAACGACATCCAAACAGGTGCATTTTTCCCATCTTCGGTAACAGCCCACAGCTCTTCCAAATAAGGTTTAATGGCCGGTTTCGATTCGGTGACTGTTAATTTGAACCGGCAATAACTATTCATATGACTGTCAGCGAGATGATGCACCACCTGCCTGACCGACCAGCCATCTGGACGATAGGGTGTATCGAGTTGCAACTCATTCAAACCTGCTACTTCAAGCCGTAATCTGGCGGGTAGCTTTTCAATGGTAGCAATATAGGAGTCAATTAGGCTCTTATCGGGGTTTTCGGGTGAAATAAATTCACCTATCGGGTATCTCAACCTGTACAATGAATCAGAATTCATTTCTTTGTAATTTGCGGCTAAAATTATCAAATTATACCCTTAACTTTCTCTGAGAAACAACATTATTTACTTAATTTTAGGCCCCTTTTAATAGCTTATGGACCAAAACACTGCCTTCCAGCGTATTCAGGAGTTAAGCCGGCAGATTGAACACCACAATCACTTGTATTATGTATCTGCAAAGCCGGTTATAAGTGACTATGAATTTGATCAGTTGCTCGAGGAACTAATCCGCCTTGAAAAGCAGTTCCCGCAATTGAAACAACCGGAATCACCTTCTCAGCGGGTTGGAGGAACCATTACCAAAGAGTTTAAAACGGTGGTTCATAAATATCCGATGTTATCGCTGGGAAATACCTATTCCGAAACTGAATTAAGAGAATTCGATGAAAGGGTACAAAAAATAATTGGTGATGTTCCTGAGTACATTTGTGAATTGAAATTCGATGGGGTTGCTATAGGTATTTCCTATGAAAACGGAGTACTGGTTCGTGCAGTTACCAGAGGTGATGGAGTGCAGGGTGATGATGTTACTGCTAATGTAAAAACCATCAGAAGTATTCCTTTAAAACTGGCAAACGGTAATTACCCTGCAAGTTTTGAAATCCGCGGTGAAATTTTTATGCCACGTTCCTCGTTCGACAAGATTAATGATACCATTTACCGTCAACTGCAGGAAGATGGATACAATGAAGAAGAAATTGCCGACCGTTTACTTAAAAACCCACGTAATGCAGCGGCAGGCACCATAAAAATGCAGGATTCAAAAGTAGTTGCATCCCGGAATCTCGACTGTTTCCTATATTTTATTTATGGCGAAAATCTACCTTTTAAAAATCATTATGAAAGTCTGAAACAAGCCAAAGAATGGGGATTTAAAATTTCAGAATTCTATCTTAAATCGAAAGGAATAGATGGGGTATTTGATTATATCAATGAATGGAATGTACACCGATTTGACTTACCTTATGATACCGATGGGGTAGTTATAAAAGTAAATGATTTCAGGCAGCAGCAAGAATTGGGATTTACGGCCAAGTCACCAAGATGGGCAATTGCCTATAAATTTAAAGCAGAATCAGTTTCCACAAAACTTCTGGAAGTCACTTACCAGGTTGGACGCACCGGAGCAATTACTCCCGTTGCGAACCTGGAACCGGTACAGCTTTCAGGTACAACAGTCCGCAGGGCTTCATTGCATAATGCAGACCAGATTGAAAAACTGGACTTACATGAAGGTGATTATGTTTTTGTTGAAAAAGGAGGGGAGATCATTCCAAAAATCACAAGCGTTGATTTAGCTAAAAGAAATGCGGAAGCCAAACCGGTTACGTACATTACCAGTTGTCCGGAATGCGGCACAGAACTTATCCGTAAAGAAAATGAAGCGGTTCATTACTGTCCGAACGACACTGGATGTCGACCCCAGATAAAAGGAAGGATCACACATTTCATTTCCAGAAAAGCAATGGACATTGATAGTCTGGGAGAAGAAAAGGTAGAATTGCTGGTCGATAAGGGGCTTATTTCAGATGCATCTGATTTATACCGTCTGAAGGAAGAAGATTTACTAGGTCTGGAGAAAGAATCGATTTCCGATGATGGGGGAAAAACTAAAAAAATTTCCCTAAGAGAAAAATCCGTATCCAAAATATTATCGGGAATTGAAGCTTCAAAAAAAATACCTTTCGAGCGTGTTTTATATGCAATCGGAATCCGCTATGTAGGAGA
>Ga0154020_10001805_pt1 | contig 26259 bp, 35 predicted proteins | sample Klosneuvirus_201_FD_109709 | JGI IMG/M metagenome (GOLD analysis project Ga0154020, IMG submission 109709) | Active sludge microbial communities from wastewater, Klosterneuburg, Austria - Klosneuvirus_20160825_MG | ecosystem: Engineered > WWTP > Aerobic digester > Activated sludge | place...
CCTAACGATTTTTTAGGACGAATTGGTTTATTTTCTTTTTCGTAATTTTCTCTCACCTTCTTATAATATATGAATTTCGTCTTCTTGGCTTTCGCCTCCATAGTTTGCCCCACCTTCAAATTTTATTAGTTCGCTCGGTAGTCCAGTTAAAAACTCACTCGGTATTCTAAATTCTCTGTTTCCGTAAATTGTTCTGACGTTCGCAGTGCTTAAGTAAAGTTTTCTTTTTGCTCGAGTAAGAGCGACATAAAATAACCTGCGCTCTTCTTCTTTGTCTTCTACTCTCATTGCTTCACGAACTCTTGCGTGTGGAAACAAATCCATTTCAAGTCCAACAATAAAAACAGTATCGAATTCAAGTCCTTTTGATGAGTGCACTGTCATTAGTCGAACACCTGTAGACTTTGCCTTGTCGAGAGTGTCTGCGTCGCTATGAAGAGCGGCCTCGTCTAAGAAGGCCGTCATGCCTTCAATGTTTCCAAGATGGTCAAATTTTTTAGCAAGGGTTACAAGTTCTTCTAGGTTTTCAAGTCTTTCTACCCCACTGTCTGTGTTGTCGCTCAGGTCGGCTTCAAGTCCAGAGCGAGTAATTGCATATTTTACTGTTTCTGATGGAGTATTTTTTTGCATAAAATCATTTAAGTCATCCAAAATTTTATAAAAATTCAAAACAGATAGTTTTGTTTTTGTCGGCAATGTATCTAATTGACCAGAAAAAATTTTTGTAATAGCGACTTTTCCAAGACCGCGTGCTGGAGAATTAATAATTCTTTTTACTTCACCTAATATCGATTTATCCATCCCCGCTCGTAAATAAGAAATCAAATCTTTAACTTCTTTTCTTTCAAAAAAGCGAACTCCAAGAACTGTGTAAGGTACAGAATTTCCAAGCATCGCCTCTTCGATGACGCGAGATTGAAAGTTCGCACGATAAAGAACTGCGATTTCTTCTGGTCTTACTCCATTTGCTATTAAGTTTAAACATTCATTTGCAACATAGTGCCCCTCAGCCATTTCGTTGTAAGTGACAACATAAGTTGCCTGCTCCCCATCTTCGTTTTCAGTTCTTAAAATTTTAGGAATACGTAAGGTATTTTTTTCTATTGTATGATTGGCTAATTCTAAAATTGTTTTAGTTGAACGATAATTTTGTTCCAAGAAAACAATTTTTGCACCTGGCCAATCTCTTTCGAATCTTAAGATATTTTGGATATTTGCTCCGCGCCAACCATAAATATTTTGATCAGCATCTCCAACAACACAAAGATTTCTATCTGGCCCAACTAACATTTTTACAATATTGTATTCAAGGTTATTTGTATCTTGATATTCATCAACGTGAATGTACTTGAATGTTTGGTGGTAAAAATTACGGATGTCTGGTCGAGTTAAAAGTTTATAACAAACAACAAGTAGGTCATCAAAATCTAAAACACCGTCTTTGCGACATTCTTTTTCGTATTCTCTCCACACAGAAGAAGCTATTTCTTCCATGCTACTTTTTGCACTATCTTCAAGAGATTCAGGTGTTAGGAGGTCTTGTTTTGCTTTGGCGATAATTCTTTTTATTTTATCTGGTGCAATTTCTTTTGGGTCATAACCTAAGTTTTTCAAAGCTTGTTTGATTCGAGAATCAGACTCGCCTCCGTCGAGTATTGAGAAGCTTTTTGAAAGACCTGCGCTTTGAGCATTTTCACGGATGATTTTTACAGACAATGAGTGAAAAGTTTTAAGTACTGGCATTCCCCCTTCTTTTATTTTTGATTCGACTCTTTCTCTCATTTCAGCTGCGGCTTTGTTTGTAAAGGTAATACCTAAAATATTTTCACCTCTTGTTCCCTGGCTGATTAGATGAATTATTCTCTCTACTATTGTTTTTGTTTTACCTGCTCCGGCACCTGCGACAATTAAAAGAGGTCCTTCTGTGCACAAAACTGCCTCTTTTTGTTTGTCGTTAAGATTTTCCATCAATAAACTATAACATTTGACCTCGTATATTAGTAAACTAGTATGTTAGTAATTAGAAAGTTATTTTTTTATTTTTTTCGATACCAGTTTACTAAGTATTAACTAGCTAAAATACTCGTAAATTGGACATTTTTGGGTATTGTTGGCTATCCACAGACCCTATTGACTTAAGAATTTGTTAGCTTATTATACATAAGCAGACCCGGCCGACGATCAGAAAAAAGCCTTTAAAATAAGGGTTTTTACGAAAAGAAGACTCAGAAATGGATGGAATTTGGTGTTACTTTGGTTCGCTGAAGGACACCAGGTTCGATATAAACTTATCGCAAAAAAAATAAAAAAAGACGGCTCTAAACTAACAAGCTCTAGCCGATCTAACATATTGAAAAAAGTCCTTATTTCCCTTGTGTTTGGCCCAACGGTCTTCATTGGGGCTTTTTCTATTCTAAATCCAAAAATAGCAGAAGCTAGCTTTTTAGATTTTTTTGGAAGAATTACAAAGGCTCAGGAGGAAGATTTTGTTAATAAAGAGTCTTTGCAGACAATGCAAATTTTGGAGGCCCCACTTATGAGAGACCCAAAGGATTCTGTTATAGGAGATAATGTTTTTATATACGAAGACTCTCTGATTGGAGAAATTGGCCCAAGTGGATCTATTGCAAATGTTTACGAAGAATCTTCTACTGGTGAGATTTCTGTGTATGTGGTGCGCGAAGGAGATACCCTAGCAACTGTAGCAAAGATGTTCGGTGTTTCGACAAATACTATTAAATGGTCAAATGATCTTACTAGTAACACCTTGAAGGCTGGAACAAGGCTTACTATCTTGCCCGTTTCTGGAGTAACTCATACAGTCCAGAAAGGAGATACAATTTCAAGCATTGCAAAAAAATATAACGGAGACGTTGACGAAATAACAGAATTCAACGACCTTTCAACTGGGAAAATTGCTATTGGAGACAAAATTATTATTCCAAACGGTGAAATATCAGTTAGTGCGCCGGTCAAGATGGCCGTAAAAACTCCAGTAATTTCTACAAGTAAAATTCCAACTTACGCAGGATATTATATGTTGCCAGCAAAAGGAATCAGAACTCGTGGCGTGAAACCTGGTCATAAAGGTGTAGACATTGCCAACTCTATCGGAACTTCTATTAATGCTTCAGCCGGCGGACGAGTAATTGTTGCCGATAGTCAGGGTTATAACGGAGGGTTTGGAAAATATGTTGTAATTTCGCACAATAATGGCACGCAAACTCTCTATGCTCATATGAATGAAGTTGTAACAACTGTTGGCTCTCTGGTTGAACAAGGAGACTTGATCGGTAAAATGGGAAATACAGGAAAATCAACTGGTCCACACCTACACTTTGAAGTTCGAGGAGCCAAAAATCCTTTCTAGTAAATTAGTATATTAGTAAACAAAATCCCCGCTTAAGCGGGGATTTTGTAATTTTTTATAAAATACTAATTACTCCTTTAGACGATATTGAATCGCTTCTAATATATGTTTGTCTTTTATATTGTCAGATTCTTCAAGGTCGGCAATTGTTCTCCCTACTTTTATTAATCTATGGAAACTTCGCGCCGAAAGGCCGAGCCTTTCGGCGCTCGATTTTAATATTTCCATTGCTGAAGGTTCGATATTTAATTTATCAATATCTTTCGCAGAAACTTCACTATTTGTTTTATAAGAAAGTCCAAGTTTTCTAAATCTTTCGTCTTGAATTTTGCGGGTCTGAATAACTTTTTGTTTTAGAGTTTTTGTTGAATTTTTTTCGTCTCTTGTTTTGTCTGTTAGTGCATCATATGAAATATCTGCAACTTCCATTTTTAAATCTATTCTGTCCAAAATTGGTCCAGATATTTTTTTAGTATATCGAATCAGATCGTTGGGATTGCAAACGCACCTTTTTTTCTTTGATCCAAAATAGCCACACGGGCAAGGATTCATGGAAGAAATTAAAATAAACTTTGCTGGAAATATTGCTGTACCTTTTGATCTGGCGACTCTGATATGTCCTTCTTCAAGTGGTTCGCGTAGAGATTCTATTACTCTTCTGTCGAACTCTGGAAACTCATCCAAAAATAAAACTCCGCGATGAGACAATGTTATTTCTCCTGGTTTCGGTGTTGTGCCACCTCCGACAATACTTACATATGAAGATGTATGATGCGGTGCTCGAAACGGTCTGTCTGTTACAATTCCGCGGTTTGTTCCTACAACAGAATGAATTCCAGTTAGTTCAACTATTTCATCTTTTTTAAGTGGTGGCAAAATTGAAGCAAGTGCTTTTGCTAGCATTGTTTTTCCTGTTCCGGGTGGTCCATACAAAAGCGCATTGTGTCCACCAGATGCTGATATTAGAAGCCCCCTCTTTGCGCCATCTTGTCCTTTTATGTCAGCAAAATCAAAATTACTAATGCTCTCTATTTTTTCTAATTCTATTTCTTCAATATTGTTTAAAATCTTTCCTTCGGTTTTTTGTAAATGATGCACGAGTTCAGCAAGATTGTTTATTGGATAAATTTTTATACCGCTTATCAAACTCGCCTCTTCTTTATTTTTTTCAGGAATAAATGCTTCCTTTATATTATTTGCAACTGCAACTTTAAGCATTGGCAATATTCCGCGTACAGATTGAACTTCTCCGTTCAATGAAAGTTCTCCAATAAAAATTTTATCATCTGGTACAAACGAAATATCGCCGTGTGATAAAAGATATCCAACGGCGATAGCGATGTCATAAGTTGAACCTTCTTTTTTTATATCAGCAGGTTGCAAAGATACGACAACTTTTTGGTTTTGAGATTTTGGAGATTTGAATCCAGAATTTTTTATAGCAGACGAAACTCGATCACGAGCTTCTTCAACTGCTTTGTCTGGTAGGCCAACGATTGAGAATGCTTGGAGAGTTTTTGAAGCAATATCTGTTTCAACAGATATAATCGCGCCGTCGATTCCAATTGGTTGTGAAGAATAAACTCGCGAGAAACTCATAAATAATTAGTGACTTTTTAGTAAGATATTTTTTGCTCTTTCAAGGATTCCTTTCATTTCAAATTGTTCAGGTGTTTGTGGTTCTGTGTTTTCTAAAATATTATGGAGTTCATTTAGGTCGATTGATGCTTCATTTTTGTTTAAAATTTGTTCTTGATTTTCCATATTATTTTTTAGAATTATTATTTTTAATAATTTGAACTTCGTCTTTTAATTTTATAACTGCTTTACTGTACCATTTTGAAAGTTTCTCAAAATCTTCGTTCGATATCTCAATTTCTTTTTCGAGCTTTTCGATCAATTCAAGCATCTTTTTATCTTCTGTTGTTAGCATGGTTATAATATATCACGATTCCTGTGTAATTTTAAACCCCCTCAAAATTGAGGGGGTTTAAAATTATTGCTCCATGCAGGCCTTACAAGTTTTTGCTGCCGGATTTGCGGCAAGTCTATCTTCTTCGATTTGAGCACCACATGTTTCACAGATTCCGAATTTGTCAGTTCCAATCTTTGAAAGTGCATTGTTTATGTCAGAAAGTCTTTCTTCTAGGGTTTCTACTTTTTCGTTAGTACTTTCAAAGTCTTCGTATTTATCACCTAGGTCATTTTCATCGCTTTCAGTTTCAAGTGCCTCAGGTACTGCTTGCCAGTTCCCTGTTTCAGGGTCGAGCTTGGCACCTAAATCTGTAAGTTGAGTTTCTAAAAGTGTTTTTTCTTCCTCTAATTTATTTTTGTACATGTCTGTATTCATAACAAAACTTTATCACAAATTGACATTTTGGTCACTTAACGAAGAAGTCGTGAAACGCTTTCGGCATAAGCATCTTCATTTGTGCTTATTACAACGTATTCACTTCCTACGAAGCCGTATATGAGTACGATTTTACTAGTTTTGTCTATTAAGATTCTTGCGGGATGATTTTTAACTGTCTTATCTTGCATTGATCTATTTAATAGCTCGTTGTCATTGTCAGCTTTTATGTCAAAAGAATATAGTAAATCTTCAACCATATCTTTCTCCCACTCGTTCATTCCAGGAAAAGTTGTATCAAAAGAATTTATAGAAAAAATCATTACAGGATAGTTTGAATTGTTTGCATTTACCGCGCCAATAAAAAATTCATCGTTAAGAGAATTTATCAATCTGTTTGGCATTTTAAAATCTACTTTGTTTTCAAACTCTCTAAGTGTTATTGGAGATTGAACAGCACCAGCACTTTGATAAAATAAAATTCTTTTAACTTTTCCTTCAAAAGATTCTGCTACATTTTTTCTGATTAATTCTTGAAAGGATGATTTAGAAGAAGTTGTTATATCTTCTCCTTTATCGATGTCGTATGGAATTAATGAGGGCACTTTTGGTGCTGGCATAACACTTTGAGTTTTATCAAAAATAGAAAAGAAAAATGAACCAACCATAACAACTGAAATTCCTAAAAATAAAATTCCAAAAATTATATAAGAAATATTTTTCTTTGAACCAGCTGACGTTGCGTCATGAATTTGTTGTCGCTTTTTTTCTTCTGCAAATGCAATAGAAAGTACTGACCCTTGTTTGTTTTTTAGGGCCTCGGCGATATCCGAAGAATAAGTTTTCATTACGGGAATTTTTTTAGCAAAACTATTTTCCGGTGGTGTTGGTGGGAGTTCTAAGTTTTCCATTTATTATTTAAATTTTATCATAGATTTATAATTTTTATTTTTCCACTTTTATCAAAAAATACTTTTTAAATATGTTTTTTAGCTTTGCGGAGCGGCGGGCGTTTCGAGATATTGTCAGTTTGTTTTTGCCTTTGTTTGAAATGACAGAAATTAATCTTTGTTTAGAACTTTCATTTAGGGTATTTTCTTCTTTATAAAACTTATCAATCTCTTGGGTGGTTTTTTCATCAAGCCATGCCTCAATTATAAAATCATCAAATATATTCAGATAGTAATTTCTTTTATCAAATATTTTATCAACTGTTGCAAAGTATTGAATATTATTTTCGGAAAACCAGATCCCTTGTTCTTTATCAATATCGTCTCTGTTCCCCACCAGCACATTTAGTTCTTTATCTTTTTTCACAATCTCTTGAAACAAATGCTTTTCACTTTCTTCTCGAGCCACAATAAACCATTCGTGAGGGTTGTATATAAAAATAGACTTTGAAACTCTATTACTTAAAATACCAAAAGCATGACCCCAAAACATATCCGTATGTTCTGGGCTTTTGAAAGTGTATGAAATTTTTTCACCATCTTCTAATTTCAAAAAATCCTCACTTGGTTCAGTGCTTGATCCATATGAACCTTGGGCGCCAGAAAAATATTCCGACATTTTATTTATCCAAATATGAGAAAGAGATACGAGTTTGCTTCTAAGTACCACCACCTCTTCTTTTTTAAGTTTTCGAAGTGTTTGATATAAAGCTTGTTTAGTGGTGGTTGGGCGAACTTCTTTTATTTGAGAAAGGAGGTCTGTTGTGCCCAAAGAGCCTCCCTTTAAAAGGGAGAGAATATGATCTTCTATTGTTTTGGGCTTATAAAGCACCCTCTAAGCATAGCAAATTGTGGCAAAAAGTAAACAATTTATTTACTTTTATACGTGAAAAGGCTTATTTTTAGACAAATAGTTAAATATATTGCATTATACTAATATAAGTTCATTTAAAACTAAATAAAATGAAAGACTTAAAAAACAAAATAAGTTTCGCAATATTGGTAGTAACTGTGACATTCGGCGTGTATGCAGGATATGAAGCACTATGTACCTTATGCATATCTAATGAAAAAATAGTTGCAGTCGAATTTGAGGATTCCAAGGAGCTGGATACTGTTAAAACAAGAATCCCCTTTTTGTGTTCTGGAGACTTAATGTATCACGTAACTCATAAATGGAAATTTATTGCCATAGATGGAAGACAGCTGGAAGATTCTTTATTTTTAGGGTTATACAAAGACACAGTAGAAATTAAAAAAGAGTATCAAAGAAGCACTACATCTTTTATTGAAAGCGTCGACGCTAAGCCTGTGAGGGTGGTTCGCGTATTTAATTAAAGGTTATGGGTGAGATTTTTCTCACCCACATTATTCAGACTGTAAAAATTATTGTCTGATTGTGTAAAAATGTTCATCTAAAACTAAATAATATGAAAAAGTACGAACTAAAGGTAAAGTTTGGTAGAAAATTGATGTATCATCAAATTTTCGAATTTACAGAAAACGAACAACAAGCCTATCTAAATAAAATCGTTGAAAGATTTACTGGAGACAAAATAGGTGGCGAGCTTGAAGATGTTTTTTGTAGGCATTTGGGTAATAAGTGGTACTTTAAAGAATTTCGCTCATTTCCTGACCCTCTTTCGGTATATGAAAAAGAAATAAAGGAATTAGCCGAAAAATATCCTGATATGCTTGTCGCTGCTGTTTTACAGTATGAATGTTACGATGCTTTTGGTTTTACGGCCTCTGATTTTCCTACTATTGTATGCAACAAAGATGAAGTGTTAGTTGATGCAACTGAAACTTTTTCCTATATGTGTAAAATTCTAAATTGATTTTACGTAATTCAAAAGCCGTCACATTCGTGACGGCTTTTTATATCAATTTTTGTGAAGCTAAATATGTTGCTACGACGCCTGCCGTTTCAGCGCGCAAAATATTTTCTCCGAGGAAAATATTTTGCGCGCCCATTTCTTTAGCCGTTTGTATTTCTTTTTCGGTGAAACCACCTTCTGGGCCGACAAACAAAGCGCAATCTACCCTATTTTCACTTTTTGATACTTCATCTTTTTTGGTATGAAAAATAAATATTTCTAAATTTTTATCTTGTGCGTATTTTAGAGCTGTATCAAAATCCATAAGATCAAGTAATTCCGGATTGCTCCCTCTGCCTGATTGTTCTGTTGCCTCTTTGATTATTTCCTTTAGTCTTTCAACTTTTAAATTTCTTTTTTGTGTTCGTTCGGTGATAATAGGAATTATTTTTGTTGCACCGACTTCTACCAAGTGTGGAAGCATATCATCGAATTTGGCTGGTTTAATAAGCGAAACAAAAGTATAGATTTCCCGCTCTTCTTTTCTAATTTCTTTTATTTCTTCGATCAAGACAGAAATTTCTTTTTTTTCTGTGCTTTCGATTACACAAACATAATCACGATAGTTTCCGTCGCAAATTATAATTCTGCCACCCTCTGTCATTCGAAAGACATTTTTAATTTGATGAATTAGTTCCAAATCTGAGATCGAAAATTTAGCACCAACCTTTTGGCTGTCGATATCTGTATAAATAAATCGATGTAGTTTCATATTCTATAAACTCACTACCTATAACCTATTTTTATCTCATCCCAATAAGATATTTTCTAGGATTTTCGGATAGATCTACAAAATCATCTGCAACATCTTTCAGTCGTGCTGAAGTAGATTTTCCAAATGAAACAACTTCTACTTGAGTCATTGTTTGTAAATATTCAACAAGTGGCACGAAATCACCATCGCCAGATAAAATTATAATTGCATCGAGTCTAGGTGCCATTTTAATTGCATCTACTGCAAGACCAACATCCCAGTCACCCTTTTTTGCACCACCTTGAAATACTTGGAGGTCTTTTGTTTTTGTTTCAATTCCAAGTTTTGTTAGAGCTTCGAAAAAGTTCTTTTCGTCTCCCGCTTCACTTGTAATAACATACGCAATTGCGCGTACTAATTTTCTGTTTGCCAAAACATCTTTGATGATTGCCCCGAAGTTTACTTTTCTTTTGTATAAATTTTTAGCAGAGTGGTAGAAATTTTGTGTATCTATAAAAATACCGACTCTCTGCTCTTTGTGTTTGATAATACTCATAAATAATATTTAAAAATAAAACTAATAAATTCTTATAAAAATGCTAACTGTACGTTATTAAAATCGTAGACTGAATAAAGTATATAAAAATATTTTAAGGCGTCCTAATCAAAAAGTCTCCTGTTGGGGAGACTTTTTGATTATTTAAGCTCTAACTTTTTAACTAGTGAATTGTATCCCTTCTTGTCTGTCTTTTCTAGATATTTAAGATGAGATCGTCTATCAGCCACCATTTTGATCAATCCTCTTCTTGAGTGATTGTCTTTCTTGTGTTTTTTAAGATGGTTAGATAATTCTTCGATTTGCTTAGACAAAAGAGCAACTTGAACAGCCGCAGAGCCAGTGTCCTTGTCGTGCGCTTGGTGTTCTTTTATTACCTTTGCCTTTTTCTTTACTGTTAACATAGAACCACATAGTATCATACAAGTAAATAAAAAGCAAGCCCTTGCCAAAAAGCCATAATTATAAAAAAAGCCTGCTTTAAATTAAGCAAGCTCTTTTGTCGAGTGGTCGATATTTTATAAATATTTTTCTGACCTCCCTTCTTTTAATACAGAGGTGTTTGTCCACCCAAGTAAACCTATAATTAACTGAATAAACACCCAAATTGTTCTGTGACATAAAACAAACAACATAGCGGTGATGAAACGCTTAGTATCTAGACCCATAGATGTGTATTGCCAAATTACAATGTTTAGTATTGTGAATATAAGTAAGGTTAATGCGTGTAATAGAGTGCTGTTGATCCACTCCTTTTGACATTCTCTGTCGGATATTCTTTTTGTTTCCATTTGTATTTTTTTAAGGTTGTTTATTCCAGAATATCAATTTGGCACATTTAAATCAAATTTAACAATAAAATGTATAATATATTTGTATGTCGCAAAATAATTCTGTCGAAAACTGGAAAAGAGATTTTTTAGAATATATTGAAATAGAGCGCGGTCGTAGTCTGAAGACTGTAGAAAATTATGATAGATATATTTCCAGGTTTCTAAAAGAGATGAATATAAAAGGAATAACTGACATGACTGAAGAGTCTATTAGAGAATTTCGTCTAAAATTAAATCGTTCGGCTGGAATAAAAGTAAAAGGTCAAAGCGCTTCTTCAATGAAGAAAAATACCCAAAATTATCATCTCATTGCTCTTCGTTCCTTTTTGAAATTTTTAAAGAAAAGAAGAGTTGAAGCTGTTTCACCTGATGTGATAGAGCTTGCAAAGGTTGGTGGACGAGATTTAGATCTTATATCGAGCGCGGAGCTAAATAGGCTTCTTGATGGTCCAGATCTAAACACTCCGACTGGCCTTAGAGATAAGGCAATTTTGGAACTATTTTTTTCTACAGGGCTACGTTTGTCGGAGCTTTGTTCTTTGAATAGAGATTTGGATTTGAGTAAAGATGAATTTTCTATTCGCGGAAAAGGAGAAAAGGTGCGAGTTGTTTTTCTAAGTGATGACGCAAAGAGTGCTATTAATAAGTGGTTAAAGAAAAGAGTAGATATGGACGAACCAATGTTTGTCGCTTTGTCACATAGAAAAAACGAGACATCTAGGCTGACCCCACGTTCAATTGAGAGAATTGTGAAACAATACGCAATCAATGCTGGAATTTCAAAAAAAGTTACTCCTCATGTTCTGCGCCACTCGTTTGCAACAGATCTCTTAAGAAACGGCGCCGACATCCGAAGTGTCCAAATGATGCTCGGGCATGCCAATATTGCTACGACTCAAGTCTATACTCACATAACAGACAAGAGGCTAAAAGAAGTTCATAAAAAGTTTCATAGTAAAAAATAAAAAAACTGCCTGAGGGCAGTTTTGTTAATATCAACCGGATCAATCGTATCGGCCATTTTTTGGTGTTCTTCCCAGATTGCGAGTTCCTTGTCGATCTCTTTCGACTCTTATAGTTTTTGGAGTTGAGCCATTAGTTTGGGTCGACACATTTAGTGTGCTAGGGACTTTTTTAATTTCTTCTTTTCTCTTCATTGGTTTTAAGTTTAAAGTGCGAATATATTTATATAATTTTTTATAAAATATGTAAAGTAATTTTTTTTCTTTTTTGGTGTAAAATAGTTTCATGAATATAATTTCTTGGAACACTAATGGGCTTAGGGGGACAATAAAGAATAAAATGTGGGAACCATTTTTGAAAGCAACGGGCGCCGACGTTGTGTGTCTACAGGAAACAAAATCTGAACCGACTCAATTACCAGAAGATTTTCCAGGCGCTGGCTGGCACAGTGCATATTCGTGGAGTAAGCTCAAAAAAGGCTATTCTGGGGTTTCTATTTTCTCAAAAGTAAAACCAATAAGATTTATTGATGGAATGGGTATAAAAAAGTTTGACGATGAAGGACGAACAATAATTGCAGAGTACAAGGATTTTTATTTAATAAACTGCTACTTCCCTAATGGCGGAGGTGGTCCACACAGGCTTGAATATAAATTAGAATTTTATGACGCCTTTTTAAAGTTTGTTGAAAAATTGAGAAAAGAAAAAGAGGTTATTTTTACAGGAGATGTAAACACAGCACACACTGAGATTGATTTGGCTCGCCCAAAAGAGAATATGGAAAATACAGGTTTTTTGCCGGTTGAAAGAGCGTGGATAGACAAAGTCGTCTCAAAAGGATTTGTAGATGTCTGGAGGTCTTTTTTTCCAAATAAAAAAGATGTTTATACATATTGGGATCAGAAGACCCGTGCGCGAGATAGAAATGTTGGCTGGAGGATTGACTACTTTTTTGGAAGCCCAAAGATATATAAAAAAATAAAAAAAGTGACGGTGTATAGTGATATCTTCGGATCAGATCATTGCCCGATTGGGATCAGTATTGATTAAAAGTAATTTTTTAGGTACCATTTATTTAGGAATTCTTTTGCATTGTTTTTTGTCGTTGGGTTAGTGTAGCTTGAAAAAGCTACACTTTTTTGTTTCATAGAAATACTTGACAAATTGATTTAGTTGTATATAATAAATTCAGGCAAATCATTTAAAACATTTATTATGACACCTTATTTTATTGGCTTGGTTTCAATTATTGTATTTCTTCTTCTATATCGAAGACGAATTAGAAATCAAAGCGACCAAGCTCAAACTCAAATTATTCCAGCTCACGAAAGAGTTGGCGAACCAGAAGTTGTTGAACTTTAGTAAATCGCCCCGAGATATCGGGGCGATTTTTTATTTTGATATACTTAAATTATGAAAACTATTGTTTTGGGTGGTGGATGTTTCTGGTGCTTAGACGCTATTTATAAAAAAGTTGAAGGGGTTACAAATATAGAAAGCGGGTATGCTGGCGGTAATACAGACTCCCCTACTTACGAAGAAGTTTGTCTTGGGAAGACTGGTCACGCAGAAGTTGTGAGGCTTAGTTTCGATGAAACAAAAATAGATTTAAAAAACATTTTACGAATATTTTTTGAAGTTCATGATCCAACAACAATTAATGCCCAAGGTGCGGATATTGGTACACAATACCGATCAGTTATTTTTTATTCAAACCCAGAAGACGAAATTGTAATTAGTTCTTCAATAGAAGAGGCTCAAAAAAATTTAAAAAATAAAATTGTTACAGAAGTGTCGTCTCTCCCATCTTTTTATTTGGCAGAAGAATACCACCAGGATTATTATGCAAAAAATCCCAATCAACCATATTGTGTCGCGGTGATATCTCCAAAATTAGAAAAATTTCTGAAATAAAAAAAGCCCCCAGATATGCGGGGGCTCGGTGTTTCTTCAAGTCAGTTTAGATTCCCAAAAAAGAACCTTAAAAACCTTAAACATTAATTTGGGAACTTCTGTTTGAAGACGGGGGGAAAAGTTTCGTATTCACCTGTCAGATAGTATATTAACAAATTTCAATATTGTCAAGCGCCATCACAATCATACTTTTTATATTCCTTTTAAGACGCTGTGTATTTGTTCTTCGGTTAGAATATCTTTAAATATGTTTTCGAGTGCTTTGGTTTTTATTACCTTATTCAGTTGCCCCCACGGTCCTGTTATCGGTTTTCCTTTTTTCTCCCAATCAACAAGTGCCGTATGAACAACTTTCCTATCAATTGCAATATATAAAATATCATCAACATCTAAATCCATTTCTTTTGCCTTTTCGATTTGTCTTTTCTTGTGTTCTTCTTTGCTTGAGTTTGTTGTGAATTGAATACCAAAACTTTTTTCGTCAAATTCATTTTCGTTTTTTTCTTCTATACCAATATTTTTTCGTTTCTTTTTAGTGGTTATTATAAAATCAATTTTTTCTTCCACGTCTTGAAATGCATTCGATGGTCGAATTTCAAGTCTTAAATCAGGTCGATCAATTGAAATCATCTCAAGTGCACCCATCATCATTTTTTCTGCCACTATACCTTCTTGTTCACTACCTCCAACTTCCCTTTTATGAATTGCATCATAAGCTTCTCTTTTGGCATCACTTCGACTTTCGGATTCAGATAGTTTTTTTGCTAACTCTGAATTTAATTTTGACGTGAAACTATCTCTTCTATAAAAAGTAGAATATTTTTTTCGAAGTTGTTTTAAGGCTCCTGACTCTTTGTCATTTTCTGTTGGTAATTTTATTTTTGCACCAAAATGTCTACTGGCGACAAGTTCACCAATAGAAGTCTCTGTTGAGTCGATTGTAAATTTATTCAAACGATTATTATAAGCGACTTCTTTACCAGAGTTTATTTCGGCAACCTCTTCCTTCGTAATGTTTTCAATTTCTTTAATTTTATCTTCCCCAATTAAATTTTTTTCTGCTTCGTTTAAAAATTCATCGAGCTCAGCTTTATAGTCAAAGTAGAGAGGTTTTTCTATTTTAGATATTTCTTGTACATTTTCCTGTATTCCTTCTGGCATTTCATAAGTATATCTCAATTTAAAAAAGATATGATAATATATTTAAGAATTTCAACATTATATTAAAAGATTACCCTCAGCAGGTACTTTTCTCGCTCGGTCAGAGATGCAGCCCTGATCGAGCGCTTTTCTATTTGACATCCATGTGTATATAGTATATAATTAAGTAGAACAGTTTAATACATTTACATATGAAAAAGATAAATTATTCAGAAATTGCGATAGCGACTTTCGTTCTTGCATTGTACGTCTACAAAAGTCTATTCTGAAAAATAATCTTTTTCATAAACCCTAAGCCACTCTTAAATAGAGTGGCTTTTTTATTTGACATCTGGGAATAATAAATGTAGAAATAGACGAACAAAAATATAAATCGAACCTTAAAAACATAAATATTATGACAACTATAAAGTACCAAAACCCAAGAGAGAAACAAGTAGAAATTAAAAGAAGTGGGCTTTTAAAGAAGTTTGCTCCTATTCTAAGTGACAAATTGTCACAATTTAAAGTTAAGGTGTCTTGCGAAAACAATGGAGGGCAAGATATAAAGAATATTAAGATCGAACTATGCAAAAGTTACTCCTCTGATGAAAACATTGGGGATATAAAAAAAATAATTATTGGTGCGGGAAATTTTGTAATTTATCCGAAAGTTGATGACGGGTATCTTTTAGTTTCTATAAGTCTTGAAAAAATAGACTCATTCTCAGGAAATTCTGCAAAAGAGGTAATAGTTCCACTCCCTAAAAAGGTAGCCCCCGTAGGTCTTGTGAAAGACCCCCTGTTGATCAAAAAACCGGCGACCGATCAAGGCAGGGTTTATCCAAGAACTCCAATTGAAAATGAAAAAGTAATTAATACCGATATTCCTTCATCAGATTTTTTGGATATTTGCGAAAGAGTACGCGCCGTTCTTTCTGCTTGGGGTTTTAAAGCTCAAAGACATTACATTTCTGTGATGCCAAATAAAATTGGCGCGACTATAAATTGCACAAGTGAAGGGATTGAAGAGATTCGGGAAAAATTTACTTCAACTTATTCAAAAGAAAAGGCTTGGGGTAAGGATGGAAAGAAAACTGTTAAGGTCCGCGCAGATTTTGATACTAATGTTGTTGCCCCAAAAGAACCGCTAACAAATAAATCAGCTTCATGGGGTGAAACATTTGCAAGTTCTGAAGAAGAGAAAGTACGCATAAAGAGTAATGGAAACAATAATGGTAACAATCACGATTCTTTTCACAGAAACATTTTAGAACCAATTAATTTTGCTGACCAAAATGGTCAAAATTCACAACAACAAACACAAATTCAAACAATTCAAAACACAGAAGAAATGAACACAAAAAAGCAAGATGAAATCAAAAAAATGATCAGGGCATTACTTGTTGACCTTGATATAAAATATGTAAGCATTGTCTACGGTAAACAAAGAAAGACAATGATCGCTAATCTTAAATTAAAAGAAAAGGGGCTAATTTTAAGGTTAGATCTTCCTGGTGTAGAAAAAGATGGTGGCGATAAATCTGTTCACTTTAATTCTGATTTTGCATACAAATCAGAAGACGGAACACTTCAAGATTCTTCATCTGGAAATAAAAACTCTGGTTCTAAGAAAAAAACTGGAGCTAACGATATTCTCGAAGATTTATTCAATAAAATTCGTGAGATTAAAACAGGCTCAGATCTGTCAAAGGTGGTGGAAAAATTTGAAGAAGTGTATCCAGGGCAAACCTTGTGGTTGCAAGAGGGTGAATCAATTAAAAAGATTTCTATCGAAGTTCTTTTAAAGAAAATACTCAATTAAACTAAGTAATCTATTAAAAGCCAGGCAATACGTCTGGCTTTTTTATTTTGACATTTATATTATTAAAATATAAAGTAATTTAAAACCCGTTCTATAAATATGAAAAACGCAACAACCCCCTCAGACGACGAGCTTATTGTTGCCTATAGAAATGGTGACAAATTAGCTTTCGACGTATTCTACAAAAGACACATTTCTGCAGTTTACAAAAGTGTATTTTTGTTAGTGAAAGATTCTGCTTTGGCAGAAGATATTACACAAAATACATTTATTAGGTTATTGAATGTTGTCGGTGAAGATAAATTTAGGACTGAAAATAATTTTAGAGCTTATCTTGTTAGAGTAGCTCATAATCTATGTATTGACTATTTTAGAATTAAAAAGAGAATGGTTTTTATTGAACCAGATTCAAATAAGGAAGATAGTAGTGTTTTTGATTTTATTTTTTTATATTCTGAAAATAAAGAAGATCAGATTATATCTTCAGAAAATAAAAAGATTTTAAGAGAAGCAATAAAAAAACTTCCACCTGAACAAAGAGAGGTTGTCGAACTTAGGTATGACTACGAGCTTTCCTTTTGGGAGATAAGTATTTTAAAGGGTGAAAGTATTAATACTTGGCTAGGTAGAATGAGGTACGCATTGATTAACTTAAGAAAGTTATTGGAGATTTCTCCAATAAACAAAAAACCAGACAAATAGTCTGGTTTTTTTATTTTGACACTACCCTTTAAAAGTATAAGGTATTAAAAAATTAAAAAAATGGAAGAATCAAATATTGGTATCCAAAAAAAGCGAGTGGAACAATTTTTGGATGATCTTGAATTTAGCTACAAGCAACTAAAAAATTCTCACCCTCAAGGTAAGAAGTATAAAGCATTGTTGGAGTGCATGAAATTACTAGATGAAGCTCGGAAACTTCAACAAGATTTAAATGGCACATTGTCTAATACAAGTCCGGACACTTTGGGGTTGATCGGCCATCTTCAGGTAAGATTTAAGAAAAATGTGCTGAAAATCAATAGATAGAAAAACACCTTGAAAGAGGTGTTTTTAATTTGACAGAATGTATATTTGGTGATATAATTATATAGAACTTAAATCTTGATAAATGCTCACACTTCAGATTATCTCCGCACTTTTACTTCTTCTTAATAAATATTACGTTCGCAAAAAGAAAACAATTGGCTGGTCTTTAGGAATTTGGGGCACTGTATCAATTACGATTTATTTTTATCTTCAAATGGTTTTACAAAATAAAGGAAACCTTTGGATAATGATCGTGTACGACATTGCTCTAATTTGTCTAATGATATACGGATACCTCCTCTCCTCTTCAAAAAACAATAAATTAACTAATTTATTGAGGAAGTGGAATGTGGTTTTCAAGTTTGTTGTTTCTTTTGTAACAATTGTGGTTTGTGTGTTTCTGCTAATTCAAGCGGTAAGTGCTAACCTTATTGTTATTCAGTTTCTCTCTGCTATTGGTGGTTTGGTGGGTACATTGCTTCTTGCTTTTAATACCAAATCTACTAATAAAATTGGTTGGGTGGTGTATTTTTTCACACATCTAATAGTTGTATATCTAATGATAGAAACTGATTCAGTCTTTATTGCAATTTGCCAAGTTTTCTCAGCGTGGGTTGCAGTATTAGGATTTCGCGACGAATTGAAGAAAAGTATCTAAAGAGCGACCTTAATGGCCGCTCTTTTTTATTTACTTATCGTTAAACATTATATTTCTTTTTGATTTCATTCAGCTCCTCCTCCTCGGTTTTTTCCTTTGCCATCTTCCCTTTCTCGCCGAGTGACATTAGTTCATCGTCTGGCAATTTATCTAGTTCAAGTGTTCTTTTTTCTAGATACTCTAAATTATTTTTTGTCGCTTGCCCTGAGTCTACCGAAGGGTCTTCTAAACATTCAGCGAGTAGTGCGTGCAAAATCCAGCCCATTTTTCTTCCTGCAGGCATTTTCATTTCTTTTATCATATAGTCGCCATTAATTTTTAGCATTCCGACAGATGTCGGCGCACGAAGGGCCTCTTCTATCATTGTGTGATATTTTCGAAGTCTAAGAGGTGCTTCTTTCTTTTTCATGCCAACACGATCACATTCTCGGACTTGCATAAGATCCCAGATATTTTCTCGTCCAACATTTACAATGGTCCTTCTTACTGCTGAAAGGGTTATTAGGTCTGGATCAGAGAAAAACATATGATATCGAACCATTTTTACAACTTTCTCAGATAAATCTTTTGGAAACTTCAAACGTTCCATTATTTTAGAAACCATTCGGGCGCCAACAACTTCATGCCCATAAAATGTAAACTTCCCCTTCCCACCTGCTTTTGTGCCATCCCATCTGCGAGTTCGAGGTTTTCCAATATCGTGAAACAGGGCTGAAAGCCTTATGTCTAGTGGTGTATTTTTGTTTGCAGAATGCCCTAATGCGTGAAGTATGTGTTCGAAAACATCATATACATGCTCGCCAAGTTGCTCGCAGTTAATCCCCTCTTCTAGTTCAGGAATTATATATTTGTTTAGACCAAGTCTAACTAACAACCCAACTCCAAGCATTGGGTCTTTCGACATGATTATTTTTATGAATTCATCACGAATTCTTTCTGCTGAAATATTTTTCAATAAATCAGCGTTTTTAGAAATCGAGGCTAATGTATCGCCGTCAATCGCAAAACCGAGCTGTGCAGAGAATCTAACTGTGCGGAGCATTCTGAGTGCGTCTTCTTGAAATCTTTCGTCTGGATGTCCTGTGGTGCGAATTAAACGGTCATTAATGTCCTTTATACCGTTGTAGTTGTCTTTTATAGAAATGTCCTTTATACCGCCTATGTCTTTTATAGCTAAAGCAATAGAATTCATTGTAAAATCACGTCTTTTTAGGTCTTCGTCTATTGTTTCAGAGTAAGTTACCTCTTCTGGGTGCCTATTGTCGCTATATTTGCCGTCTTTCCTGTAAGTTGTTACCTCAACTGTTTCATATGAAACAGGTTCCTTGCTTTCACGTGAAACATTATCTGACGTTTCATGTGGAACTAGTACACCTACTGTGCCAAACTTATTTTCATAAACAGTCTTTTCAAATAGCGCTTGAATCTCTTCTGGTTTGGCGTTCGTGGATACATCCCAGTCTTTAGGTTCCTTGCTTGTTAAAAGATCTCTGACACAACCACCAACTAGGTATGTTTCAAAACCCCCTTTTTCTAGGGTTTTAGTTACACGTGAAACAAATTCAGGTATTTTATTTGGATCGATGGTGTGTTTCATTTGAAACAATTTTGTGCACCCGGAGGGATTCGGCTATTACATATCCAGGTACTTTTCCATACTCGTGGAACTTGTATAAGGAAAAGTCTTTCGAATCCTCACGTAAAGTGCGTAGGCACTTTACTCGGGTGCTTTCTTACTTCGTTCATTTTGTGCACCCGGAGGGATTCGAACCCCCAACAACGGTTCCGAAGACCGGTATGATATCCATTTCACCACGGGTGCAACCAGGCTATTCTAGCACTTTAAATATATTTGTAAAACGAAACCACTGTGATATTATAGATAGACATATTTATGAGAAAAGACAAGGATTTAGCTTTTAGCCTTAGAAAACAAGGTAAAACCTATAAAGAAATTGAAAAAGAGCTAGGTGTTTCACGTGGAACACTTTCTAGTTGGTTTAAGGGATTTGAGTGGTCAAAAAACTTGTCGAACAGTAATACACAAAACAACTTAAAATTAAGCACAGAAAGGATAAAAAATTTAAACGAAGGAAGGAGAAAAGCCTTGGAAATCAAGTATAAAAAGAATGAAATTGAGTCAGTTGTGGAGTATGAAATATTCAAAAAACAGCCGCTATTTATGGCAGGTCTAATGCTTTATGCTGGTGAAGGCGACAAAAGAAGTAAAAATAATTCAAGAATTAGTAATTCAGACTTTTATTTGCACGAAGTATTTATACAGTTCTCAGAGAAATTTTTAAAAATAAAAAGAGAAAATATCAAAATTGGCCTTATATTATATCCAGATTTAGATCAGAGTGTTTGTGTTGGTAAATGGTCAAAAATACTTAAGGTTGATGAGAAAAATTTCTATAAAACCCAAGTAATACAAGGCAAGACAAGTAATCAGAATAACAAATTGCAATATGGGGTTGGAATTAGTATAATTTCTTCCACAGTAGTTATTAAAAAGAAAATTCTTAAGTGGTTAGAGATGTGTGCGAAAGATTTTTTAGAAGATGCGGCTATGGTTTAGTGGTAGAATATTTGCTTGCCAAGCAGGAGACGGGAGTTCGATTCTCCCTAGCCGCACATTTTTCAAACAAAATAACGCCTGAATTGGTGTTATTTTGTTTGGTTTAAAAGGACAGTTATTACTTTAAAACAAAGGCTATTTTATAGACAAAATTGTCTTTATGTGGATAAACATGTGTCTATTGGGTATAAAGGACAAGTTTATTGACTGATAGTTTTTAAAAACCCTTATATTATAAGGGTTTTTAAATTTGCAGTAAAAGACACTAAAAGTGTTTCACGTGAAACACTTTGGTATTTTAATTAATTGTTACACGTGTAACAATTGTAGTATGCCAAAGGTTTTTACTTCAAAAACTCAAACTTTAGGAAAATTAGGTGAAGATATTGCCTGTAGGTACTTGAAAAAACACGGGCATGAAATTTTAGAGGAAAACCATACTAGAAAATGGGGAGAAATAGATATTGTTTCAAAAAAACAAAATAAGCTTTATTTTATAGAAGTAAAATCAAAATCGGTCTCTGGACTTGCTTCAAAAACCACAGAGCAAGTGGAAGCTATGAGACCTGAAGAAAATGTTCACCCTATTAAAATTGATCGTTTTATGCGCACTATTCATACTTTTTTGGCTGAAAAGCAATACGAAGGGGATTGGGAGGCGATAGTTTTGGCTGTTTTTATTGATACATCAGAAAAGACTTCAATTGTTCGGATCACTAAAATTTTTGATTAGATTTTGGATAAAAGTTATAATTTGAGTATGAAAAGTAAATTCGTCTTCATTTTTTTGGCACTTATTTTTATAATTGCCGGTTCTTATTTTGCTTCTATAGATAGGTCTATAAATTTACCAAGTGATAAGCCCGTAGAAGAGGGTGGTCTTGAGGAAAATTATCAAACAAGAGAAACAACTATATTTCTAGGAAATACAGCCCTAAATCCAAATACAATTGATTGCTCGAAAGTGTTTCCAGTAAAAAGAAGAATAAAAGATGAGCCAAATATTGCAACGCTAACAATTGAAAAACTTCTATTGGGTCCAAATGAGCTAGAAAAAACTCATGGATATTATTCTTCGCTCGGCGACGCAAAGCTTAATTCAATAAACATAATGGGAGATGTCGCAACTATCGATTTTGAAACATTGCCAAGTGGGGGATCGTGTTTGGTGGGGCAGGTAAGGGCGCAAATAGAAAGCACTCTCAAACAGTTTGATTCTATAAATGAAGTAATAATTACTCTAAAAGGGGATAGTGTAGATGTTTTACAGCCATAATTTATTGACATAAGTAGTTTTTTGGGTTAGTATGAATTCGAAAAGAACCAAAAGTTAAACCTTAAAACAAAAAATTATGAATTCAACGAAAAAAATAACACCAAGAGAAAGGCTTGCAATAATTAATAAAGCAGATAAGAAAAGAAAACAGCAAAAACTTTCTCTGATTAAGAGCAAGGAGGATGTGACTAAATTTGATTTAAGCAAAAAAAATCTTTTTGCGATTACCCTCTTAAAATTAAAAGATGTGGATATTAAATCTTTGCCGCAAGTTACAGAAGATCAGATTGAGCTTAAAAAAATCTCCGCGGGAATACCTAAAAAGTTTCAATCAGAAAGGGGCTTATTTTATTCTTTGTTTAATTTTTTTTACAAATCTTCAAGCATTGAGTCTAGAAAGATAGCCTGTGCAAAAATGGAAAGATTTATAATGCTAGCCAGTAGGGTTGGTGTGAATTCTGTAAACTTTAATTTGCATTATCAAAAATTAAAAAATGAACTTGATCGTATTATTGCAATCGGTTCAATTTTAAGCAAAGCGACTGAGTCCAAAGATTGGATGGAAAGGAAAAGTTTAATGAAAATAATTAAAAATGAACCGTTGCCTGATTTCTTGTCCGAAAGAGTTAAGAAGGTTGAAGAAAGTTTAGTTTTTTAATTTTTTGAGTAAAGTTTTCGAATTTGCGCGTTTGTAAAATTTAAAGCCAGTTCAAAAATTTGAGCTGGCTTTTTTCTTTTTCCTTCTTGTGATAGGATTTGAAGACATTGTAACGGGGTGTAGTATATCGGTAGTATATATGTTTTGGGAACATAAGGGCCGAGTTCGATTCTCGGCACCCCGACAAAAAAACAATAGCAGGACTTTGGTCCTGCTATTGTTTTTTTGTCGGGGGCAAGCGAGACAAGCAGTTGTCTCGCGACGAGAATCGAAAAGCTTTTCGATGTAAATGAAGAACTTGTTCTGAATTTACCGAAAAGGTGTACTGCTCCTGTAAGGAGAGATATCTCGGCACCCCGACAAAATAAAAAACCGCACTTAATGTGCGGTTTTTTATTTTGTCGGGGGTGAGCAAGTAAACTGCTTTACTTGCGTCCGGAATCGAAAGGCGGAGCCTTGTTTTTGTTTTGTGCAACATAGGCAAAAACAGCGAGCCGGGGTCGCGAGAAATTTTCGTCAGGAAATTTACTTGTGACCGATTCTCGCTTTTTGTACTGCTCCTGTAAGGAGAGATATCTCGGCACCTAAAAAGCAATAATAAATTTTTAATTATTCTGCTATAATAATTTTCATGAAAAATACATTTTTAATTGCAATTTTGTTTTTAATAATTGGATTGGTAGGGGGTCAATTTTTAGATTTAAATATGACCAATCAGGAGGGTACTGCAATACAGGCTAATTTCAAACTTGATAAACCAGAAAATTTAGAAGCAATAAAAGATTTTAAACTTATTGAAATACCAGACGGACACAGAGAGTATGCTTGTTGGTCTGAAAATGAAGGTCCAATATTCGTATCTGGGTCAGGGGCAAATTCCGGTACGGTTACGATGTGGGGAACAAGATGGTCATGTTACGCCATTACATTTAATGCAGCTTAAGGTTTTTACTTAAATAAAATTAAAAAACCCAACGTAAGTTGGGTTTTTTAATTTGTGCGGGATAAGAGAATCGAACTCTTGTCCCCTGCTTGGAAGGCAGGTATTCTACCACTAAACCAATCCCGCATCGATAAATATCATACTACCAAAATTTATTATTAAATCAAATAAAAATGCCCTCAATAAAAAATTGAGGGCAATATAGCTTTTGGTTAAAAAAGCAATGTTTCTATGTATGGCATTTTTATACTTAGTTTATATAGCTCTGAGTCCTGTTCGGATTTTTCGTCAAGACTGGTCGCTATCACTACAATTTTGGATTCACGGTTATGTGCTCTTTCAAGGAAATCAAAATCAGATGCATCCATTTTACTAGTGAAATAAGTGTCAGTTATTATCATTGTAACATCTGGGTCTGCTGTTTTGTTTAGAAAATCGCGAAAGCTTTCTGCCCTTACAATTTTTTTACCAGCTCTTATTGATTGCGTGAATTTCTCTACAAGTCTTTGGTCGGATATGCTTTGTATATAATATAATGTTTTTTCGCACATATTTAGTTGTTTTAAGGTTTGGTTGTATATAGTAACAGATAAAATAAAAAAGTAAATAAAAACCCCGAAGAATGCTTTCTTCGAGGTTGTCCTGACTTTTGTGTATTAACCAATATACAAAATCAAGAAAATTTAATTTTCTACCTCAACTTTTTCTTTTTTAGCATTGTCGAGGGCTTTTTCGTGTGTTTCTTGCCGGGAATTTACTTTTTGTCGGTATCCTTCAGATCTTTCATGAAAGAAGCGCAACCAGGTTTCGTAAAGTCCTTCATTTTTTTTAAGCACACAAAATGGGGTGTACTCGAAACCAAAAAGGTTGTGGTTTTTGGTATCTGCTACTACAGGTCTTTCCTTGCAGATTAGAACCGGCTTGATGTTGATTTTATTCATTACGCCTTTAAAGTTCGAAGATAAAATACTTTCGTTTTCGTTGGCAACAACTACTATTTCTGTTTCTTCTCCGTCAATCCGGTTCCGAATTGACTTAACCATTCTTTCCAGGCTATCTATTTCGCGAATGATTTTGCATTCGATGATATTTTTATCAGGATTACTAACCCAGGCGTCGAATGCCGTTTTAATCTTTGATGCAAATTCTTGTTCGTGACACAGAACTAGGAACACAAGCTTAACCATAAGTTTTTAGTTTAAATTGTTTATATATTTGTTTAAGGAACTTTTGCATAGTAACAGTAATCAGTAATTTTGTAAATATGCAAAAAACCCCAAGACCGAGTCTTGAGATTTTTTGCATATTTATATAAATATTGTTTCGAGTCAGACAGGTAAGGTCTTTTTACTTTACCGCGTCTTTTAGAGCTTTTGCTGCTCGGAATTTAGGCACTCTTGTTGCTGGAACTTTTACTTGCTCTCCAGTCTTTGGATTGCGAGCCATACGCGCTGCGCGATCTTTTACTGAAAATATTCCTAGTCCTGCGATAGACACCTCTTCTCCTTTCTTAAGTGTTGATACGATTGCATCAAGAAGGCCATTCACGATTTCTTCAGAAGCCACCTTTGTACCTCCAACTTTTCCGTGAACCCATTCAACCATGTCTTGTTTGTTCATAGTGAATTTTATTATTACTCATAATATTTTCGACGACTAATCCTAATGGATTCTGCCCTTAATGTTCAAAACCATTATATATCAAGGGATTTTTGACGCAAGTAAGAAATAGCGCATTATTTTTTTGACAAATAACTTTAAATGTTTTGTTGGTAAAAGATTAAAGCTTCATTTTGTGCTAAAATACTATATATGAATACAAAATTTATCGACAAACCATTTGTTGCTCCGGCTATTGTTTTGGCGGTGGCAATTCTATTATCATTTATTTTTATAGCTAATGCTGTAAAAAACATAAAAGCGACAGAAAATGCTATTACTGTGACTGGAAGTGCAAAAGAAAGAGTTGAGTCTGATGTAGGTAAGGTTTATGGATCTTACGAGAGACAAACACCGCGAGACCTTTTGGCTTCGGGGTATAAAAGAGTAGGGGAAGACAAAACGGCCATTGAAAAAATCTTTACTGATATTGGTGTAACAAAAGAAGAGGTGAGTTTTGCTCCGGTTTCATCTTATGAGGTTTTTGATTACAACTATCAGGGTGTAAAAATTGAAGGTTCTGGAAGAATGGTTTTGACTCAATCTTTTACCGTTTCATCGAGCGATCTTGAAAAGATAAAAAAAGTCTCCGAAGCAGGTGAAGCTATTTCTGGAAAGGGAATTTTTATTCAACTTCAGGCTCCTCAATATCTTTATTCAAAAGAAAAATTAGCAGAACTTCGGGTGACTCTTTTGGGTAAAGCGGTTGAAGATGCAAAAGCCAGAGCTGATGTGATCGCAAAAGGTGCAGGTTCACGTGTTTCAAAAATTGAAAGCGCATCGTCAGGTGTAGTGCAACTTCTCGCACCGGACTCTGTAAACGTCGAAGACTATGGATCGTACGACACAACGACGGTTGAAAAAGACGTAATGGTAACAGTAAAGGCGCAGTTTAAGTTGAGATAAGAATTTATAATAAAAAATACCTCACAAATGTGAGGTATTTTTTATTTGACCCACATGTTACTTTGTGACAAGATAAGTAA
>Ga0154020_10001806_pt1 | contig 26245 bp, 20 predicted proteins | sample Klosneuvirus_201_FD_109709 | JGI IMG/M metagenome (GOLD analysis project Ga0154020, IMG submission 109709) | Active sludge microbial communities from wastewater, Klosterneuburg, Austria - Klosneuvirus_20160825_MG | ecosystem: Engineered > WWTP > Aerobic digester > Activated sludge | place...
CGCGCGGACGCGTAGTCCGAGTACAGCGACGCGAACAGACCGAACTCGGCTTTGTAGTTGCCGCGGCGCGCGCTGAAGAACAGCTCGCTCCAATCGGGCTCGTAAAGTCGCGTGTACGCGAAGCCGGACAGGTAGTAGTCGTTGTCGACGAGAAATGGCTCGCGCGGCGTGCCCTGCGTCGCGAGCGGCATGCGCGCGTAACCGTGCAGCTCGAAGCGAACGTCGCCGACCGCGAGGGCCGTCTTCGGTGCGTTCGGATCCGTCTTCGAAACGCTGACCGAATCGTCCGACGAGATCGGAGTGATCGCGGCGGCCTGCTTTGGTTTCGCGTCGTCAGCCTCGGGCGCGGGCTCGGCCGGCGCTGTCGTCGGGGCCATGCCCGCATCGGTCGTCGGCACGACGTCGTCGGCCGCGGCGATCGCGGGGACGAGCAGCAATGCGAACAGCGCGCGCATCACTTCGCCTGCGCGATCTTGCTCGCGCAGCCAGGCAGCTCGCTCGCGGCGAGGAACCCGGTGTCGACGAGCAGTGCCTTCACGGTGTCGGGCGTGACCACCTCGACGCGAACGGCAGCGACAGGAACATCGCGGCCGCCCATCGCGATCGTGGCGCTGCCCTTGGCCGCATCACCGGTGAGCAGCTGCTTCGCGACATCGGCCGCGGTCCGCGCGAGCGGCGCGATGTCCTTGAGCACTTCGATGGTCTGCGTGCCCTGACAGACGAAGTTCACGTTCGCCGCGTCCGCATCCGCGCCTGCGATGAACACCTTGGTCAACCCCGCGGCCTGCACGGCTTGCACCGCGCCGCGCGCCATGCCCGAGTTGTTCGCGAGGATCGCGTCGATCTTGCCGCCGCTGCGCGTGAGCGCATCCTCGACGGTGCGCAGCGCCTGCTCGGGCGACCACGCGCTGTGGTTCTGCTTCATCACGATCTCGACATCACCGCGCGCGATATACGGCGCCAGCGTGTGCTCGTAGCCGCGCGTGATCTCGCTCGCGACCGAGTGGCCGGCCTGACCCGAGAGCAGCACGTACTTGCCCTTGCCACCCGTCGCCGCGAGCGCCGCCTCGGCCTGGAGCACGCCGACGCGATAGCTATCGTGCGAGACGTAGTAGTCGAGATCCGGCGAGACGATCGCGCGGTCGTACGCGATGACCTTCGCGCCCTTCTCGTGCGCGAGCTTCACGTATGCGCTGGCCGCCTGCGAATCGGTCGGCTGGATCACGAGCACCTTCGCGCCCTGCGCGAGCACGTCCTCGACCTGCGCGATCTGCTTCGCGTTGTCGTTGTCTGCAGCGAGCGTGACCGTCGCGATGCCGAGCTCCTTCGCGCGCTCCTCGAAGTACTTCAGGTCCTTCTGGTATCGCTCCTCTTGCAGCGTCGACAGCAAGAACGCGACCTGCGGGCCTTCCTTGGCCTTGCATCCGGCAGCAGCGAGCAACGAAGCGAGAACAACCACAGAAGTACGGATCACGAGCGCCTGCCTTTCGAGAGAACATCGATCAGCACGGCGACGAGCAGAATCGCGCCCGTGCAGATCAGCTGCCAGTTGGAATCGATACGCAAATGGTTCATGCCGTTCGCGAGCGTCGCGAACACCAGCGTTCCGAGCACGGTGCCCACGACGCTGCCGCGTCCGCCCGCCAACGACGTCCCGCCGATCACCACCGCGGTCACCGCATCGAGCTCGAGCAGCGAGCCCTGGCTGCCGGGCGTCACGCCGTTCACGCGCGCGGCGAGCAACACGCCGGCGATCGCGGTCAGCACGCCGACGATGACGTACACGCCCATCGTCGTCCGCTTGACGTCGATGCCGGACAGCCGCGCCGCCTCGGGGTTACCGCCGATCGCATACAGATGACGACCGAACCGCGTGCGCTTCGTGACGAACACGCCCCAGAGCGCGACCGCCGCCGCGACCATCACGCTGACCGGCACGCCACGGCTACCGAACACACCGAGCAACAGCCCCGCGAGCAACACCTGGCCCGCGATCTTCGTCGCGAGGAGCTTCGCCGACATCTCGCCGACGCCCATCGTCTTCCGGCGCTGCGCATCGCGCACGACCATCGCGATTCCGACGAGCAGCGCACCGATCACGAGCACCCACGTCGCGATCTGCGGCACGTGGCTCGCGAGCAACTGGAAGTCCTCGTGCATCGGCGCGAGGCCCTTCGCGTCGCTCATCACCAACGCGCCGCCGCGATACGCCTTGAACCCCGCGAGCGTCACGACGAACGCGGGAATCCCCAGCCAGCCGACCCAGAATCCATGAAACGCGCCGATGGCGGCACCGGCGGCGATCGCCATCGCGATCGCGACGGGCGCGGGCAAGCCGAGCTTGATCTGCGCGAGCGCGGCGATCACGCCGGTCAGCGCGACACCCGCGCCGACGGAGAGGTCGATGCCGCGGATCAGGATGACCATGGTCATGCCGACGCTGACCACGAGCAGCACCGCGCTCTGCGTGAGCAGCGTGGAGATGTTGCCCTGCGTGAGGAACACGTTCCGCGTCGCGGGAAGGATCGCGAGCACGGCCCACATCGCGACGAGCACGCCGGCCATCGCCCACGCGTTGCGGTCGGTCTTGCGCGCGGGTGTCGCCGACGCGGCCTTCGGGAGAATGCGTTCGAGGGTCACGGGGTCACTCCACGGCGGCTATCGGTTGGGAGGGTAGGGAGCGGGGTTTCGTCGAGCCGCGTCGCATAGGGCGCGGTGCGCTGGGCGACGACGTGGATCGGGATCGCCGATGATGCTTCGGCGCGCGGTTTGATGTCGCCGAGATCGGATGCGGTGGCGGCATCGGATGCGGCATCGACAGCGGAGGCGGTGGCCTCGGACGCGGTCGACGTTTCCGCGGAAATGTTCTCGATGCGATCGGCGGCGCGCGGTTTGATGTCGCCGATATCGGACGCGGTGCGGGCATCGGATGCGGTGCGTGCATCGGATGCGGTGCGTGCATCGGATGCGGTGCGTGCATCGGATGCGGTGGCGGCATCGGATGCGGTGCGTGCATCGGAGGAGCGGGCATCGGTGCGGGATGCGGACCGGGCCTCAGATGCGGGCAACGTTTCCGCGGAAACGTTCTCAATGCGATCGCCGACGGCGAGCTGCATGATCGCGAGCTGGATGACCTCGTCGCCCACGAGCTCGCCGGCAAGACGGCCTTCGCACAGCACGAGGACGCGATCGGCGAGGCGGAGCACTTCGGGCAAGTCCGACGACGCGATCACCACCGCGTGCCCCTTCGCGGTGAGCGCTTCGATCAAGCGATAGATCTCGGCCTTCGCGCCGACGTCGACGCCGCGCGTGGGCTCGTCGAGCAGCAACAAGCGGGGAGCGCGCTCGAGCCACTTGCCGATGACGATCTTCTGCTGGTTACCGCCCGAGAGCGTCGAGACCTCGGCATCGATCGATGGCACCTTGATCGCCATGTCGGCGACGCGGGCACGCGCGCGTTGCTCGGCGCGCGGGCCATCGACGAGGCCCATCGAGGACAGTGAATCGAGCGACGCGAGGACGAGGTTGTCCGCGACGCTCGCCTCGAGCACGAGGCCCGCGCCTTTGCGATCCTCGGGGACGTAGGCGATTCCCGCCGCGATCGCGTCGCGCGGGCTCGCGATGCGAGTTTCGCGGCCGTCGACGCGAATGCGTCCCGTGACCGCGCTGCGCGCGACGCCGAACAACGCGGACAGCGTCGCCGTGCGGCCCGCGCCCATCGCGCCGGCGAGAGCGACGACCTCACCCGCGCGGACGGAGAACGACAAGTCATCGACCACGCGACGGCCACGAAGGACCGGATGCGCGACGCTGAGACCGCGAACATCGAGGACACCCGCGCGGGCAGAAAACTGGGGTCCGTCCCCGGTTTCTTGCGCAGCCACCTCGTCCGGTGACCGGACACCACCGAGCGCATTCGATGCGGCGGCGCTCGATGCGGTGTTCGATGCGACGGCGTTCGATGCCCGCGAGCGACGCGCGTGGACATCGCCGAGCTCTTTGCCCGTCATCATCGTCACGATGTCATCGGTCGGCGCGGTGCCCGCGACCGTGCCGACGAGCTCGCCATCGCGCAACACCGCGACGCGATCGCAGAGCGCTGCGATCTCGTTCAAGCGATGCGAGATGTAGACGAACGCGGTGCCGGCGGCGCGGCGCGTGCGGACGAGGCCGAACAGGCGCTCGATCTCGCCGTCGGTGAGCGCGGCGGTCGGCTCGTCGAGAACGATCACGCGCGCGTTATCGGAGAGAGCGCGGGCGATCTCGAGGATCTGCTGCATGCCGACGCCGAGGTGCGAGATCGGCGCGTCGAGGTCGATGGTAGATGCGTCGGAGCCGAGCACTTCGCGCAGCATCGCGAGCGCCATCGAGCGGGCACGCGCGTGATCGTAGAGACCCCAGCGCGTGGGCTCGCGACCGAGGACGAGGTTGTCGACGACGGACATTTCGGGCACCAGCGCGAGCTCTTGGTGCACGACCGCGATGCCCGCCGCGCGCGCGTCGCGCGTCGAGCGGAACGCGATGGGGCGCATCGATGACACCGAGGTCGACGAGGGATCCGCCACGAGGACCGTGCCCTCGTAGTGCGCGTACACGCCGCCGAGGATCTTGATCAGCGTGGACTTGCCCGCGCCGTTCTCGCCGACGAGGCCGAGGACTTCGCCGCGCGAGATCGTCAGGGACACGTCGTGCAGCGCGCGCACGCCGGGGAACGTCTTGCCGACGTTGCGGAGCTCGACGATCACCGGCGCCTCCGACGGAGGATGACGATCGCGGCGATGCCGAGGACGAGCGCGTTGCCCGAAGAGCCCGGGCCGCCGTTGCACGCGCAGGCGATACCGGTGCGGAGGTCGCCTTCGTTGTTGCCGCCACCGGGGCCCGTGCCGCCGTCGGGGTACTCGCCCGGATCGAACTCGCCGCAGTCGGCGTGCTCGAGGGTGCCCGCGCGATCGATCAGCGTCATGAGGTACGCGCCCGCGCCGTAGCCGACCATCGGGATCGAGCCGGAGTACGCGCCGATCGCGCCGGACGACGTTCGCGTGTTGTAGAGCTCGGGCAACAGGTTGTAGTTCGCGGCGGCTTGGCCCGTGACCCAGCCGAGGAGTTGATCCGCTTTGTCGGCTTGCTCGGCGCGGCGGAACGCCGACGATGCGCGCAGGTCGATCAGGATCCACTCGTCGGTGTCGTACTGATCGCTCGAGCCTTCGAGGCGCTTGTAGCCGCCCGCGGGCGTGGCGAGGTACGAGAAGTCACCGAGGGTCGCGCGGGCGATCGGATCGTTGGGGGCAACGAGCTGCCACGTGATCGCTTCGACGGTGGAGCCATCGCGGTAGTTCTGGCCTTGCTGCAGCTTCTCGAGCGTGCCGGCCATGACCTTGCGCGAGTCGATGAACAACGACGTGATCGCGAGGCGCGCTTTCTCCGCGAGCGTGCGATAGCGCTCGACATCGTCGTCGCGGCCGGCGCGGCGGGCGAGCGTCGCCATGTCGCAGAAGCCGCGCGCGAAGGCGGCGGTCGTGTAGAGGAAGTGCTGGCGATTGCCGTGGTGGACTTCCCAGATCGAGGAGTCGGCCATCGCCATGCCGGCGGACTCGAGGTTCTTTGCCATCGGTTCGGCGACGCCTTCGCGGATCGCGTCGTAGACGGTGTCGCCCTTCTTCGTGGTTTCGGAGAGCCACGCGAAGTCGCTCGACGCGTCGATGTACGTGCGCGCGCCCCACAGAAAGAGGCCCCAGCCGTCGGTCTCGATGTTGCGCGTCGGTGCGCCGGAGAAGTCGGCTTCCTCTTGGCCGTCACCGAAGTAGCGGACGGTGGAGATGCGATAGCCCGTCGCGTTGTTGACGTATTGCGGATAGCGACCCGCGTCGGCGTCGAGATAGAACGACAGACCCTTCTTCGCCATCTCGGTGTGACCCGAGCGAGACATCGCGACGAGCGCGTAGATGCCGTCGCGCACCCAGCCCGTGTGCCAGCCGCCCGGCGGAAGCGACGCGAGCACCATGCCGTGGTTCTTGCGGCGTGGAGACTCGCTATACGGCTCGAGGATCATCGACATCCGCAGCACGGCTTCGGACTGCCGCCAGATCGCGGTCTCTTGCGGCGACAGGCCACCGATCTCCGGCTTGCGCCAGCCTTCGAACTCGGCGAGCACGTCGGTGTACAGCGTCTCGGCGGTGCGGCCTGCAGCGAACGTGGTCCACGCGTCTTTCGCGGTGGATGCGCTCGCGTCGTCGAACACGAGGGCGACGCCCCACCACGCGGATGCGCCGGGTGCGATCGAGCCGAGATCTTTTTGCAGCGCGCTCTTCTTGTCGGTGCCCGAGCACGATGGCGTCGCGGTCAGTCCCGTGCCCGCCGCGACGGTGGTGTACGCGGTGTCCGCGCAGCTCGCGATGTCCGCGCCGCCGATCGGTGCGTAGACCATCGCGCCGCCACCGGGACCGGTCTCGGTGACCACGGCTCCGTCCCAGTTGATGGACTCGCCGTTCGCGCCGGGCTCGTCGGGGTTCGGCGCCGAGCCGAGCTTGAAGTTGTTCATCGCGTACGCGGTGACCGACTGCGCGGAGCCGCTCGTGTTCGTGACCTTGAGCAGCATCACGAGCGCATTGCCCTGATAGCCGAACGGCGACACGTAGAACGTCTCGGTCTGTACGCCGCTGACCGTGACGGCCGAGCGGATCATGTTCGTCTCTTGGACGTACCCGGTCTCCGACGGCGCGCGACCACCGAGCCACGCGGCACCTTGGTTGGTCTTCACGCCGAAGTACGTGTCGAACACGAGGTTGCGACGAACGACGCCTTCGCCATCGGGGTTCGTGCCCGCACGGAGGTAGCGATACGGGCGCTCGAGGTAGTGCTTGATGGCGTTCGCGGCCGCGTCGTAGACCTGAAATCCGAAGCCGTTGCCGGTGACCAGGTACCGGAACGAGCTCTGCGGCTCGACGGCACCCGCCGGCGCGGCGGCGAGGGCAACGACCGCGAGGGCAGGGATCAGACGGCGAACGGTGGTCACGGCTCGGCGGATTCCACGATCCGTGCCTCCTCGTGAACCCGCGATCGCTCGCGAAGTTGGCGGATTTGGCGGACCTGGCCGCCCCGGGTTGCAAAACGAAACGTCGGTTCCGAGGGAGCGTGCTGCCAATCGCGACGCCGTCGGCACGGCCCCGGACCTTCGCGCGGAGTTACGGCGGCACGCGGTTTGTAGTTGGCGACCCGCGATGCGCTTCGTCGTCGCCGTGCTGCTGGTTTTGGCAGCGTGCCGCCCGCCCGGTTGGGGACAAGGGGACGGCGATGACGTGGCCGTCGATGCAAATAGCAACACGGGCGATGCCCCCGTGCCGACCGACGGTGGCACCGATGCCATCGCGGCGATGACCTGTACCAAGGCGTTTCACCTCGACGGCTACGCGACGGCGACGAGCGTGTGGATGACCGGGACGTTCAACCAGTGGGCACCGAACCCGCCGGGTGCGATCGCGTTCGTGCAGAGTGGCGGCGGCGGATGGGACGCCACGCACGCGTTCCCGGCCGGTCAGCACGCGTACAAGTTCATCGTGAACGGGAACGACTGGATCCTCGATCCGACGAACCCGAACACGATGGACGACGGCATGGGCAACACGAACAGCGTGTTCACCTGCACGCCGTAGGCACTGCGAGTACAGTCCTCGCGATGAAGACGATCGCGGAAGCAGAGGCCGCACTCGCACGCTACGGCTACGATCCTTCGCTGCAACAGCAGTTCGCCGCGCGCGCGAAGGACATGACGAGCAACGCGGTGACCGGCACGCTGACTCCGCTCCCCGACGGCGCGATTCCCAGGCTGCCACCGCTCGGCACCGAGGAGCGCCGGCAGTTCCGCGCGAAGGGTCTCGAGATGATCATGGCGCGCCAGGTCGGCGCCGTGGTGCTCGCGGGTGGCATGGCCACGCGGTTCGGCGGTGTGGTGAAGGCCGTGGTTCCGGCCGATGGAGATCGCAGCTTCTTCCAGTGCAAGCTCGACGACGCGCGCGCTCTCGCCGTCGCTGCGGGCGCGCCGATTCCACTGTTGCTGATGTCGAGCTTCGCGACGCACGAGGCGCTCGTCGCGCACGTCGATGGCGCGAGCAACGTCTCCGTGTTCCCGCAGTTCGCGGCGCTCCGCCTCGCCCCCGACGGCGAGCTGTTCCGCGGCGACGATGGCGAGCTGTCACCGTACGCGACCGGTCACGGTGATCTGACGTTCGCCTTGCGCGCGAGCGGTGCGCTGACGCGGTTCCGAGACGCGGGCGGCACGACGCTGCTGATGTCCAACGTCGATAACCTCGGCGCGACGCTCGACCCCGCCATCATCGGGATGCACGCCGAGCTCGGCGGCGCGATCACCGCCGAGGTCGTGCGCAAGATCAAGGGCGACAAGGGCGGCGCACCCGCGCTGCTCGACGGCGTTCCGCAGATCATCGAAGGCTTCCGGTTCCCGCCCGGATTCGATCAGGATTCGATCGAGGTGTTCAACACGAACACGTTCGTGCTCGACGCCGCGGCGATCGATCGCGACTTCGCGTTGCCCTACTACCGCGTCGAGAAGCAGGTGGATGGCCGCCCGGCGATCCAGTTCGAGCGCCTGGTCGGCGAGCTGACCGCGTCGCTGCCCACGCGCTTCGTCGAGGTGGCGCGCGTCGGCGAGGACGCGCGGTTCCTGCCGGTCAAGGATCCCGAGGAGCTCGATCGATCACGCGCCGCGATCGCCGATGTCCTCAGCTCGCAGCGCTCGCTGCACGGATAACCATGTCGGCCGAAGCACTCCGCACGTACACCGTCGATCTCGTCGATCGTGCGAGGACGGGCAAGCTCGATCCGGTGATCGGTCGCGACGCCGAGATCCGCCGCACGCTGCAGATCCTCGGGCGCCGCACGAAGAACAACCCGATCCTCATCGGCCTCCCCGGGGTGGGCAAGACCGCGATCGTCGAGGGGCTCGCGCTGCGCATCGCGATGGGCGACGTGCCGGATAGCATGCGATCGCGCCGCATCCTCTCGCTCGATCTCGCGCACCTGATCGGCGGCACGCGGTTTCGCGGTGACTTCGAGGAGCGGCTCAAGCACGTGATCGCTGGCGTGCTCGCGCAGCCCGAGGTGATCTTGTTCATCGACGAGCTGCACACGATCGTCGGGTCGGGAGCGGGCGAGGGCGGGCTCGGCGCGGGCGATATCTTGAAGCCCGTGCTCGCGCGCCGCGAGTTCTCCTGCATCGGCGCGACGACGACCGCCGAGTACGACAAGCACGTCGCGAAGGACAAGGCGCTGCAGCGACGGTTCCAGCCCGTGCGCGTCGACGAGCCGTCGATCGAGGACGCGCTCGTGATCCTCCGCGGCATCAAGGATCGCTACGAAGCGCACCATCGCATTCGCATCTCCGACGCGGCGGTCGTCGCGGCCGTCGAGATCGCCGCGAAGCACATCAAGGATCGCTACCTGCCGGACAAAGCGATCGACCTCATCGACGAAGCCGCGAGCCAGCTCAAGCTCGAGGCGGAGAGCGTCCCGGCCGATGTCGCGTCCGTCGAGTCGAGCCTCGTGAAGCTCGAGATCGAGTACCGCGCGCTCCAGTCCGAGGACGGTCCCGGCGCGCAGCATCGCCGCGATTGGCTCGGCACGGAGCTCGTCGCACAGCGCGCACAGGCCGAGACGCTGCGCGGCCAGTGGACCGCACAGAAGCAGATGGTCCACGCGATCCGCGAGATGATCTCCGCCGAGGAGTCGCTGCGCGCCGAGGAAGAGCACGCACGGCGCACGGGGCAGCTGCAGCGCGCGGCCGAGATCGCGTATCGCTCGCTGCCCGAGATCAGCCGCCGCGTCGAGGAGCTCGAAGGTCAGCTGCGCGCGACGCAGACGCCGGGGCTGATGCTGCGCGATACGGTGACCGCGGCGGACATCGTCGGGATCGCGGCGAGCTGGACGGGCATCGCGCCCGCGGATCTCACGTGAGCAAGAGCGGCTGACCGCTCGCGAACCGCGCCACGGCAAACGTCGCGCGATACGCGATGAACAGCGAATCCTCGACGACGTAGAGGCCCATCGCCGTCTGCGTCGCGACCGAGTACTCCTCGTGCTCGACGAGAAACACCCCACGCACCGCGTTCCACGGCGCGAGCGTGCCCGGCTCGTACGGCCGTGCGCGGGTCGTATCGATCATGCGCACGAGGTCGCCCCACGGGTGCTTCGGATCCTTCGGCACGAACGTGGCGAGCGCCTTCGCTTGATGGTCGGCGCGAACGAAGCGCTCGATGAACGGCTTCACCGCCATGTCGAGTGCTGCTTCGGTGGCGAGCGTCGGGCTCGGGTCGAATCGCTTGTTCTTGTTCATGCGCCACACTTGCCGGCGGCGTCGATCGACTTCGCGGTCATGACACAGCTTCGCACAGCCGCCGACCAGTTCTCCTTCGCACACTCCGAGATCACCTGCTCGAGCACCGATGGCAGCTGCGTCTCGAGCTGGCCCTTCAGGTCCTCGACCTGCTCCTCGGTCATCGACTTGGCACTCTCCTCGGCCGCTTCGCCGACGAGCTCGGCGACCCGCATCGCGATCTGCTCGCACGTGATCGCGGCGCTGGGCGCGGGCGCTGGGGGCTCGGGCGTCGTTGGCGATGGCTCGCCCCACGGATCGCTGTTCGTGGTCGTCGGCGCTTCGTTCGCCGGCACGCTCGGCGTGTAGTCGACGTTCTCCGCCGCGCCGTTCGTGAAGTGCGGCTGGAGAAGCTTCTCCCACGCCTTGTTGATCTTCTTGTACTCCTCGGGGCAGCGCATCGCGCGGTCCTTGGGCAACGTCCCCGACGACACGAAGTCCGCGTACTTCTGCGGGTCCGATCCGTAGATCAAGCACACGATGTTGTAGAAGCGCTGGCCGTCGAACGCGTGTTCGTCCCAGAACGGCGTCTTGCGCGCACTCTGGGATTGCAGCTGGAACCAGTACGCGCCCGACAGCGCCATCGCGACACCCTCGTCGCCCGTACCGATCAAGGTCAACGTCGCGAGCTGATCGACGGAGTCTTCCTCGCGACCGACCGCCGGCAGATCGAGCACGTCGATCAGGCTGTGTCCCGCTTCGTGGAAGAACGTGAACATCGCGGCCCCCATCACCGCGTTGCCGAGCGCCTCGTCGCTCTTCGCCGACCCCTTGAACGTCTCGAGGAAGTAGTCGAACAGCTCGTAGCAGACGATGATCCGCTTGCTGCTCGGATCGTAGAACGCGTTGACGGTGTTGCAGCTCACCGTCTGGATATCGATCGACGTCGGGAGGCGCACCGTCTTGTTGAGGCCTTCGGCGACGTTCTCGAACACGCGGTTCTTCTCGAACACGCTGCGATAGTGCTCGTGCCCCGCTTGGTTCGACGGGTTGTAGACGACGTGAAACCCGTTGTCCGCGTTGACGCTCGCGAAGCCCTTCATGATCGGCTTGCCGTCGTCGACGGGCGCGGCGATCGCCTTGATGTCCGCGGCGCGATCCTCGAGCTTCTTCGACGCGAGCTCGTTGTCGTCGAGCTTGTCGGCGTTCGCTTGCTTCAGATCGTCGCCGATGCCCGCGTTCGCCTTGTTATCCGAGCCCGGCGGTGGACCGGCCCACGGATCCCACGCCGCGGCGGCCGCGGAGCCCGAACCCTGCGCCGATCCGGCCACGGGCTCGGTCGACTTCTTCGTCTCGGTGGCGTCGGGCTTCTTGTTGCACGCGCACACCAGCACAGCAGTGAGGATCGCCCATCTCATCGTGGACCAAGATACCTCAGTATTCGTCGTGATCGACGACCGTGAGCTTTCCAGCGCTCGCTTCGTCGAGCGCCGCCTTCGCTGCATCGGCGGTGGTGACCGCGACGGTCACCGTATCGTCGGGGCGCAAGTGGCGCTTGCACGCAGCGCGAACGTCGGCGGCGGTCAGCGCGCCGAGTGCTTCGGGCAACCGCGCGGTGAACCCGCTCGGCAGATCGAACACCGCGTCGCGAACCGCGAGCTGCATGCGCTGGCGCGCCGTCGCGACATGGAACGGCATCGCACCCACGAGGTAGCTCTTCGCGAAGTCGACTTCGTCGTCGGTCGGGCCGTTCGCCGCGTAGTCCGCGAACAGATCGAGGGTGAGCGCGACCGCCGGGCCAGCGACATCGATGCCCGCGGCCATCCAGATCTCGAACCAGTGGGGCAGGCGAGACCGGCGCAACGCGCAGCCCGCGCCGTAGCTCCAGCCGCGCTTGACGCGGATCTCCTGCATGAGGCGCGAGCTGAACATCCCGCCGAACACGGCTTCTGCGACGGCGAGCGCGGCGGTGTCCGGATCGCCGTAGCGCACGCTCAAGTGTCCGATGCGCAGCTGCGCCTGCGTGCGATCTGGCTTATCGACGAGGATCACGCGACGCCCGCGCTTGAGCGCCTCGGGCACCGCGAACACCTGCGCCGGTCGCTGCACCGCGGGCAACCGCTCGGTCAGCCGCGTGACGACGCGCGCGGCCGTGGCCTCGTCGATATCTCCCGCGAGCCCGACGACGAGGTTGTCGGCGACGACCTGCCGCTTCCATAGCTCGATCGCACTCGCGCGATCGATGCGCTCGAGCGATGCCTCCGTGCCGAGCGAGCTCCGTCCGTACGAGTGCCCCGGGCAACACAGCCAATCGAACCATCGCGTCGCGAGCGCGCTGTCGTCGTCGCGAATCTCGTCGAGCACCTGCGGCGTCTCGCGCAACTGGCGCGCGTGCTCGTCCTCGGCGAACCGCGGATCCGCGAGCACGTCGGCCGCGAGATCCACGACCGCATCGAGGTGGCGCGACAGCGCGAGGCCCGACACGCTGATCGCATCGCGCGACACGCCGACATCGAGCGCGGCGCCGAGACCGTCGAGGACGTCATCGAGCTCCGCGCGATCGCGCCGACCCGCACCGCGCCGCGCGAGCAGCGCCGTGTGGCGATGCAGGCCTTCGACGCCTTTCGGATCCGCACCCGCACCACCGCGGATAGCAATGTCGAACCACACCAGCGGTGTGTCGTGGGACGCCTCGTGGATCACTTTCACGCTGCGTCCTCTTCGCTTTCGTCCTCGTCCTCCCCGATACCCTCGCCGCCGGCCTCGGGCTCGGCGATCACGATCGTGCGGCGCTCCGGCCGCAGGTACATCCGCACCACGCGCGCGACATCCTCGGCGGTGACGGCCGCGAGTCGCTCCGCGAGAGAGTTCACCTTGCGGAAATCGCCGAGCGCGATCTCGTAGTGCCCGAGCGCTTCGGCCTTGCCGTCGACATCGACGAGCGATGTCCAGAAGTCGGTCTCCGCGATCGCTTTGGCCTTCTCGACCTCGGCCTTCGATGGTGGGGTCTCGGCCATCGCAGCGAGCTCGGCGTCGACGATCGCGAGGATCTCGTCGGCGGAGTGTCCGCGTGCGGCGGTGACCGCGAGACGGAGCAGCGACGGATCGCGGAACGGCGTCAGCTGCGCGTCGACGCTCGACGCTGCTTCTTGCTGGATCACCAGGCGGCGATACAACCGCGCCGACGGGCAACCCGCGAGCAGCGTCGCCACGATCTCGAGCACGGCCCAATCGGCCTCGTCCTGGCCGGGCGCCTTGTACCCGACGAGCAGGCGATCGGTGGCGATCGGCTTGGGGGCGCGCAGACACCGCTCGTGCGTCTGTTCGGGCTCGACGATGTGCGGGACTTCGGGGAGCTGCGCGGGCGGAATCGATCCGTAGTGGCTCGCGATCAGATCGAGGAGCGAGCCCTCGTCGAAATCGCCGACGCAGATGATCGTCGCGTTGTTCGGCGCGTACCACGTTCGATAGAAGTCGCGGATGTCGGGCAACGACAACGCGCGGATGTCTTCCATCCAGCCGATGGTCGGCCAGCGATACGGATGCAGCGTGAACGCGTGCGCCATCAGCTGCTCGTCGAGCCAGCCATCGACATCGTCTTCGACGCGCTCGCGGCGCTCGTTGGTCACGACATCGCGCTCGCTCTCGACGGGCGCGGACTCGAGCACGAGGTGCTGCATGCGCTCCGCTTCGAGGCGCACGCCGAGCGGGAGATCGCGCGCGGGCAGGGACAAGCGGTAGTACGTCCAATCGACCCACGTCGCCGCGTTGGATTCGCCGCCGGTGCGCTCGACGAGACGATCGAACTCGCCGGGCGGCAGCGCATCGGTTTGTCCGAACATCAAGTGCTCGAACAGATGCGCCATGCCCGTCGCACCGGGACGCTCGTGGCGCGAGCCGACGCGAAACCACGTCTGCAACGCGACGATCGGTGCGCGACGATCGAGCACCGTGATCACCGCGAGCCCGTTCCCCAGGCGATACCTCTTCGCCGTCGTTCCTCGCCCCGCAGGCGCTTCCGCCTCGAGTTGCCAGGTTGTCGTGGCCGCGATCATCGATCCGTTGATACCACGCCTTCCGTGTGCGCAACCCGACGACGATCCGTCCGCGCACGCCGCAACGTCGTCGTCGATGAACGCGCTTGACTACGATCCGGAGCTGGGGCCGAAACTCGGTTCGATCGCGAGGTGCGCGTGCTTCGCGATCTCGCGCAGCGCGCTCGCTCCGCGAAACAGCTCGCCCGGCGTTCGCATCCCGCTCGGACCGGAGACGCGGGTCACGAGAGATTGCGCACACCACGCCACGATCGCTGCGGTGGTTTCGTAGAGATCACGCCCGCGCACCACGACTTGCGCTGCGGAGAATCCTCGTCGGACCTGCGCGACCACGGCGAGTCGCGTGCGCTCGTAGTCCGCGTGCGGATCCACGTACGGTGCGAGGAGCTCGCTCGCGGCTTTGGGTACGAACGGCAGCGCCCGCGCGAGCAACCCGAGTGCGCGTGTCGCGCCCGCGCTGCGCGTTGTCGATGCGTAACTCGCGACGAAGTCGACCGCGATGTGGCGCGGGATCGCGAGCACGTCGCATCCGGCATAGCTGACTGCAGCGCGTTCGCCGCCGAGCTCGGAGCCCGCGTTGACATGACGGCGCTCGCCGGCGCGGCCGGGTTCCCAACGATCACGCCGCCACACGAGTGGCTTGTGTGCGGAGGCGGCGAACAGCGCGCGCTGACTGCCCGCGGACAGCACGAGATCGTCGAACACGTAACTCGTGATCACTTCCTCGAGCGGATTGTCCTCGGCGAGGCGAGGCGACGGCTCGGCGCGCACCGCAGCGCCCTCGTCGGAGACACCGATCACGTGTTGTGCGGCCCACGTCGCCGCGAGATCTGCGAGCACCGAGTCCACGCCCGCGCCGGGAAGCGCGACGAGCCCGGCGTGGCGCGCCGTCGATTCGTGCCGCTCGTACAGCGCGTGGAGCGCCGCTTGTTCGCCACCGATGTCGACGTAGTGCGCACCGGCGGTGATCGCAGCCTCGAGCACCGGCGCGGCGGTCTCGGCGAGCGGCGCGGCGGCATTGATGATCACGCGTGCACCCGCGAACGCGCGCGCGAGCGACGCGGGGTCCGTGGCATCGGCGAGGTGCGTGTGGGCCACCGAGACGTTTGCCGCGAGCTCGGCGAGCTTTGCTTCACTGCGCCCGGCGATCTCGAACGCGATCGATCGCTTCGCGAGCTGCGCGCACACGCGACGACCGACGAGGCCGTTCGCGCCGAACACGACGATCGCTGCGTGGTTAGTGGTCATAGCGGAACCCGAGGCGCAGTGCGTGCTCGAGCTTGCCGTAGTCGCCGTTCGCGCTCGGCAGTGCATAGCCATTGCGCGTCGCGGCGCATGCGGCGGTCGAGTAGTCGAAGCCGCTGTCGATGCAGTCGATGCGGTGCTGCGGATCGTAAGCGCTGTTCGTCACCGTGGCGGTGGGGAAGTACGCGAGGCCGTAGGACAGCTGCAAGACCCACGCGGCACCCTTCTGCGCGCGGAGCTGCATTCCTGCATCGAACGTGAGTGACAGCGGCGAGACCTGCATCGGCGAGGTTCGATCGGTTTCGTGGGCCGATGTCTCGAACCCGAGGCGCCCACCGAACCTGGCGATGTCGCCGGTATCGATCTGCTCGACGCCGCCCCACATCGCGAACGAATCGTGCAACCCGCGCGCCCGCTCGGTCCACTCGGGCAAGCCGGCCTGGACGAGCTTGGATCCGGTGCCGCGCACGTCGTACGCCTGGAAGCGCGAGAGATCCTCCCAGCGGCCTCCGATCCGCGCGACGAGATCCGCGGGCAGCCGAGCACGCACTTCGCCGTCGACGCTGGCCGGGTACGACACGGAGACATTCGCCGCGCCGCGGATCACGTCGCCACCGTCACGCGGAGCGCGGGTGATCGAGAGCGAGCCGTCGAGCGTGGTCTGGATGTCACCGCCCGGTGGCGTGTGATACGCGACGCCGATCCACACGTCGCTCGCGACGCGAACGACGAGCCCGATGTTCACCTTGAAGTTGTTCGCGGCGAGATACGGCGAGCGAACGTCGATCGCCCACAGCTCGCTCGCGGCGGGGTTGCCGATCCCGCACGGTGTTCCGTCGCAGTCGCTGTCGACTCCGTTCGTCCCGTGACCGTTCGCGAGCGCCGAGTCTCGGGCGTAGCGCAGCTTCAAGAAGATGTTCTCGTGCGTGAGGCTCGCGCCGAAGTAGACGCGGCTCGTCACGCGCACGCCGACGCCGAGCGTGGCCGCGTAACGTTTCTCGCCGATGCCGAGCGTGTGATAGCGAAGCTCGTCGTAGCCCTCGAGGAGCTCTTCGGGCGGCGGGATCCGTGTCTCGAAGCCGATGCGCAGGCGCTCGCTCGTTCGCCACAGATACGAGAGCACGCCGCCGGGCGCGACGGTCGTATCGCGGATGTCGGCGCCGGCGCTGTTGATCGATGTCTGGGCGAGCGTCGAGGTCAGTGCGAAGTACAGCTCGTTGCCGATCGCGAGGCCGATCGCGGCGGGCGAGAGCGTGATCGAGGTGGCGTGCTCGGCGGTCGCGCCCGTGAACACGGCACGGCCGCTCGTCGGATCCGTGCGCGGTGATGCCTGCGCGCGCGAGATCAGGGCGCCGAATATGGCCAGCGTGAGGATGCGCCGTGCGGCCATCGCGCCGAACCTATCACCACGTTAAGCTCGCGCCATGATCCCGCGCGCGTTGCTGATCATCTCGCTGGTGCTTGGCATCGGTTGCGAGAAGACCAATCACGAAAACATCGACAAATGGACACGGACCGAGAAGGGCCCCGGAAAGCTCGAGAAGACGCTCAAAGATGAGGGCCTCGACGCGGATCTCTCCGCGCACGCGGCCGCGAACATGATCCGCATGGGCAACGACCCGGCCGTCCGCACCGCGTTCGACCAGATGTCGGAAGCGAGGCGGCTCGCGGTCCTCCAGAAGCTCGCGCCGCGGCTGTGGGACCTCGCACGCATCGATAAAGAGGATGCGCTGCCCGCGAGCCAGCAGATCATCGCGAAGGACTCGCTCATCAATCTGCGCAAGCACGGCGACGCCGCGCTCAAGCAGCAGATCGACAATTACCTCATCGATTGGTACGCGGTGATGTCCTACGAGGCGCGGGCGAAGGTCGGCTCGACGCTCGGTGCGGCGGCGATCCGCATGGTGGGACCCGCGGCCGGCAAGAAGCTGACGAGCGTCCTCAATAGTGTCATCGCGGCGCCGGGGCAGGACAAGACGAAGATCCGCATCGGCGACGAGCTGCTCCTCGGTCTCGCCGCCTCGGGTGATCCCGACGCGGTGAAGTACGTCATCGATGTTGCCGGGATGGATCGCGGGGATCCCACGCTGGCCAAGCGCGCGATGAACGCGCTCCGCACGGCCTACGTCGATCCCGGCGGCCGCTTCGACACGGCGGATCCCGCGGGGCTCAAGCCGAACCTCGACGCGCTCGTGAAGGTCGCGAAGGACGAGCGCATGATGGGGCAGGCGGGCAACGATGCGATGGAGCTCATTCGTGTCGTCGGTGCGCCGGGCTGCATCGAGCCGCTGATCAGCCTGATCGCACTGCCGCATCCCGAGAAGAACTTCCGGTTCGCCGCGGCCTATAACGCCCTCGGCTGCGGTGGCCCTGCCGCGATCGTCCCGGCGGTCAAAGCGCTCCCCGACGCGCCCTATGGAAAAGATGACCTGAACGGCGCCGTGTCCTGGGAGATCGCTAAGCAGACGCCGAAGGACAAGGTGCTCGTCGCCCTCCGCGAGCTGCTCGCGGACCAAAGCCGGGTCTCCAAGTGGGTCGCGATCGAGGCCCTCGCGAAGATGAAGTCCGTCGAGGATGGGCCGAAGATCGCGGCGCTATCTGGCTCGAAGGACAAGCTCGTCGGGTACTGGGGCGACCAGAGCGGCAAGGATCCGAAGGACCGAAAAGCCGACCCGACCCTCGGTCAGCGCGCCAAAGAACTGGCCGATGGGTTAGCAGCTCCAGCCTCCAAATAGTCGGGGTTAGTCGCGCCGCATAAGGAGATGTAGTATCGTCCACATAGCCGGGAGAGAGGGAGACGGGTTCGTCCGCACGGAACCCGCGGTGCTGTACGTAGGAGACGTTTAGCGCAATGGATCAAAGCAAGAAGACGATGCGCCATTTCTACTGCCGGGACGTCCTATGGGAGACGTTCGAGCAGATGGCGAACGACTTCGATTGTTCCATCGACTACCTCGTTAACGAGGCGATGCGTTATTACGCCCGGTCGAAGAACTATCAGTCCCCGGGTGCGCCCGCGATGACCTCCGGACAACCGAACGTCGGTGGCGGTCCGGGCGGTCCCGCGAACAACAGCGGACCCACGTCCTATCCGGGCTCGAAGGGTCCGAGCGGATCCGGTGGTCCGGGCGGTCGCCCGCAACCCGGAACGCAACCACCTCCACAGCCGCAGATGGGTATGGGGGGAGCGGCCGCTCAGCCAGCGCGCCGTCCAGCTCCGCCGACGCCGGGCTACGCGCCGACCACCACGAACAACAGTGGTCGCGGCGCACCGAACGGCGGCATGCACGCGCCCGCCGCGCAACCGGCACCGCCGTCGTCTCCGCCGCCCAACATGGGTTCGGGCGGACCGACGCTCTTCCTCATCTATAACGGCCAGCGCTATCCGGTGACGAAGGACCAATTCATCATCGGTCGCGGAAGCAAGACGTCGGATCTGCCGATCAAGGACGGCAACATCTCGCGCAAGCACGCCGCGGTCATCCGTCGCAACGGGACCTTCTACATCAAGGATCTCGGGTCGACGAACGGCATCGACTACAAGGGCATGCGCATCGACAACAAGCGCATCGACGAGGGGGACGTGTTCCACCTCTGTGACTACGAGCTCCGCTTTACGTATCGCGCGGACTAGCCGCGCGTGGCGTATCGCGTAGCCGCGCGTGGCGTATCGCGCGGACTAGCCGCGCGTGGCGTATCGCGCGGACTACTTAGCGCAGCGGATCGACGAGCGTCTTGTCGACCGTGATGGTCTTGCCGCTGGCCTGCGCGGCGCTGACGGTCACGCTGATCTCGATCGGCTCGACATCGTCGGCGGCGTAGTACTTCACGAGATCCGCGTAGTCCGGGTTCGGCTTCTGCTTGTACGCGGGGATGTTCATCCGAACGAACCGCAGTGTGTGCGTGCCGGCACGCAGCTGACGAAATCCGAGGACGTTCTCGTCCTGCCCCGAACCGCTCGCTTCGTGGTGAATGAACAGCGGACGCGTGCGATCGACGACGGCGCCATCGGTCTCGAGCTCGACGATCCAGTCCCACTCGACGAGGTGGCGATCGACGATGGCGTTGTTGCTCTTCGCCTTGATGCTCAAGCTGCCATCGATGTCCGCACACCGGGTCATCGCGGCCGCGCTGCCGTTGACGAGATTGAAGCGCGCCCACGGGGCATCGCCGCTTCCGACGGTGACCTTCACGCTGGCCGTCGCCGTCTCGTCGGACAGATCGCTGACGAACATCCGTGCGAGCGTGTTGTCGCGCTTGCGAACCTTCACGGTGTACTCGCCGGCGGCGAGGCCATCGAACGTGAACCGTCCGCCGCCGGTCGAGAACCCGCGCGCGACCTCCCGCGTTCCGTCGTGCAGTGTCACGAGCCCGCAGCTCGCACCGCTGACGTAAGGACACAGCGGGCCAGGGCCGCACTCTTCCGTCGAAACCTCGATGCGTCTTCCCGACGACGTTCCGCCGCCACCACCACCGCTGCACGACGGCAACCACGGCATCCACACACACGTCCAGCTGTCCGCTTTGCCATCGCGCGCGGCGAGCTCGTCGCACGACATGCTGTTCACCTGATCGGCGATCTCGGCATCGCACGCCGGCGCGATCGTCGTGACATCGGGAAAGCACGCGGCGAGCTTCGCGGTCATATCCGCACACGGATCGCTCGTGTCCGCACATCCGAGGAACGCGAGCGGGATCAGCACAGCGAGGCGAGTCATGCGACGCGACGCGAGCAATCCCCGCGCCGACGCACCGCGGCGTCAAGCGCATGAAAACGCGCGTGGCCGAGTGACCGATCGTGTAGCCACCGTGGCGTTCGTACGAGCCATTTCCGTCGACGAATGCGCAGACACGTGCGCAACGGTGCGCCCCCCGCACTACGCGGGCTGTCGTGCGATCGCGGCCACGGCCTCGGGCGATTCGGCTGCGAACGCATCGCGGACCGATGGCCGCGCCTCGACGCGCTTGCGATACGCCGCGAGCGCCGGGCGGCCCTGGTTCGGATCGAGCCCCGCGATCCGCGCGAGCTTCAGTGCCCACACGAGGTACGCATCGGCGACGGTGAACGCATCGCCGACGAGGAACCCGCCGTTCGATGCGGCGACACGCACGAAGTGGCGCTCGAGGTGATCGAACACCGCGGGTGCGAACGTGACGGCACGCTCGCGCGCGGCCTCGGGCATTTGTCGCGAGTAGTGAACCCACAGGATCTTCTTGTGGAGCTCCGTCGCGACGAAGCTGAGCCATTCGATCACGCGATACCGCTCGAGCGTCCCCCACGCCGGCGCGAGCTTCTTCTCGGGCGCACGATCGGCGAGGTACTGCAGCACCGCGGACATCTCGGTGAGCAACTCGCCATTCTCGAGGCGCAGCACGGGCACGCGGCCCTGTGGAGCGATGTCGACGTAGCTCGTGCCCTCGTGGGTGAGCCTCTTCGCGTAGAGCTCGATCTGGCGCAGCTCGATCGGCACGCCGGCCTCCACGGCGATGACGCGAGCGGCGAGCGAGCAGGACAGCGGCGCGTAGTAGAGCTCCATGGGGCCATCGTGGCGATACCGCCGCAGATCTGGCAGTGGCGATATCGACACATAACCGACGGATTTCGCCACTGGCGATCGCGTGGCGACAGCGTATGTTCGGGCATGGCTCTGCTGGCCGCGCTCGATGGACTCGTGCACGAGCGATCTCGATGGCCACGCGCCGATGCGCACGTTTCCGCGGAAACGCGCGAGGTCGCGTCGTGACTCGTAGGTCGCCATCGTGTCGATGGGCTCGCGCTTCTGTGCAGTCTCGATGGCCTCGGCGCCGTGCGCACGTTTCCGCGGAAACGCTCGAGGTCTCCACGTGACTCGCGAGGTCGCGATTGTCGCGCTCGATGGCTACGCCGATTCGGCGCTCGCGGTGCTCCTCGATGTCATTCGCGCGTCCGCCGCGATCGCCACGCGTGCGGGCAAGGTGCCGCCGCTTCGCGCGACGATCGTCTCGCCATCGGGCGCGCGCGTTCAGTCGGCGACGGCGGGGACTCGCCCGGATGTCGGCTCGCTTCGCGGCCTCGCGCGGGCGGACATCGTCGTCGTGCCGGGCATCTGGCTCGAAGATCCGCGCGATCTCGATCGCGTCCTCGCGCGTCCCGATATCGCGGTCACCGCCGCGGCGCTCGCGCGCGCGCATGCAGCGGGCGTCATCGTGGCGGCGACGTGCATGAGCGTGTTCGTCCTCGCGCGCGCGAAGCTCGGTGCCCATCGCGCGACCACCACGTGGTGGCTCGCCAACGAGCTGCGGGAGAGACACCCGGAGCTCGAAGTCTCCGTCGATGATGCGCTTGTCGTCGATGGTCGCATCATGACGGCCGGCGCGGTGTTCGCCGTCGCGGATCTCGCGCTCTACCTCGTCGGGCGCTTCGGTGGTCCGGCGCTCGCTCGCGAGACCGCGCGCGTGCTGCTGCTCGATCGGCACGCGTCGCAGGCGCGCTACATGGCCAAGCACCACTTGCGCACCAGTGACGCGATCGTTCGCCGCGCGGAGTCGTGGGCACGCGCGCACCTCGCCGATGGGTTCGATATCGCGACGCTCGCGAAGCACGCGCACACCACATCGCGGACGCTCGCGCGCCGTCTCGATGCGGCCCTCGGTCTCAGCCCGATCGGCTTCGTGCAACAGCTACGCGTCGAGCACGCGATCAACTTGCTCGAGACGAGCTCGCTGTCGATGGACGAGATCGCCACGCGCGTCGGCTACGAGGACGCGAACACGCTGCGCCGCCTCGTTCGCCGCGAGACGCGGGCGACGCCGCGCGAGCTGCGCCAGCGGTGAGGGAGCGACGATGATCTGCGCCGACGACCTGCACTGGCGAAATGCGCCGACTAGATGAAGGCGTGACCGAGGCCGCGGTACGTCGCCACGCGGTCGACGACCTTCCCGGCGCGAACGAGCACGTACTCCTTGAAGTGCTCGGCGAGCTCGCCGGACTTGGCTGGCCGGAATACGACCGCGTCGCCGAGGGTGGGCACCTCGCCGCTGAACGCGACCGGCGTTTGTACTTCGCCCGCACCTTCGGCGGCGAGCAGCGCGCCGTTCGGTGGCCACACCGGGCGCGGCAAGCGATCGGGCCCGGCAGCGCCCGACGAGATCCAGCCACCACCGAAGCACGTGACGACGGTGGGCGATGGCCGGCGCGTGACCACGAGCGCGAAGGCGAGCGCGGGCTCGAGCGCGAGGCCCGCGTAGCGATCGAACAGGTGACCCGCGAGGAAGCCCGAGCCGATCGTGATCTCGGTGAGCGTCACGTCGGAACTCGACCACGCGACCGAGCCGGTGCCGCCGCCGTTGACGATCGTCGGCGCGAGGTTGTCGGCGACGAGCGCCGCGACGACGCGTGCGCGCAGGTCGGCGACCGCCGGACGCGAACCGCGCTTGAGGGCGCGGACGAGCGGGTTCGACCACGCGCGTGCGAGCGGGCGATCGGGCAGCCCCGCGATCTGGGCCTCGTAACCCTGGATGCCGTGGAAGCGCAGATGCGGAGTGGCGGCGATGCGGCGGGCGAGCGCGGCGATCGCGGCGGGATCGCGCAGCGGGCTGCGACGGACGCCGACGTGGACCGCGTCGCCCGCCGGGCGCCAGCTCATGTCGACATCGATGACGACGGGGATCGTCGTGCCCTCGGCGCGAGCGGCGTCGGAGAGGATGGCGAGTTGGGCGGCGTCGTCGACGACAGTCGCCGCGAGCGCCGTGCGATTCGCGCGTGCGAGATGGACCGCGTCGGAGCGCTGCATCGTCGGGTACGCGAGCACGAGATCGCGAATGCCCTCGGAGGCATAGAAGGCGGTCTCGGCCGCGCTCGCCGTCATGTAGCCGATGGCGATGTCGCCGGCGCGCTCGGCGATCGCGCGCAGGAGGGCGGGGCAACGTACGGACTTCGTCGCGATGCGCAGGCGTTTGCTCGCCGCGCGGATCGGCGCGACGAGGCGATCGATGTTCGTGTCGAGCGCGTCGAGATCGACGAACGCGGCAGGGAGCGGCGTGTCGCCGAGGGCGCGCAGGCGGTCGCGCCAGCTCACGGACATGGTGCGTCTCGTGCGGCGTCGACGGGCACCGTCGGCGTGCCTGTCGCGATCCAGCTCGCGAGGAAACACTGGTACGCGTGCTTCGGTGCATCGGTCTGGAACTGCACTTCGTGGCCGTCTTCGATGCCGTCCTCGGGGCGCTGGACGACGATCGCGGTCGCACCGCGGACGTTGCCCGATGCGGGCAGCGCGATCGCGCGGCGTCCGACGAACGGTAGTAAGCGGCCGAGTGGCACCTGCGCGGCGAGGCGTGGATCGTCGCCGGTGTCGAGCGCGGGCCCAGCGAGGTCGACGCCGATCGAGAGGTTCGTCGAGTTCGCGATGCGCGGTAGGATGTAGTTGTCGACCATGCCCTGCGCGATCAGCACGTGGCGCGGATCTCCCGGCGGCTCGCGCACGATCGCCGCGCCGTAGCTCTGCGGATCCGCGGGCTCGAGCGCCCATTGGATGAACGTCATCGCCGGATCGTCGGCGCGCAGGTCGAACACGCGGAGCAGCGTCGCGATCACGCCCTTCGGTGCGACGGGCTTCTGCTTGTACAGGATGTTCTCGATCCAGCTGCCGCCCGCGCCGCTCAGGATCAGCGCGCGAAATAGCGGCTCGTACGCCGCGGCGATCGGCGAGATCCACGCGCCGTTCGAGTGGCCCATGATCGCGAAGCGCTGCGTGTCGAACGCGACGTCGGCGGGCCCGGGATCCGCGGTGCCCGCGGGCGGGCAATCGCTCGCGTCGAGGTGGAGCTGCGCGGCGACGTTCGCGATGATCGACAGCTCGAGAGCGCTCTCGCGAATGTTGTCTCGCATCGCGGCGATGTTCGTGACGTTGAATAGCAAGAACTGCTCGTCGCCCATCGTGCGATTACGCAGGCCTCCGAGGGGACCCTCGACCTGAAGGCCCGCGAAGCCCGCACGCGCGAGATACCGCGCGGGTCCTTCACCTGCTTCGGTCGCCATCGCGCCCGGCGCGGGCTGTTGGCCGCGATCGACGAGCGGTCGATCACCACCGCCACCTGCGCGCACGAACACGACGAGCGGATAGCCCGACGCCGGTCGCGCGGATCGCGGGACGGTGACCGTCATGCGCGACATCTCCATGCGCTGCACGATCGGCGCGCCATTGCCGTCGTACTGCCACGTGCCACCGCCGCCGTCGAACGGAGGCGTGCCGCTCTGATAGTCGGGCATCGCGATCGTCGTCGCGTACACGCAATAGTCCGCGAACACTTCGTCGCGCGCGAACGGTGCCGCGATCGCCGGCAACGGTTTCGCGAGCGCCGCGGTGCGCACGGCCGCGAGCTTCGCCGTCGGATCGCCCGTCGTGAACACCGTGATCCCGGCGATGCGATCGCGAGGGACGCCCATCTGCCCGAGCGTCGCGAGCTCCGCCGACCAATGCGCGGCGCGAGCACCCGCGGCATCCAGCGCCTCGCCCGTCGTCGCGCGGACATCGGTGGTGACCACCGCGGCGTATCGCGTGTGCGCGCGCAACGGAATGCCCTGCACGGGCAACAGCGCGAGCAAGTTCGGCGCACCGTACGGCGAGGCTTCCTCGACGAAGCTGACCTCGAGCGGATACCGAACGCCGAAGTCGGGCGCGCTCGTATCGATGCCGACGAGGAACACGCTCGCCTCGTCGGTCACCGACGCTTCGATGCTCGGCAGTCCACCCGGATCGATCGCCGTCGACATCGCGAAGAACACGCCGCCCGAGATCGCGAAGCCATCGTTGTCGGCGAGCAACCCGCGCACGGTCTCGACGCTCGGCGCGCCCGTCGGATTCGGCACCACCGCGACATCGACATGATCGCCGCTGCGCAGCCGGTCATCCGGGAACGGCGCATCGAACAACCCGTTCGGCCGCGCTTCGTCCATCAGCACGTGCGGTCCACGAATGTTGTCGCCGCACGCGACCACGAGAATCAGCAGCAACGCCCCCCGGGACATCCCGTGCTTATAAACGAGAGCGACGCCGCGTTGTACGCTCGCGACACGGATGCCGACCACGCCGGGACACCTGCGCGTCCTCGAGAGCTACCTCTCGATCGCCCCGCGGAGCGTCGATGGCACGCTCACGTTCGCGTGGACCTTCGGGCTCGTGTGCCTCGCGATCGTGCTGGCCGCCGGGGGCATCGCCGTCGACGTGCTCGCCTTCGGCGCGCCGCGATCGCAGCTCGGCATCGCCGCGCTCGGGGCGGCCCTCGGCGGCGCGGGTACCCTGTGGTGCATTCGCGTGCGCCGCCGTCGGCTCGTCGAACGCGCTCGCTGGCATGCCGCCGCCGAGCAGCTCGCATCGAGCATTGGCGGACGGCTGCTGAGCGTCGACGCGACACTTGGATGGCTCTGCACGCACTGGCCGCACGCGGTCCGCGTGGAGGACTTCGCGTACGGCAAGTGCGCGCACGCGATCGCGACGCCGAGCGCGCTGATCCACTTCGAGCCCGAAGGAACGCGCGACGACAGCGAGCTTCCCGAGGCGCACTTCGTGGTGCTCGGGCTCCGAACCGCAAACACGTCGGGGCTCACCCCCGGCGTGCGAACCGCGCCCGGATTCACGATCGA
>Ga0154020_10001808_pt1 | contig 26240 bp, 19 predicted proteins | sample Klosneuvirus_201_FD_109709 | JGI IMG/M metagenome (GOLD analysis project Ga0154020, IMG submission 109709) | Active sludge microbial communities from wastewater, Klosterneuburg, Austria - Klosneuvirus_20160825_MG | ecosystem: Engineered > WWTP > Aerobic digester > Activated sludge | place...
CCCACGGTCGGTCACCCTTCCGCAGTTGCGATTCGCTTCGATCGGGATGGTCTCCTCTCGGCGGGACTTGCACCCGCAAGGTCGTGCCCATGATGGGCGCACACACCGCAAGCCCGGGGCCTTCAACCCCGGGCTTCACGTCCCGAATCGCTGGCTGGACGTAGCGCTGCAAAAGACCGGCAGAAGGGACGCCAGCCAGCCCACCGTGGCGTCGAGCCCGGGGTTGATGCCCCGGGCTTCAGCGGCCGTCGGTGCCCCGGGCTTTCAGCCCGGGGGGGCGAACTGCAGCTGGTGTAGCTTGGCGTAGAGGCCGCCGTGGGCGAGCAGCTCGTCGTGCGTGCCCTGCTCCGCGACCTTGCCGCGGTGCATGACGACCACGCGGTCGGCGGCGCGGATCGTCGAGAGCCGGTGGGCGATCACGATCGCCGTCCGGCCCTCGAGCACCGCCTCGAGCGCCCGCTGCAGGCGCGCCTCGGTGTCGCTGTCGACGCTCGCCGTGGCCTCGTCGAGGATGAGGATGTCGGGGTTGCGGTAGAGCGCGCGCGCGAACGCGACCAGCTGACGCTCGCCGGTCGAGAGCCCCGAGCCGCGCTCGCCGACCTTGGCCTCGAGGCCGAGCGGGTCGCGGTTCTTGAAGAAGTCGAGGGAGCCGATGCGCTCGAGCGCGGCCTCGACCTTCGCCATGTCGACCTCTTCGCCCATGGCGACGTTGGTCGCGATGGTGCCCGAGAACAGGTAGACGTCCTGCGGGACCACGGCGAACTTGCGCCGCAGCTCGCGCGGGTCCCACGCGCGGACGTCCTTGCCGAGCACGCGCACCACGCCCTCGTTGCGCTCGTAGAGCCGCAGCACGAGCGCCGCGATGGTGGACTTGCCCGCGCCGGTCGCGCCGACGATCGCCACGTGCTCGCCCTTCTTGGCCACGAGGTCGACGCCGCGCAGGACGGGCACGTCCTTCTTGTAGGAGAACTCGACGTGGTCGAGCTGCACCGCGAACGAGGGGTCGCCGTCGGGGCCGACCGGCAGGCCGTCGGGCGCGTCGTCGATGTTCTTCTGGTCGAGCAGCGAGAACACGCGCTCGGCGCCGGCCATCGCGGACTGCAGCACCGTGTAGCGCGCGGTCAGGTCGCGGATCGGGATGAAGAACTGCTCGAGGTACTGGAGGAACGCGACGAAGGTGCCGAAGCTCACCACGGCCGCGCCGAGCGAGACGCCGCGGAGGCCGATGAACCAGAGGATGAGCGCCGCGCAGACGATCGACACGCCCTCGACGATGGCGTCGAGCGTGGCGTCCCACAGGATGGCCTGGTGGTTGGCCTGGCGGTAGCCGTCGTTCTCGAGGTCGAACTCCTCGCGGCAGGCCTCCTCGCGGCCGTAGGCCTGGGTGACGGCCACGCCCTGCACCTGCTCGCCCATGTAGCTGTTGAGCCGCGCCGTGCGGCCGCGGATGTCGCGGAAGGCGAGGCGCGCGCGCTTGCGGATGAAGTTGGCCGCGAGCGCGAGCGGCGGAAGCGTGACCAGCGCGATCGTCGCGAGGTGCCACTCGAGGGTGAACATCATCACCACGATCAGCGCGAGCGAGAGGAAATCTCCGATGGCGTTGAGCGCGCCCGTGGCGAACAGCTCGCCGAGCGCGTCGATGTCGTTGGTGACGCGGGTGACCAGGCGACCGACGGGCTGGTTGTCGTAGAACCCGAGCCGCGCCTTCTGCAGGAACCCGAACACCTTGCTGCGCAGGTCGGCCATGGCGCGCGCGCCGGCGAGCTGCATCACGTAGATCTGCAGGAAGCGCAGGAACAGCTCGGCGACGACGACGACGAAGTAGAGCGCCGCGGCCTTGTCGACGACGCCCACGTCTCGCCGGGCGATGCCCGCGTCGAGCGCCCACTGCATGATGCGCGGCCGCGCCGTGACGAGCACGGCGACCACCGGCAGGAGCAGCATCGAGAGCAGGAGCGGCCGCGCGTGTGGCTTCACGAACGGCCACAGGCGCTTCAGGAGCTCGAAATCGAGCGCCTCGCCGAGCGCGTCCTCTTCGTGGATGGACTGCTTGCCCTTCGGCGAAGCGACCACCGCCCGCGGCGTCGCGCTCATTCTGCCACCTCGGCCTGGGCGAGCGCGTCGAGCTCGCCCTCGATGCGCTGCTCCTCGGCGAACCGCGAGTAGAGCCCTCCGGACTGCACGAGCTCGGCGTGGGTCCCCTCCTCGACGACGCGACCACCGTCGAGGACGAGGATGCGACTACACCGCTGGGCCGCCGCCACGCGGTGGGTGATGAGGAGGACGGTACGCGCGCGCTGCTGGCGCTCGATGGCCTCGAGGATCGCGGACTCCGTCTTGGCGTCGACGGCGGAGAGCGGGTCGTCGAGCACGAGGATGGCGGGCTCGCGGAGGAGCGCGCGGGCGAGGGCGATGCGCTGGCGCTGGCCGCCCGAGAGCTGCACGCCGCGCTCGCCGACGACGGTGTCGATGCCGCCGTCCATGCGGTCGACCTCGTCGAGCACGAACGCCTCGGCGAGCGCGCCGCGCTCCTTCTCGACCGAGGCGGGGGAGTCCGGGTCGTCGAGGGGGAAGCCCACGTTGCGCGCGACGGTGGTGGAGAAGAGGAAGCTGTCCTGCTGGGCGTAGCCGATCGCGCCGCGCACCGAGGTGAGGGGGAGGGTGCTCACGTCGACCCCGTCCAGGAAGATCTTGCCGGGGGGCGCGGGGAGGAGCCGCGGCAGCAGCGAGGCGAGGGTGGTCTTGCCGGAGCCCGTGCGCCCGACGATGGCGAGCGACTTGCCGGCCTCGACCGAGAACGAGACGCGCGAGAGCACCTCGCGGTCGCCGTAGGCGAAGCTGAGATCCTTCACGGCGAGCGCGCCCGCCACCTTGACCGGCGCCGGCGCATCGCCGGAGACCACCTCGGGCACCGCCTCGAACACCTCGGCGAGCCGCGTGTACGAAGCGCGCCCGCGCTGGACGATGGAGAGCATGAACCCGAGCGCCATGGTCGGCCACGCGAGGCGGGCGAGGGCGCTCAGGAACGCGACGAACGCGCCGGGCGAGAGGATGCCCTGCACGACGAGGCGGCCGCCGTACCAGAACACGACCAGCGTGCCCATGGTGGCGAGCATGCCCATCATGGGGCCGATCGACCCGCGCACGCGGGCGATGTCGAGGCTCTTCTCGAGGTAGTGCTCGTTGACCGCCTCGAAGGCCTTGGACTCCTCTTGCTCGAGGGCGAACGAGCGCACGACGCGCACGCCCGCGAAGTTGGCCTGCACGCGGTCGCTCATCATGCCGAGCGCGTCCTGCACCTCGCGGGTGCTCTTGAACATGCGCCGGCTGAAGCTGCGCGTGAGCACCATGAGCGGCGGGTAGACCACCATCGAGACCAGCGTGAGCTTGACCGAGAGGCCCAGCATGATCGCGAGCGCCGAGACGTAGGCGAACGCGGTGTTGATCACGTTGAGCACGCCGAAGCCGAACAGCAGGCGCACCTGCGCGAGGTCGTTGGTGGTGCGGCTCATCACCTCGCCGACCGGCATGCGCCGGAAGAACGACGGGCCGAGCGTGTGCAGCTTGGCGAGGAGCGCGCCGCGGAGCTCGTACTCCACGTCGCGACCGCCGTTGAACAGGATGACCCGCGAGCGGACGCGGAACAGGACGGCGACCACCGCGAGGCCCACCAGGATGGCGCCCACGGTCTTGGTGTCCGCGTAGCGGCCCGACGAGAGATCGTCGACGCCGCGCTTCATCAGGAGGTCGATGGCGGCGCGCAGGCCGTTGAAGACCAGCAGGTAGGCGGCGCCCACCAGGAAGGTCGGCAGGTGCCGGCGGAACTGGCCCCCGAGGGTCAAGGGCACATCGGTCGTCGGCGCGGCCATTCGGGCGGAGAAGAGATGACGCAGGGGGGGGCGGGGTGACAGGAATTTCTCAGTTGCTAGGGGGGCTCACGCGCTCACGCCCCCCTGGGGTTCGGCGCCCGCGGCGCTCCTCGCTTCGCTCGTCGACCGCAGCTCGGCCGAACACCCCCCTGCGCCGCTTCGCGGCGGGACGGGACTGTTGTCTGGGGGGGCTCATGCCCCTTGGGTTCGGCGACCGCGGCGCTCCTCGCTTCGCTCGTCGACCGCAGCTCGGCCGAACACCCCCCTGCGTCGCTCCGCGGCGGGACGGGTTCCGGCGGTGGCCGGCGGGGAATGTCGCGTCGTGGGCTCGTCGTGCCATACTCGCGCCGCGATGGGGTGGACCCCACTCGAGCTGGCCGCACTGGTCATGGGCGTCTCCCTCGCGGCCGTCGGGGCGGTCGGGGGCTGGGAAGTCACGCGCCAGCGTCGGCAGAAGCAGGCCCTCGGCGATGCGCTGGCCGCGACCGAGGCGATCACGGCGGCGCTCAGCGAGGAGGCGCTGTTCCTCTCGGCGGTGCTCGAGTCGGTCGACACCGGCATCGTCATGAACGACGCCCAGGGCCGGGTGCGGCTCGTGAACGCGCGGTTCGAGGTGCTGTTCGGCGTGCGGGGCAGCGAGCTCATCGGGCGACCCCACGGTTTCCTCCGCGATGCGCTGGCCGACGGATTCGCCGATCCATCTGCATTCCGCGACGCGGCCGAACGCTTCTACTCCGCCGAGGAGCGGCCGCCCGGCAGCGTGCGTACGCCGGGCGAACGCGCGCCCGACGAGGCCGAGCTCGTGCGCAAGGAGCCCACGCGCCGGGTGCTCCTCTACTCGGTGGTCCCCGTGCTCCAGGGCGAGCAACAGGTCGGCACCCTCGAGATCTACCGCGACGTCACGGCGCAGCGCGACGCCGAGGAGGCGCAGCACAAGCTGATGCTCCAGCTCGAGGCGCGCGCGACGACCGACGCGCTCACCGGCCTCAAGAACCGGCGGGCGGCCAACGAGGCGCTCGCGCTCGAGCTCGTGCGCGCGCAGCGGTACGAGCGCAGCCTCGCCGTCGTGCTGTTCGACATCGACCACTTCAAGAAGGTCAACGACGAGCTGGGGCACGACGTGGGCGACCGCGTCCTCTCCGAGTTCGGCCACGTGCTCGCGGGGTGCGCGCGCGGCACCGACATCGTCGCGCGCTGGGGCGGCGAGGAGTTCCTGGTCATCCTCACCGAGACCGACGAGGCCGGCGCGCACGCCTTCGGCGACCGCGTGCGGGCGGCGCTCGCGGCGAAGCGTCCGCTCGACGAGCGCCCGGTGACCTGCTCGGGCGGCATCGGCGTCCGCAAGAAGGAGGACGCGGCCGATGCGCTGATCAAGCGGGCGGACGAGCGGCTCTACGAGGCCAAGCGCGGGGGCCGCGACCGCGTGGTCTAGCGGCGGAGGCCCGTCGCGTCGGACAGCAGCGAATCGCGGACCGCCTGCGCGCGCTCGCGGGCGACCGGCACCCGGATCCCCGCGCCCGCCTGCTCGTCGAGGCCCTCGCCGACGAAGATCTCGCTGTCGCCGCCGTCGCGGAGCAGCTCCTTGACGTGGTCGAGGTTGACCACCCAGTTGCGGTGCACGCGCAGGAGGCCCCGGCCCGCGCCGCCGAACGCGGCCTCGATCGCCGAGAGCGAGAGGTCGAGGTCGAACTTGCCGTGGCGGGTGTGCACGAACGTGAGGCGGTCGGCGGCCTCGAACGCCCACACCTCGTCGGGCCGCAGGAACACGAGCCCCTTGCGCCGCCGGGCCACGATGCGCGCCGGGGCCTGCGGGGCCCGCACGGTGCGCCGCGCCTGCAGCCTCCGCAGGCACTGGTCCACGCGCTCCTCGGTGAACGGCTTGAGCAGGTAGTCGGCGACGCCGAGGTCGAAGGCCTCGATCGCGTGCTCCTTGAACGCCGTGGCCAGGACGAACGTGGGCGCGCCGGGCTTCCTGGCGACCTTGCGCACGAGCTCGAGCCCCGCGTCGTCACGTTCGCTGCCCACCAGGTGGATGTCGGCGAACACCACGTCGAGCGGCGGCGCGTCCGGCGCGAGCGCCTCCATCGCGGCCTCGGGGTCGGCGACGGCGCCCACCACGGCGGCGAGGTTCGAGGCGTGGAGCAGCTCGACGAGGTAGTTCCTCGCCGGCCACTCGTCCTCCACGACGAGCACCCGCAGCGGGTTCTCGGGGTCGGCCATGGTCAGGCCGGTGCCTGCTCCTGGCCGGCGACGGGCTTGGGTGCGCGCGCCGCCGAAGGCGCGCCAGTACGGCCGGGGGCGTCGATCTCGACGATCGCGCGGGTGCCCTCGGTCGAGGACTCGATGCGGAAGTCGGCGTGCTCGAACTTGAGCTCGAGCCGCTTGCGCACGACCGAGAGGCCGATGGCGCCCTGGCGGATCGGGCCGTCGGTGAAGCCGGGGCCGTTGTCGGCGACGACGCAGACCACGCGCTCGCCGGTGGCCGAGCGCTCGGCGTGCACGGTGACCTTGCCGCCGCTGCGGCGACGGAGCGCGCCGTGCTTGACCGCGTTCTCGACGAGCGGCTGCAGGAGCATGCGCGGGATGAGCACGCCGCGGACCTCGGGGGCGATGTCCCACTCGAAGTCGAGCGAGCCCTTGTGACGCGACTCGAGGATCTCGGCGTAGCGGCGCAGGAAGCCCTCCTCTTGCTCGAGGGTCTGCATCTCGTCGCCGTCCTTGAGGGCGTCGCGGAGCAGATCGCCGAGCGCGGCGAGCAGGCGGCGCGCCTCGCGCGGGTCCTCGGTGACGAGGCCGGCGATGGCGTTGAGGGTGTTGAGCAGGAAGTGCGGCTCGAGGTGGCCGCGCAGGCGCGCGAGCTCGGCGACCGTGCGCAGGCGCTCGGCCTCGAGGGCGCGGACGCGGGCGTCGTGGGCCGCGAACGGATACACGAAGGCGAGCGCGTAGATGCCGAGGTGGACCGTGCCCAGCATCACGCCGAGCAACATCGCCGACCAGATCCCGAACCGGAACACGCCGGGCGGGAAGGCGGCCACGAGCACGGGGAAGCGGCTCGCGATGAGGTAGAAGGCGACCGAGCTCGTGGTGCCGACGAGGATGCTCGCGGCGCCGGTGACCATCAGCGACGAGAGCGGCGCGAGCCGGTTGCGCAGGGCGTAGTCGTAGGCGATGGAGACGAAGAACACGAGCAGCGGCAGCTCGATCGCGACGAAGGCGATCTTGAACAGCACGAACGGCGTGGCGTGGCCCATCGACAGGTTGGTGATGGTCACGAGGCCCATCACCGCCACGATGACGCCGAGCGCGATCCGGCGGCGCCGGATGAGCTCGTTCTTGTCGAGGCCCGGCATCTCGCCGAACCCGTAGGCGTCGAGGCGGGCCTTCACGGCCGCCACACAGCGATCGTCTTCTTGCACTTCGCTCACCCTTGGAGGTTACGCCGACCGCAGCGTGTCGCCAGTCTCCGCGGACAGGCGCTCCTCGAGGCGGCGCCGCACGCGGAACAGGCGGGATTTCACGGCCTGGCGGGTGAGGTCGTGGCGGAGGGCGAGGGTCGCGAGGGGCTCGTCGTCGAGCACGTGGGCGGTGAAGAGGGCGCGGTCGAGCTCGGGGACCTCGGCGAGACCGGCGCCCACCACGGCGAGCGCGTCGTCGCCGACCAGCATCTCCTCCGGGTCGGTGGCCGGGCCGGACACGGCAGAGGCGGAGACGAGCTCGTCGAGCGGCACGTGGATGGCGCCGCCGCCGCGACGGGCACGACGCTCGGCCCGCCGGCGCATCTTGCAGGCGTTGACGACCACGCGGAACAGCCAGCTCCGCGGGGCCGATCGACCCTCGAACTGCTCGGCGTGGCGGAGGGCCTGGATGGTCGCCTCCTGGACGCAGTCCTCGGCGTCCGCCTCGTTGCCGAGCAGGCGGGCGGCGGTGGCGATGAGGCGGCTCCGGGTCTCGGCGCTCTCGAGCTCGGCGAGGATGAGGCGGGACGCCGCGTTGGGGCCCACCGGGAAAGGGCGGACGCTCGCGAAGGCGGGCTCGTCGTCGAGGTTGAATGCGAGAGCAGTTCCGGAGTCGAACATGCACCGGAGGGTGGTGTCGCCGAGGCACTTCGCAAAGGGCGGTTCCGACGACCCGTAGCCCTGGGGGGACGAACCGGGGGTGGGGTCCCACGAAGCCGGGCCGCGGGCGGACGACCCGGGGGTGACCGGAACGGGTCGAGGCAGAAAGGCCGCCCGGAGCGGAGGACCGGACGGGGACGGTCCGGGAGCGACAAGAGGGAGCGGTAAAGAGGGAGGCATCGGCCCACCCTAGGGCCATGCTCCTGACACCGACCTGGCAGGAGGCTAGTTGACGGTGGACTCGCCGCCGGCGGACGGGGCCTCGACGACGTCGATCAGGCGGCTCGCCGCCGACAGCGCGTTGCCGAGGTGGCGCAGGTCCTCGCCGTTGACCCGCAGGGTGATGCCCTGGGCCGCGAGGTGGATGTGGATGGTGCCGCACGGGCACCGCATCACGCGCGCCGCCTTGGACGACGAGAGCTCGATGTGCGGACCACACGGCTTCTTCGGCGTCGACATCCACCCCACGGTAGCATCCCTGCGCATGGAGGACATCCGCGTCGGCGTCGATCTCGGCGGGACGAAGACCGAAGCGGTGCTGCTGCGCGTGGGCGGCGAGGTCCCCGAGGTGCTCGAGCGCGAGCGCATCGCGACCGAGCGCGACGGTGGCTACGATCACGTGCTCTCCCGCGTCGCCGCGCTGATCGCGCGCTTCTCGACGCGCGCACCCGCGGCGTCGATCGGCGTCGGCATGCCCGGCGGCCTCACGCGCGCGGGGCTCGTCAAGAACTCCAACACGACGTGCCTGAACGGCCGAGCGTTCCACGCAGATCTGCGCCGCGCCGTCGGTCGACCGATCGCGTTCGACAACGACGCCAACTGCTTCGCGCTCGCCGAGCTCGCCTTCGGCGCCGCCCGCGGGGCGGGCCTCGCGTTCGGGGTGATCCTCGGCACCGGCGTGGGCGGCGGCGTGGTGCTCGGAGGGCCGCCGCGCGTGCACCGCGGGCCGCACGGGATCGCGGGCGAGTGGGGGCACGTGGTGATCGACCCGAGCGGGCCCGCTTGCTACTGCGGCCGGCGCGGGTGCGTCGAGACGTTCCTGTGCGGGCCCGCGATCGAGCGGCGTCACGCGGCGCGCACCGGGCAGAGGCAGGCGCTGGCCGAGATCGACGACCCAGTCACGCTCGCGGAGGTCGCCGAGATCTTCGGGCGCTCGCTCGCGATCGTCGTCAACGTGCTCGACCCCGACGTGCTGGTGCTCGGCGGCGGCGTGTCGAACCTGTCGATCCTCTACGACGAAGGGCTGCGCGCGCTCGCGCGGCACGTGTTCGACGACGAGCCCCGCGTGTGCGTGGTGAAGAACGAGCTCGGCGACAGCGCGGGGGTGTTCGGCGCCGCGATGCTGCGCTGATCACGCGGGGCGCGGCGTCACTCTCGCGGCGAAGTACGCGAACCCCGCGGCGGCGAGCACGTGGAACACGCTGTTCGGCAGGATGCCCGAGAGCAGCGGGAAGACGCCGCGCTGGTAGGCCGCGATCTCGATGGGGAAGATCCCCACCTGCAGCACCGCGTTGGCGACGAGGATCGCGCGCAGCGTCGGCGAGTCGGGGTGGTCGCGCACGAGCCAGCCGAGGAGCCCGACCGCCACGAGGAGCACGCCGACCTCGCGCATCATCACCTTGGCCGCCTCGCTCGGCAGCGCGCCCTTGCCCGTCTCGAGGAACACGCCCGGGCCGAGCAGCGCGACGCTGCCGACCGCGAGCGCCACGCAGGCCACCATCGTCAGGAACAGCTTTCGGTTCATGCCCTCTCGGTATGCAGCGCGCGCGGGCCGCTCAATGACCTCGCGAGGTAAGTGCCGCGCCGATCGGGGCTGGTAGAGTCGAGCCCCATGGCGCCCCGGCTCTTCCCCGCGCAGCTCAAGTACTGGCGCGGGCGCCGCGGTCACTCGCAGCTCGACCTCGCGCTCGCCGCCGGGATCTCCGCGCGCCACCTCGCCTTCCTCGAGTCGGGGCGGTCGCAGCCGAGCGAGGAGATGGTGCTGCGGCTGTTCGCGACGCTCGAGACGCCGCTCCGCGACCGCAACGAGGCGCTGCGCGCCGCGGGCTTTCCGCCGCGCTTCGCCGAGCCCGGCCTCGACGCGCTCCCGCCCGCGATCGACCAGGCGATCGCGCGCATGATGCAGCAGCAGGAGCCGTACCCGCTGACGGTGCTCTCGGTCGACTCGGACATCGTGCGCAGCAACCGCGCTGCGGCCCGCCTCTTCGGTCGCTTCGTCCTCGAGCCGCCGGAGGCGCCGCTCAACCTGTTCTCGCTGGTGTTCGACCCGCGCTACCTGCGGTCGTTCCTGGTCGACTGGGCGACGCTGGCGCGCTCGATGGTCGCGCGGCTCCACCGCGAGGCGCTGGCCCGCCGCGAGGACGACCGCCTGTTCGCGCTGCTCGACCGCGTGCTCGGCTACCCCGGGGTGCCGAGGGAGTGGCAGCAGCCGGACTTCTCCGCGCCGGCGAGCCCCACGCTGACCGTTCGCCTGCAGCGCGACGACCTCGCGCTCGCCTTCCTGACGACGGTCACCGTGTTCTCCGCGCCGCAGGAGGTCACCCTCGAGGAGCTGCGCATCGAGAGCAGCTTCCCGCTCGACGCGGCGACGGTGGAGAGCTGCGAGCGGATCGCGCGGCTCGAGCCCTGAGACAAAAAGCAGAACGCCGACCGGAGCCGGCGTTCTCGATCGCTACGAGGAGCTCAGTAGCGGTAGTTCTCGGGCTTGAAGGGGCCCTCGGGGGTCACGCCGATGTACTCGGCCTGGTCCTGCGAGAGCTTGGTGAGCTTGACGCCGAGCTTGTCGAGGTGGAGCGCGGCGACCTTCTCGTCGAGCTTCTTCGGCAGGAGGTGCACGCCGACCGGGTACTTGCCCTGCTCGGTCCAGAGCGCGAGCTGCGCGAGGACCTGGTTGGTGAACGAGCTCGACATGACGAACGACGGGTGGCCGGTCGCGCAGCCGAGGTTGAGCAGGCGGCCGCGGGCGAGGACGGTCAGCTTCTTCCCGTTCGGGAAGACGAAGTGATCGACCTGCGGCTTGATGTTGTCTTCCTTGGTGTTCTTCTCGAGCCAGGCGACCTGGATCTCGGCGTCGAAGTGGCCGATGTTGCCGAGGATCGCCTCGTCCTTCATCACCTGCATGTGCTCGCCGCGGATGACGTCCTTGTTGCCGGTCGCGGTGATGAAGATGTCGCCGATCGGGGCGGCCTCCTCCATCGTGGTGACCTGGTAGCCCTCCATCGCGGCCTGGAGCGCGCAGATGGGGTCGATCTCGGTGATGATGACGCGGGCGCCGAGGCCGCGGAGCGACTGCGCGCAGCCCTTGCCCACGTCGCCGTAGCCGCAGACGACGGCGATCTTGCCGGCGAACATCACGTCGGTGGCGCGCTTGAGGCCGTCACCGAGCGACTCGCGGCAGCCGTAGAGGTTGTCGAACTTGGACTTGGTGACGCTGTCGTTGACGTTGAACGTCGGGACCTTGAGGAGGCCCTTCTTGTGCATCTCGTGGAGGCGGTGCACGCCGGTGGTGGTCTCCTCGCTGATGCCGCGCACGGGGTCCGGACCCTCGAACAGGTCGGGGCGCTTCTGGTGCGCGAAGACGGTGAGATCGCCGCCGTCGTCGAGGATCATGTTCGGGCCCTTGCCGCCCTTGAACGCCTTGATCTGCTGCTCGATGCACCAGTCGTATTCGGCCTCGGTCTCGCCCTTCCAGGCGTAGACGGGGACGCCGGTGACCGCGATCGCGGCCGCGGCGTGGTCCTGCGTCGAGAAGATGTTGCAGCTGGTCCAGGTGACCTCGGCGCCGAGCGCGGTGAGCGTCTCGATGAGCACGGCGGTCTGGATGGTCATGTGGAGGCAGCCGGCGATGCGCGCGCCCTTGAGCGGCTGGGTCGGGCCGTACTCCTTGCGGAGGGCCATGAGGCCGGGCATCTCCTTCTCGGCGATCTGGATCTCCTTGCGACCCCACTCGGCGAGCGAGATGTCGGCGACCTTGTAGTTGGGCAGGGTGTCGGACTTGAGGGTCGTCTTGACGGTCTCGGTGTTCACGATCGGGCTCCTTGTTGCGGGGTCGGCAGGCGACCGACGACGACCTGCCAGGGCAGGTGCGCGTCGGGAGAAGAAGAGCGGGCAGAGGCCCAGGGGGAGGGCAGCGGGCGTACCACGAGCTCGACGAGGCCCGCAGCGCGCGCGAGCTTCTTGAGCTCGGGGGCCTCGAAGCCGAGCCACAGGTCGGCCTCCTTGCGCATGGCCTCGTCGTCGTGGCGCGCGTAGTCCAGGACGACGACGGCGCCACCCGGGCGCGCGAGGGCCACGAGCGAGCGGAGGAGCGCGGCGGGCTTGGGCGCGTGGTGCAGCAGGCGCGCGGCGAACACGACGTCGGCGCCGCGACCGACGGCCTTGTGGACGGCCGGGTCGTCGACGGCGCCCTGCACGATCTCGACGTTGGCGAACCCGCGCGCGGCCACGCGGGCGCGGCAGCGGGCGAGCTGCGCCTCCTCGCGGTCGCACGCGACGACGCGCTCGAACACGGGGGCGAGGACGTCGAGCAGGCCGCCGTCGCCGGTGCCCACGTCGACGGCCAGCTTGCGGTCGGGGATGAGGAGCGCGAGCGCGGAGAGGTAGGCGGGGAGCTCGGGCGCGGCGTCGGGGACGCTCGCGTCGCGGGCCCTGGAGAAGAACGCGCGGCTCGCGGCGTCGCGCGCGGCGACGACCTCGGCGATGCGGGCCTGCGAGCCGTCCTCGGTGGTGAGGGCACGGCCGGCCACGAGCGCGTCGGCCACGACGGGGTCGGACTCGACGCCCTCTCCCAGGCGCACGAGCACGCGCGTGCCCTGGCGACGCTCGGCGAGGAGGCCGGCCTGGCGGAGGGCGGCGGCGTGGCGCGAGACGTTGGGCTGCGCCTCGTCGAGGAGCTCGGCCAGCTCGCCCACGGCCAGCTCCTCGTCGTGCGCGAGGGCCAGCAGGCGCAGGCGCACGGGCTCGGAGAGGAGCCGATAGAGCTCCCACCGCGCGCTGCTCTTGCTGTCCGCCGGGGCGACCACGGGAAGCATATATGTCTTCATGCGCACGAATGCAAGTAGCCAGGAATCAGGCGCAGAAACGCGGCGCGCAGGAAGCTCTTGCGTGCGGGGGGGAGTGCGGCTAACTAACGCGACCTCGCATCGCAAGGTGCGATTGGGCGCATAACTCAGCGGTAGAGTGCGACCTTCACACGGTTGAAGTCGGGGGTTCAAGTCCCTCTGCGCCCACCACCGCAACCCTCCGACGCCTGAGCTACCCTCGGGCCGTGTCGGACTACGTCGACTCGCAGCCTTCGATCCGGTCCAGTCGCCCACCCGGGGCGGCCCGGGAGGTGCTGCTGGTCGACGATCGTCCCTCTTGGAAGGGCGCGATGCAACGGGCGCTGCGTGGGCGGCGCGAGATCGTCGTGGCGACCGACTACGCCGAGGCCCTGGTGTTGCTCGACGACTCGCGGCGCTGGTGCGGTCTGATGTTCGACGTACACCTGCCGCGCGCGCCACGCGGTGGACCGGACCTCCTGCAGCGCGCTCGGAGTCGGGGTTGCTGGGCGCCCGCGATCCTGGTCAGCGGTGAGCTGCAGCCAGCGCTGCTGGGCGAGGCCGCGGAGCTGAACGCTCGCTATGTGCCCTTCGAGTGTCTCACGCAGAAGGCGCTGGTCGCCTTCGCGCACGAGAGCGTCGCGTGGGATCTCGGCGTCACCGTCGGCATGCTGCGCGCGTTCACGTCCCTGCCTCACCACGACGAGCTCACCCACGCAGAGGCCGAGGTCGCGCTCATGCTCGGCGCCGGGTACTCGGCCGCGCGCGTCGCGGCGCATCGGGAGATCGGTGAGCGCACGGTCCGCAGCCAGATCGCGTCGGTGCAGGCGAAGATCGGGATGGAGCTGGCCCAGCTCCGGGCGTGGCTCGCTGCAACGAACGCGTGAATTCGCCCGTCGAGCGGCTGGCCTGAATCCTGCCGTTGATCCAAATCAATGTCGGTTTGTGCGGTGATTTTGCACCGATCTGGGGGAGACACGGAACGAGCGAGCTGTCATCGGTAGGAAACTACGGATGACCGGCGTGGGCCGGTCGTGGCATCTGCCCGCGTCACTTCGGCCGCTGTCTCTACGAGGAGTCCACGGTGTCGCTCGGTCTCGCTCCGGCTTGTCCACCCACGAAACCGCCGCCGTGCTGCAAGCGCGACGTGGGCGGAGGCGCGCCCCGATCGCGGCTCGCGCCACCGGGTGGGACGGCGATGAGAACCACGCAACTCGTCTCGAGCTCGTGCCGACCCGTGGGTGTGAGCGATCGAAACTGTTTCGAAACAGTCATGGGGTGTTTCGAAACACCGGTGGCGGAGACGATGAATTCGAGGACATTTCTGCGATGTTGCGCAGTTGCGTCGGCGGACGGGGCGGGCACGGTTCCTGTAGAGGGTGCCGCCGTGGCTGCTCTCCGCCCAGGATCCTTCACGTCGCTCGTCCTCTTCGGCGCAGCGGCTCTCCTGGCGGGTTGCCTCACGGCGGGTGATCCAGTCCCTGCGGACGACGCTGATGCGGTGACCGACGTCGCTACCGAGAGCGTCGTGGTCGCAACGGACTCTGCTGCGGACGTGGGCGCTCTCGACGCGAGCCCGGACGGGGTAGAGGCGGACGTCGAGGCAGATGGTGCCGAGACCACAGCTTCCGTCGACGCTGAGCCGGACGTTACTGACGGCGACGCCGGAGCGACCGAGGCCGAGACACCCGCATCGACAACCTGCGGCGACGGCGTTCGTGACCTGACTGGCCTCGAGGAGTGCGACTTCGCGACGACCTCACTCCGGGCCATCTGCCAGTCGTGTCGCAGCGTGGACCTGCTTGCGTTGCCGGCGCCGTCTGCGGTCGATGCGGGGGTGCCGCTCGGCAAGCGCTCGCTCGGCTTCGGGCGTCACACGGTGGCTGGGGACCCTGCTGGGGGTTTCGCCGTCGTCTTCGCCGAGGACAAGCCCTGGCGACTTCTCCTGACCCGGTTCGACTCGAAGGGCGTGGCCTCCGACGTCAGCACATCGTTCGCGGCCGATGCTGCACCACTGCTTGCCGCGAATCCCGTCATTGCGCTCGCCGATTCAGGGTGGGTCACGGCGTGGACAGATCTGTCCATCGACGGTGATGGCCCAGGGATTGCGCCTTCGCCGATCCGGCAAGGATAAGAAGGATTAGGAGTAGGATCTATATGTCGAACAAGCTTGACCCCGCTCTGCTTGCTGCGATCCACAAGTTGAACGGATTCGAGACCGAGAGCGGCATCCGGATCCTTGGCCTGGGCTCAACGGCGGCGGACTATTCGATTGAGGAGTTCAACGATCCGGATTGCTGGAGGTTTGCGTGGACGAAGTTCCTGCCAAGACAGGCGGTGGCTTTCGCCTACGATATCGCCGGATCGGTCTACTGGCATCCTGATGCGGGTCGTCAAGTAAGTCGACTCAACTTTGACGGAGCATCTGAACTGACCGCAAGTAGTGTTGACGAATTCTTGAAGCTGGTTGAGACGCACATTCATGAGAGCGTCAGGAGCCTGCTGGATATCCACCAAAGGCCACCAAAGAAGAGTGTGCTGGCTCCACTAAAGCCGCCAGTAATTGCTGGTAGATTCTTGCCAATAGACGTTGTTAAGATGCCTGCTCACCTGGCGCTGATTGCCGGCGGAGATCTTGCTACTTCGGTGTTTGACGGTGTGACCGGTGTCAGCCGACAGGCGACCGGCATCGAGCCGTTCTTCGACGAAAGAGGGCGGCAGCGGCTGCGAATCCGCTGGCGAGACTGACCGATCCAGTCGGGTGTCGCTTGCGGGGGGTGACCCGGTGGTCTTCGTGGCAAGCGCGCGCCCTGGCGGCGCCGGTGACGGAGCGGCTCGCGAAGCTGACTGGGAAAGATCGCCCGAAAGCGCCGCGCTTCGTTCCAACGAGGCCGAGGCCGAGGCCGGGAGGTACTCGTGTGGCAGCCGCGAGATCGGAGCGCGGCGCGTTCCCGTGATCGTTCTCACGCAGTGGCGCGCGTAGTGGCGACCAATCGCCTGGGTCGCCGCTCGCGCCGAGCTCCACGGACATACCGTGTCCGGCACCGCACACGCGCGCAGTTACACGAATTCCCCAGCGCCGTACCCTCGTCCCTGCGTGACCGACTCCCCTCCCGACCCCGCGCGCGGCCTCCATCCCGCGCAGCGCCTGCTCGACGCGGAGACCCTCGTGCTCCGCCGTGCCTCGAGCGACGCGCGTCGGCAGATCGCTCCGCAGCGTGCCGGCAAGATCGACCCCAACCCTCACCAGATCGACGCCGTCGTCTTCGCCCTCTCCCGCTGCCGCGACGGCGGCTGCATCCTGGCCGACGAGGTGGGGCTCGGAAAGACCATCGAGGCCGGGCTCGTCATCGCGCAGCTCCTGGCTGAGGGCGCCTCGCGCATCCTGCTCGTCGCGCCAAAGCCGCTGCTCGGGCAGTGGAAGCAGGAGCTGTTCCAGCTCTTCGACATCGACGCCAAAGACGGCGAGCCGCGCCAAGGCGGTTTCGACGGCGACGGCGTCTTCCTCATCGGCCGCGAAGCTGCTGGCTCCGAACGCGGGGCGGCCGCGCTCCTGGACGCGCGCCCGTTCGACCTCTGCGTCATCGACGAGGCCCACGAGGTCTTCGCGGGGATCTACAAGCGGTACGACCGCTTCGGCGACGAGAAGGCCGAGTCCACCGAGGCGTTGACCGCCTCGCGCGTGCAGGAGCTGCTCCGACGCGACGCGACGCCGGTCCTCCTGCTCACGGCGACGCCGATCCAGAACAGCCTCACCGAGCTCTGGGGCCTCGTGCAGTACGTCGATGGCGAGAAGACCCTCCTCGGCGACCTCGCCACCTTCCGCGCCGTCTTCTGCGGCACCGACGACCGGCACCTCGCCCCCGGGCAGGAGGAGGAGCTGAAGGCGCGCCTCAGCACCGTCGTGAAGCGCACGCTCCGCCGACAGGCGCAGGAGTTCCTCGACAAGCCGTTCCAGAAGCGCCACGCGAAGCAGTTCGACTACACGATGAGCGTCGCGGAGCGCTCCCTCTACGACGACGTGAGCCGCTACCTCCTCGAGCCGCAGATCGCAGCCTTCGAGGGCAGCCATCGTCACCTTCTTCTCACGGGCTTCCGGCGCCGGATGGCCTCTTCGCAGCGAGCACTCGCCGCGAGTCTCGAGCGCGTGGCGGAGCGGCTGCGGGAGATCCTCGCGGGCGGCGAGCCCGGCGCCGACCGCAAGCTCGTGCGGGAGCTGGCAAACGACCTCGAGGAGGACGACGACTTCGAGGAGAGCCCGAAGGCGGGCGCGGTCGTGCTGCGCGAGCCCGAGGCCGTGAGGGCCGAGCTCGCCCGCGTCGAGGCCTTCATCGCCCGGGCCCACGCGGTGGCGGCGGAGGACAGCAAGTTCCGCGCGCTGCTGCAGGCCCTGGCCTTCGTCACCGAGCGCCAGCGCGCGGGGGACGGGAGCGGCAAGGTCGTCGTGTTCACGGAGTCGATCGCCACGCAGGAGTACCTGCGGGACCGGCTCCTCGAGAGCAAGCTGGTGCGCAGCGACGAGATCACGCTGTTCCGTGGCACCAACGCGAGCCCCGAGGCCCGCGAGGCGCTGGCGCGCTGGCAGGCGCTGTCGCCAGAGAACAAGGCGGTCAAGCCGCAGATCGGGGTGCGCCTCGCGCTCGTCGACGAGTTCCGCAAGCGGTCGCGGGTCTTCATCTCGACCGAGGCGGGCGCCAAGGGGCTCAACCTGCAGTTCTGCGAGACCGTGGTGAACTACGATCTGCCCTGGAATCCCCAGCGGATCGAGCAGCGCATCGGACGCTGCCACCGCTACGGGCAGAAGCACGAGGTCACGGTGGTGAACTTCATCGCCCGTGACAACGAGGTCGAGGCGCTGCTGTTCGACATCCTGAGCCAGAAGCTCGAGCTGTTCGGCAGCGTGCTCGACGCGTCCGACCACGTCCTCCACCACGCCGACGAGGAGGGCAGCGAGGCGCTGGTCGGGGTGCTCGGCGCCGACGTCGAGGCCACGCTGCGTCGGATCTGGGATCGCGCGCGCACGCAGGAGGAGGTCCACGCCGAGCTCCGCCAGCTGCGCGACGAGATCGAGGAGAACAAGCGGCGGTTCCACGAGACGCACGCCCGCACGCGGGCGGTGATCGAGACGCAGCTCGATAGAACGGTGCAGCAGGCCTTCCGAGGACACCAGGCCAACCTGCCGGCGACGCTCGCCGAGTTCGATCAGGACATCCTGCGGGTGGTCCGGTCGTACCTCGACGCGGAGCGGATTCCCTATTCGGACACGCCGCTCGAGGGAGGTCGTCTGCTCACGATCGAGCCGTCGGCCAGCCTTCCCGAGACGGTCGAAGAGAAGGACCGCATCGTCGCGGTCGGCCTGACCAACCACACGTCGCTGCACCTCGGGCATTCCCTGGTCCTGGCGGCGACGGCCTCCGCGCGGAAGCTCACCGGCCCGTTCTCGGTGGAGGTCACGTTGCCGGCGGATGCGCTGGCGCTGCTCTCCGAGCGAAGAGGCACGCGTGCGCGTCTTCGACTGGTGAAGGTGGGGTACGACGGGTTCGAGCACGTCGAGCTGCTGGTACCTGTGGTGTGCTTCGAGGGCGGGGCGGGGCCACTGGACGTGAGCACGGCGCGGGCGCTGTTCGCGGGGCAGTTCCGCGACGTCGCCCCGTTGGGTGACCTGAGCGTGACGGACTCCGACCTGGACGACGCTCTCGACGAGCTCCTCTTCGATCTGCAGTCCGAGATCGACGTGCGCGAGCAGGCCCGATACGCGCGGGCGGCCCAGCAGGCCGAGCGCTTCATGGAGGACCGGCTCCTCATCCTGAGGCGACAGGAGCAGGCTCTCGGTCGAAGCCTCGAGGCCGCGCAAGACCGTCGTGACGCGGCACTCGGCGCCGACCGTCGCGAAGCCGCCGAGCGAGCCGTCACCGAGCTCGCCGTCGAGATCGAGGAGCTCGTTGCGCGGATCCAGCGCCTGGAGCGACGCGAGGACGAGGTCTTCAAGCGCACGCAGGAGCGCCTGTTCGCCAAGCGATACCGGAAGCCCAGCATCGAGACGCTCCTGCAGATGGAACTCGTCATCGCATGAACCCGAGAGCGGAGACGGAGGACGACATCGTGCTGAGGTTCGTTCACACGGCAGACTGGCACCTCGGCAAGCGGTTCCCGCGCCTCGCCGAGAGCGACGAGGTCAGGCTCACGCGAGCGCGCGTGGAAGTCCTCGACCGGATCTTCGGGGCCGCCGACCGCGAGCGAGCCGAGGTCGTCCTGTGCGCGGGCGACCTGTTCGACACCGCCGAGCCCGCCGAGATGTTCTGGCAGCCGCTCTTGCAGCGATTGCAGAAGACCCCACCACAGCGGCCGATCGTGCTGCTGCCTGGCAACCACGACCCCCACCTCCCCGATTCGGTCTGGGCGAGAGCCCATCGGTTCCGTCAGGGACTGCCGGCCTGGGTGCACGTGGTCGACCCGCCGATGCTCGAGCTGCCGATCGGCGACCACGCGGTGCTGTACGGCGTGCCCTGCACGTCGACGGCCGGCGCGAACGATCCGACCGCGTCGATCCCCGTGCGTGCCGCGGGAGACGCGCGGATCCGGATCGGCCTCGTGCACGGGACGACGTTCGACGTGAAGGGCTACCAGATGAACTTCCCGATCTCGCAGGACGCCGTGATCGAGCGGGGTCTCGACTACCTGGCCATCGGGGACACGCACAGCTTCCGGTTCGTACCGGCCGACCGGCTCGTTCCGCCGACCATCTATCCCGGGGCGCCGGAGCCGACCTCGTTCGGCGAGGACGACGCGGGCAACGTCGCCATCGTGATGGTGACTCGCCAGCGACAGGCGCGGGTGCGTACCGAGCGCGTCGCGCAGTGGACGTGGGAAGAGAAGCGCGTGACGACGCTCGCGGAGCTGCGCGAGCTGCGCCTCCGAAGCGACCTGCGAGGACGCGTCCTGCGGCTGCTCGTGGAGATGGCGCTGCCGGCGGACGAGCTCGAGGAGGCCGAGCGCATCCTCGTCGAACTGAAGGGCGATTCGGCGCAGACCGGCCGGGTCGACGTGCTCGAGCTGGATCGTGAAGGGCTGACCCTCGACAGCTCGAACCTTGCTGCGCTGTGCCAGGACTTGCCGCCGGTCCTGCAGCGCGCGGTGGAGCGCTTGGTCGAGGAGGAGGCGAAGCCGGACCGTGCCGAGGTCGCGCGTCGAGCCCTCATGCAGCTCTACCGACTGGCGAAGCAGGCCTCCTGATGCGCTTCTCCCGGCTCGTCGTGGAGAGCGTGCGCGGCATCGCGTCCGCGGAGGTCACGTTCGGCCCGGGGCTGAACGTCCTCTACGGGCCCAACGACCTCGGCAAGTCCACGCTCGCCGCTGCACTCCGGGCGGCGCTGCTCCTGCCGGTCCACTCGTCCGAAGGCGCGGGACTGGTCACGTGGGATCGCGACGAGCCGGCGAGGGTCGAGCTCACGCTGCTCGACGACGAGGAGCGGATCTGGCGCGTGTGCAAGACCTTCGGTGACGGACCGCGGGCTTCTGCGGAGTGGGCCTACTCGAAGGACGGGTCCAGCTTCGCCACCGACGCGAAGGGACGCGAGGTCGACGGGAAGCTGCGAGCGCTGCTCCGCTGGGGCATTCCTTCACCTGGCGGCAAGGGCAGTCCGCACGGGTTGCCGGAGAGTTTTCTGGCGAAGGTGCTGCTCGCCGAGCAGACGGAGGTCGACGACATCCTGGCACGCAGCCTGGCAGCCGACCGCGACGAGACGGGCAAGTTGCGCCTGACTTCAGCGCTTTCTGCGCTGGCGCAGGATCCCACGCTCAAGCGAGTGATCGACGCAGCGCAGGAGCAGGTCGACCGGTTCTACTCGGCCAATGGCAAGAGGCGAGCGGGGGCCAAGTCGCCGTTCAAGGAGGCCGCCGACCAGGTCGCTCGCTGGCAGGCCGAGCTCGACGCTCTCCAGAAGCGGGAGGCCGACTCGCGACTGACGGAGGATCGCGTGTCCACGCTCCGTGAAGGCAGGACGACGCTGGTCCTGGCCGCGGCGGCCGCGAAGGAGGCCGTCCAGGTCGCGAGCGAGCGGTGGCAGCGTGCGCAGGCGCGGTCGGTCGTGCAGGCCGAGCTCGGGAAGGCCGAGGAGGCGCTCGGGGCCCATGACCGACTCGCCCAGGAGCTTGCCGAGGCGAAGAAGCGACTGGTCGCGCTCGGCGAGGCGAGAGCGGCGACCGAGAAGGCGTTGGAGGAGGCCGACGCGAGTCTCGCGGCTGGAGATGCCACGCTGGCCGAGGCCAAGGATGCCGCGACGGCCGCGAAGAGCGCCGATCATGCCCTGCAGCGGGAGCGTGAGCAGGCGGAACACGAGAAGAAGCTGGCGGACCTCGCGCTCGAGGAGCAACGCGGGCTCGCTGAGCGCACCGAGAAGGAGCGGCTCGCCAGAGCAGAACAGGATCTCCTGCGCGCGCTGGCCACCGAGAAGACCGTGCTCGCCGAGCTCGAGACGCGGACCAACGAGGCTGGTGTTGCTGAACGGCTGGCGGTCGCGCGTGCGGAAGGGGCGCGGCGTGCGGAAGGAGTCTTCGCCTTCGGCAAGTGGCAAGAGGCTGATGCGGCCGAGAAGAAGGCAGCGAAGCTCGTCGGGGAGGCCAGCACGATCGACGAGCAGGCGGGCGAGGCGGAGGCAGCGCTCGGCTCGATCGGCGAGGCCCGGGCTGTGCCGACACGTGAGCAGCTCGCTGCGGTGCGCGCGCTCGAGCGCAAGCTGCTGGCGGCCGAAGCCGCACTCGGCGGTGGCGTCGAGGTGCGGATCCGACCGCGCAAGGCCATCGGGTTGTCGTCCACGACGGACGGGAAGACCGCGGACCACGGGAAGGTCGTGGACCCTGTGGTGCTCGAGGCGGACCGCAAGCTGGAGCTGCGGATCGCCAACGTCGTCGACCTCGAGATCGAGGTGGGGGGTGCCGACGCGCGCAAGCAAGCGGCCACGCTGCGCGCGCGCTGGGAAGACGAGGCCGCGCCGGTGCTGGCCGCCGCCGGGGTGACGACGGTCCAGGAACTCGATGCTCGGATCCTCGAAGGGGAGCAGGCCACCGAATGGCGTCGCGGTCTGACGGAGAAACTTCGCACGCTCCGCGAACAGGCGCGACAGGGCGCGGCCCGGGCGGAAGAGCTGAAGCGCGTGGCGCAGCTCGCGCCCAGCAGGGAGAAGGCCCTCGAAGGTCACGACCGCCGGGTGCTGGCCGCCGCGTTCGCGGAGTTCGGGGAGCAGTGGGAGGTTCCAGCGCAACAGCGGTGGGATGCGGCGAAGAAGCAGGTGGAGGCGGCGAAGGCTGCTGCCGCCGAGGCCGTTCGCGTTCGCGACCTCAAGGCGCTCGAGGCCAAGCAGGCCAGGGCGGCCGTCGAGGCATTGCCGCCCGTCGCGGAGCCGGGGCGTGCAGCACGGGAGCTCGCGGAGATCGTGCAGGCGCTGGCCGCGATCGAGCCGAAGCGCGCTGCGTTGCAGGAGGCACTCCGGCAGACATTGGCTGCCGCGCAGGAGCAGCTGGCGGTGGTCGAGAAGACTGTCGCGGTCGCGGTCGCGGCGCGCGACACGGCGCACGGCAAGGTCCTCGTCTGTCAGAAGGCGCGAGACGACGCGCGCAGTGAGCACGACAGGAGCCAAGGGCTCGTGCTCGAGCGTACGAGCCAGGTCGAGAAGGGAGATCGGCCGGCGTTGCAGGCGCGCGTCACCCAGTGCCGGGAGGCGCTGACGGTCCTGTCGGAAGACGTCGGCACGGAGGCGGAGGTGCTGGCCGCGGAGGAACGTCTCCAGCAGGCGGAGCGCGATCTGGTGAGCCTCACACGGGAGCTCGATCAGGCCGAGGGCGCCCTGCAGCGCGTCGGCGGTGCTCCGCTCCGCGACGAGGTGACCCGGGTGAGGGAGGCGCTGGATCTGGCCAAAGGGCGCTCTGCGAGCGTCGATCTCGATGCCCAGGCCTGGCAACTGCTGCGGGACACCTTGCGCGAGGTGGAGAAGACGGAGGGCACGCACCTCGGTCGCGCCCTGGCAGCGCCGGTGACGGAGCGGCTCGCGGAGCTGACCGGGCAGCGATACGGCGCGGTGGAGATCGACCCGCACCTGCAGACGACGGGGGTCGGCGGGTTCGCGAAGGCCGCGGCGTCGGAGGTGCTGGAGGCGCTGTCGGTCGGGACGAAGGACCAGCTGGCCACGCTGCTGCGGCTGGCGATTGCTCGCCACCTGAAGGCGACGCTGCTGCTCGACGACCACCTGGTGCACACGGATCCAGCGCGGCTGGAGTGGTTTCGGCGAGCGTTGCGGGAGACGGCGACGGCCACGCAGGTCGTCGTGCTGACCTGCCGGCCGGAGGACTACCTCGGGGAGGACGAGATGCCGAAGGAAGGGGAGACGATGCGGAGCCTGGCGGCGGGGAGTGTGCAGGTGGTGGATCTCGGGCGAGCGATCCGGAGGCAGCGGGCATGACCGAAGCAACTCTCGCGCGCAGCTGTTGCATACAGTCAGAGAGTGCCGCCGAGGCACGGCTGGGATGCGACTAGCTAGGTCGCGCGGATCCTGTGCGTCCGAGGGTCACGGCACCGCTGGCTGGCCGCGAGTTCCCTCATGAAGCGTGGTCGCGGGCGGAATGCAGCTTCATTGACGCTCGTCGGCGAGAAGCGCGAGAGCGCCGTCGATCAGCGTCAGCGCGACTGGCCTCCTTGAGGTCGAGCTTCGCCTGGGCCGCGTGTTGATGCCAGAAGGCGTAGCGCTTCCCCTCATGTACCTGCCCCACCTCGGTCCAGGGGGCTGCACTCGCCAAGTTGCAGCAGACAGTCCGCGGATTGCACCGCTGGAAGTCTTCGGACGCTGGATAGCCCATAGAAAATGCCAGCATTTGCCCACACACACGCCAACAAGCAGCGCGGAAGTCCTCCCTTAATTCGCCCGGTTGAAGACGACAACATGGCGTGCTAAAGTCCAGTTCGCCGCCTGCACCGGTGCAGGCGACAGCAACTAGATCACCGCGATCTGGTAGCGCGCAGCGCAGTACTCAGGGTCCTCCGCTAGGCCCAGGAGTTGAAGCAAATGGCTCGTCGTCGCCTCACAGCCGAGGAAATTGCTCGTCGGCAGTCTCCGCCAGAGAAGACCGCCTCTACCTCAAGTAACGCAGGACCGGCAGAGTCTGTGCCGATCACGGACAGTGGGCGAGGTAACAACCTTGCTCCGGGGCCAGCCCTAGGTGAGTCCGATGTTCGCGAACTGCGACGACTTGTCGACGCTGAACTAGATGGGCTAAACGAGGCGCTGCTGGACGCGGAGCGCCGCTTCGTCGACGCAGGGGTCAATGTGCCTGCCTCGGTGCTTATCCGGCAAGAGGACGACGCGTTCCTACCAAATGGGCCGTCGTTCACGGTCAGCTGGTACTTGAATTTCGGGAAGCTCGACGGCCGTTGGGCACTCTTCGTGGAGCGAACAAATAGCTTCAATGACGAGTTCGATCGCCCAGTGCCGATTCGTGACACAAGCCGCGAGCTGCGTGTGCTCGCAGCACGGGCTTTGCCGAATCTATACTCTGAACTCTGCCTCGAGATGATGCGGAAGATTCAAGAGATCCGCGAGGCGAAGGCAACGGCACAGAGCGCGGGGGCGAAGCAATGAGCGTCATCCCGAATTGGCTTGCCGCGCTCGTCAGGAAGTTGTCGCTGCCGGACGCTCTGGGGGTAGTCAAGTTTGTCGCGGTCGCCTTCGTCGTTGTTGTCGCGATCCTCGCGTATCGGCAATACCGAGTTGATGTTCGTTGGGAGGGTGGAAGCGTCCGGGTCGCGCCGCTAGTGACTCGCTCGGAAATGCCCAAGTCGGCCAGCTTGCCGCAGCCGTAGCACGTCACTCAACTGTTCGCGGCGCAGGCGTTGTCGGCGACGGCAACGTCTGCGCGTGAGCGAGTTGGTGCGAGGTGAGAAGGCGCCCCGGATCCCGGCCTTGCCGAGACCTGGTGCGGGGATACGCCCGCGTCGGTAGCATGGCCACGTCGACACGCTCGCTTCGCTCGCACCCGCACGACCTCGATGTCTCGTATCCGTTCGGTGAGCACCATCCTGCCGGCGTGAGGCTGGGCAACGTAGCTTCTGCGAGGTGGACATCGCGCCCTCGCTGACCTCGTACGGCCTACTGGGCGGCCGGGATGTCGAGCTGTCCGAGGGGCTGCTCGAGCTGTTGGGCATCGAGCCGTTCACGCGTCGTGCGCCAGTTCTTGGGTGCGAGCTCGATCATGCGGGTCGTCGGCCAGTGCGGCAGGACACGCAGGACGTCGCGCAGGTAGGCCTCCGGATCGAGGTCGTGCAGCTTCGCCGAGGCGATGAGCGAGGTGATCGTGCAGGCATGCTCGCCGAAGTCGTCCGTGCCGAGGAAGAGCCAGTTCTTCCGACCGAGGACGACGTGTCGGAGCTGCAGCTCCGAGCCGTTGTTGTGAATGGGCAGGCGCCCGTCGTCGAGGAAGCGACGGAGCGCGTCCCACTGATTGATCGAGTAGCGCAGTGCTGCGGCGAGTGGGCTCTTCTCGACCACATCCGGTGCCGCCTGCGCTCGCGCGCGGAAGTCTGCGAAGGCCTCGAGGATCGGTCCAGCTCGCTGCCTACGGATCTCGCGCTTCTGTTCGGGCGGGCGACCGTCGATCTCACGCTCGAGCGCAAAGAGCTGGTCAATCAAGGCAATGCCCTGGACCGCGCGCGTCGGGTCGCTGGGGATCGCCTTGAAGAAGTAGCGTCGACAGTGCGCCCAGCACGCAGCCTCGGTCGGCGGCAGATTCGAGCCGTCGCCACGGTACAGAGCCTCGTAGACCGACGAAGCATCCGCGAGCAGGTACCCGCGGAAGCCTCGAAACAGCTCCCGGACCGTGGTGCTGTCGTGCTTCTTCGCGAAGTGGAAGACGACGTGATCGCGGTCTGCGATCGCCACGAAGACGTGACCCCGCCGGCACTTGTCCTTCGCCTGGACGAGGATGCCCGTCGCGTCCGTCGCGATCGTGTGTGCCCGCTTCGAGTCCTGGACCATGGCCGCAACGATCCGCGCCAGGCCGCCTTCGCAGACGCCTTCGACCGCCCCGCACATCGTGCTGCGCGGGATCTCGTGCATATGGCCGTCAGGATCCGCTGAGATCTGACCGAAACTGGGCCGCGGACGGTCGAGTTGGGCATCGTGGCGCGGTGAGCGCACAAAAAGAGATGAGGGCCCGGTCTTGACCACCGGACC
>Ga0154020_10001809_pt1 | contig 26220 bp, 19 predicted proteins | sample Klosneuvirus_201_FD_109709 | JGI IMG/M metagenome (GOLD analysis project Ga0154020, IMG submission 109709) | Active sludge microbial communities from wastewater, Klosterneuburg, Austria - Klosneuvirus_20160825_MG | ecosystem: Engineered > WWTP > Aerobic digester > Activated sludge | place...
CTGTAATCATAACGTATTGTATTATAGGTATATAAACGATTAAAATTAATTAGACTAAATCTAATTAGACTACAAAAATACCATAAAAACGGTAGAGAATCAACATCCTAACACAAATTAAGACGGATTGTTCGGGAAGTGGAATTCAGGGGGGCAAAAAACCTTAAAATTCGCTTTTTACGTGAAACTGTATGTCGGGAAACTTTTCTCTGGCCATTTGCAGTAACCAAGCACTTTCGGCAAGAAATACCGGTCGGCCTTCTTTGTCATGTGCGATGTGGGCATAACGATCCTGAAGGAAGGTGTCGAGTTTCTTTTTATCATCACAACTTACCCAAAGTGCTTTGTATAAATCAATCTGATCAAAGCTGGCACTGGCATTGTATTCTGATTTTAAACGGTGCTGAATAACCTCAAACTGAAGTGCACCAACGGTTCCAATCACTTTGCGTCCGTCCACTTTTTTGGTGAACAACTGAGCAACACCTTCATCGGTTAGCTGCTCTAAACCCTTTTGAAGTTGTTTGGTTTTCATGGGGTCAAGATTGGTAACGTACCTGAACAATTCAGGAGAAAAACTTGGAATGCCCTTGAATTGCAGTTCAGCACCTTCGGTTAAGGAATCACCAATCTTAAAATTCCCCGCATCGTATAAACCTATTACGTCACCGGGATAAGCCTCATCGATCACTGATTTTTGCTGAGCCATAAAGGCAGTAGGATTGCTAAACCTCAATTGTTTTTTATCCCGAACGTTGTAATAGTATTTGTTGCGTTCAAATTTACCGGAGCAAATCCTTAAAAAGGCAATGCGGTCGCGGTGTTTGGGGTCGAGGTTGGCGTGTATCTTAAAAATAAATCCCGAAAATTTAGGGTCTTCGGGTTTTGTTGTGCCCTGATCAGTCTCCCGTGGTCCTGGGGAAGGAGCAATTTCAACAAAACAGTCGAGTAATTCGTGTATACCAAAATTATTCACCGCACTACCAAAAAACACGGGTGAGATCTGGCCATGCAGGTATTTATCAGTATTCAAAGCATCGTAAACCCCATCAATCAGGTCCACATCGGCCCTTAACTGGTCGGCAAAGTCCTTCCCAACACGGGTTTCAATCAATGGGTCGTTGATGTTGCTGATGGTCACTTTTTCCTCCACCGTGGTTTTGCTGTCGCCCTGAAAGAGGTTCAAAGCTTTTTTACTGAGGTCGTAAACCCCTTTAAAGGATTTCCCAATGCCAATTGGCCAGGTCATGGGCCTGACTTTGATGTTGAGCTCCTTTTCAATTTCATCCAGAAGATCAAATGGATTTTGGCCTTCGCGGTCGAGTTTATTGATAAAAACAATTACCGGGGTGTTGCGCATGCGGCACACCTCAAGCAGTTTACGGGTTTGGGGTTCTACACCTTTTACACAGTCGATAACCATGATAACACTATCCACTGCACTCAGGGTACGGTAGGTGTCTTCGGCAAAATCCTCGTGACCGGGGGTATCCAATATGTTTACTTTGTAGTTTTTGTAATCGAAGGCCATTACCGAGGTAGAAACCGAGATCCCCCTTTGTTTTTCAATTTCCATGAAGTCGGACGTGGTGGACTTCCTGATTTTGTTGGATTTTACAGCTCCTGCGGTTTGTATGGCCCCTCCAAAAAGCAAGAGCTTTTCGGTAAGCGTTGTTTTCCCGGCATCCGGGTGGGCAATGATGGCAAAGGTTCTTCTTCGTTTTATCTCCTCTGAAATGGTCATACAGGGCTCAATTGGCCGGCAAAGATAATCCTTTTTTGAAGTAATGACGGTACCCCGGGATAATCACAACTTACAGTTAATAAGATTCATAGGCCCCAACTCAGGTCCATACTTTGTTCGTTAAATTTAACTTCTGTAAAGACAGAGCCCCTGCATGAAAAAAGCGAGATTACTGCTGCCTCTCATTTGTTTCATTTTTAACGTTTCGGCTCAAACCGAAACCAAAATCCCTACATACAAAACTTACTTTGAGGAAGGCTCCTTTCTATTGGTTGAAAACGATCCTGTTGGTGCACTACGCAATTTCGAAATCGCTTACCGCATGGATTCCTCCTCAGCCAACATCAATTACATGCTGGGTATTTGTTACTTGCAATCCGCTACAAAAAAAGCAAAAGCCGAATACCATTTGGCGAAGGCAGTTAAAGACATATCGAATTCCTACAAAGCCGACATGGCAACTGAAAAGGCTGCTCCACCTCTGGCCTACTTTTTCTATGGTCAAGCCCTGCATCTGAATTATAAATTTGATGAGGCGCTTAATCAATTTGGAGAATTTAATCGTTATGTTGATCCAAAAGACAAAGAATATGTAAAAATGCTGGAGAAAGAAGTGGCGACAGCAAGTCTTGCCAAAACAATGGTAGCCAACCCCATTAATGTAATGATTACAAATATGGGTGATAGCATCAACAGCCCTTATCCGGATTATAGCCCTGTGTTAAATGCCGATGAAAACACACTTATTTTCACTACGCGGCGCAACACCAGCACCGGCGGACAAAAAACACCGGAGGGTTTGTATTTTGAGGATATTGTTGTTAGTCATAAGGATGAAAACGGCTTCTGGAGTATACCGCAGAGCTTAAGTGAAAACGTGAATTCCATTGGGCATGAGGCATCCATCAATCTATCACCCGATGGACAAATTCTCATCGTGTTTAAAGACAACAATGGAAATGGTGATATTTATTACACCAGTTTCGATGGTACACAATGGAGTTTACTGAATGAATTCGGCTCTAATGTGAACACCGAGTTCTGGGAGTCACACGCCTGCCTGAGTTCCGATGGTACTGTATTGTTTTTTGCTTCTGATCGTCCTGGTGGATATGGAGGAAAGGACATCTACCGATGTGTAAAATTACCTAATGGGCAATGGAGTAAGGCCCTGAACATGGGCGAGAACATCAATTCTGAATACGACGAAGACGGGGCTTTTATTCATCCCGATGGGCAAACGTTCTTTTATTCTACCAATGGGTACAAAACCATGGGTGGTTACGATATAATGTCGGCTACGCTGAACGAGGACAATAAGTTCTCAAACGCCACCAATATTGGTTATCCAATCAACACAACCGATGATGATATTTTTTATGTGACTTCCCCCGATGGAAAGCGGGGGTATTTTTCTTCTGATAAAAAGGAAGGTTATGGAGAAAACGATATTTACAGGATAACCATTGCCGAACCACGCGAAAAATTTCTGGCACTCTTCAAGGGCCGCCTCATTCCTGCAGAAGGAGAGTCATTACCGGAACACCTGGTGATTGTGGTGCGCGACAAAGAATCGAATGAAATTATCGGAACCTATCGCCCACGACTTGAAAATGGCAGTTTCTCAACTATATTACCACCGGGAAAAGAATACAATTTTTCATACAGAACCGAAGCAGGAGAAGAATTTTACAACGAAGACGTGAGTGTTGACCGTCACCAGTCCTATCAGGAGATAAAACGGGAAGTCAACCTTGAGCCTGTGAAGTTGGTAGGAAAGATAAAAGTTAAACAACAAGATATTGTGCTGAACATGAAAGTGATGAACAGCAAAAAACATCCAAGGGCCATCGGCAAAGCGAAGATCACGCTGCTGTGCGATTCTTGCGTTCCTCAGGTTTTGGAAGCCGACTCGCTTGGAAACAGCAATGGGCTGGTATTGGAGGCGGATAAAAACTACACGGTGTATGCTGAAACAAGCTACAAACGCTCGGCTCCAATTGTGATCAGCACAGCTGGTATGTCAACGGCCCGTCTCATGAATCAACCCCTTTACCTTTATGGTAAGTCCGAAAAGTATTCTGCTGTTGAATACCGCCTAAACCTGCTTGTAAAAAACACTAAAACGAACCTCCCTGTTGTTGATGCAGAAGTGGCCCTCACATCATCCAGTGGCAAATCCCTGCTCTTAAAAACGGATGCTTCGGGCATGTTACATGATGTGCCCTTGAGTTCAGAAACCAAATACATACTCATGGCCAGCAAATTCGGGTACGCTTCGGATAAGGAAAGTTTCACAACAGGGCCCATTGAAGAAGCTATGGCCATCAACAAAGAAATTCTTATCACTGTTGAACAGGACTCAGGCGCTCTTGTCAACTGTCACCTTCCGAATACCGAATACGAGATTTATTATAAGTACAACCGCAATAAAAAGGAAACAAGTGACCCTTGCTGGGAAAACTTCACTAAAAAACTCAGTGAGCTAAGCAGAACCGGGAATGTTACAGTGCTTGTCTATGGCAGCGCCTCCAAGGTACCTACCCGTAAATTCGGCAGTAATGAGAGGCTGGCAAAAATCAGAGCCTCCCGTTTGCGCAAGGACATTGTTGAAGCGGTTCGCTTATTAGGTGGAGACCCTACCAAACTACAATTTAGTTTGAGCTCATCAGTCGGTGGTCCTGAATACATGGGGGATTGGAACATTGGACGCAAAAAGTATGAGGCTCATCAGTTCGCCAAAGCCAAGGTAAAGTAATCCAATTTCAACTCCCCTGAACTTTCTTTTTAGTACTTTTGCGCGATGACATCGCCACAGTGGTTTGAAAATTGGTTTAATTCGCCCTACTACCATTTATTGTACAATCACCGCAATTACAACGAAGCCAGCCTTTTTATTAAAAACCTTTGCAGGCATCTGCAACTAAAAGCACATGACAAGGTGTGGGATTTGGCTTGTGGAAAGGGAAGGCATTCACTGGCGCTTCATCAAATGGGTCTGGATGTTATCGGCACCGATCTGGCAGACAACAGCATACAGGAAGCGAAAGAAAAAGCGGAAGAGGGCCTTGATTTTTTTGTTCACGATATGCGCGAACCTTTTCGCGAGAAACACTTTGATGTGGTGCTCAACTTATTTACCAGCTTAGGGTATTTTTCAAACGAGTGCGATAATGAAAAAGTTTTCAAAAATGTGGATGCCGCTTTAAAACCCGGCGGCGTATTTGTTATTGACTTTTTTAACTCCCACAAGGTGTTGAGTTCTTTCCGAAAAGACTATACTGAAACACGTGGCGACATTACGTTTCAAATCAAAAAGCAGGTGCAAAACAAACGCATCAATAAACACATTGAGTTTAATTGTGGCGAAAAGGACTACTATTTCGAAGAACAAGTATCCTTGCTTAGCTTGGAGGACTTTGAGAAGTTTGCTGAAAACACCGGCTTAAAACTTGAAAAGGTGTATGGCAATTACCTATTTGAAGCTTTTGACCCTTTGCATTCTGAGCGACTTATTGTTATTTTTAGAAAGGGGAAGTGATAACTTTAGTTTACATATTGTTTTTAATTGCACCGATTCTGCTTACAGGCAGTCTTGCATTGGTGATTCGCGTCAACCAGGGTAACCTTCGTTTATTGCTGGCTTTTAGTGCGGCCTACCTTTTTGCTTTGGCCATCATTCACCTGCTTCCTGAAGCTTTTGAATTTGGCGAGGTGAAACAAATGGGTTTATTTATTGTGCTTGGATTTACCATTCAACTAATCATCGACACGTTTAGTACAGGTATTGAACACGGCCATGTGCACCTGCACAGTACGGAATGTAAATCGCATTTACCCATGGGCATCGTTATAGGATTATTTATGCACTCCTTTCTTGAAGGGCTACCGGTGTATACTATCAATCCATCTCAAACTTCAAGCATCAATTATCAATTAGTGATTGGTCTGGCCATGCATAACATTCCTATCAGTCTTGCTTTTGCGGGTTTATTAAAAGAGCATGAAGCAAAAAACGGCAAACGGTGGATATTGCTGATAGCATTTTCGTTAATGAGTCCATTGGGTTATTTGTTCAGTTACATGTTACAGAATTATGGATTAAAAGATTACGAGTACTTTGCTCACATTGCCTTTGCGGTGGTGATTGGCATTTTTTTACACATTTCAACTGCCATATTATTCGAATCCAGCGAACACCACAAATACAACCGCAGTAAAATTTTGTTTATGGCCGGGGGTATTGTTTTGGCTTACCTCATCAGCTGATGCAAAGGGATACTTTTTTTGTAGACGTGATTGTGCCTCTCAGTGTGCCAAGAAAGTACACGTATCGTGTGCCCCTTGAATTGAATGAATCCGTTTCCAAAGGCAAACGTGTTCTGGTTCAATTCGGCAAATCCAAAGTGTATACAGGCATTATTTATTCTATACACCACCAGGCCCCCACAGAGTATACGGCCAAATATTTGGAGACGGTTCTGGACGACGAAGCTGTTGTGAATAACACCCAACTCCTTTTTTGGGAATGGTTGTCATATTATTATTGTGCCCATCCCGGAGAAGTAATGAACGCTGCCCTTCCAGCAGGTTTAAAACTTTCAAGCACCTCTCATGTTCAACTGAACCCGGAGTTCAATTTTGAAGAATCGACTCACGATTTTTTTACTGAACGAGAACATGAGGTGTTGGACGCTTTGCATGCGCACAACACGCTTGATTTTGATGCATTGGCTGAGATTCTTAAAATAAAATCGGCACATCCGTTGATTCACAAACTCCTTAAGAAAAATGCGGTAGTGATTTATGAAGATGTGAAGGAACGTTACAAGCCAAAGCTCCAACACATGCTACGATTGCATGAGAAGTATTCTGAATCACATAAGCTTCAGGAACTTTTGCAGCAGCTTGAGAAAAAAGCCTTTAAACAGGCTGAAGTAGTTCTGAAATATCTTCAGTTGAAAATGGGCAGAGCTATGACAAAAAGGGATGTACCTGAGCAAAACCCCTGGATCAAAGTAGCAGAATTGGGTCTTGGAGTTGAACTTGCGCCCGTTAAAGCCCTTATAAAAAAACAGGTGTTCGAAGATAAACACATAGAGGTAGGGCGTTTGTTGTTTGAGTCAGCTACACAAAGTCAAAAAGCGCTCAGTCCAAAACAACTTCACGTTTTAGCAGAAATAAAAACTGCCTTCAGTCAAAACAAAACGGTTTTATTTCAAGGCGTAACCGGAAGTGGTAAGACCGAGGTTTACATTCATTTGATTCAGGAAGCCCTTAACCGAGGCGAACAAATCCTGTATCTTCTGCCGGAAATTGCTTTAACAACACAATTGATTACTCGTTTACGGGCCGTGTTTGGAGAGCTGGTAGGGGTGTACCATTCAAGATTCAGCGAAAACGAACGTGTGGAAGTATGGAATAAAATCCTTCATTTTGACTCCGGCAATAGTGTAGTTTCAAAAAACCCGGGTCAATGCAGAATCATACTCGGCGCACGTTCTGCGCTTTTGTTACCTTTTCAAAAACTAGGATTGATAATTGTTGATGAAGAACATGATGGCTCTTTTAAACAACATGACCCTGCGCCGCGTTACCAGGCCAGAGATGCTGCGCTATACCTGGCTTCACTTCACAAGGCAAAAGTACTCCTGGGGAGTGCAACCCCTTCCGTTGAGTCCTACTTTCTTGCAGAACAAGGCAAATACCACTTGGTAAAACTGCAAACACAATTTGAAGAAAGCGGAGGCACCAACGTTAAAGTTTGTGACCTGAACTACTTTCAGCAAACCCAGCAAATGAGGGCCATACTCAGCCGCCCTTTGTACGAAGGCATTGAAAACGCGCTTGCTAAAAAACAGCAGGTTATTTTATTTCAAAACCGCAGAGGTTTTGCCCCTTATACCGAATGCCGCGATTGCGCGCATGTGCCACATTGTGTGCAGTGCGATGTTTCATTGATTTACCATAAACAACAGGATAAATTGGTCTGTCATTATTGTGGTTACACGAGTCCTCCACCAAAAGTATGTGCGGCATGCGGAAGCACAAATCTTCAATACAAAGGGCTTGGTACGGAAAAGATAGAAGAGGATATTGAAGTGCTTTTTCCAAATGCTAAGATCGTGAGAATGGATCTGGACAGCACGCGCAGCAAATACGCCTACAAACAGATTATAGATGATTTCGAATCAGGAAATGTTGATATCCTGATTGGAACACAAATGGTAACCAAAGGACTGGATTTTAAAAATGTTCAGGTCGTTGGTATTTTAAATGCTGATTCCATTTTGAATTATCCTGATTTTCGGTCCTTTGAGAGGGCTTTTCAATTAATCACCCAGGTAAGGGGCCGGGCGGGAAGAGGAAGTGAAATAGGAACAGTTTATATCCAGACGACACACCCTCAGCATAAGGTGCTCGAATTCATCAAGGAAAACAACTATTCTGATTTTTTTAAGGATGCTATAAAAGACCGTCAACAACATTTTTATCCGCCCTTTTCCCGTCTTTTTGAAATTACAGTCATTAGCAGTGATTTAAATGAAGTTAACCACCTGGCCAATGAATTGTTCAAATTATTAAATAGTGAGTTTAAAAACCACCTATTGGGACCTGAATTTCCACTGGTATCTAAAATAAAAAACCGTTACCACAAACGCATTCTCCTGAAGATGGCCAGAGATGAGAAGGGAAGAGCTGTACGCCAGACGATACACGCCTGTCTTGAGAGCCTTCAGTTTAAACACAAAACCTGGAAGTATCGCGTGGCACTTGATGTGGACCCGAATTAAGGCCTTATAAAAAAAGCGTAACTTTGTTACCCGCTTTTAACGGAATAGGATGAAGACTAAAAGTCTCAAAAAAAACAAAGTGAATGTTGTTACCCTGGGTTGCAGTAAAAACCTGGTAGACAGTGAGGTGCTTATGGGGCAATTGAAAGCCAATAAGTTTGAAGTTGAACATGAGGGCAAGGACGATGACCACCAAATTGTAATCATTAATACATGCGGATTTGTTGAAAATGCAAAACAGGAAAGCATAGATACCATACTCAGGTATGTAGAAGCAAAAAAAGAAGGCGCTGTTGAAAAAGTATATGTGACCGGATGTTTGAGCGAACGATACAAAAAAGACCTTGAAAAGGAAATCCCTGAAGTGGACGCTTATTTTGGAACACGGGATCTGCCGAAAATCCTCAAAACCTTAAAGGCTGATTATAAACATGAACTGGTAGGCGAGCGTTTGCTTACCACACCTCAGCATTATGCTTACTTCAAAATAAGCGAAGGTTGTGACCGCCCCTGCAGCTTTTGCGCAATACCACTCATGCGGGGTGGACATGTGAGTGTGCCAATTGAAGAGTTGGTGAACAGGGCTAAACAGTTGGCCGCTAAAGGCACAAGAGAATTATTGTTGATTGCACAGGATTTAACCTATTACGGACTTGACATCTATAAAAAAAGAGAACTGGCCAAATTGGTAGATGCGCTCACTGAGGTGAATGGGATAGATTGGATTCGCCTGCACTATGCTTTTCCAAGCGGCTTCCCCATGGAAGTGCTTGAAGTAATGAAAGCAAAGCCCAACGTTTGCAAGTATCTGGATATGCCTTTGCAACACATCAGCGACAACATGTTGAGCAGCATGCGCAGAGGCATTACAAAACAAAAAACCATTGATCTGGTAAATAAAATCCGCGATAAAGTTCCTGGTATTGCCCTCAGAACAACATTAATCGCCGGATATCCCGGTGAAACAGAACATGACCACGAAGAAATGCTGAAATGGGTGGAGGAAAGCCGTTTTGAGCGATTGGGAATTTTCACCTACTCGCATGAGGAGAATACCCATGCATTTAATTTAAAAGATGACGTGTCGGAAAAAACTAAAAAGAAACGTGCAGACGCAGTTATGGCCATTCAGCAGGATATTTCTTTTCAGTTAAATCAGAAAAAAATTGGACAGGAGTTTAAAATACTCGTCGACCGAAAGGAAAGTGATTTTTTTGTAGGCCGCACAGAATTTGATTCTCCGGATGTAGACAATGAAGTGCTGGTTAAAGCAGATGAGCATACGTACCTCAGAGTTGGGGATTTTGCAAATGTAAAAATTACCGAAGCCAGTGATTTTGATTTGTATGCGACGGTGATTTAACTTGCGTTAATGCGAAATTTTCAAACAGATCGTACAGCTTAAAACAAATTGGTTTTTTTCTGGAAAGAGAAAAGAGTTTAAGGCAATTTGTTGAGCTTAATAACAGTTGAACCTGAAGACTGGTTTAGAATCAGATAATACAATCCTGCTGCTTCCTGTCCTATGTCAATGGACGTTTCAGATATTCCGGAAAGCGATTCCTTCCAAAGTTCTCTTCCTAACGCATCTGTTAATTTTAGTTCAGAAAAGTTTGTGGAAGGCAGATGAATAGTAACCTTATCAATAGCAGGATTAGGATACACGCGTATTTTGTCAGCCGATAGAGTTTCTTCAATGCCAACGCATTCGCTTACCTGAACATTTACAACAGCGCTTGCGCTGCAACCATTCGATGCCGTTCCAACAACCGTATAACTGCTATTAAAATTTGGCGTTACCTGAACCGTACTGCCGGTCAATGACGAATTCCAAATATAAGTTTGAGCACCTGATCCGGTTAATACAACAGGATTGCCGCGACAAACAAGGGTTTTGTTTGCAGTTGCCAATACGGTGGGAAGTGAAGCTACAGCAATGGCAATACTGGAACTGCTGCTGCAAGTGTTGACTGCGCTTCCGTTTACCTGATAAACAACGTTCCCAGTTGGATACACCACAATGCTGTTACCGTTTTGAAGCGTATTCCAGGTATAGCTTGCTGCTCCACTGGCACTAAGTGTAAGGCTTTGGCCCTGGCAAACCAGTGTTGAATTGCTTGAAATAAAGATGACAGGAGAGGGCAGTACAGTTAAACTGAAGCTGGCACTTCCGGTGCAACCATTGAGATCACTGCCACTTACACTGTAAAAAGCCCCCATACCTGTATTTACACTTATTGTGGGCCCTGTCTGCGCCGTATTCCAGGAATAGGTGTTGGCGCCACCGGCAATAAGCGTTACCTGCTCGCCTGAACAAATGCTCGAAGGACCGCTAATGGTAACATTGGGATTCGGAAGCACAACAATGCTCTGTGTTCCTGTATTGCTTGCTCCTACGGTATTTGAGCTAACCAAGGATACAACATAGGTTCCCGGATTCGTGTAGGTGATGACCGGATTTTGTACAGAAGATGTTGGGGTATTCGCTCCGGGCGTCTGCCAATTCCAGGCTGTAGGGTTGTTGGTCGATAAATCAGATAAGGTCACCGAATTTCCGGCGCACACACTCACGGCAGACACTGTAAACGCCACAACAGGTGCAGAACCTAGCGGAATTCCGGAACAAGATGGATCTAACAGATACAGTTGTTGGAATTCAGAACCATTCAATTTACGATTATAAAACCGCACATTATCCATTGTGCCTGAAAAAGGAATATTGAAAGCCAGACCCGATCCGCCCAAAACAACATTGCTAAGAGGATTATATGTTAAAGGGCTTGGGTTGGCAATACTGGATTCCAATGCGCCGTTGAGATAGAGTTTTAAAGAATCAGGTCCAGCGTAAAAACCGACGTGGTACCAGGTTTGCGCACTTAATGCAGTTGTGCCATTCAAAGTAGTTTGTCCGGGGCTGCTGCATGTGTTGTTGGCCTTGGCCATCTGAAGTTTGAACCCCCCCGGAACTTGATTGCTACCGGCCAACATATAACCCTCATGGTAGTTACCACAGCCGTTATGTGTAAATACAAGGTATTGTGAGGTGCTAATTGTGTTAAATCGCACCCACCCAGAAAATGAAACCTGAGGAGCCTTAATCAAAGCGTTATTGGGCAAGGTAATGGAACTACCAGGAGTTCCGGCAAAAGCAAAAGCCGAATTGGCATTGTTAAAGCGGTCAACTGTTGCTGTTACCGAACTCAGTGTGCCGTTCAGAGAACTTAACGGGTCGTTGGCATTGCCATCTAAAGCGTAGCAGGCGGTTAGGCTGCTGCTAAGGTTTACCTGGGCATTTAAACTTAGGACGGATAAAAAGAAAAGAACTAGAAAATGCGATTTCATTAGCGAAATAAGGGATTAGTATCGTAAATATAGAAAAAAACGCTAAAACCAGCCTAAAGCCTAAATTTACAATGGTTTGCGCAGTGTTTCCCTATTTTTTACCTTTGAAGGAGTTTTATATTCGGCTTTGTACCGGATAATTTCGAATCTTGAATTTTAAATCTTGAATAAAAAAAATAGCCATGTCAACAACGCCAATTAAAAATGTAGAATACGGTCTCGAGAAAATTTTCGAAGGCGCACAGGATTTTCTTCCATTGTTGGGTACAGATTACGTAGAGTTTTATGTAGGTAACGCCAAACAGTCGGCCCATTTTTATAAAACAGCATTTGGTTTTCAATCCCTGGCATATGCCGGATTGGAAACGGGCATGAAAGACAGAGCTTCATACGTGCTGAAACAGGACAAAATCCGTTTGGTATTGACCACGGCTTTGAATAGTGATTCGCCTATAGGGGAACATGTGAAAAAGCATGGTGATGGTGTTAAGGTGATTGCACTTTGGGTGGATGACGCTACAAAGGCGTTTGAAGAAACAACCAAACGTGGCGCCAAAGCCTTTATGGCACCAACACTTGAAAAAGATGAGAACGGCGAAGTGGTGCGCTCAGGCATTTATACCTATGGCGAAACGGTTCATATGTTTGTGGAACGTAAAAATTACAAGGGAATCTTTTTGCCGGGATACCAAGCCTGGAAATCGGATTATAATCCTTCTCCGGTTGGTTTGAAATTTATTGATCACATGGTGGGCAATGTGGGCTGGAATCAGATGAATACCTGGGTAAAATTTTATGAGGATGTTATGGGCTTTGTGAATTTTTTAAGTTTCGACGACAAACAAATTCACACCGAGTATTCGGCCCTGATGAGTAAGGTAATGAGCAATGGTAACGGCCGCATCAAATTCCCGATCAACGAACCGGCCGAAGGAAAAAAACGCTCACAAATTGAAGAATATCTTGATTTTTATGAGGGTGCAGGCGCACAACACATTGCGGTAGCTACGGATGACATTATAAAAACGGTCACCGAGTTGCGCGCCAGGGGTGTGGAGTTTTTATCGGCCCCGCCAAAAACGTATTATGAGGAGATTCCCGGACGTTTAGGTGTGCATATGAAGATGATGAAAGAGGATATTTCTGTGCTGGAAAAACTCGCCATTTTGGTAGATGCTGATGAAGAAGGGTATCTGTTACAGATTTTTACAAAGCCTGTTGAGGACCGTCCAACTTTATTTTATGAGATCATTCAGCGCATGGGAGCTAAGGGATTTGGGGCCGGGAATTTTAAGGCCCTATTTGAATCCATTGAACGCGAGCAAGAGAAAAGAGGAACCCTCTAATCGCCAATCATCCATAAAAAATAGAGCGAGGCCTTATGGTTTCGCTTTTTTTATTTGTAAGTGGAATGTTACATAGTGGTCGTAAATGACCGTTTGTTTAAATGGGGCTTTTTTATCCCTTAAAAAGGGTTAATTTCGGATTTTGTTTTTAATCATTTTATTAAACGCATGAACAAAGAGAACGGGACTGCACCTGCCATCACTAAGGATATTTCAACCACACATTTGGAATACCTGGGCGGCATCATGTATTTGCGGCTCAAGGAAGGTGCAGAGTTTAATCTGGAAACCACCAAAGAACAATACGCTGCTCAGGATGAACTCACAGGTTCTGATAATTACGCCGTGCTGGTTGATGCCACGCACCATGTCAGCATGAGCAAAGAGTCAAGAGAATTTATGGCAGCTTATGAAAACCCCCGGCGAAAAGCCACCGCCTTGCTAACCCGTTATAATCTGGCGACCTTATTACTGGCTAATTTTTACATGAAGTTCAATCAACCAAAGACGCCTACGAAGTTATTTAATGATGAAGAAGAGGCTATAGCTTGGCTGAACCAAATGCTAAACAAGTGAAATTCTCACTTGCCCTCTACAATTATCTTTTTGCTGAATACTCTTTTCTGGCCCTGCCACACTGAAAAAAGTAAAGTGTCTTTTGGAAGCTCATTCAGGATTAATTCATTTTTGCCGGAGTGAAGTTTGTGCTTTTCCAGCAATTTCCCATCTGAACCCGAAATCTTCAAGAGGAATCCTGACTGGCTTATGCCATCAATTTCAACTGTACATGTTTTACCAACGGGATTAGGATAGATGCGAATGTAGTTTTCTTCCATTACAACTTTCTTTATGCCCAAATAGCTCAGGTCTGTTGAATTGCCAAAACAATATTCTCCAAGCCTTAAGGTGTCCACATCAATGTAACCGTGTCGTGTGCCTTGTTTTACTTTGGTAACACCTGTCACAAGATGCCAGTCATCCTGCGCGCCCGCTCTGTAAAAAAGAGAAATGCTGTCACCGTTGGTTTTGGTTAGTAAGGTATCGAGATAAGAATAAGTGCCACCTACCGTTTTATTGCCGTTGTAGTTAAATCGGGCTTCAGCTTTGAAACCAGGTGAAAGCAGTCCTTCAATGTGCCAGTAATGTTGATCGGAAAGCAGGTGCCCTGCAGGGTTGTTTTTAAAGGCATCGGGTTTTACGTAATGGTGAACCAAACGAACAAGAGAAGAATCTTGTCCCTTATCAAGCACAGTAAGGCTTAGTTTAGCCAGGCTTGAATTAATAGCGCCATTTGTTTTAATAACTTTAACTTCATGCGAGGTAGCATCGTTAATCTTGCTGTCATAATTCAAAGCACAGTATACGGGTTGAAAATTTAAGCTAAATGTGGATGTGCCTCCGCTACCAGATACGGTAATGGTTTTAACAGTTTTACTCCAGTCGCTTTTAAAACAAGCCACTTCCAAAGGTACATTGTTGTGTAAGGCCGGAGCCCCGTAGGTTTTTTGTTGCACGCTCACCTGCACACCCACACTCCCCGGTGTGCTGTTCAAATATGTTATGGAGTCAATGGCAAAATGCGACCAGCCGCCGTTCATCACCCAGTTTGTAAAAAAGTCGACGGTGTTTTTTCCGCTGCCGGTTTGCATCAGCTGCTGAAATTCCTGACTGTTCATGCTTTGAAACGCTTTTTGTTGCAAGACGTATTTGGCTCCTGCAAAAAAGGCACTGTCGCCAAGATACCCACGCAGGGTATGCGAGATATCGGCTCCTTTTCTGTAGACATGGTCACCATAGGTGAGGTTGTGTGGAAGACCACTAACAGCTCTGAATCCACCTTCTTTGTGATGCAGGTAGTGAAGTAGTTCATCGTGTTCGGTTTTTACGCGGTTGAGATAGGCCTGTTTGCTGTATTGCCATTCAAAAAACAAATGAGCACAAAACGAGGCCCAGCCTTCGTTGATCCACATGTCTTCGGGGGTTTCACAGGTTACCAGATTACCCCACCAATGGTGAGAAAGTTCATGCGCCATAAGATCTTCGTTATTCAGGTTACCAATGGCATAGCGCGGATAGGCGATGTTGGTGGCGTGTTCCATAGCGCCGCTGTTAAAAGGAATGAGGTAGTACCCGAAGCGGCTCCACATATAAGGACCGAAATAATTTTCAAATCCGTGAATGCAGTTTTTAAGGTTTAGAAAGGCGTTTTTTAATCCGGTGGTATCGGCGGCGTTTGCGGTTAAGGTAATGGCCTTATTGCCATTGAGGGCATTGATGTTCCAGTTCACCTGTGTATAATTGGCGAGGGATACACAGGCGAGGTAACTTGGAATTTCCTCATTCATTATCCATACGCGCGTGCGTTTGTTGTTTTGAATTTGATCCGACAGTAATTCTCCATTGCAAACTGCTCTGCGCAAGGTGTCGGAGGTAATGTGAAATTCATATTTGCTGCGTTCCACAAAATTATCAAAGCAGGGGAACCATACTCTCCCATAATTATGGGGTTTGGCACCAAATCCCACTCCTAAATTCCAGGCGTATTGGGCACTTTGGGCATTGTTATAATAAAACCCTCCCCAACCTGTGGCATCCAAAACAGGAACGCCATGATAATAGACAGCAATAACTGAGGTGTCGATAATGTGTTTAGCTGCAGCAAAATTTATTTTCAGAAGGGTGTCATTGTATGTATACGTCAGTGTAGTTGTGTTTTCCTTTACGGAGTCCACCACCATTTTTAAAAGATCGAGACGAATGTATGTTTGATTGTTAATCTTGGGTGCAAAACGCAACTGCGTATTGCCTTTGATAAACTTGTTAACCGTGTTTCCAATCTCAAGTTGAATGGTATACTTTAAAATATTGATGGTATCGCTGCGCAGGTTTTCCTGATTACTGTAAATAGGCGCGGCGTAGGCCTTTCCTGATTGGCAATAGTTAATCTGGCTATGCGTCTTCAAGAATGAAAGGAGAAGCAAAACCAACATAAAATGGCTGTATTTTTTCATGGCAGATTAAAGGTAATAAAATCCCGAAGATGCACTGCCTGTAAAAGCAGATGATGGACTTAGTAGTCCAAAATGTCTTCCCAATCCCTTGCCTCTGTTCCGATTTGTTTCCCAAGTAAAGCGTACACTTCGGATACACCCATACCATGCTCTCGCAAATAGTTTAAGGATGTGTCTCCTGCCGATTTGGAAAGTTTTACGCCTTGGGAATTCAGTAATAGAGGATGGTGTAAAAATGTGCTGTTGAAAAATTCAGACCTTTCTGCCGCTTCCGCCAAATACAATTGAGCCAGACTGGAATCCCTAAGATCCTCTCCTCGCACAATAAGGTCTACGCCGAAGTGCATATCGTCCACTAATGAGCACACCTGGTAAGAAGGTAAACCGTCTTTTCGACGAACAATAAAGTGATGCATGTTTTCGGGAAGGGAAAATTGCTGTGTTTTTTTACTGTATTCATTCAGCAGTAATTTCAAAGGGGCAGAGGTGTCTAACCTCCAACACACATTTTTTTCAAACAAACTTATGTTTTTGTGTTTGCAGGTGCCGGGGTAAACGGCATGTGTGCCGGCATGTTCAATTTCACTTCTCGAGCAAGTGCAGGCAAAAACGAGACCTTTGTTTTGAAGTCCCTGCAGAAAATGGTCATACAAACCCAGTCTTAAGCCTTGTGAAAAAAGGGCCTCGTGTTCGTCCTTGTTTTTTGGTCCTTCCTGCCAGGGCAAACCAAAATAATTCAAACTCTCAAAAATATCCTGCAGGTACTCCTTTTTTGATCTGGTTTTGTCCATATCATCTATCCTTAACAAAATAGAGGCCCCTTCTTTTTTGGCGATGGCAGCCGTTAGGGCCATGGAATACAAATTGCCAAGGTGAAGAAATCCGCTGGGGGTAGGCGCGTACCGGGTTTTTTTAAATCCCATAAATGTCGTTTAGTAAAACGGCCAATCGGCGCCCGGCCTTAAGCAGTTGCAGTTCCAGCAGGGGCAGGTTATTTTTAAGGTATACCGAAGAGAGAAGACCATTTCCGGTGGTATACACGTTTTTTAGCAGGCCACGGCTTTCCATTGCCCAGTTCTCGATTTGGCGGTCGTTGTACCTTTCATTCTGAAATTCCGTCAGTTCGGCTTTGTGTTTCATACACATTTGAAAGTCGATACGCTGGGAGTGAATCATGTCTTCGTCCCACAATTTATGCAAATTGGTTTCTTTGCCCAGAAAATTTACCTTAACATCGTTTCCTCCGCGGTCGCTGCCATAGCCTACATGCAAGGGATGATGCAGGTCGCCAACAAGGTGAATAAGCACTTTTAAATTGAACTGTTTGGTTTGAAAATCTCCAAGTTTGTTTTTTAAATTGTAAATGACCAATTGCAAACGGTTAATGAGGTTTGGTTTTTTATCCTCTACATAGGTTTGATCTTTTTCAATATTGATGTAATGCCAAGAATTAAGGTAAGCATGTCCGGGTTGTCGGCGCGCCTCGTCCATCCAAACGGAAGCTTCTTCAAGGCTGAGATCTCCCAAATAATGGCGAACGGAGTCCCTGGCTTTTTCGGCGAGGTACTGACGCGAAATCGCGCAAATGATGTGATGCCCTTCTTTTGACCAGGCGGATACGGAAAAGCCAAAAGCCAAAAACCAAAAGATAAATAAATAGCGGTTTGTTTTCATGTTCAATGAAAGTAAACAAAAACACAAATGCTATCATCAAAAACTGTTATAAGAAAAGAACAGAAGGATGTTAAAGAATGAGGAAAATACTTCTATTTTGCGGCAGAGGTATTACACGTAGTTTCTGTAAAATAAATCAAACCAACGTAACTCAGGTCCTCACCGGGCAAAATGGGGTTAGGGCGACTTGAACGAAATACCTGGTTAAAGCGCGAATGGCTTTGGTATACCATTCCCCATTGGTACCCGGCAGTATAATAAAACAATTCTCCTTGGCTGAGGAATACAAATTCATAGTTAAAAAAAGTGGGTAAACTGCTTAATACCTCCTGAGGAGGAGGCGATACATAAACTACATTGCGGTGAGTCTTCATCCAATTGGTCTGGGCTAAAGCAAGATGAAAGTCTTCACTTTTTTGAATGTTTTTTTCCAGTTTTTTTTTCACGGCGTTCCAATTTCCTTCATCTATCGACCTGCAAAACGAGCAGTCCTTGGCACAGGAAGCGTTTAGTGTTTCGTTGTTTTGGCTTGAAGGGCTTTTGCTGATGGTAAGGGGAATGTATTGGCAAACGTTTCCTCCCGTCCAAAAATTGAGTTTTTCTGATGAGGTTGAATCGTTGGTAGACCAAATGTAATGATACAAGTCTTTAAATTCTGTTACCGAAGGGTCGTAGTAAATATGTACCTGGTAGGTTCCCGGCAATAGCGCTTGATCCAGTTCGTGATGTGAGGCCGTTTGGCTTAGAAAGTTTTTTCGATCGTTTAAAAAAAACACAACTTCAAGGCTGTCGCCGGGTGCAAGTTGTTGTACCATAGCATGGCCGGGTTTTTCACAGGACATTCTGATTTCTGGGTTTTCTTTTGCCACACAGGTGTAAAACTTTGTTTTTTCATTTACGCTGTAAAACCGAAGTTGAACGAGTTTTTGTCCTTTGTTTTGTGTGCCGGGCAATACAATTGGGTAGGATCTGTTTTTATCTCTGTTGTATACCTTAAGCCTGAATTCAATGCGTTCACCAACTTGATAAACCGTTTTGCTGGTTTGGAGTTTGAAGTAAACCGGCGTATAAGGAAGGTCGGCTTGAAGCAGAGAAACAGAACAAAAAATGAAAACGAAAGCAAGGTTGAAGGAGAGCTTTACCATGAGATGGAATGACAAGTATTTAAAAGCAAGTTAATCTTTATAAGAATAACATTGATCAAAAAATGACTAAATTCATCCCTCATCATGCAAAACGTAAAACAACATTTTCTACTCAACCCTGACATTACCTTCCTGAATTTTGGTTCCTTCGGGGCCACACCAAAACCTGTATTTGAGGCTTACCAAAACTGGCAACGTGAACTGGAAAAAGAACCGGTTCAGTTTATGCTGCGTAAAGGACCACAACAACTCGAAATTTCGCGCAAGGCTTTGGCGGACTATATTAAGTGTGAAGCCTCTAACCTCCTTTTTGTACCGAATCCCACCTATGGTCTGAATATTGTCATTAAGAATTTAAACCTGCAACCGGGCGACGAAGTGCTCAGTACCGATCTGGAATACGGGGCCTGTGATCGCAGTTGGGAGTATTACTGTTCCAAAAGTGGCGCTATCTATAAGCGCCAGCACATTGAATTGCCTGTGACCTCGGAAGAACAGATAGTAGAAGATTTGTTTAAGGGATTAAATAAAAAAACAAAACTTATTTTTATTTCGCACATCACCAGCTCAACCGGCATGATTTTGCCCGCAGAAAAAATTTGCAAAAGGGCCAAGCGAGAAGGGCTGTTGTGTATTGTGGATGGGGCTCATGTGCCCGGACACATTCCGCTTGATATTAGAGTATTGGACGCGGATGTTTACACCGGAGCCTGCCACAAATGGATGATGGCGCCGAAGGGGTGCTCCTTTTTGTTTGTAAAACCCGAATTGCAGGCGCGTTTAGACCCCTTGATTGTGAGTTGGGGGTACAAAAGCGCGAATCCATCAGGCTCGCAATTTCTCGACTACCATCAGCACACTGGCACCCGCGATTATGCAGCGTATTTGTGTATTCCCGACTGCCTTGCGTTTATGCGAGCCCAAAACTGGGAAGCGGTATCGGAAAGCTGCAAGGCCCTGGTTTTGGGCTATGCTCCAAAATTCTACGAGCTTTTGCAAACAAGACCTCTATCACCACTCAACAATAAACACCTTGGGCAAATGCTCAGTTTGCAGATTGGGTGCTCTGACCCTGTGGGCCTTCAAACCCTTTTGTATGAAAAGTACCGTATCGAAATACCGGTAATCCCTTTTGATGGCAAAGTATATATACGCTATTCGATCAATGGCTTTAATAGCTCATCCGATCTGGATAAACTTTACGAGGCTTTGAAACAAATACAGGCTGAAGGCAAACTTCTGGCTAACATCACAAAGGGGTAACTTTTATAAGTTTAGCGTTTTCCTAACATTGACTTAATACCTTTTACGGATGGGTAAAGTATTTTTGATGAGTTCTTTCAATGACCTATACAACCGGGAGCTGAAACTACTCTCCTCTTTGTGTTCAGTAACCGGTTTTTTTAAAACTAAAAGTATATCGCGTGTTTTGTTTTGGAACAGAACGTAAAAGCAAGGCGCTCTTTATACTTCCTTCTTACCATAGCCCGACGTTTTCACAAAAGTGAAAATGGGATACGGGACATACAGCCCCAGGATAATACTATCCAGTTCTTCAAGCCACCGTTAACCGCGGTGGCTTTTTGTTTAAGCAAGATTGTCACAATGACGTAGTATGGCTAGCAGAACTGTAAAAATTTCAGTTTAAAATTTAAAATTTTGCAAAAAAATTAAAAAAATGTCAGCCATTTTAATTTGGAACACGAATTGTCAGGCAGAAGCAGATACGTATCTAAAACATATGTCTAACCCTCAAAAAGCAAAAACATGACACTAGTAAAATTCAAAAACGGAAGAACCCTCAATGATTTTCCAAACATTGAACGCAGTTTCGGATTTCCTTCATTCTTTGCGGATGCCTTTGACAAATTATGGGCAGATGATACGATGAATTGGATGCCTGCTGTAAACGTGACTGAAAGGCCGGATGATTTTAAAATTGACCTAGCGGTGCCAGGTATGGAAAAAAAAGATTTTCAGATCGAAGTAGAAAAAGGCATTTTGATGATTAGCGGGGAGCGTAAGGAAGAAGTCCTGAATGAAGAGGATAAAATGAGTCGGCGTGAATTTCACTATGGAGCATTTAAAAGGAGCTTCAACTTACCTGAGGCTGCCGACTCGGAAAACATCCAAGCAAGTTATAAAGATGGTATCCTAACCCTACACATTGCCAAAAAAGAAGACTCCAAACAGAAGCAAAAAAAATTGATCGATATTCTGTAATTGGTGCAAAGAAAAGGACCGGAATTCAGATGAGTTCCGGTTTTTTTATTCTATGAGCAGATTGCTTATCTTCGGCTCATGAAAATTGTTTTAGATTTTCCGTTTCGCAAATGGCCTTTAGTGGTTTTGGCCATTTCAACGCTATTGTTTTCCTGCAAAAAAAAGATCAGCCAGGAAGAAGCCGATGAAAAGATTATCAAACAATACATTTCCGACAAGGGATTGAATGCCAAAGCTACCGGCTCGGGTTTATACTATGTTGTGGAAACCGAAGGCACAGGAACCAACCCGAACATCAACTCAATGGTTACTGTTGTATACCGAGGCACGCTTACCGATGGATCTGAATTTGATAAAAGTAGCACAAGCGGGGCTACATTTAATTTATCGGGCGTTATCAAAGGTTGGCAGGAAGGAATTCCGTTATATAAAAAGGGAGGTAAAGGCAAATTACTCATACCCTCAGCGCTTGGTTACGGAAATCAGGCAACAGGTAAAATACCGGCGTCTTCGGTTCTCATTTTTGAGATTGAGTTAGTGGACGTAAAGTAAAAACTTATTTCACAATACGGGAAAACAGAAAGTAGAACAGAACGATTCCGACAATTGATGCCAGAAGAATAAGAACTGATTGTTTGGTGTCAGGAATTAAATTGCGTGAATAATCTTGATTTTTGTTGTTTTGTATAAGTCGGTGTAAGCCAAGTTTATCTCTCAGAAATTTTAATTCATCTTCATATTCATTACCATTTGTGCTGTTGTAATAATCTTCTTTTGAATTGGTAAACAAACGCCGGCTTCGGCTGCAATAGTCCATGAGGGCTGTATTCACTTGTTTATAACGACTGTAAATAATCCATTCTTCACCCGGCTTGAACGCGTAGAAACATTCCTCAGAGCAGCTGAATAAAACCTTAAATTTTTGTTCAGCATTGCCTTTATAGAGTTCAAGCACTTCAAATACAGCTTCCCCGGGTTTATCGTCGCAGGTTTTTACGGTAAGCACTTTTCCTCTGAAAATAACCTCATATTTATTGCATTCCTGTATACTTAAAACTGTTACAGGGCATTGACAAGCCTGTATTCCGTTGCTTTGGATAATAATAAGCAGGAACAGAATAAGTAGAAAATGACTCCTCATTTGGATAGGGCAGTTTAGAACGTGTAAGTTCTGATGAATTGCCTCGATAACACCATATAGTCGTGCAACAATTCATCCTTTTTTAAAAATGGCACCACCTTTCTATAAGCGTTCATTAACTCTTCAATAAGGGCTGAAGATTGTTTTGGTCTTCTGAATTCAAGAGCCTGGGCGGCGTTCAGAAGTTCAATGGCAATCACTTTTTCGCTGTTGTTTACCACCTGAAAACACTTAATGGCGGCATTGGCGCCCATGCTCACATGATCTTCCTGTCCGTTGCTCGACACTATGCTGTCAACACTTGCCGGTGTACACAATTGTTTGCTTTGACTCACGATGCTTGCGGCGGTATACTGAGGAATCATAAAACCTGAATTTAATCCGGGATTAGGGGTTAAAAAGGCGGGAAGCCCTCTTTGCCCTGAGATTAATAGATAGGTCCTGCGTTCAGAAATACTTGCCAATTCTGCCAGGGCTATGCACAGAAAATCCAAACCAAGGGCTAAAGGCTGACCATGAAAATTCCCTCCGCTTAAGATCTCATCGCTTTCCATAAAAATTGTTGGATTGTCAGTAACCGAATTGATCTCAGTTTCAAAAATGCGTGTGACATAATTCAGAGCATCTTTACTCGCACCATGTACTTGCGGAATGCAGCGAAAGGAATAGGGGTCCTGCACCTGTTTTTTTTCCTGTTTGATTATTTCACTGCCATGCAACAAATGGGTGATGTTAATTGCAGTTTCTATTTGTCCCGGATGCGGGCGAATGGTGTGAAGTTTATCGTTGAACGGATCAAGTCGCGCATCATAGGCATCAATGGAAATAGCAGCGATTGTATCAGCCGCCTTGCTCAAGTGGCGAGCCTGAATTAAACTATAAACACCATAAGCACTCATAAATTGTGTGCCGTTCAAAAGCGCAAGCCCTTCCTTTGAACGCAAACGAATAGAAGTAATTCCTCTTTGTTGAAAAACAACAGAAGTATCAAGCTTAGAGCCTTTGTAATTTAACTTTCCCAAACCAAGCAAGGGCAAACACAGATGTGCCAGTGGGGCCAGGTCGCCGCTTGCGCCTAGCGAACCTTGCTGGTATACCACCGGCAGCATTTTTTGATTGATAAACTCACATAGCATTTCAATGGTTTGTACCTGTACGCCGCTTTTACCATATGCTAAGGACTGGATCTTGAGAAAAAGCATGAGCCGCACCACATCCTGAGGCACTTCTTCTCCGGCACCGCAGGCATGACTTTTTACAAGGTTTTCCTGAAGGCGCTCAATGTCTGCCTCGGGAATGATAACATTACAAAGTGAACCAAAACCTGTGTTAATGCCATAAATTGGATGCGGGCTGCTTTTTATTTTTTTGTCAAGGAAATCACGGCATTTTTGAACGGAGGCTTTGGAGGCATCGGAAAGCACCACAGTGGCATCCTTATCTTTAAGAAAACGCTCAAGTTCATTTAGCGTTAATTTTTTAGTGTGATCAATAACAAACTGCATGATTTACGATTTTAATTGTTCCACGATTTGTTCAAGGCTGAGTTCCTGTTGTTCACCTTTTGCCATATTTTTGAAAGCAAAACGTTTGTTCTGCATCTCGTTGCTGCCAACAGTACACACGTAAGGAATGGCCTTGCGGTTGGCGAACTCAAATTGTTTTCCAAGTTTTTTGCTGAGGTCGGGGTAAACCTCACAGGCAATGCCCCTGGCACGCAGATGCGTAGCAAGCTCAAAACAATACAACTGAGTGGGTTCATCAAAATGGACGAATAGAACCTGTGAAGATGCCGCGGACTGCACAGATGCCGGGAAAAGGGCCAGTTCTTCCAAGACATCATAAATACGATCGATGCCAAAGGAGATGCCCACTCCGCTGGTGTCGGGCAAGCCAAAAACGCCGGTCAGGTCGTCGTATCGCCCGCCACCGAGTATACTGGATTTTAAACTGCCGGCTGTGGCTTTCACTTCAAAAATACTTCCCGTGTAATAATTTAATCCACGGGCCAGGGTAATGTCCAGCTCAAGTTGAATGTGTTTGGAGCTATGATGGGCCAGCAAAAAAGTAATCTCATCGATACCCTTTAACCCGGCCGGATGCGTGCCAATCAAACCCCTGAGCAATTCAATTTTTTCGGTATTGCTGCCTTTAAAATCAAGAAGTGGCAGTAGGCCTGCAATGGCTTTTTCACCTATTCCTTTCTCCTTCAGTTCTAGTATCACCTTTTCTTTGCCAATTTTATCTAGTTTGTCAATGGCAACGGTGATGTCAATAATCTTTTCAGGCTCACCCAATACATCGGCCAAAGCCGTTAAAATTTTCCGGTTGTTGAATTTTAAAGTGACTGGCAACTTCAAGTCCAAAAAACTTTTATCCATTAAGGCAATTAGTTCAAGCTCGTTGAGAAGAGAGTTACTCCCGATCACGTCGGCATCGCACTGATAAAACTCCCTGTAGCGGCCCTTTTGCGGACGGTCGGCCCTCCACACGGCTTGGATCTGGTAGCGTTTGAAGGGGAAAACAAGCTCGTTACGATTCATCACCACAAAGCGCGCAAATGGAACAGTAAGGTCGTAACGCAGCGCTTTTTCGGTGAGTTCATTGGAATTTCGGGATGTTTCCAGTGACAGTTTAAATTCACTTAAAAGAAGGTCTTTCTTTTTACTTTCATGAATTCGGGAATTGAGAATTTTATAGATCAACTGATCGCCTTCCTCACCATATTTCCCGGTTAAAGTCGCAATGTTTTCCATCGCGGGCGTTTCTATGGCCTGGTACCCGAAAAGTTCAAAATTATGGCGAATCACATTCAGAATATAGCTCCGTTTGCGCATTTCTGCAGGTCCAAAATCACGCGTTCCGCTTGGAATAGAAGGTTTCATGAATGTTAAAATAACTAAAAAATACAGGGCGTTTAAAGCCACACAAACATAAGAAAAAGATTTTCATCACACCGACTTCACAAGCGATAGCTTGAAAGCATTGACCAGAGAGGAATCAAGGTCTTTTTAAGAGCACGGGTGAAAAACGCGTCTTACTTAAGAACTGTTAATGGCCTTTACACGAGTGGTTGATTTAGAGGGTGGAAACTTGTTGCGACATTTTAGTTTCCTTAGTTTTGCGCCGCCATAGAACAAATTAAAGGCTGGCTTGTTTGCACTTAATACCATATTAATATGAATCATAAAGTTCTGTTCTTGCTCTTCTTAGTTTTTCTTGGTGGCGGTTATATCGCTCAGGAAAAAAAGTTCATCATCAGTGGATACGTTAAGGACAAAAAAAACGGGGAATCACTTGTGGGTGCAGTTGTTTCAAAAAAAGGTACGACTCAGGCCGTTGCTACAAACGAGTATGGGTTTTATTCCTTAACCCTTCCTCCCGGAGAACACACCATAGTAGTTTCCCTGATCGGTTATCAAACGATAAGCTTCCCTTTAGACCTTCAAAAAAACATCACCAAAACATTTGAAATGGGTGAGGAAAGTCAACTGCTTGAAGAAGTGGTGGTGACCGGAGAGGCAGAAGATAAAAACGTCAAAAGCGTAGAAATGAGTGTGGCCAAGCTCGACATCAAACAAATCAACAAAGTGCCTGCGCTCCTCGGTGAGGTGGACATTATACGTGCCATACAACTTTTACCCGGTGTAACCACACAAGGAGAGGGAGCAACCGGTTTTAATGTTAGAGGTGGAGCCATTGATCAAAACCTGATCCTTATGGATGAAGCACCTGTATTTAATTCTTCCCACCTGTTCGGTTTTTTTTCCGTGTTTAACCCCGATGCCGTAAAGGATGTA
>Ga0154020_10001811_pt1 | contig 26197 bp, 26 predicted proteins | sample Klosneuvirus_201_FD_109709 | JGI IMG/M metagenome (GOLD analysis project Ga0154020, IMG submission 109709) | Active sludge microbial communities from wastewater, Klosterneuburg, Austria - Klosneuvirus_20160825_MG | ecosystem: Engineered > WWTP > Aerobic digester > Activated sludge | place...
CGCGGTACGAAATGACACACCTGTGCTGAGTCACCACGTCGGACCTGACACCCCACTGCAATGAAATCCAAGACCTACAACGGAAACACCCCGGCACGCGGCTTGCTGAAGCAAGGACCCATGACGCTTCCCACCACCTATCGTCTTCGCCAGCGCATCGGCGCCGGGGGCATGGGTGAGGTTTACCTCGCCGAGCACCGCGGTCGCGCCGTCGCCGTCAAGCTGCTGCTGCCCCGCCTGGCCACCGACGCCGGCGCCGTCGCCCGCCTGGCCGCCGAGGCCACCGCGCTGTCCCGCATCGATCACGAAAATGTCGTCGGCTTCGTCGCCGCCGGCCCCAGCTGGCTGGTCATGGAGCACGCCGGCAACCGCACCCTGGCCGACCTCATCGCCGACGAGAGCCCGCTCCCGGTCGACCGCGCCATGGCCCTGTGCGATCAGGTCCTGGCCGGCCTGGCCGCCGCCCACGCCGCCGGCGTCGTCCACGCCGACCTGAAGAGCGATAACATCATGGTCGAGCAGCTGCCCGACGGCAGCGAGCGCGTCCGCCTGGTCGACTTCGGCCTGGCCCGCCTGATGGACGCCCCCAGCAAGCCCGCCAACCGCGACTCCGGCAGCCGCCCCCCGCTGTACGGCACCCCCGAGTACCTGGCCCCCGAGCTGGTCCTCGGCAGCGCCGCCAGCCCCGCCAGCGACGTCTACGCCGTCGGCTGCCTGCTGCACGAGCTGCTGGCGGGGACCACCCCGTTCGCCGGCGGCACCCCCGTCGAGGTCCTGCAGAGCCACCTCAAGGAAGACCCCGAGCCGGTGGCCGCCCGCTGCCCGGTGCGCAAGGTCCCGGCCGCCCTCGAGGCCGTCATCGTACGCGCCCTGGAGAAGCGCCCCGATCAGAGGATCGCGAGCGCCGCCCAGCTGCGCGAAGCGCTCGCCGCCGTCAGCTCCCCGAGCCCCCGGCTGGCCAGCATCCGCGCCGCCGCCCGCCGCCGCCGCAAGCGCGCCGCCTAGCTTCGCGCGCAAAGTCGGTTGACGAAGCTGAATGGCCATGGTAGGTCACCAGCTGTTTTCGGGGCTGTAGCTCAGCTGGGAGAGCGCCTGAATGGCATTCAGGAGGCCGACGGTTCGATCCCGTTCAGCTCCACAAATTGCACAAGGGCTCCGCAGAGATGCGGGGCCCTTCGTGTTTGTGGGACACGAGTGGGAAACACGGCTTCAGGAGTCGGCGAGGATCTTCTCGACGCTGGCTGACAGGCACTCGTTGGGGTGGAGCTGGATCAGCTTCCAGGACGTGATCGAGACGTCGTCGATGAGGACGTGGGGCTTGGGCAGGAACGCGGTGAAGCAGTCGTGGATCCCTCGCTCGCGGGCAGACGCTTCCGCGTAGGCGGCGCCTCCGCTGCTCCAGCAGTAGAGGGCTGCGCCAGCAGCCTTCAGCGCGGCGATGCGCTCGACCATCGGAGTCATCGGGATGCGCTTGGAGCCGAAACTGCGGACGAGTGTGTCGTCGACATCGACGAAGATGACCCGAGCTGGTTGCGTGGGCACTGGGGACTCCGAGGTTTCTATGCGGTTCGTCCAGCGAGTCGCGTGAGGCGTTCGATGATGAGGCCGCGTCTCGCCTGGCTCGCGCGATCGGGACGCAGGTGGCCTGGCAGCGCGTCCTGGAACGAGGGCTCGTCGAGGAGTCCGCCGAGTCGGGCTGCCAGGTACTCGCGAAGCTCGGCGCCCGAGGCGGCGACTTCGGCGTCGAGCTGGGGACGACCGTCCACCAGCGCGACCATGTCTTCAAGGTCGTGGCTCGCCTGGTAGTCGTTCTTCCCGCGGCCGGCGAACGCTTCGAGTTTGGTGGCGAGGAAGAAGGGGGCGGTGACCACGCGAATGGTCGTCAGGTCGTCGAGTCTGTGCGGCGTCGCGTGCACGAACGCCGCGGGGTACCAGCGGTTCGAAAAGCCGAGCGCAGCGTCCGTCGTCGGCATGATGTCGACGCGGATGGTATCGACAATCCATCGGCACAGGGGAGCGTCCTCGCTCGTGTCCTCCTTGAAGCCGAGGCGACGGAGCTGCTCACGCAGCGCGATCTCGGCGGTGACGGTGGTCGCTTCGACGATCACGTCTACGTCGTCGGTGGGTCGGACACCGAAGGCGATCGGGTCGGTCATCAACAGGCCCGCGACCGTACCGCCCAGGAAGACGACGTCCTCGCGAAGGTCGCCGAGCCGGACCGCGACCTGGCGCAGCCAATCGAGACTCGGGTTCACAGCGCGAGGACCTTTTCGAGCAGCTCCTCCGCAAGTTTCCGCTCACGCGCGCGACCGCCTCGGATGGCGTCGATCAGCGCCAGCCCGGCATAGAGCCGATCGTCGTTCTTCGCCGCGACCACCGCCGACGGGTAGAGCGGTTCGAAGGCCTCCCCGCGCACACTTCCGTCAGGGGCCGGCCAGACGGGAGGTAGATCGTCGCTGGGCGCGAGCTTTTTGACGAGCGGCGGCGCCGCGTGAGCGGTCGGGACGCCCCTGGTCACGCCACCGCGCTGGGGGGCGAACGCATACTTGACGCCGTGGCGGAGGAACTCGAGGAGAGCGGCCCGGTTGACCGAGAACCGGCTCGCGTCTCCGCGTGGCTGAGCCACGAGCAGCTGCGCAGCGACCAGGCGACCGACCGATGCGTGCACCTCGGACGCGCTCATGCCGAGCGAGTGCGCCATCTCGGCGAAGGTCCACCGTTCGCCAGGCCGGAGCGCGGTCTTGAGCGCCACGATCACGTCCTGAGGCTTGAGCGCCATGATGGCCATACGGTATTCGCGAATCGCGAACCGTGCAAGCGCTCCATGTTTCCCGGGTCAACCTCTTGAGATTGCTGGCATCTCGTCGCTTTGGCAAACACTCGCGGCTTGGAACCGCTGGGAATCGTTCTGATTGGGGAAGATTCGTTACCCCGTTTCCCCAACCGCCGCCGCCCCGTGGCACCATCTCGTGGTCGACGCGGGCCGGAACCGAATCTACGGATTCAACGCGCTCGCCGCTCCGCCCAAGCTGATCGTGCTGGACGCGAACAACCACTCGCACAAGCAGGTCAGGTGCGCCGCGGTGGTGTGCGGTCAGGGACCGCAGTAGTGGCGGCCGACGCCCTCCAGCCAGCCGCCGTACATGTTCGAATAGTTGTCCGGGTTGCAGAACGAGGCCAATCCGGAGAGGGCTGCGATGATGCACTGGGTCCGGATGAAGGCCCCGCCGCACTGGCCCTGGCGGACATCGCTCAGGCATTGCGCGAGCTGCCCGCTGGAGCACTGATCGCAGCTCCTGGTCTGACAATCGATCGCGCAACCGGTGTAGCCGTTGCACTGCGGGTTCACGTACGGCGCCACGCAGGTGAAGACGCGACGGTCCGCGAACTCGACGAGGAAGGGTCGAATGCACGAGAAACAAGCTGGCTTCGTCGCGCCGAGAAACGAGGCCTGCTGCTGACACGTCGCAGCACCGGGTCCGTCTGCGCAGGCGACCCTCAGGTTCGCGAGATCGATTGCGGTGCAGGCGAAGCGGATCGTGGTCGGTAGCTGGGTCGTCACGCCGCTGGGACACGACGGAGAGGCCCTCGGACACTGCGAGGGCAAGCTGGCGTCGGCCAGCGCGGTGTCCTCGGCACTGGCATCGGCAAGCGCGGTGTCCGCGCTACTCGCATCGACGACTGCTGCATCGGCGGCCGGTCCGTCGGAGAGAGCTGCGACGTCGAGGCCGAGGGCGGCGTCCGCGCCGGTGGACGCGTCGTCGCCGCAGGCTGCCAGGAGCATGCCGAGCACACCCAGCAACGAACCGATGAGTTGTCGAGGGCGCAGGCGGTCAGTCTAGCGTGTCTTGGCTCTACGGGCGCTGTGGTTTCTCTGGGAGCAACTCGAGGACTCGAGCGGTCCGAGGCAGCTTCGAGGAGGTAGTAGGTGTTGCAGCGCTTGGAGTTGATCGATCAGGGTGACGAGGCTCGCCCCCAGACTGCGCACCAACGCATGCACTACCGCCGCGTCGGTTTTCCCGTCGCCCCGCGGGCCCGTCGCCTCCACACCCACAGCAGTGCGCACGTCACCAGCACCACGCCGAGCTCGCTCGAGCTCGGTCGCGTGCCGCTGGTCACCGTACAGCCGTGGTCCTCCTCGCGACAGATCTCCACCTCGACCTGCTCGAGCTGGGTCTGCGCCCCCACAATGACAGGCGCGCCGCCGACCGGCCCGACCTCGATCCGCGAGACGCCCTTGGTGCCGGTGGCTCGCTCGGCGATGAACGCCACACGCAGTTGTTGACCGTCGAACCCGAGCGCAGCGTCGGCCCCGACGGAGAGGAATCGCGCCGCCTCGCGCGGTGCGCCCTCCGGCGTCAGCCCGACCAGCCCTAACCCGCCCAGACGCGGAAACGGGGCGACGAACCGGGTCGAGCTGTAGAGCGTGAAGCCAGCTGCATCACTCACCAGTGCTAGCCCGAAGTTCTTCTGCAGGCTCACGGTGTGCGCGCTGCCCTGCCCACCGACCGGCACCACGTCGACGTTCCACGCGCTCAGCTCGTGGATGTCGGCGTCCAGTACCGCCAGGAAGCGTCCCTCGCGCTGTCCGAGCGCCATCATGTTCCCGGGCCCGAGCAGGAGCTCCGGCCCGTCGGCGGCGGCGTCCGCTCCGATGCGAACTGCGGAGCTGCGCTCGTCTGACTTGGCGGCACTGAACTCCGCGCTGTCGTGCCACGCCAACCAGGTCGTGCCGCCATCCGACGCCAGCGCCACGGTCGGAGGCGCGTGGCGCCTCAGCGTCCTGTGCAGGACCGGTCCCGCGACGAGGGTTGCGTCGGCGTCGAGCCGCGCGACCCAGAGGTCCTGCGGCGAGTCGAAAAAACCGCGCGTCCACGCCACCACGAAGCCGGCGTCATCAGCGACGATCGAGGCTTGGGGCAGAACCGAGCCCGAAAGACCGAGGGTCACCAGAGGCCCACGCGCCCTGCCGTCGTCATCCAGACGCTGAACCACCATGGAGCCGTTGAGCGCCGCCAGCAGCACGAAGCCGTCGGGGGTCGCCACCAGACTGCGGACCAACATCCTCGGCGGCAGCGGATTGCCCACACCAGGCGCACCGACCGCCATGGCCAGCAGCTCCTCGCCATTGCGCCAGATGACGAGCTCATGGCCATCGCGCTCCGCATAGAAGAGCCCGAGCAGCTGCTGGCCCTTCCATTGCTTGACGGTGTAGCTGGAGGATGGACACGTATCGTCCGCCCGCGCGGCTGCCGTGACGGCCAGAACGATCGAGACACCAAGGCACAGGCGAATCATTGCCTGAGCATTAGCAACCCCCATACCAGCCAGCATACCCCACAAACCCCCATGATTCTGAGTGGCGCATCGCGGTCACCCGACAGCTCTCCGACGCTTGCTGAAGGTCGTCGTCGGAGACTCGCCGCGGTCGACCTCAGCCGCCTGACAGGGTGGTGTGAAGGCCGCCGGAGCCACTATGATCCGCACGATGCGTCATGTGACCTGGCTCCTCCTGGTGATGATCGGCTGCGGCGGTGCGCGGCCCACGGCTGTCTCGGGGGGCCCGAGCAACGGGCAGATCCTGCAACGCGGCCCCTGTCCCGTGCTGGCCGACGCTGCCGGGTTCGCGGCCGCGATCGACGCCTACTACAGGCCTGACCTCGAGAAGGCAGGGCTGACCGACCAGCTGGCCGCCGAGCCGCTGGCCAGCATCTTCACGTGGGCCGAGAACCAGCGCCTGCTCGCGGCCACCAAGGCCGGGCGCTGCCAGCGCGTGGTCTATGCCAGCGACGGTCTGCGCGTGGTTGGCTTCGTCGTGCTGCCCGCGGCGCCGGGGCCCCACCCGGTGATCATCTATCTTCGGGGCGGCAATCGCGACTTCGGTCGAATCGAAGCGGCCACGCTGCTCAACCTGGCCTGGCTGGCCGACCACGGCTTCGTGGTGCTGGCCACGCAGTATCGAGGCGCCGACGGTGGCGAGGGTGCCGACCAGTTCGGCGGCGACGACGTCAACGACGTGCTGGCGCTGGTGCCGCTGGCGCGCTCGCTGGCGCAGGCCGACCTCAGCCGGCTGCATGTGCTGGGCGGCTCGCGCGGGGCCATGGAGGGACTGATCGCCATTCGCCGTGGCTTGCCGGCGCGCGCCGCGGCGTTCCGCGGTGGCGTCTATGATCTCGCCGCGACGCTGCAGCTGCGCCCCGATCTCGGACAGGTCTGGGGCGAGCTGATTCCCGGTTTCGCGACCGATCGCGCCGGTGTGCTCGCGCAGCGCAGCGCCGTGGGCTGGGCTGGCGACATCCGCATCCCGACCTTGCTCTTGCACGGCCGCCAGGACTGGCGTTCGCCGCTGGCCGACGCCGAGGCGTTCGCCGCCGCGCTCGCCGCCGCTGGAACATCACACAAGCTGGTGGTCTACGAGGACGAGGAGCACCAGCTGGCGCTGCACCGCGAAGCCTGGCTGGGCGAGGTCGTGGCCTGGTTCAAGCGCCCGTAGCTGCGCGGGGCGCAGTGCTGACCGTCCGTGGGCGGTGCTGGTCTGCTGCGCGCACGACGGCGCGGGCCAGGCGGAGCATGCGTAGATCGCCGAGCGGGGTGCCGACTCCGCTGTTCAGGGTCATGGCCACGGCCAGGCGGCGCGAGGGATCGCAGTAGGCGCCGGAGCCGCCGAAGCCGAAGTGGCCGAAGGCGTGACGGCCGCCCAGGCGCACGCCGTGGTAGCCGAGGCGCCAGCCCATGCGCAGCATGAGCACGTCGTCACGCACGCGGGTCTGCACGTGTGACGCCTGGGTCAGGACCTCGGGGGCCAGGAGGCGAACGCCGTCGAGTGCGCCGCCCTCGGCGAGCAGGGCGTAGATCCGGGCCAGAGAACGGCTGGTGAACATGCCGCTGGCGGCTGGCATGCACGCTGCTGCCGTCGCGGGGGCGTTCCAGTCGAAGTGCTGGATGCCGCGCGGGAGGAGCGCGCGCTTGAAGGCGTCGGGATCGGTGCCGGCCAGTGCGTGAACGGACTGCCAGGCGATGCGCAGCGCGCGCTCGCCAAGCCGCCTGCGGAGTGAAGGTGCCTTGCCCGAGCTGGGGCGGACGCCGAGCAGCGTGGCGCGGCGATCGAGGACGCTGCCGGGCGCGCCGACGAAGCAGCCATCGAGGCCGAGCGGCGCGGTCAGCTCGTCCTCGAGCACGCGGGCGAATGGGCGCTTGGTGACTTGCTCGACGAGCCCTCCGATCAGCCAGCCGAAGGTCAGGCCGTGGTAGCCGGTGCGGCCGTCGGGTGCGTGCGCTGGTTGGGCGCGCTCCATGCGCTCGACCATGCCGTGCCAGTCGCGCATCTGGGCCGCGTCGTCGATGAGGTCGCGGATGTTCCACAGCGCGGCCTGGTGCGAGAGCAGCTGGCGAACAGTGATGCTCTGCTTGCCGCCCTGCGCGAACGCCGGCCAGTAGTGTGCGACGCGCTGGTCGTAGTCGATCCGCCCCTGGCTGGCCAGTACGTGAAGCAGGGTGGAGGCCACCCCCTTGGTGGTCGAGAACGACAGCGCCAGGGTGTCGGCGGTCCACGGTGCACCGTGCGCGTCGCGCACGCCGCCCCACAGGTCGGCCACCACGGTGCCCTGGTGGATGACGGTGATGGACGCGCCGCCGCGGTGGTGTCCGAGCTGCTTCTCGAGGACGCCGCGCACGGCGTCGAAGTCACGATGCGTGAAGCCACTGATCACGCCCGAAAGGTAGCACGCGTGCGCTGTGGCAGCTGCTGGCACGGCGGGAGAAGCGGCGGTTGCCATCGACACAACCGGGTGGTTGCCTGGGGGGCAACCGTGGGAGGCTGAGCGCCAGCGGTTGCGGGGACTTGTGATGCGCATGCTGGGTGCAATGGCGATGCGGTATGAATCGCTTTGCAGAGCGTGGCGGCGAGGGTTCGAGGGAGAGCGGCGGCGCGGCGGACAGGGGGGCGCGGGACCCCGGCCGGCGCACGATGACGCAGGACATGGTGCCGCGGGGGGGCGGGGCGCCGCTGCCGAGCGGGCTGCGCGAGGAGCTGGAGCCGGCGCTGGGGCAGAGCCTCGGCGGGGTGCGGGTGCATACCGGTGCCGCCTCGGCGAGCAGCGCGGCGGCGCTCGATGCGCGTGCCTTCACCGTCGGGCAGGATGTGCACTTCGGCGCCGGGGAGTTCGCGCCCGAGAGTGAGGCTGGCCGGCACCTCATCGCGCACGAGGTCGCCCACACGGTGCAGCAGGCGGGCAGCGTGGCGGGGCCGGCGTGTGCGCCGCTCGAGGTGTCGACGCCCGGCGATCCGCTGGAGCGTGAGGCCGAGGCGTTCGCGTCGAGCTTCGGCAGCGACGCTCCGCATCCAGTGCGCCGCGATGGCGCAGCCACGGTGGCGCGTGTCATGCGCACCCCGACCGGCGAGTCGACACCGGCGCTCGCGCAGACTCCGGGAGCGGGCTCCGAGGAGGGCTGCCTGCCCAGCAATGCGCCGCCGGCCGAGGACGCGGTACGCGAGGATCTGCGCGAGATCTCGACCTACCTGCAGCACGTCGCCGAGCAGATCGCGCTGCTCCAGGATGTCGCACGCGAGATGCTCGATCAGCGCGCCAGCCAGGACGGCTTCGCGGGCGACGCCGGGCGTGCCAGCGCCAGGACCGAGCACAGCATCGCCGAGAGCGAGCGCTTCAGCTTCGGCGACATGATCGAGATCGTGGTCGCGCTGGCAGAGATCGGCACTGGCCTGGGCGGCGTGATCCTGGCCGCCAAGACCGCCACCGGGGCCAAGCGGATGATCGACACCATCAAGGGTGTCAACGACAACATCAAGGGCGGGCGGCGCATCGACAAGGCCGGCCGCGGCAGTGGCGGCGTGGACCGGGCGCTGTTCGCGCAGATCGAGGTCGCCTTCGGACGCCTGGGTGAGCTCGGCGCCGGCCTGACGCGCCTCAGCGTGATGCTCGGGAAGAAGACGCAGTCCGACCTCGGACTCTCGCTCAAGCTGGCGCTCGGCAAGCTGGAGTCGGTGGCCCGCGCCATGGACACCGCGGCGGCATGCGGGGTCGACTACTCGCCCGAGCTGCGCGCCTACGCCGACGAGCGGCTCGGCGAGGCCAGCACCCAGGTCGTCACGCTGGGGCGCGAGCTCACCAGCGCGCGCGCGCTGCTCGGCGCGGGCGACAAGCTCCCCGGCCACCAGCTCCAGCAGGGCACGCCCACGCGCGGCCTCATCGAGTTCCTGGCCGAACGCGTGCGCTGCGGCCAGCTCGGCCAGTTCCGCCTGCGCAAGCCGCGCTCCGAGTGGGATCTGCACCACTTCGAGTGGCGTGAGGTACCGGGCGGCGTGGTCTCGCGCTTCCAGTCCAACACCGCGCTGACGCCCTACGGCTGTCGCATCGACGGCGGCGCCTTGTGGTGGCCCATGCTGGTGGCCTTTGGCGCCCCTGGCCACAACCCCAAGAACCCCGAGCACCCGCACGAGGTCGGCATCGAGACCTGGGTCTGGGACAGCATCAAGAGCACCTTCTCTGCAATCGGCCTCGAGACCGACAACGACAGCAGGATCAACGTCAGTCTGCCTGGCAACCAGCCCTCCCCGCAGTACCGCGCCGCCAACACGAGCGAGTTCTACGCCGGGCCAGAATTCCGCGCGCTCTACCAAGGCCCTCTGCAGCCCCCCGGCAGACTCGTCGCCATCGAGGAGGTCTTCGGCCACAGCTCGTATCCCGTCGCCGCCCCCTGGCTCCCCAAGTAGTCCCTGCGAGTCGCCACCGTGTGGCAGACTGCGCGGCGCCATGATTCATCCTCACAACGACGACACGCAGACCCGCTGGGATCGCGGCGACTTCAAGATCCAGCTGCTCAAGACCGGAAGCTCGCGGCCGGTCGGCTTTTGCGACGGCACCGCCGCGGATCTCGCGGAGCTCCAGAGCATGGCCGAAGCCGAGGGGGCCGACGAGCTGGTGCTGCAGAAGAAGGTGCTGAAGAGCGGGCGCGAGGTCTGGACCATCGGTGGTAGCGGCGGCGGCGACGACAGCTAGAGGTCTCTCGCTTACTGAGTGACCAGCGTTTCGAGGTGCTGGTAGCAGGCCTCCATGCCCTCGTCCATGCCGGAGGCGAGGGCGCCGTCGCGGGCTTCCTTGGAGTCATAGGTCTGCGTGATGCGCATGGTGGTGACGGCGCCGGTTTCGGAGAACTCGTGCGCCTCCACGAGTGCGCAGATCTCCTGGCCGGAGCCGAGCTTCATGGATTCGGTGTGAACCATGCGCTCGTGCGGGGAGAACTCGGTGAAGACGCCCTCGAGGGTCATCACCGGATCGGCGTCGGCGCTCTTCCAGGCGATCTTCAGCGCGCCGCCGACGCGGGCCTCGAGCGCGCACGTGGTCATGGTCAATCCCGGGGGCGGCAGCATCCAGCGGCGCATCTTGCTCGGCTCGGTCATGGCTTGCCACACCAGCCGGCGCGGGGCCTGGAAGGTGCGGGTCATGATGATGGTGGTGTCGGTGGGCGTGGCGAGCTGCAGGCCTTTGGGGGTGTGCGACTCGCACGAGGGGTCGTTTGCATTCGACGAGCGGACGGGCTCTGGCACGGCGAGCACCGCGACGGGACGCCGCTGGTGCGTGACGGGGCCCTTCACGGGGCGGGGCTACGACATCTTCGCGCTGGTCCTGCGGGTGCGGGTCGTGCGCGGCGGCGTGACGTGCATTGACGAGTCGGGGACGATGCTGGGGATGCGGCCGTTCGTGCGCGAGCGCTATCACGAGACCCTCGTCATCGATGAGGCGCTGTGCCCGAGGCCCTGACCGTGAACGACCTGTGAACCCTGCCCGCTCACGAGGTCCGCCGCCTCCAGGATGCGCAAGCGAGCGAGGGTTTTGCGCGGTTCTCGACTTGCGGTACCGTCCTGGGTAGGGGGGAGTTCGATGCTGCGAATCGTCGCCGGGATGGGCCTTGCGCTGGTGCTCGCTGCGTGTGGTGGCGGCCAGGCTGCGGCCCCTGGGCCGAAGGTGGCGGCGCCGCCGACGGAGCCAGCGGTCGGGAGCACGGCCGCGCCGTCGCCCGCGCCGACGTCGGTGGAGCTGCCCGTCGCGTCGGCTTCGAGCCCGCCGAGCGACACGCCCGCCGCTGCCACCACGACCGAGCCGGGCGACGGTCCGCCCGTCGATACGAGCAGCGACGCCACGCCAGCGTCGCCGCCACCGCTCGGAAGCGGCACCGCGAAGACTGCGGCGGAGCTCGCGGCGGAGGCGCAGACCGCGGCCAAGGCAGGGCAGTGGGGGCGTGCCCTGAACCTGGCCGAGCAGGCGCTCCGAGCCAGACCGGACAACAGCACGAAGCTCGTCGCGATGACGACTGCAGCGCTCTCCGCGTGCAACCTGAAGAACCTGGCCAAGGCGAAGCAGTATCTTCTGCAGCTCCCGGCCTCGCGGCAGGCGCTGATTCGTCAGCGCTGCCTCGCCAACGGCGTCACCGTCACCCCCTGAGGGCGACCCATGTCGGCCCCGCGATCCCTCATCGTGCTGCTCCTGCCCCTGGCGGTGGCCGCTGCGTGCCGTCGCAGCCGGAGTGCGGCGCCGGTCGCGGAGAGCAAGACCCCGCCGATCGATGCGCAGGTGCCGGAGGCGCCGCGTGGTGGGGCTGCGCCGCTGTTGGTCGAGCACTTCGATGGCGCAGGTGCGCTGGAGGCGTGGCAAGAGGTCGACGGCCGCGTCGACGGCAACGGCGCGAGGTCGACGATCACGTTCGCTGACGGGGCGGTCCGGCTCGAGGGCGCGGCCGACACCAGCCGCTGGCGTTCGCTGGAGCGGACGGTCGCGCTGGGCGGCGCGACCTGGTTCCGCATGGCCGCACGCATGAAGACCGACGGGCTGGTGCTCGACGGCGTGCACCGCCCGATGTGCTACGTGTACGCGCGCTTCACTGACGCTGGCGGCAAGCGTGTCGGCGAGGTCGTGGCGACGCGCAACCTGCTGGGGACCACGGCGTGGACGCCGGTCGCGCGACGCTACCCGGTGCCGGCGGGCGCGACGCACCTGACGGTGGGGCTGTTCCTGTCGCTGCCTGGGCGGGCGTGGTTCGACGACGTCGAGGTCTCGGTCGCCGCGGCGCCCGCCTGGCGCGAGGCGACCGAGGGCCACTACCGCTACCACTGGCTGGACGGCGATGAGATCCCCGACCACAAGCGGCGATTCAACAGCGAGTCGTACCGGATCACGTCGGAGTTCCTCGGCCTGGATCCTGCTGCGGGCCGGGAGGTCGGCTACTTCAAGTATCCCGACAAGGCGCTCAAGGAGGAGCTCATGGGCGACCCCGGGAATGCGCACGCGCTGACCGACGGGACCATGCACTCGATCTTCGCGTCCGACCGCCACGAGATCGTCCACCTGCTGGCGCGCGCGTGGGGCGATCCGCCGGCGCTGATCGCCGAGGGGCTGGCGGTCCACATGTCGGGCGGCTGGCAGGGCCAGCCCGTGGTGGCCTATGCGAAGGGGATCGCGGACCGCGACTGGATTGCGCTCGGGGACCTCATCGACTCGAGCGCCTTCCGCGCGCGGCCCGATCTCGTGACCTACGCCATCGCGGCCGCCTTCATCGAGTGGCTCCTGGCGCAGCCCGACGGCAAGACCAAGCTGCGCACTCTGTACGGCAAGCTGGCAAATCGCGCCCCGGCCGCCGACAACCGCCGCGCGCTGGAGGACATCCTCGGCGCCAGCGCGGCAGACCTCGACGGCAAGCTGCGCGCCTGGCTGCACGCCCAGTAACGATTCTGAGAGTGTCAGGGCGTGGCGCGGGGGCGGTGGTCTACTGGAGCCGGAAGCTGGCGGATTCGATGCGCAGGAGCGGGGCGGAGGTGAAGCCGCCGGCGATGGCGGCGCGGATGGCCTCGGCGACGCGCGAGAACGGGACGTCGTCGTCGGCCGTGATCTCGAGCTCGGCGCGCCCCGACAGCTTGCTGCGCAGCTCGCCGACCACGCGCGCGAGATCGCTCGCCGGGGCGTCGGCCGGCGACAGCATGTTGCTGCCCATGTAGCGCAGCCCACCGCCCGAGCGCAGCAGGAGCACCGCACGCTGGGGGCCGTCGGGGCCGATGGGGAGCGAGCCGGGCAGGACCTCCCACTTGCCGCCGCTCGCCACGGCGAAGTGGACGTTGCGGTGGCCAGCCATCACCGCGGCGACGCGCGCGTCCATCGCGGCGCCCCCCGACCAATGTACACCGCCGCGGGTCAGCCGGCCTGCTGCAGGAGGCCCGACCAGCGCGCCTTGGCGTCGACATACTGCGGCTCGGGCAGCGCAAAGGTGCCGACGATGAAGTTGACGAAGGCGCCCTCCTTGGTTGCGTGCACGGTGGCGGCCACCAGGGCGTCACCGAGCTGCTCGACGGTGGCGACCAGCAGGTGCCCTTGCTCGATGGCGAGGACCTGGCCGGCGATGGGGTCGCCGCCCGAGGTGGTGGCGGTGTAGCGCGCGCCGGCGCGCAGGTCGGTGGCGCTGACGCCGAGCAGCGCGCACAGGCTGCCCCAGGTCTCGTCGACGGAGTGCGGCGACGACCAGTAGCGCAGGATGGTGCGGCGCGGCTGGCCGGCGTGGTGTTCGAGGTAGAACTTGAGCGCGAACAGGAACATCTCCCAGCCGACCTTGGTGCCCTCGTCCATGCTGTCCCAGTCCGCGCCGGCCGGCAGCCCCGACTGCACCAGCTTGAGCAGCGTGCGCCCACCGCGCGTCTCGATCTGGAAGTCGACGACGATGGCGTTCCAGTCGGTGGCGGTCTCGTGGCCGGGCTTGCCCACGGTCAGGCGTCGCCCGGGCTCCCAGGCCAGGTTCTGGTTGCCCACCTCCTGGCCCTCGCCCCACGAGACCCAGTGCTCGCCACCGGCGCGCGGCTCGACGCGGGCCTCCTCGGCGTACCAGCGCGTCATCTCGTCGCCGTTGCTGATGGCCTTCCACACGGCTTCGGGCGGGGCGTCGATCTCGATCTCGTGAGTCTGGGGCGGGCGGACGGACTGGTCCTTGCTCATGGTGCTTTCCTTTCGTTTTGTGCCGGCAACGTCGGATTCAAGGTGATGGTCAGGCGGTGGGCGCGGCTGCGCGGGTCGTCGGGCGCGACGTGAAGGGCGACCAGCCGCGCCACCGCCGCGGTCAGCCCCTCGACGAACGCGCGGTAGTCGTCGGGGGTGGCGAAGCGCAGCTCGCTCTGCAGCGTGGTCGTCACCAGGCGCTTGCCCGCGGCGTCGGCGCGCGCGCGCAGCTCGGCGACCTCGGCGGCCACCGACGACGCCGCCGCGATGAGGTGCGCGCTCGAGAAGCCGTGGCCTTCCTGGTCGGCGCGGCGCACGTCGGGCGGCGCCGACGCGTCGGCGCGCGGGAACGACACCCGTGAGGTCAGGCGCATGATGCGCTCGGTGCAGCCGCGTCGCTGCCGGGCCTCGCTCAGCTCGATGAAGCCGGCGTGCTCCAGCTCGCGCAGGTGGTAATTGACCTGCTGGCGCGGCAGGCCCAGACGTCGCGCCAGGCCGCTGGCCGACTCGGGCGCCTCCAGCCCCTTCAGCAGCGTCAGGCGGAACGGCGACAGCGCCGTCGCGGCGTGGCGAACTGGAGGACGACTGCGTTGACGGGCGCTGCGTGCCATGGCTCAGGCCGCTTCATCGCATTAGACAAATAGTTTGTCAATAGGTCGTCGAGAGCTCGAGATCGGCGTCTGGACGGCGCGCCAGCGGCAGGCGGAGTGCGGCCAGCGCCAGCCGATCGGCCAGCCAGGCGCACGGCAGCGCCGCCAGGATGTCCCAGAAGTAGTGGCCGCGCGTGGCCATCAGCGCATAGGCCATCACCGCGGTGAACAGCCACAACCCCGCGCGCAGCGGCCGGGGCCAGCTGCGCGTGGCCAGCAGCAGGAGCACCAGCTCGGCGATGTGGCCGGAGAACACCAGGTCGTTGCTGGCGCTGATGTGCCACGGGATGGCGAGCGGACCGAGGTGCACCATGGGTACGCTACACAGCGGCATGGTGCCGGGCGCCAGGTCGGCGCGGCACGCCGGGATGAGCAGGATGGTCAGCGAGCGCAGCAGCGCCATGATGGTGAGCGCGATGCCCCAGCGGATGGCCGGCCGGTGGTCGCCGTATCGGCGGGCATGGAGGACGACGCCGCCCAGGCCGACGCCCAGCGTGACCAGCGCCCAGCCGCGCCCGGTGAGCTCGAACCAGCGCGGATCGTACGGGATGCGCGCCAGCACAGGGTCGCGCAGCGGCGCCAGGCACGGCCGCAGGTCCGCCCAGATGTGCACCCAGGAGAACATCAGGTAGTAGACCACCAGGAAGCACGCGATGGTCGCCAGCCACAGCCGGGCAGGCAGGCGGCGCGGCAGGTCGTCCCACGAGCTCGGCGCAGCCATCGCCTCGATGATACGAAGCCCACGCCGCGCGGGGCTCGCAGCGCCGCGGTTTGCCGCGCTTCGCCCTACCTGGCCGGGTTCTTGGCGCGGTACTCGTCGCGGTACTTCAACACCAGCTCGAGCTCGGCCTTGCTGTAGAGCTTGCCGGTCAGCTCCTTCCAGATCTCCTTGGCTGCCTTGTCGAAGGCCGCGATCAGGTCGGCCGGCCCGGCGGTGATGTTGAGGCCCCCGCGCTCCATCTGCTTCTTCGCGCTCTCGTTGTCCTTGCGGATCTGCTTGCGCAGCGTCTTCGACATGGCGTTGCCGATCTTGTCGACCAGCGCCTGGTCGGCGGCAGAGGCCTTCTTGAGCACATCGAGCTTGATGACCGTCGCGCTGATCGCGTAGTGCAGCGGCAGCGACGACATGTACTTGACCTTGGTGTTCCACTGCAGCGCGACCGCGGTCAGCGGCGAGCCGTAGGCGGTGTTGATCCGGCCCGTGGTCAGGGCGGGCTCGACCTCGGGCACGGAGAGCGGCACGCCCGACACGCCGAGCTTCTTGTACATCGCGCGGACGATGGCGTCGTCGCTGTCCAGCCAGACCTTCAGGCGCTTCAGGTCGGCAACCGACTTGATCTCGCTCTTCGACAGGAAGTGGATCCAGCCGACCTCGTCGCGATCCTGCAGCCTGAAGCCCTTGGCCGCGAACCGCTTCTGGAACGAAGGCCACATCTTGTCGGCGACATAGTCGAGCTCCTCGACGGTCGCGAACAGGCGGGGCAGCTCGAGCACGCTCAGGCTGCTGTCGATCAGCGACAGGCCGGTCGAGGTCAGCGCGGCGCCGTCGAGCTGGCCGAGTTCGAGCTTGCGCACGTTGTCGCGCTCGTCGCCGTTCACTCCGCCCGCGTAGTACTTCACGGTGACGCGTTTCTCGGTCTTGGTCTCGATCTCGGCCGCGGCCTTGCCCAGGAGCTTCAACGATGAGCTGCCGTCGGGCGCCAGGGTCGCCACGCGAAGCTCGAGGCCGCCGGCGACCGCAGTCCCGGCGCCGGCGGCCCAGGCCAGGACGCCGAGGGCGGCAACTCGAGCCATGCTGGTCGTGTGCATCAGAGCACTGTGCGCGAAAAACGCCGTCGTGTCGCGAGTGAAACATGTTTCACTCGGGGCATGACCGACGTCGAGAAGCGCGAGCTGCTCCGGCTGGCGAGCGCGCTGCGCGGGCTGGTGGCGTCCTCGGTGGCCCTGAGCGCACCGCTGCCCGAGCTGGTCGCGATGGCGGACGCCGCGGAGGCGCTGGGGGCGCGCGCGGCGGGCTTCGCCGGCGAGCGCCCGTTTCCCCGCTATGGCTCGCCGGAGGGCGGCGACCTCGACAGCATCTTGCCGTGGAGCCCGATCAGCGGACGCTACAACCCGCTGGCCGCGCCGGTGTCGATGAGCACGGAGGACGGCAAGGCGATCGGCACCGGGCAGCTCGGGCTCGCCTACGAGGGCCCGCCCGGCGGTGTGCATGGCGGCGTGGTCGCTGCGGTCTGGGACCAGGTCCTCGCGTACGCATGCATGGTGCACGGCATGCCCGGCCCGACCGCGACGTTCACCACGCACTTCCGCGCCATCACGCCGCTCTACCAGCCGCTGCGCTTCGAGGCCTGGGTCGAGCGCAGCGAGGGACGTCGCGTCTACGCCCGCGGCCGCTGCCACGCCGGCGACAAGCTGGTCAGCGAGGCCGACGGCGTCTTCATCCACAGGTAGCCGGCGCACAGCGCGCACCCTGTGGCGCGACGACCGACTATGATGTGGGGCGTGCGCTGGGTGTGGGGATTGGCGATGCTGGGCCTGGCGGCTGCGGACGGTGCGGCGGCGCCGTTGCCGTTGCCCGAGCCGATCCCGGAACTGGCGCGTGCCGGCGTGCCGCAGTCGATGATCGACACCGGCAAGGTGGTCTGCCCGCCGGGCAGCAAGCGGATCCGGCGCAAGCGCCCGCGCGTGAATCGGGTCCTGGCGGGCGGCTTCGAGCTCTTCTGCGCCAGGGGCGCCGTGCGGCACGGGCCCTATGTGTCGCGTCACGCCAGCGCCAGCTACGGCGGGGTGCTGGTCAAGCAGCCGCTCGACGAGGTCGGGGTCTACGTCGACGGGTTGCGTGAGGGGCGGTTCGAGTTCCACGACGTCCACGGCAGGATGGCGTCGCAGGGGGGCTACCTGCACGGCAAGAAGCAGGGCGAGTGGTACGAGGACTTCTTCATCGACGGCGCGGTGCTCGAGACCAGGAGCTACCAGGCCGATGTCCCGCACGGGCCCTGGAGGCGGCTGGCACGCGATGGCACGGTCGAGGCCGAGGGCCAGTTCGACCATGGCCTGCGCGACGGCGCCTGGCGCACCCGCCAGGACGTGGACCACTATCGCGCCGGCAAGCTGCACGGCACGGTGACACGCGTCGGGTGGAATGGCGTCAAGGCCTTCGAGGGCCACTATCAGGACGGCCGGCCCGCGGGCACCTTCCAGGAGTGGGACCCGGACGGCAAGCTGCTGGGCAGCTTCGTCATGAAGCAGGGCAGCGGCGTCTTCACGCGCTGGCATGCCAAGGACAAGCCCGCGGTGAAGATCGAGTGGCGGGGCGGCACGCCGGAGGGCTCGGTCCGCGTCTGGTCCGAGGACGGTGTGCTGGTGGTCGAGGCCGGGTTCGCGGCCGGGCGGCTGTCGGGGTCGTGGACCCAGTGGTGGCAGAGCGGGCAGCTCGAGTCGAAGGGCGCGTTCGCGGCGGGCGTGGAGACCGGCCCCTGGGAGTACTGGTATTCCAGCGCGATCAAGGCGGCGACCGGCAGCTACCGGGCCGGCAAGCGGCACGGTGTGTGGACGACCTGGGATTCGGACGGGGTCGAGAACACGCGCGGCGAGTACGAGATGGGCGTGCGGGTGGGCACGTGGAAGGTCGACGACCGGACGCTGGAGTATCGGGCGGGCAAGCTCATCAAGCTGAACGGCAAGCGGCCGCCTCCACCGAGCGATCACGAGGTCGAGTTCATGGATGGCCGACTCGAGCTCGAGCAGGCGGAGGACCTCGACATCGAGCCGCCGAGCTACGACTGGTGCGCGCCGGACGGCCTGGCCTGCGGCGATCTCCCGCCATGAACCTGCTAGCTTTCGGCCGCGACGGGAACATGCTTGCGCGGCATGGACGCCGGTGGCCGCGCCGGTGCCTGCGCGCAACCGGCGAGCAAGCAGCAGATGAGGAGCGGGCGCATCTTCATCCTCCACCACGACCGGTCGCCTCGACCCGCAGCCCGGCGAGCGCCGAGCGGCTCTGCGACGCAGCGTTACGGGTCTGATGGGGTTTTCGGGGGCGAGGCAGGGCCGAGGCGGGGCGAGTAGGTCAGGAAGCGCTCGCGCTGGTCGTCGGCCAGGAGGTCGATGGCGGGGCGGCGGTGCAGCGTGGTGGCCACGATCAGCAGCGAGCGCTCGACCTTCTCGATGGGGTTCACGTTGCCCTGGATGACGGTGTCGAGCAGGGTGCGATCGAAGCAGTGGGTGGCGGCGAGCACGACATGCAGGCTGGCCTGGTCGATGGGCAGCGCGCCGGACTTGGTCAGGGCGTCGAGCAGATCGAAGGCGCGGTTCTTCTCGTCCTTCTGCTCCTTGGCGCGCAGCGTGGTCTGGATGGGCGCGGTGAGCAGGCCCTTCTGCGAGCTGCGGGTCCAGACCTCGCCGGGGTTGATGATGGTCGGACGCAGCGCGCCGTCGTCGTCGAGGGCCTCGAACTTCCTGTCGAGCTCGGCGGGGAGCTTGGTGTAGTCGTCGGCCTCCCCGGGGCCGGGGGCCGCGGTCCCCGCCGTGCTGCTCGCGGGCGGCGCGACCGGTGTCGTCGACGCGACCGTGCTGGGCGGCGGCGCGACCACCGCCACCGGCACCGGCACCGGCGCGGACTGTGGCGGTGGCGCCATCATGCTCTTTTGCGGTATCGGCGGCCCGCCACCCTTGGCCCCGCTGGGTGATGATGGCGCCGACATGCGCGGCACCGGCATGCCCGGCGGTCCACCGGGGGGCGCCCCCATCATCATCGGTGGTGGCGACGGCTGCGGCAGCGAGCGGTTCATCTCCGCCAGCCGCATGGCCTCGCGCTGCTGCTCCTCCTCGAGCTGGCGCTGCTTGGAGAGCTGGATCATCTCCTGCATCCGCCCGACGTACTCCTTGACGCGGGCCAGCTTGCTGTCGCCGGGCGCGTCGGCGGGGCCGTCGTACGACAGGAGGTCGCTGGGGATCTGGTACTCGATGAACAGCCCGAGCAGCTCCTGGGTCAGCTTGATCTCCTTGGTCAAGCTGTCGGGGTCGAGCTTGAGCAGCTTCTCGAGCTGCGGCTTGATCTGCACCACACAGACGCCGAACAGCGTGCTCTCGAGCTGCATGCTGCGGAACGCCTTGGCGAAGCGCTGCTGCTCGGGCGACAGCGACTCGATGGCGTCGCGGAACTCCTTGGGCGTCGGGATGGCCTCGAGCATGAGCGGGATCTTGAGCAGATCCTTGTTCTGGACGATGACGCCGAACCTGGGCTCGAAGACCTCGGCCGAGGCGATGCGTCCGACCAGCAGCACGAAGCTGGAGAACTGTCGTGCCCGCGCCACCAGCGACAGCGCCAGCCCCGAGGTGCCCGAGAACTGGTGCGGGATGTAGGCGTGCAGGTAGCGGTCGCCCAGGAACGACACCCGCGTCGACGCGTCGAGCGCGAAGCTCATCGGCCGCGCCGCCGGCGTCCACGCCATCAGCGTCGGGACCGGGTCGGCCATCGCGCTGCCCGCTTGCGCCTCGATGCTGAGCACGCCCTCGGGGTCGTGCTCGGGCCGGCGCACCGCGTGCGAGAAGGGCTGCGGCCTATAGGCCTCGCGGAACAGCTTGCGGCTGTGGAACTCCATGTAGCGGGTGAAGTCGACCGGGGTCAGCTCCTTGCCGATGGCGGCGATGAGCTGCTTGCGCAGCATCTCCTCGATGAAGGTGACGCCCTCGGAGAACTGCTGGCAGACGCGGGCGGCGTGCACCAGGGTCACGGTCAGGGTGGCCTCGACGACGGTGATGATGGCCAGATCGCGCGGGAAGACCTTGCCGAGCTGGGCGCACTTGGCGGCCAGGCTGCGCTGCTGCTCGGCCAGGAAGTCGTTCAGGTAGGCCACCGGCAGGACGCCGCCCTCGCTGCCCGTGGCGTGCTCCTCGAACAGCGGCACCGTGGGCACGAAGATCTCCTCGGTGCTCAGCGCCGACAGGTCGAGCCCGTGGCTGGTTTGTACCGGGAACAGCTCCTCGACGAAGTACCCGGCGACGCGGATGCACCAGGTGGCGACGGCGCCGAAAACCTGCAGCGCCCGCTCGATGTCCTGGTTGCGCCGCGGGGTGTGGCACTCGGCGCTGGTGCGGTCGATCGAGAAGTCGGCCCGCGCGTCGGCGCCGATATGACGCAGCAGCCAGGCGATGTCGACATCGATGGCCGGCCGGACCACGGACCGCGGGCGCGGTGTGGTCTTGGCGCTGGTCATCACCTCGTACAGGCCGGCGCGGCTGAGCAGCACCACCGCGTGCTCGTCGGAGGCGCCCTGGAAGGCGACCAGCTCCCACTTGAAGGTGAAGCTCCAGAAGTGCTCGACGACGGTGGTCACGATCTTGTCGGTGATCGTGGTCTTGCGCGGGCCCGACGCCACCTCGGTGACGTGCTGGTGCGCCGACTCGACCTTGCGGGTCTCCTCGCGCAGGTAGGTGCACTCCTCGGTGGCGCGCAGCCGCAGGGTCACGGTGCGGGTGGCCGCCCAGTCGCGCAGCCGCGGCAGGTCGTCGCTGGCGAGGCCGAGAGTGCGCAAGCACTGCAGCAGCGCCGCCGCCGACGCCCGGGTCAGGAACTCGGCCAGGCGGTACTTGTCGTCGTACGCATGCGGCACCTCGCTCGGCAGCTGCGGGCTATTGCGCGCGGTGTCGAGCAGCATGCGCACGCGCTGCAGCGCAGCGTCGACCTTGGCGAGAAACTCGGCCTCGTTGTAGCTGTCCATGGGGTCGCGAGTATCGCATGGACGCCGGCCGCGGGAATCGAGCGCTGCTTTCAGCGCAGGATCTGGGAGTTGATGATCTGCGCCGGCTGCTTGGCGATGACGTAGAAGCCGAACAGGTTGGGGGTCTCGAAGGTGCCGCGGGGGTTGCCGCGGGTGATCGAGTCGCGGATGGTGATGGAGCCGGTGCGGTTGTTGCTGACGAAGAAGACGGCGCTGCCGCCTTCATTGGCCTTGTTGTTCTCGATCAGGCTGCTCGAGACCTCGAGGACGATCTCGTTGCCGTCGTTGTAGATGGCGCCGCCGTTGCCGCCCTGGCCGCTGTTGGCGCCGTGGCCGACGGCGGTGTTCTCGGACAGCAGGGTATTGAGGATGTTCCACGACACCCCGATGCTGCTGAGGGCGCCGCCGTTGGCGCACGAGTTGCCCAGGCCGACCTTGCCGCCGAAGGTGCTGTCCACGATCCACGCCGGCCGGGCGGGACCGGCGCCGGGCGCGACCAGATAGTCGAGCTTGCGGATGGCGCCGCCGCCGACGTCGGAGCCGAGCTCGTCGCACACGTTGTTGAAGAAGCGCGCGTGGACCACCTTGAGGCTGCCGCCCTGGGCGTAGATCGCCCCGCCGCCGCCGCCGTTGTTGCCGCCATCGGCGATGCCCTTGGCGTTGCCGTCGATGAAGGTGATGTTCTGGACCACCAGCTGGACGCCGGGGTTGGTGTTGCAGTCGCCCGGCCCGGGCGGGTAGACCTGCGCGCGGTCGCAGGTGCTCATGTAGAGGATGCGGACCTTGCCGCCGCCGCTCAGCGTCACCTTGTTGCCGCCGTCGATGACCAGCTTGCTACCCTTGTCGTTGAAGACCTTCGCGGTCGACTCGAGGACGATGGTGGCCGGGGCGGCGCCGCAGTCGAAGGTGATGATGCCGCCCTTGGCGACCGCGGCCACGAAGGCGGCGCCGGTGCAGCTGGCGGGGCTGCCGGTGCCGACGACGGTGGTGGGCGTCGAGACGTCCTCGGCGCGCGCCGCAGCCGGGATGGCCGCGTGGCCGTCCGGATAGCCCGCGGGCGGACCGTCGTCGGGGTTGGTCAGCGGCGGCGACTCGCTGGCGCCGCACCCGGCCAGGGTCGCCAGCGCGAGCAACCTCGAGAGCACCCTGGAGTGTGAGCCCATGTCGAGATGATATCGCGAGTCCGCCACCGCGACATCGGCGACGTCGTGCTGCGCGGTGCTACATTCGCGCGCCGGGATGGACAACGCGGTCGAGACAGTCGGGCTCGTGAAGGTGTTCGGGCGCACGCGTGCGCTCGATGGGCTCGACCTCGCGATCCGGCGCGGGTCGGTGTACGGCATCCTCGGGCCCAACGGGGCGGGCAAGACGACGGCGATGCGGGTGCTCACGACGCTGCTCAGGCCGACCGAGGGGCGGGCGCTGGTGCTGGGGCACGACGTGGTGCGCGAGGCGGCGGCGGTCCGGCGCAAGGTCAGCTTGACCGGGCAGTATGCGTCGGTGGACGAGGAGCTGACCGGGCACGAGAACCTGGTGCTGCTCGGGCGCCTGCTCGGCCTGAGCTGGGGTGACGCCCGGGGCCGCGCCACCGAGCTGATGACGGCCTTCGGGCTCGCGGACGCGGCGGCACAGCAGGTGCGCACCTACTCGGGCGGGATGCGGCGGCGCATCGACATCGCGGGCAGCCTGGTCACGCGGCCGGAGCTCCTGTTCCTCGACGAGCCCACGACCGGGCTCGATCCGCGCAGCCGCAACCAGGTCTGGGAGCTGGTGCGGCACATCGCGGCGTCCGGGACCACGGTGCTGCTCACGACGCAGTACCTGGAGGAGGCCGATCGCCTGGCCGAGCGGCTCGCGGTCATCGACCATGGGCGCGTGATCGCCGAGGGCACCAGCCGCGATCTCAAGGCGTCGATCGGCAGCAACGCGCTGCACTTCCACCTGGTGGATCCCGCGCAGCGCGCCGCCGCGGAGGCCGTGGTCGCGGCGGTGGTGCCGGACGGCCTGTTGCCGCAGACCGAGGTGGCGTCGCTGGCGGTCAAGGTGCCGGACGCCGCGCTGGCCGCGGACCTGATCGGCGCGCTGGCCCGGGCCAGCATCCGCATCAAGGACTTCTCGCTGGGCAGGCCCAGCCTGGACGACGTCTTCTTCGCGCTGACCGGCCACGCGGCGGAGGCCAAGGCGGACGACCCTGCCAGCAAGGTGGGGCCATGAGCAACGACGCCATCTCGCCGCGCGGCGAGGCCATCGTCATGCGGGCGCGGCCGCAGCCCGCCTCGGCGCTGTCGGCGGTGGCCACGCTGGCCTGGCGCGCGATGCTGAAGATCAAGCACGTCCCCTTCCAGCTGTTCGACGTGACCATCACGCCGATCATGTTCACGCTGCTGTTCACCTACATGTTCGGGGGCGCGCTGGCCGGGTCGCCGCGGGTCTACATCCAGTACCTGCTGCCCGGGATCCTGGTGCAGACCATCATCTTCATCACGGTGTACACCGGCGTCGGCATCAACACCGACATCCAGAAGGGGCTGTTCGATCGCTTCCGCTCGCTGCCGATGTGGCAGCCGGCGCCGATCCTGGGCGCGCTGGTCGGCGATCTGTTTCGCTACTCGGTCGCGTCGCTGCTCATCATCGTGCTCGGTCTCGGCCTCGGCTTCCGGCCGGCCGGCGGCGTGGTCGGTGTCCTGGCCGCGTTCGGGCTGGTCCTGGTGTTCGCGTTCGCGCTGTCCTGGATCTGGATCATCTTCGGCATGGTGGTGAAGACGCCCGAGTCGGTGATGACGACGAGCTTCCTCTTCCTGATGCCGCTGACCTTCGCGAGCAACATCTTCGTGGGCCTCGAGACCATGCCGGGCTGGCTGCGCGCGGTGGTCCGCCACAACCCGGTCACCCACCTCGCCAACGCCTCGCGCAACCTCATGCACGGCGCGTCTGCGGGGACGGACACCCTGTGGGTGCTCGGCACCTCCGCGGCCATCGTTGCGATCGCCGGGCCAGTCGCCATGCGCATGTATCGACGCGAGCGCTGAGGTCAGGGCGAGCTTGACAGGCGAACCCCTGGCCAGGAGCATCGCGTTCATGTCGAGGTGTGCATCGAGGGTGATGGTGGTTGCGCTGGCGGTGCTGGCGCTGGTGGGGTGCAAGAAGTCGAAGCGGCCGAGCGGGGCCGGGGCAGGCGGGGCAGGTCGGGGCGGCGGTGGGGCCGAGCTGGCGCCGCTGCCCGCGCTGCCCAGCGACACCACCGCGGTGCTCGGGTTCGTGCGTGCGGGGACCGCGCCGAGCGGGCCCGAGATCCGCGCCGCGGTGCAGGCGATGGTCGGCGAGGACATGTCCGACCCCGAGATCGGCCTGTTCTTCGACGCCTGTGTGGTGCCGGTGAGCGCGGCCACGCGGCGCACCACGCTGGTGTTCCTCGAGCGCATCGACAGCGAGCGCGTCGTGGTGGTGGCCGAGGGCAGCGGCCTGCGCGGCGCCTTCGAGGGCTGTCTGGTCCAGCTCGCCGCGACCCGGACGCGTCCGCCCGAGGCCCCGCGGCAGGATGGCCGCCTGACCATCTACGGGTACGGCGGTGACCAGGTGGTGGCGCTGTGGAACGGGGTCGATCGCGTGGTGCTGGGGATCTCGCGCGAGGACGTCGAGCACGTCGCCGACGCCGCGGGCAAGCAGCCGCTGGCCGACGCGGTGCTGGCCCGGGAGCTCGCCGCCATCGACACCGGCGCGCCGGTGTGGTTCGTGGCCGGCGCCAAGGCGAGTCCTCCGATGGCCAGCATGGCGTCGGTCCACGGCGCGGTGAAGGGCACCCGCGCGGACATGCTGGTGGTGTTCGGCGTCGACGGTGTGGCCCAGGAGGCCGCGGAGGAGATGACCCACGAGCTGGGCGCGGCGCTGAAGGTGGTCGCGCAGGGCCGCGAGCTGCACATCGAGGGCGAGGTCGGCGCCCTGCTCCCGCTCATGGGACCGCGTCGCAAGGGTGAGCCGCCGCCGGCGCGCCCGGCGCTGGAGGACAAGCATGTGCGCGCGGTGCTGGCGTCGGGGCCGATGATGCTGGCGCTGTTCCTGGTCGCCGACGGTGGCGGGGAGAAGGTGGCCGCGCCGCCGCCGGTCGTGGGGGCGGCGCCAGCGGTGGCCTCACCGGCCCCGCCGAGCACGCCGGCGCCGCCGCCGCCGCCGTCGCCGCCTGGTCCCTAGCGCTCCTTAGCGCCGTCGAAGCGAAGTGTGTCTCAGTGCTGGCCCGTGCACACCAGGCACGGCGGGGATGCGCAGCTGGCGGTCTTCGGCGCGTACTCACAGACCCCGAGCACGTTCTTGTCGAGGCGGCACTGCTCGCCGGCCTTCACACAGGTCTCCTTCGGCGCGCCCTTCGAGGGCGAGCAGCCCACCAGGGCGAGCAGCGTGAGCGCGATGAGGACGGGGCGGCGCATCGGGTGCAGCTCGAGGTGTATCATTTCGCCGTGGCGATGACGAAACCAACCAGTGCGAAGCCGGCAGCCGCGTCTGCGTCGAAGCTCATCAGCCGGCGCATCGCCGAGCTGGGCGACTGGCGCGGCAAGACCCTGAGCCGGATGCGCAAGCTGATCCAGGCCGCCGATCCCGACGTCGTCGAGGAGTGGAAGTGGATGGGCACGCCGGTGTGGTCGCACGACGGCATCATCTGCACCGGCGAGTCCTACAAGGAAGTCGTCAAGCTGACCTTCGCCAAGGGGGCGTCGCTGAAGGATCCGGCCCGGCTGTTCAACTCCAGCCTCGACGGCAACACCCGGCGCGCCATCGACATCCGCGAGGGCGAGGTGGTCGACGAGGCCGCGTTCAAGGCGCTGATCCGCCAGGCGGTCGC
>Ga0154020_10001812_pt1 | contig 26186 bp, 16 predicted proteins | sample Klosneuvirus_201_FD_109709 | JGI IMG/M metagenome (GOLD analysis project Ga0154020, IMG submission 109709) | Active sludge microbial communities from wastewater, Klosterneuburg, Austria - Klosneuvirus_20160825_MG | ecosystem: Engineered > WWTP > Aerobic digester > Activated sludge | place...
CACATCCATCATTAGTTTCTCTTTGTCTCTTTTTTTAGGATTGCCATATCCGCCGCCGCCGCCTGCAATTTGCTTGTAAACAGTTTTATCAGGAATTCCGTTTATTAAATCTTTGCTCATTGGAATTACTTTTTTACCATTCTTGAATTTCAATTCGATCTTATTAAGAACGCTGCCTTTTCCGCCGAATAAGCCATAATTAGGTTCAACATCTCCGTCTCCAAAAACTACCATTGTGGTATTATCACCTCTTAATAAAATTTCTGTTTCAGTTCCTAAGCCACCGCGCCATTGTCCCGCACCGCCCGAATCACACAAGTATTCGTGTTTCAAAATCATATGAGGTGTTTGTTGTTCGTACATTTCATAATCCTGATCGAGCACTCCGCCTGAAGCATCAATCATTCCAATGTGATCGTAGCCGTCATCACCTTTTAATGCACCGCTACCACCTTTTAATCCAAGAAAGCAAATATCAACGTATTTTTTACCTGTTGTTGGATGATTACCTGTGAATAAAGAACACAATAAGTGATTCCATCCGGCAGTAATGCGATCGGGTACAGCCGGACCCAGTGCTTTAAAAATAGCATCGGCTACCTGTGGACAAAGATGATTTCCGAAAGTAGTTGCCGCAGGGTAGGAGGCATTAAGAATAGTTCCTTCGGGCACAATGTATTTTAATGGTTTAATCATACCTTCATTATGAGGAATATTTGGATTTACCATTTGTAGAAACGTAAGAGTAATAGCCGAACAAGTTGATGTGTAAATTCCATTTACGAAACCCGTAGTTTGTTTTGAAGATTTAGAAAAATCAAAAGTGATTTCTTCATTTTTTACTGAAATTTCAGCCTTTATAGGAAACTTACTTCCTTTGTGTTTACCATCATAATAAACCATACTGCTTCCATTGTAAATTCCATTCGGAATTGATTTTATTTCCGAACGCATCATTTTTTCGGTAGAATCAAATAGAGCTTGTTTGTGTACATCAAAAACATCCTGTCCGTATTTAGCAACAAAGGCTTGTAACCGGCGTTCTCCCAAAGTACATGCTCCTATTTGTGCTTTGATATCTTCCTGCACCATAGTTAAACGGATATTGGCAAATATGAGATTCCAAACATCTTTTCTTAAATTTCCTTTTTCATATAGTTTCACTGCAGGTATACGCAATGCTTCCTGCCAAACCTCTGTTGCATTTGGATTGTAACCACCTTGAACAGCACCACCAATGTCAGCCTGATGACCTTTTGCAGCAGCCCATCCAACTAAAGAATTTTCATGGAAAATTGGTTTAAAAATAGCTACATCGTTATTCTGATTACCCATTGTGAATACGTCATTATGTATAATCACATCTCCCGGATGAATATCATTTCCATATTGTTTTAAAATTTCCTTACAAACCGGTCCTAGGGAAAATGAAAGAATAGGAAGGTTTTCCGTTTGCTCGAGCATTTGTCCTTTTGCGTCGTACAAACCTGTTACAAAATCCTTGGCTTCACACAAAATGGGTGAGCGTGTGGTTTTCGTAAGAGAGATACTCATTTCATCGGTAATTGATTTAAACGCCCTCTGAAAAATTGATATTAATATTTTATCTACTTCCATGTTTAAATAATTTAGTCTAATACTTTCTGTTTGTGCTTTTTGTTGAGTGAAAAACCATCAGGGAATTTTTCTTTTTCGTAAACTATAAATGACCCAAAATTATCGGCAATGCAATCATAATTCTTACTAACAAAAATGGAAGTAGTTATTTTCTCGATTACACATGGCCCGTTCAGATGTTCGCCATACAAAGGTTTATCACCGTCGTAAACCGGAATATTTTGCATCTGATTTAATTCCGGAATATATACATCACGAAACCCTTTAATAGCTTCTTTTGCGGAAGTAGAATTCACATTTGAGTTCAGGAATTTAGGTTTTTCGTTTTTACCAATTACACGTAAACGGATATTTATTAATTCCATCTCTGTACCTTCTTCTTTTAAAGAGTAACCAAACTGTCTGTTATGTTCTTTATGAAAATCATCAAAAATTCTTTCTGTGTTGAAGTTCATGATATCATTCCATTCAACCTGCAAAGGCACTTCATGATACTGTCCTACGTAACGCATATCAAGAACCGGGTGAAAACTGATTCTGTCTTTAGGTACGCCTTCCTCTATCATTAAAGCATGAATTCCTTCTTCTTTCATTTCATTGAATAACGAGAGGAATTTTTTACGGTCTAATTTACCAAACGAAGTAAAGTAAGAACGGATATAATCGTGTTTCAAATCACCCAATAACATTCCGGCAGCGCAGAAAATGGAAGACACGTTTGGTACGAGGAACATTGGAATTTCAAGTTCCTTACATATTTCTGAGGAGTGAATTGATCCTGCTCCTCCTGCCACAATGAACAAAAACTCACGTGGATCATAACCTCTTTCTACAGAAATTTGTCTCACACCTTGTGCCATATTGCTATTGATAATCCTGTACATACCGGCTGCTGTATCCAATACCGACAAACCTAATTTTGATGATAAGTGATTTTGAATTGCTTTTTCAGCTTTAATCTTATTCAGTTTTAATTTTCCGCCGGCAAAAAAATCAGGATTAAGGTAACCAAGGATTAAATCTGCATCAGTACAGGCAGGAATTTCACCGCCCCTATCGTAGCAAACCGGTCCGGGTAATGAGCCCGCACTTTGAGGTCCCATGCGCAGTAAACCGCCGTTATCAATCCATCCTATACTTCCGCCACCGGCACCAATGGTAATAATATCAAGCGAAGGCAAGGCTATCCGGTAACGATTAATTGAACCTTCAGTTCCTGTTACGCATTGATTATCTATAACCAGAGCGGCATCAAAACTTGTACCTCCCATGTCAACCGTTATACTGTTTTTATAACCTAGCAATTCAGAATAAAATGCTCCGGCAGTGGGAGCGGCAGCCGGACCTGAAAGAACAGTAACAGCAGGATTTTTCTTCACTTGTTCAGGCAATACTACACCTCCGTTAGATTGCATAATCAGTAAAGTACCGTTATATTCAATTGATTTTAACTTTTGAGTTAAATTATCCAGGTAACGAGAAGCAATTGGTCCAACAAAAGCACTTACTGCCGTTGTACTTACTCTTTCGTAAAAACGTATTGAAGGAAGTACTTCGCATGAAGCAGTAATAAATACCTCTTTTAATTGTTTTCGTAAATAATTCAAAGCCTTCTTTTCATGAATATTGTTTTTGTACGAATTCATGAAGCAGATAGCAACTGATTCAACTTTTTCTTCTTTTAATTTTTTAATAACTGGAAGTAAATCTTTTTCGTTAAACTTTTTGAGAATTTTACCTTCAGAGTCAATTCTTTCATCAACTGTAAAACGGAGATAACGCGGAGCCAGGGGCGTCACATTATGAAACCGGTTATTGAATTGTTCTTCCCGTATTCCTCTTCTCATTTCTAAAGCATCACGAAATCCTTTAGTTGTTATTAATGCTGTTTTGGCACCTTTAAGAGTTAACAGGGCATTTGTAGCAACGGTTGTACCATGTACTATCGTATCAATCGACCCAATAAAATTTTCGAAAGAAGTAGAACGCATTTCTGCAATTTCTCTAAGTCCATTAATAAACCCAACCGACGGATCAAGAGGAGTTGAAAGTGTTTTGTGTACAGTTGTATCGCCCGTGTCAGATACCGCGATTAAATCGGTAAAAGTTCCTCCAATATCAATACCTACTTTAAATTTCATGGTTAGCAATATATATTAAACAAAAATCCCGGAAGATATTAGCTTACCGGGATTTGTTTTTATTTATGAATAAAATTTGCTTTTGCCTTCGGACCGTTAGTTTTAAAATTCTCGAGTCCTATTTTCATATCTTCTGTGTTAAGACATTCACCAAACATACGTGATTCTAAATCGAGCCCCTCTTTTAAGCTTAACCTTGAGCCTTCATAAATAGCTTTTATCATTATTTCATCTATCTTTTTACTAAGATGTCCGATTTCAAGCGATTTTGGATGGCCGTTAGATGCAATAGGCTCTTTAATGATGGCCTTAATTTTTAAACTTCCATCTGCAATCTGATTCGCAATGGCAATTGATTCATCTACCAGATTTCCTTCAACTGCTTTATAAACTAAACCAATTTCTTCAGCCTCTTTAGCAGAAACACTTTTTGCTGTGCGCAAAATTTCAGCGGCTTTTTCTACACCTACTATACGTGGCAGACGCTGTGTACCGCCGGCACCGGGTATAAAGCCTAAGTTCACTTCAGGCTGACTTACTAATACAGATAAGCCTTTTTTACAAACACGGGTTGTGCAAGCCATGGCTAATTCATTACCACCGCCAAATGCAAAACCATTCATAGCGCAAATAATAGGCTTAGAATAATTTTCTATATAATCTAAAACAGATTGAAATGTTCTCGAATTTTCATAACCTTCCTGTGGCGTTTTTAAAGCAGCGAGCATGTTGAGATCAGCACCTGAAACAAATGCTTTGGTTCCAAATCCAGTGATCACAGCTGATTTTACTGCCGGATTATTTCGGACAGCCTCTAATTCTGCTTGAATTTGTTTCAATACATCGAGATTTAGAGCATTTAAAACTTTAGGTCTTCTGATAGTGATGAGTAAACTGTTATTCTTGACTTCAGTAACGATGTCTTTTAGTTTCCAGCCACCGTTGGACTTGGCTGTTTCGAGTATAGCAGGGAATTTAAATGAAGGGTGTTCTTTGCAGAAATTCTGCACCAATTCGTATGCCTTGTTAATCCCTATAGAATTCATATAAGCGAATGGCGCTTTCATCACTAATGATATTTCACAGATCATGTTAAAGTCATTAATGTCGATGATACCGATATCAAGAATGTAAGATGTTAAAGCAAAGTAAGCGCCTCTAAATTCGTTCACTAGTTTTTCTTCCTTTTCAGGTGATAATTCTACAACCTCGCCACGTTGAGCGGTGTTCCATGCTTCTTTGTTTTTTACTTTATTATGTAAAGCTTCTGGAGTTTTAAACCAAGGCATCACCAACTTACCCATTTCGTCTAATCCATGGGCAGTAATAGGGTTGCCGCCTGTGAGATTTAAGGCAGTGAACGGACCAACGCCTAAACCAAGTGCTTTAACTGCTGCTTTATCAATTTCCTTTTCGTTACCCCATCCTTTTTCTAAACACAAAATAGCAGTTTGACAAATACCTTCAAAAACAGGATCAACAGCATAACCATAAGAACTTTTTACTTTAACAGGAACCTTCCCAATGTTTTCATAAAATCCTAAAAGTAAATTCGTAACCGCAGCATCGCTGTCTTTACCAGGAATAATTTCAATAGCCGGATTAATTTCGGCAGGAAAGAAATAGTGAGCAACCAGTGCCCGTGATTTGTTTTTAATATTTCTGAAAATCACTTCAGGTTGCATGTGCGAAGAGTTTGAAAGATAAATGCAAGTTTCATCTGTCAATGCTTCTACTTGTTTAAATATTTTATCTTTAATATTTTCATCTTCAGTTGCAGCCTCTACCACAAACTGGGCGCCCCGTATATTTTCGTAATCTGACGAAAAACTTAGAGCGTTTTTTATTTTTTCAGCTTGTTCAGGTTTAAACGCACCTGTATCTAATCCTTTCTGAATTTTTTTATATGCTTTTTCTTTAGCCTTCTCTAATGCCTGCGCAGAGATATCGAGATTAATGACAGTTACACCAAAAGCAGAAAGTGACTTAGCGAAATGCAAAGCGATATCAGGTCCAATCTGACCTGCCCCAATCACTGCAATTTTTGAAATGGAGAGATTTTTAAAATTATATGCCATAACGAGTTAATTAATCATATTAATATAACAAGTTTCTTAAAATTTTGGCTCTAAAAGAATGATTTGAATCATATAAGTAAGATTCTTCCTTAATAAAGAATTTTAGAAAAACACGAACATGATAAAAGGTAAAATTATTAGCGCCGTATTATTGAAAAAATGAACGGCTCCTTATTACTTGAAGCTTTTAATCCAAGCGACAAGATCCGTAATTACCTTTTCTTGAACGTTTCCGGAGGTATTGTATTCAGAAGGTACACTCTTGCCTTCACCCTTAATGAACAAGTGGTTCAGTTGAGGATAAGAGATAAACGTGTTTTTCTTGTCTTGACCAAGTTCTTTTTTCCATAAATTAAATTCTGTCATAGGAACTTGATAATCCCTCTCTCCATTAAGTATAAGAATAGGTTGTTTAATAGATTTTGCAGTTTTTACATGGTCGTATTTTTTAATACTCTGCCAATAGAAGGAAGGCATACCCAATGGCAAATCTTCTGATTTTGCGCTTTTTAATTTTTTAGCATCTTTCAGTACTATCATCTGAGCTTCCATTTCGGCAATAGATTTTTTATCGCTGTCGTCAATGACACTATCCAATGCTGCCAGGTATTTTATCTGATCGAAAACTACATCTTCAAGAGAACGTTTCGGTCCGGCCATCATAACTATTCCGCTCACATCACTTGATTTTTTTGCGATATGCGGAGCACACATTGCTCCTAAACTATGCCCAACAATAAAAATTTTTGATGACTTTGTGATTTCATTGTTTCTTAACAATTTAATAGCACTTAATACATCTTCGAAAACTTCTTCATTCAATCCAATTTTATCCATCTCTGACGACATTTTAGAAGCCTGAGCCAAGGTTCTCTTATCATAGCGGTAGCTGGCAATACCATTCGAGGCGAGGCCTAAGGCGAGGTCTTTTAATATTTTGTTAGGACCAATAGTTTCATCTTTATCATTAGGTCCTGAACCGGCAATAAAAATTACAACAGGAGGGTTTTCAATATTATTAGGTACACATAAAGCACCTGGCATTTCATAGATTCCGGTTTTTAATGGGATTTTAGTTTCGTATAATTTCGACACCTGGTAATATTCAGGAACATTATATACGGCATTACTTTTTACTGCTTGAAAAAATATTCCAACTATTTTCTGCGCTTGATTAAATACCAGTTTTAAATCGAGTTTTGTTTTTTCGAAAGCGCAAGTAATAAAAACGGCTTCCAAGGTGTCTAATTTCTCTGAGCGGATATTGTTGTATGACTTAAATTCACCAACATAATTCGGTATTTTTTCCCAAGCCCCTCTGATCATTTCCGGATTAATTTTATCAATTACTGACGAATCGAAATAAGCCCTGCAGCTGTCGAAACTGCCTCTTATCATTTTATTAAGAAAAGTTTCAGAGATAGCTGAGTTGTTCTGACTTTTAATATGAATAGCCGCAAGACAAAGAAGTAGTAGCAATATTTTTTTCATAAGAAGAGTGCTGGAGGGGGGTTAGTTGATTCTTACTTTTTGACCCACCTTAAGATAATAACGTTTTTGCGTACCATTAAGTGTACACAAATCTTTGCTGGTAATGCCGTATTTCTTGGCGATTAATGCCCAGCTTTCTCCTTTGTTAACAGTATGGAAAGTAGCATTGCTAGGGTATGCAGCGATGCCATAACGTGATTTTTTTAAAACTACCGTATGGTGCAATAATTTGTGTTCAGAGAATGAAATGAAAGTAGAAGGATTAAGGGCTAAGCTTTTGTATCTAACCTCAAAATGTAAATGTGAACCCGTGCTATGTCCGGTACTGCCACCTAGGCCAATTGCTTGTCCGGATAACACAACTTGCCCGGGCTTGACCTTGATCCTGGAAAGGTGTGCGTATACTGTTTCCATACCGTTAGGATGCATGATAACAACCACATTACCGTAACCACCCCGCTTGGAAGCTATTCTTACTTTGCCATCGAAGGCAGCCACAACCACATCTCCTTTTATTAAATCAATGTCAATGCCTTTGTGCATTTTCTTATCGCGCCAACCGTAAAGTGAAGTAACCACCCCGACTCTTGGACTTGTGTAATAACTTAGAGCATCACTTTCAATCTCAATAGTCAACGACTCCGGTATATCCTTATCATTGCTTAAAGGAAAAAGTACTGATTCATCGAGATCCTCGTAGAAATTAAGGTCAGACAGTTTAATGTGGTGGTAGGAGCGGGTGGAGTCCTCGAAAGTACTTAGTAGATCATTATAATAGGAAATCAGTTCTACTTCCTTTGGGTCTATTACTTCCAGGCTTAATAAGGAATCCACAATTTGGATTAAACGGTATTTTGTAACCGGAATGTCACTTGGATCATCTCCTTCAGGTGGATTTGGTAACACTAAATTGCTTACCATGTTCGGTCCGTTTTGACCGAAAATAACCTGGATAGGCAGAAGTAAAAACAGAAAATATTTTTTCAGTTTCAGCATGGGATGTTAGAGCCATGCTAAAGTAGTAAAAATATACAAATCAGCAAGTTTTGAAGGTTTATTTTAACCTTTTCAGAAGGTGATTCCAATCACTAATACGTCGTCAATTTGTTCCACATTTCCTTTCCAATCGATGAAAAAGCGCTCTAATTCAAGGTTCTGGGCTTCCACAGGTAGATTCACAATTGAACTCAATAATTCCTTGAATTTTTTAGTGGTTAATTTCTTTGATTTAGAGCCTCCGAATTGGTCAGCAAAACCATCACTGAATACATAAATAGCTTTTAATTGGGTGGTATCTATTTCGGTTTGGGCAAACTCCTGGTCATATGGGGTGAGCCCTGCAATAGCGGTTTTTGTGGCTTTTATTTCACTTAATGCACCCTGTTTATCAAATAAGTAAATTGGCCTGAAAGCACCGGCATAAGACAGGTTATTACCAACAATTTTTAAAAATGCGATATCACAGCCATCACGGGAAGCGCTTTCTGATTGATATTGTTTTAAGGCATCCTTCACTTGTTTGTTAATGGATTTAAGAATATCTTTTGGTTCGCTAAATATCTTTGTTGCTCCTTCTAATTTTTCATGTACAATCATGCTCATTAATGCCCCGGGTACACCATGTCCGGTACAATCGGCTGCCGCAATAAAAACCCCATCTTGATTGTTTTGATGGGTTCTGCCGGGATGTTCGGCTCCTGCTGTAAATGATTGGAAGAAGTAGAAATCGCCGCTAACAATGTCTTTTGGTAAATAAAACACAAAACTATTCGGGAGTTTAGATTTTATTTCTGAGAGCTCAGGTAATAGGGCCTGTTGAATGCGCTTGGCATAATTAATGCTATCGGTAATTTCTTTCTTTTGGTGTTCCAATACTTTATTCTGATCAGCTATTTCTTTAGTACGCTCGGCGACCTGAGTTTCCAGCATTTGATTCTGATTAAGCAATAAGTCCTGCTTTTCTTTCTCATGCTTTAAAGATTTTTCATTTAAGGCCACATTCTCTTTTAGTTTATCGGCAAGGTATATGTTGGTGCGAGCAAAATCATAAGCCAAATATGCCGTCATTGATAAGGGAATACTTAATATGGCTAAGATGATGAGAAATATATAAACAAATAGCGCATAGGATGAGCTGATGGCCTTAGTTGAAATCATGGCAACAACAATTGATGCGAAAATAAGCAGTACAAAAGATAAAGTGAAGCTTAAGATACCCCAGCCTAAAAATTTGGCTGATGGCGTTTTTCTTCTTACTCCTTTTATAGAATGGGCAAGGGTGTTAAAATAGGTGTAAAAAATAATTGTTATTACCAGTGCCTGCGTATATTGCCGAATGAAGAGGACGTCGATAACTAATAAAACAAGCACAACACATAAACCCATATAGTGCCAGGTGTTTTTCTCGTTCAATAATTTATTGAGAAGTGTTACAAGCAGAAAACATACTGTTGGAAAAATGATATTGTCGATATTGTGCAACCATAAATACAATTTAGCATCTTCAACAAATTGTAAGGTGTAGACTTCAAGAAAAGCCAGAGATAAAAGCAGTAAAAACAGCGAATACAACAAATTGAAACTTTTTTCCTTATAGTAGAAGTAAATCAGTAAATGAATAATAAATAAGGCGAAGAAAAAAGCCGATAACATATTAGTAATGCTGTAAAATATGCCAACCGTATCATTTTTGCTTTGGTTGTTATCTTGGTCAAGAAATTCAAAAACCGGACTTTCAAGCTGGTCATTGTATTTTTCAAAATAGGCAGAATAATTAGAAAAAGCATAGCGGTATGCCACACAATGAACAAGCGTATCGTTAATATAAAAACTGAATAATTCGCTGTGTGCACGTACTTCTTCTGTTGACCGTCCGGAATGATCAATTTTACCAACTTTTTTTTGCAGTTTGCCGTCAAGGAATATTTCTGCAGCGCCAATTAGACTGTAGGACAGTTCGTAGATTTTATTAATGCCATCGGGTGGCATTTTAAAGTAAATTTTATACCAGCCGTTAGTTTTGAATTGTAAAACATCTAACGAAGCATTATCTGATTGTTCACCTAAGGTGACACCTCCTGACTTGCTGTAAACAACAAACCCCGAATCGTTAAGGTTGTTTAGCTTGATGTTTTCATTGTCATAATTGAAATATAGCCAATAGGGGTCGCGGTTTAACTTTTTATCTTTCTGTTTTGAATTTGTTACTTTTATTTGGGTTTCACTAATACTTGAAAATTTGATTTTATTTACCAATGAATCTGGAATGGCAGATTGAAGTTGGCTTATAAACAACAACCACGTAAATATTAAATATGTTAGTTTCCTGATCAAATTATCTTATGCGATCGGCACTGCGAACCAATTCTTCATCACTTTTAATAAATCTTTTCGCAATAAAAGCCAAAACAATATTGATGGCCGGTATTATGGAGTAAATGTTATAAGTCACTTCATATTTAGCCACCGCATCGGTTTTAATATAAATAAACGCAATTAGTAAAATACACAATAGGGAGGAAACAATAGCAAGTAGTGAACAAAGTTTCATTTGAAGTTTTCTGTTCTTAAATAGAAATACCGTAATTAACGAAAGCAAAACAATCAGGGAATTAATTGAAAAAGGTAAAAAAATAGTTGACTTGGCCATTTCTTCAGTAAAGCCCGAAATAATAGTTAAACTGTATTCAGTATTACCATAAGTTACTTTTTGAAAGGTTACAAAGTAGAATAGGGTAGACAACAAGCTTATTAGCAATAAAAAAATAGTCTGGATACGTTGAAGCATAATTAAACTTTATTAATTAATATTTCTGATGCTTTTCTATCTGTTGCAAAAGTAAAGCTATTCTCATTTATTTCATCGAAAGAAACCCATCTAAAGGCCTGTGCTCCTTCGGATTCAGAATCGAAATCAAACTTTTTTTCTGAAATCTTAACCGGAATTTCATGTTTGGGTTTAACAAGGTAATAAATACAAATAACTTGCCGGTTTGGGTCAAAAGCCGAATGTATGTAAAAATCTGTAGTGTGAAGGTGTTCGATCACGTCTATTTCCAAATTCATTTCTTCAATGAATTCGCGCTTAACACATTCTATTGGACCTTCACCAAATTCTAATCCACCCCCGGGAAATTTGGTAACATTTCTGCCGCCGCAAAATTCATCAGACACAAGCACTTTTCTGTTCTCAACAATAAGCCCGTATATTCTGATGCTAAAGTGTTTCATTGGTGTTGAAATTACGAATTATCGCAGACAAAAAAAATGCCTTTTTATTGAATTTAGGCAAAGGCACATACAATTCCGCCCATTATCCCCATACACAAAATCCAATATCCCGCATTTATAGCAATGTATTTAAATCCTTTTCTTTCAAACAAGGCGTTAATTGCTATTACAGGCAGTGCTGTCATAAAACCGCCAATAGTTCCGTGTAATGATCCGTGTTTAAAAGTTCTGTAGCTGTTGCCTAAATGATCCATTACCGCTTTGTAAATAGCCCCCATTTCAGTTGAGGGGTCTTCAATTGGTTGCATGAAAAATAGGGAAGTGACATGGTGCTGATGGGTTGTCATAAATACAAGTGCGAATGCCAGAAAGAAACTAAACACATAAGTTAAGCCAAATATGAGCGCCATATTCGCGCCTTTCATTTTTTCGTCGGTCATTTCAGCCACTTTCATCCAGGCCTTGCCAAAACCTATTTTAGGATTGTACCAGATAAAGCCGATAATTAAGGGAATTAAGCCCGTGATTAAAACTGTAATGATATTGATATTCATGTTTGTTTTTTTTTAGTGGTTTAAATTTTAAATCCGATAATTGTCACATCGTCTATTTGTTCCAATGTACCTTTCCATTCTTTGAATACGGTCTCGAGATGTTTGTTTTGTTCGTCCATTGACTTATTCTGCATCAAGTTTAGTAGTTCCTGCAAATGTTTATACTTGAATTTTTTGCCTTTGGGACCTCCGAACTGATCCGCAAAACCATCTGTAATCAGGTAGAACGACATTCCCGGAGTATATTCAATTTGGTGCGTAATAAAAGGTGTTGGGTTTTCTGTTTTACCTATTGGCTGTTTGTGAGCTTTAATTTCATTAACGCCATTGTTATTGAAATATAGCAAAGGATTGTTGGCGCCACTCCATAAAATATTTTTAGCAGGAAGGTTAATACTTATTAATGAAATATCCATTCCGTCCTTTACTTCACCTTCACTTTTTTCGAAAGTTTCTAAAACCAATTCCCTGGTTTTGTCTAAAATTCTTCCGGGATCTGTTAACCTAAATTCCTTTACGGCGCGGTTCAAGGCATTAGAACATACGACAGAAACCATCGCGCCTGGTACACCATGACCTGTAGAATCGGCGGCAGCAAAAAACACATTATCTTCAATCACTTCCATCCAGTAAAAATCGCCTGCAATAATATCTTTTGGTTGATAAAATATAAAGGATTCATTAAAATTAACTTGCACCATTTTTAAAGGTGGTAAAATGGCATCTTGCAAACGTTTCGCATAAGTAATACTATCAGTAATTTCCTTGTTTTTAACATCCACCAATTCTTTCTGGAGTTCTACTTCTTTTTTCTGTGCGGTAATGATGATGTTTTTCTTTTTGTTTTGTTGTAAACTCCTGAACACAACAACTACTAATAATAGAACCAATACAAAACCAATTGTAAATGCATAGCGAATGGTTTTCTGACGGTTTAGTTCAACCTCTTTCTGCGCTTGCTGTGCTTTGTAGGTTTCTTCACGTGCGGTTTGTTCGGCTTTAAGGCTTTGCTCTTTAGCCTTATACTCAACTGCAGCAAACTGTTTTATGTTTTCTTCATTCCGCGTTGAATCACGCATAACAATAAAAAGGCGTAACATTTTTAATGCTTGGATGGGATTTTGCTGAGCTTCAAAAATATTAGTCAAAATAGCAGCTGATGTTTTTATGCCCTCAGGAGTTTGTGTTTCCCTCGAAATACTCAATGCTTTTTCGGCAGCCACTTTTGCTTCATTGAATTTTCTGCCGTTGACATAATGTTCGCTAAGTTGATTATAACTATTTCCCAACTGTGAGCGATTCCCGGTCTCCTCCGCGATTTTAATTGATTTATTATAACATTCCAGCGCCTTCTCTTCATTTCCTTTTTTGGAATAAAGATCGCCCATAATAGAGTAGGCGAACGACATTTTATCTTTGTTTCCGATTTCTTCAGCGATCTTAATGGTTTTATCAAAGTAATCGAGCGACTCTTCTTTTTTATTTAGCAGATAATAAGTCAAACCAATGCTGCTTAAGCTCTGACATTCCTGTAATTTTAATCCTTGTTCCTGCGCAATTTTACTGGCGTCTTCATAAAAAGTTAATGCTTTACTGTATTCCTGCTGAGTATTGTAAATATCACCCATACAACTTAAGCAAAAGGCAATTTGATTCTGATTTTTGTTTTTTTTCGCGATATCTAATCCGTTATTGAAATACTCGAGAGCTTTGGGATAATTATTTTGCGTACGGTAAACATCACCAAGGCTGTTATAGCAAATGGTAATTTTATTCAGGTCATTTATTTCCCTTGCATAACCAATCGATTTATTATAGCACTCGATGGCTTTGCTGAATTCACCCTGAATACGATAAGCTTCACCTTTCGAAATATTACAAAACGCCAGCCGTTTTTTATCGTTTGCCTTCGCCGCATAAGAAATTGCTTCGTTCTGCAATTTTATACACCTATCAATTTCCCCGATATTACGCAATACTTCTGCGTTCCACGATTTGGATTGTGCAAGGATGTCATTGAAACTGTTCTCTTTTCCTAAAGATGCAGCCTTGTTTAAAAAATAATTAGCCGAATCGAAATTAAATTTACGGACGTAGTAGATTCCAAATTTACAAAGCGCATCACCTTCACCTTTTTTATCTTCAATTTTTTTACTCTGATCTAATTCTTCGGTAGCCAGATAATAAGTAAAAGGCCTCCAGTTTTCGGCCAATTCACCCAAAATAATTATTTGTTGCGATGCTTCGGCTAATTCAAATTGGTTTCTTAGGCTGTCAATTAAAGGACTAACAGAAGTCGTATCTTTAATTAATTCGGAAATATCCTGTGATAATCTTAATTGATTTTTTGGTCTCTCATTAACTTCTTTTTCATTAGTGCATGAGTTTAAACCGGAAAACAGAATGAATGCGGTAATAACTATTAAGAGAGTTCGGAGTTTAAACATAAGGCTAAAAATAACAAAAAAGGCCGCTATAAAAAAGCAGCCCTTGTATTAAAGTTTATTAAAATCAGGGTATAGCCGCAAAATCCGTCTGAATCTGACTAAGTGATTTAGGTTGCATGTTTAAACTATAGCCTACTGCACCTGTAGCGGTTGACATAACAGCTGAGTAGTATTGTCCGTTTTTAACTGCTAAACCAACAATATGCACACCTCTGCCATTCGGAATATTAGAGATTCGGAACTTACCAGGTGCTAATTGGAAGAAAGCACCAACAGTTAAACTGCCGTTAAGTGACAGATAAAAAACACTATTCGTGTTATTAAACATAGTATCTGTATTTAATATAACGGCTGATTTATTAGTTGTTAGAGAATCCCACATAACCCCAACGTTTAACCACTTTAATGAATCAAGAGCTGCTCTGTGATGATTTACTGAGCTTATAGGAGTCATTGGGATATCGTTAACATCTGTTCCTAAATCCCATACAATTGTTGAATCAACTGCAGTTACTTTAGTGGCATAATATTTTTTCATTGGAGTTAAACCTAATGGATCCGGAATATCTACAAAAACTGTACCGCTGGTTCCGATTCGTAATGATTGCGTGTTTTGAGACGCGGTAACCTTAACACAACCTTTTGTGCTAATTAACCTGCTGCCTGTTGTATTGGCACCTGCACCCGAAAACATAATCTGAGATTTGGTTAAAATTGTTCTTGCTGTAACAGTTACAGTACCTGTAGCGGGAAGACTTGTTGAAGGATCATTAAAAGCATTAACAGGTATTTCAATTAAAACATTATTAACGTTTAATGTTGTTCCGGAAGCAGCGTTTACTGTAAAGTTTTGTGTGGGCGCACCGAGTGCAGCAAATACCTGTGATATGGCGGTAAAGGTTGTAGCAGGGGTAGTCGGAGTAGTCGAATCTACAACCGATGGTACATCTTCTTTCTTTTTCTTCTTACAGTGAGTAGTTAAAAAGGCAATCATCACTATTACTAATAATAAACTGATTTTTGATTTCATAATTATTGTTTTGGCGTTTTATGATTCAAATTTACCAAAATCATTCTATAAAACAATAAAAAGGCTGCCTGTAATAGCAACCTTTTGAAAAATTAATATAGTCTATTAACTCTATTTTCTACAGGAGTTAAATAACAAAATTCTGCATTTACTAACTTACGTAATACATTACTAATAAAACAGGTAGTATTATTATATATTCTTTTCATATTAGTTTAACTCAGTAGTAACTGATCCCAAACGGTCTAATTCAAACAATAAATCGCTGTTAATTGCTACTTTATATCCTTTTGAATGAAGTTTCACTGAAATGTTTTCTGTAGGGTCCTCTACATAAAATTCCACGTTCGATTTTCCTTCAAATTGACGGAATAAATTTTCAAGGTTAGTGATAAGTTCATCGGTTAATTTATTTAAGTCAATTTTTACTTTCAGATTACTGAAGGCTTTCTGCTTAACATCATCGAGCAATTCAATTTTTTGAACTTTTAACTCTAAACTTCCAGGTTGGTTATAGCGTTCCTGAACACGGGCTTTCACAAATATGAAGAGTTGCGGCACCATGAATTTCTGATACTCTACAAAATCTTTTCCGAATAGCATAATGTCAAAAGCCCCATGGTAATCTTCAATGACAATTTTTCCGAACTGGTTGCCGGTTTTAGAAGTTCTGGTTTCAGTACCAACTACAATTCCGGCTATATTAACTTCCTTGTTTTTGAATGGTTCTAATCCTGCTTTCAATTGAGCGCAATTGGCTTTGCACAAATGTTCTATTTCCAATTTGTATGGATCTAATGGGTGGCCTGAAATAAAGAATCCTACCACTTCTTTTTCTCTTGCCAATTGTTCCAATGAATTCCAGGGTTCAACTTTTGGTAATTGGGGTTCGTATATTTCTATTTCATCTTCACCACCAAATAAACTGGCCTGTGAAGTATCTGTACCGTTATTCATTTGGTTACCATATTTAATCATACGGTCGGTGAGGGTAGTACCGTCTCCGTTTTCCGGAACGAAAAACATGGCGCGGTTCACTCCTTCAAAACTGTCCATAGCTCCTGATAGCGCTAATCCTTCAATTGATTTTTTATTAATGGCTTTGCTATCTAAACGCTTGGCAAGGTCAAATACCGATAAGAACTTACCATTAGCATCACGTTCTGCTACTAATGTAGTAATAACGTTTTCGCCAACTCCTTTAATACTGGCCATGCCAAAGCGTACATCGCCATTTGGGTTCACACTAAATTTACCGTAACCTTCATTCACATCGGGACCAAGTACTTTTATACCCATGCGCTTGCATTCCTCCATGAAAAATGTAATTTTTTCAATAGCGCCTGAATGGTTCAATACTGATGCCATGAATTCAGAAGGGTAGTGGGCTTTTAAATAGGCAGTTTGAAAGGCCAAATACGCATAGCAGGTGGAGTGTGATTTGTTGAATGCGTAACTCGCAAAGGCTTCCCAGTCTTTCCATACTTTTTCAGCAACAGTTGTATCATGACCGTTAGTCTTACAGCCTTCGAGGTATTTGCTCTTCATTTTATCAAGAACATCTTTTTGCTTCTTACCCATGGCTTTACGAAGGGTGTCGGCATCTCCTTTTGTAAAGTTGGCTAATTTCTGACTTAAACGCATTACCTGTTCCTGATAAACGGTAATACCGTAGGTCTCTTTCAGAAATTCATCCATTCCTTCTATATCGTAAGTAATAGGTTCACGCCCGTGCTTACGGTTAACGTAGTTTGGAATGTAAGCTAACGGACCCGGGCGATACAAGGCATTCATCGCGATCAGGTCGTTGATGCTATCGGGTTTAAGATCTTTTAAATATTTCTGCATACCGGCACTTTCAAACTGGAAAATACCGTTTGTTTCGCCGCGTTGAAATAACTCTAATGTTTTTGTATCGGCCAGATCGATGGCGTCAATATCAATTTCAATGCCATGTCCTTTTTTGATCAATGCCAATGCATCCTTAATAATGGTCAAGGTTCTTAAACCTAAGAAGTCCATCTTTAGCAATCCAGCCGATTCAGCCACTGAGTTATCGAACTGTGTTACCAGCATGTCACTGTCTTTTGCCTTAGTAACGGGTACATATTTCGTAAGTTCATCAGGTGTAATAATTACACCACAGGCATGAATACCGGTATTGCGTAAAGAGCCTTCCAATTCGTAAGCTTGTTGTAAAACTTTTGATTCGGGCGTATTACCTTCCGATAATTTGCGGAAGTTATTGGATTGTTCGATCACCTCACGGCGGTCTTTTATCTTTTCTAAATATTTTTCGTCGATACCACCTGGTTTTAATAGTGATTTCAACTCCGCTTCCAAACTATCCGGAAATGATTTCGCTAATTTATCAGCATCCGGTAAAGGTAAATTCAACACGCGCGCGGTATCGCGTATAGCGGATTTACCACCCATTGTACCATACGTGATAATTTGCGCTACCTGATTGAAACCGTATTTTTGGATCACATAATCAATCACGCGGTCGCGGCCTTCGTCATCAAAATCAATATCTATATCGGGCATGCTGATACGATCCGGATTTAGAAAACGCTCAAAGAGGAGATCGTACTTAATGGGATCAACATTTGTAATTCCTAAACAATAAGCTACCGCGGAACCGGCGGCGCTACCACGACCGGGTCCAACACTCACACCCATTTCACGGGCTTTTGTGGTGAAATCAGACACAATTAAGAAGTAGCCGGGGAAACCCATGCGTTCCATAACACTCAATTCAAAATCAAGGCGGTCTTTTGTTTCTTGAGTGATGTTCGGATATTTCTTCTTCGCACCTTCATAGGTCAAATATTTCAAATAGGCATTTTCACCGCGGTTACCTTTTCCTTCGTCATTAGGATCCAGATCACGCGGATCTTTGAATTCTTCAGGAATTTGAAACTTAGGCAACAATACATCGCGACCGAGTTTGAATGATTCGATCTTATTCACAATTTCGTTGGTAGCTTCAAGCGCTTCGGGCAGATCGCTGAAAAGTTCAGTCATCTCTTTAGGCGACTTAAAATAAAATTCATTGTTAGGCATACCATAACGGAAGCCACGGCCTCTGCCAATTGGCGTTTCTTTTAGCTCACCATCTTTAACGCATAACAAGATATCATGTGCATCGGATCCCTTTTTATCTAAATAATAATTGTTGTTTGCCGCTATGTACTTAACGTTATGTTTTTTGGCGAATTGCAATAATACCTCATTCACGTGATTTTCATCAGGTAAATTATGGCGATTGAGTTCAACATAGAAATCATCACCAAACTGCTCTTTCCACCATAAAAAAGCTTCTTCGGCTTGTGATTCACCAACGTTAAGAATAAGAGAAGGAACTTCTCCCGACAAACCACCGGTGGTAACAATCAAATCGCCTTTGTATTTTAATAAAACATCTTTGTCTATACGCGGCACGTAATAAAATCCATCTACAAAGCCAATAGAACTAAGTTTAGATAAATTCTCATAGCCCTTTTTGTTTTTCGCGAAGAACGGAATAGCAAATCCATTATCTTGTTTAGTTTTATCGGTGTGATTTTTATTAACGAATAATTCGCATCCAATAATACATTTCATTTCTTTCTTCTTCTCACCTTGTTTCTCGCCTTTATCAATAGCCTCGTTATAACCTTTAACGCCTTTGTTGTGTTTATCAACCGATTGCCAAAAAGCAAAAGCCCCGTACAAGTTACCATGATCAGTTAATGCAATTGAAGTCATACCGTAATCAGCAGCTTTCTTAACAAGTTCTCCAACATCACTTGTACATTGTAGTACCGAAAATTGTGAGTGGTTATGAAGGTGCGTAAAATTAGCAGTAGTGTTAGAAGCAGAAGAAACAGTCGTTGTTGTAACTTTTTCTTCCGTTTTATTTTTTTGTTCTTTTAATTTTAATTCATTCGAAAGAAGTTCTGATAAATCAGGAGAGATGTAGTTAACCGATGTAGCATTTGTTACTTCTTTTACTTTAATGATACTGCGTTTAATAATTTCGAAAAATGCTTTCGCAGTAGCTTGCACGTCGAAAGCAGCGTTATGTGCTTCTGCAAAACTCTCGTTAAATAATTTAGTATATAACTCAGAAAGCGTAGGCCACTTAAATTTTCCACCCTTACCACCTGGGATGGCGCAATACGCTGTGGTTTCATCACTCTTTGTATCAATGGAAGGTTTACCTTCAAACACATTTGGTAAACCCATGCGTAAGAATTCGGCACCTATGATGTTTATATCAAATTCAATATTATGTCCGCATAAATACTTGCATTTATTTACAATCTCAATGAACTCCTGTAAAACGGTTTTCAGTTCCCGTCCTTCTTCTAAAGCACGTTTTGTAGATATGCCATGAATTTGTTCGGCATTGAACGGAATAGTATATCCTTCCGGCTTAATGATGATGGAATCATAATGTAAAAGCTGACCTGTTTCATCGTGTAATTGCCAGGCAATTTGAACCATTCGCGGCCAATTATCAGAGTCGCTTAACGGTGCGTTATAATTTCGTGGGAGGCCGGTGGTTTCAGTATCGAATATGAGGAACATGTAGGGAGGAGATTAAAGTATTAAGATTTTGATTTTAGGAGTTCTTTTATTTGTGATAATTCGTTTTTAATGTCTAGCAATATTTTATCGGATGAATTTGAAGATGAAGAAACTGAAGAATTGTTATTTTGGTTTTTCTCACGGATCACAATTTCCCGCTGGGCAAGAATCATATTTTTAAATTCTTCGGCATCGTTAATACCGATCATACTCATCATATTAGATTGATGCGCGCCTCCGCCTCCTGCCGTTTCTACCTTAATCATTGTTAAACCAAATGAACGTAGAATTGGTCCGCCTATAAATGAAAGGTCCTGAATATTCTCCAAGGGAATGGTTTTTTCAATGTGTAGGATCAGTCCTTTAGAGAACTTCAGGTGCTTATGGCTTAGTTGGCATTTAAGTGTATTGAAAAATTTATTGCTCAACCATTGACCAAATCCTAATACCCATAATGGTAAAAGAACAATGCCGAATACTGTCATGATCATATAGAATAAGACCACAATAAAAATGTAGGTCTTTACTTTTGGATTAAATGTAGCTTCGCGTATAATTTGGTTCTCTTCCATCCCTTAAATTTATAAAAAAACAGGGCTTTTTTATTGAATGTTGATAATTAAGAAAAATGGTTAAATTAGGGGTGAAATTCATCTAATTTGAGGATTAAATTAATATTCATTTTTGCAAGCATTCTGTTCACTTTTAAACCTGTAATTGGTCAAAATGAAGTACTGAATGCTTTGATTGATAATGTTTTATCAAAGAGTGAATTTTTGAAACAACAAGATCGTCATATAGCAATTAACGACAGCATTTATAAAACAGGTGATTTTAAACTGGAATTCGGTTACTTGAATCAATTAATTGACAAATGTGAACTTACTAATAATGGAAATCTTAAAGGAAATGTTTTGATTTCCAAGGGAAATTTGTATTTAGAAATAGGTAGCCATTTTAAAGGCATAGAATGTTTTCAGGAAGCGATTGATTACTATCAAAAAACAAAAAATTACTCCGGATTAAACACATCGTATTCCAATATGGGAAATGCTTATTATTATCTCGGAAATTTAGATAAGGCCCTTTATTACTATAAGATTGGTATAAATGATTACATGAAAATAACTGAGAAAAAGCCTTCCTTAGAAACAAAGCTAGCCAATCTTTATAATGCAATTGGGGTTGTATATTGTTCGAAGATGGATTTTGTTTATGGTAAAGTTTACTTTGATTTGTCACTTGGCCTTTGGGAAAAATTAAAAGACACCCTCAGTATAGCTTATGTTTATAATAATTATGCTCTAATTTACCTGCAAACAAAAAAAATAGATAGCGCACTTAAATACTTTAATTTGGCGAAGGAGCTGAAGGTTAAATTCGGATATAGATCAGATATTATTGATGCATATAATAATCTTTCTGACTTTCATAGCCAAACCAATAATTTATCAAAGGCTTTGGATTTTGTTAAAATGGCTTATAGCCATATTGACACATCAATCTATAATACTGACTTATTGAACACGTATACAAATTTCACTAATGTATACCGCTTACTTAAAGATCCAAAAAACGAATTATTATATCTTAAATTAAAAAATAAAGTAAAAGATTCTCTAAATGTTCAATCACAACAAGAGGAAATTTCCAAATTAGAATTAAAAGCAGACTTTGAAAAAATACACCTAGCCGACAGTATTAGATCACATGATGAATTACAGATAAAAGATCTCAAGATCTCTGAAAAACGGAAGGAATCGGTTTTATTAATAATATTGCTAATACTTACCATTATTGCATTAGGATTAATTTATTCGAGATTTAACACCACGAAAAAGCAAAAATTACTTATTGAGCAACAAAAGACAATTGTTGATGTAAAAAACAAGGAAATTACGGATAGCATAAATTACGCGAAGCGCTTGCAGGATGCTATTTTACCGGCAGATAAATTATTTAAAGAGACTTTCCAAGAGCAGTTTGTGATATATCATCCAAAAGACATTGTGAGTGGTGATTTTTATTTTTATGAAAAGAAAGGTAATACGGTTTATATAGCTGCGGCAGATTGTACAGGGCATGGTGTTCCCGGCGCCATGTTGTCGATTGCTTGTTATAATGCCTTACAAAAAGCCATTTTTGAAAAGAATTTAGTTTCACCCGGCGAAATACTCGACGGAGTTAAAAACATCATTACCGAGCATTTTAATAAAACCGGAAACAACATCAGTGATGGTATGGATATTTCGCTTCTCGCTATTAATTATGAATCTCAGATGATAGAATGGGCCGGCGCAAATAATCGATTATTTTACATTCAAAATAACGCCTTACATGAGCTGAAGCCAGATCGTCAGCCGGTAGGTAAGTCAGATTCAGAAAAGCCTTTTACCACACAGGATATACCTTTTGTTAAAGGGACTTTGTTCTACTTATTTACCGATGGTATTATTGACCAGTTCGGCGGTGACAATATCAAAAAGTACACCGTTTCAAAATTCAGGACATTACTTGATGGATTAAAGTCAGAAAACCTCACGGTTCAAAATCAAGAAATCTCGAAGGTACTCTTAGTATGGAAGGGAAACAATGAGCAAACAGACGACGTAACTGTTTTGGGTGTAAGAATTTAAGGATTTTTTGTCTTTTTCAGTCGTTTTTATCCTTCAAATAATTTGTAAATTCAAAATAATAGTAGTTACTTTCAAGTAATAAAATAGTTCAATATGACCAGTACTTCAGAAATTAAAATTGAAAAGATTGCAAAAAGCAGAGTAACTGAACATGATGTAAATAATGTGCCTTTTGGAAAGGTATTTTCTGATCACATGTTTATTGCTGAATACAAAGATGGCAAATGGCATCAAGGTGAAATTATGCCTTATCAGGATCTGCCCATGAGTTTAGCCTTATCGGCCTTACACTATGGACAATCAATTTTTGAGGGAATGAAAGCGTATAAGAACGATAAGGGAGAAGTTAATCTTTTTCGTCCTCTCGATAATTTTAAACGCTTAAATATATCTGCAGTTCGCATGGCCATGCCTGAAGTTCCTGAAGAAGTTTTCATGGGTGGCATAATGGAATTATTAAAACTTGATAATGCCTGGGTTCCTTCGTCTGAAACCGGTAGTTTATATATTCGTCCGTTTATGATTGCTACCGACGAAGCTATTGGTGTAAAAGCAAGCGATACTTATAAGTTTGTTATTATTACTTGTCCGGCCGGCAAATATTACTCAGAGCCTATCAAAGTAATGGTTGAGACCAATTATTTCAGAGCGGTAGAGGGTGGAGTAGGTTTTACAAAATGTGCAGGTAATTATGGCCGTAGTTTGTTTCCAACAAAACTGGCACAGCAAAAAGGGTATCAGCAGGTTATTTGGACTGATGCTAAAACTCATTCTTATGTTGAAGAGTCAGGTACAATGAATTTAATGTTTGTTATTGATAATATATTAATTACTCCGGCAACAAGCGATACCATTTTAGCAGGTGTTACCCGCGACAGTGTTTTACAATTAGCGCGCGATTGGGGAATGATGGTAGAAGAAAGAAAGGTTTCTATTAAGGAAGTTTTTGATGCTCATAAGAACGGGAAATTACAGGAAGCTTTTGGTGTTGGAACTGCTGCTACTATTGCACAAATTGTGACAATTGGTTATGAAGGTAAAGATTATGAGTTGCCGCCAATTGAAAAACGTACTTTCTCTCCTAAGATAGACCAAGCTTTAAGAGATATCCGAAAAGGTAGGGTTGAAGATAAATTCAGATGGACTTTAAAGGTTGCTTAGGCAACCTTTTTTAATGAATAAAGAAATTTATAATTCCGGTTGCTATAAGTACAATACCTGAAATTAAACCGGCATTGTGCTCAATCTTATGGGCATTTAGTTTTTTAAGTATTTTCTGGGCAAATGATATCCATAGGATAATTCCTAAAACAGATATCACAATATAAATCATACTAGTGAGGAATACATATTTAATGCCAGCGGTTCCTGCTAATATAAAGTAGCCTTCAATTTCCAGGCATGGCGATAAAAACATGCTGGTGACTAAAACAGTAATTATTTTTCTGGAACTTAATGTTTGAAGCTCACCTTCGTTATGTAAATGAAAATGATTGTGTTTATGATGTCTGATAATAAATACCAGCCCTAATATTACAAGAAGTGACGAAGAAATTATTTTTGTCACGTATTCAAAGTGTGAGCTAATGTTAAAGCTTAAAACACCAATTGCAATACCAAGTAAAACAGTACTTAATGCATGAGCCAATGCAGAAATAACGGTGATTCTGAAAGTCTGGCTACGTGTCCATTGAAACTTCTTTTCAAATGCAAGAATAGGCAACCAATGACTTGGGATTAGCGCGTGTAAAACACTAATAATTAAGGTTCCTATTATGAGTTGAGAAATCAAGATGTTTTTATGGAGGGCGAAGTTAAGCTTTTAATCGGTATTTGCGAATTCTTATAATAAGAGGGGTGTTTCAATCTTGCTTTAGATTGTAAGTGAACAGGAAGAGAAACAGGCTAATAAAACGCTCTTATTATTTAGCGATAATGATTTTGGAAGTAAATATTTTTCCTTTGGAATCAATCTTAACAAAACAAACACCATTCGTCATGCCCTGAAGATTGATTTCAGTTAAATCGGTGAGATTAAATTCGTGATATAGAATATTTCCAAGCACATCAGTAACTGTAACTTCATTTTCGCCTTCAAGGTCGTTTATTCTGAAAACACCTTCACTTGGATTTGGTAACACCTTCAATTCTTTAGAAGGTTTACATAAAATGGCAGAGATGTCGTAGTGCTTAAAAGCGCCATTCTTATCCACTTGTTTTAGCCTGTAATAGTTGATGCCATCAGTTGCATTAACATCATTTAAAACATATTTTCTTTCGTATGCTGAATGCTCTGCTGCTTTTAACTTTCCTACAGATTCATAAGCAATCCCATCAGAACTTTTTTCTACTTCGAAATAATCATTATTCAATTCGCTTGCTGTTGCCCATTTAATGGTTGCGATTCGGTTGTTACATTCGGCTGTAAGATATTTAAGTTCTACAGGTAAAATCGTGCAGGCACTAATCTCAATAAAATTCGGTAACCCCAATTGACTTATTTTTCCAGCCAAGGGAACTGCGTTTGCAGAAAATCCAGCTGCTGCTCCCATGGCATTTGGATTATTTATTACATGTAAGTTGGCAGTACCATACGACGGCGTATATAATTTTCCATCCCTGCCATAAACAAAAGCACCAAACCAATTGGTTGCAGTAGCAATTTGTACACGCGATGCATTGATGGCTGCCTGCGTGCCTAATGTTAAATCTACTTCATAAACCGCATTAGTAGGGGAGTAGGACCAATGGTAAAATTTTGTGCCATCAGGAGAAAATCCTGAACTGTAATTGGAGCCAAATGTAAGATCAATGTAATTACTAACTACACCTGTAGTATTATTAAAATCAACGACGCCCAAATCCGGATCGTAACACGACAATCCAATTTTTGTACCGCAAGAAGAGACGTTCATATAACCAATGGCACCACTGTAAATGGGCCCAACGTTAGAAGCAACGCCCGCACCAACACCAGTTGCCGTTACAGGATAAGCAATGAACTGATTGGTTGCTGCCATGTGTGTTATCACCCAAAAATCTGTTTGATTAAAATGTAAACAACCTGTTAGTTTTTCAGAGACACCTGTTCCGCCTATTAATACATTTTTTGTTGCTGTCACGGCGCCAAGACCTCCGCTTAACGTCATGTCAACTATAGAATACCTAACACCACTTCCAGGCCAAACAGTAAAAACATAATACTGTGTGGTACTCCCGGGACGAGGAACAACCATGCCTGACTGTGTACTACTTGAATTTCCCATTAAACCTGTTCCGTTTGTCATTACTGCATTAGCAGAATTCCAAATAGTCATCCCGTCGGTATAAAATAATAATGCCCCGGTTGTTTTATCAGACATAGCAATAGATCCTTCATTCACATTC
>Ga0154020_10001813_pt1 | contig 26185 bp, 22 predicted proteins | sample Klosneuvirus_201_FD_109709 | JGI IMG/M metagenome (GOLD analysis project Ga0154020, IMG submission 109709) | Active sludge microbial communities from wastewater, Klosterneuburg, Austria - Klosneuvirus_20160825_MG | ecosystem: Engineered > WWTP > Aerobic digester > Activated sludge | place...
CCGGGGTGTGGAGGCAGCGTAGCCCCGCCGCGGGGTGGGGGCAAGGGCGGGGTGGATGTAGGCCTCAGCGCGGCACCGGAGGGCGGTCTCGGCAAGCGATAGCCGCTCACGCCCGCGCGGGGGTCATGAGTTCTTCGGGGCGGGAGAGCAGGGCGACGATCTCTGCGAGGGCGAGGGCGGCGGTCGCGCCGTCGACGACACGGTGGTCGCACGCCAGGCTCAGGGGCAGGAGCAGCCCCACGCGGAAGGAGCCCTTGGAGACGATCATGCCCTCCTTCGCGCGCCCCACGGCGAGGATGCCGACCTCCGGGTAGTTGATGACCGGAGTGGCGAAGCGCCCGGCGTGGCTCCCCACGTTGCTGATCGTGAACGTGCTGCCGGTGAGTTGCTCGCGGCTGGCGGTGCGGGCGCGGGCACCATCTGCCACGGAGGCGATGGAGCGCGAGACCTCCAGCACGCCCAGGCGGTCGGCGTCGCGGATCACCGGGACCATCAGCCCGTTGTCCGTGTCGGTCGCGATGCCAAGGTGCACGCTGCGGTGCTGCACGATGGACGCGGCGTAGGACTCGTCGCCCGCTTTCTCGTCCACGGTGGCGTTGAGCGCACGGAAGCGTGAGTCCGCGAGCACTCGGCAGACGGCGGACGCGACGAACGGGAGGAACGAGACCTTCTCGCCGCTCGCGGCGGCGAGGCGACGGCGGAGGCTGTCGAGCCCGGTCACGTCGGCCTCGTCCATCACCGTGAAGTGCACGGCCTGGTTCATGGACTCGCGCAGGCGGTTGGCGATGGTGCGGCGGACGCCCCGGAAGGGGATGCGGGTGATCTCGTCGGCGCTGGGCGCGGCACGGGCGGGGTCCCGCGGTGCGGGGGCCGGTGTGGGGGCCGGTGAGCGTGGCGCGGGGGCGGGGGGCTTGCCCGCGGGGAGCGGCGCGATGGAGGGCTGGCCCATGTCGCACCCGGCGGGCTTGGCAGCGGGAGCGCCGGAGGACGCGGCGCGGACGTCCTTTTCGAGCACGCGCCCGCCGATGCCCGAGCCGCTGACGGCGTCGATGTCCACGCCCAGGTCGCGTGCGAGGCGGCGGACGGCGGGGGTTGCCAGGGCCTTGCCGCTCGCGGCGTTCATCATGCCCACGACGGTGCCGGCGTCCTCGGAAGTGGAGGCGGGCTCGTCGACCTGGTCGGCTTTCGCCGGCTCGGGCTTGGCGGGCTCGTTCTTCGCGGGCTTGGGTTCGGCGACGGCCTTGGCCTCGGGGCGGGCGGAGCCGTTGGAGCCTGCGGACTTGCCGGCGCCCTCGTATTCGACGAAGGGGGCGCCGACCTTGATGATGTCGCCGGGGTTGCCGTGGAGCGCCCGGATGGTGCCGGCGCGAGGGCTGGTGACCTCAACGACGGCCTTGTCGGTTTCCATTTCTGCGACGACCTCGAGCTCGCCGATGTGCTGGCCGACCGCGACCCGCCACTTGAGGAGTTCGGCCTCTGCGAGGCCCTCGCCCAGGTCGGGGAGCAGGAACACGTTCGGGTCCTTGGAAGTCGCGTGCGCCATCGGTAAGTCCCTTGGTCAGAGGTCGCGGTGCGGCCGAGCAGGTAGTTTAGGTCCGGGTTTGACGCGGGGCGTCCGTACAGTGTCGCATGATCTCGCTTGGTGAACTGGCGCGGGCGGAGGAACTGAGGCAGGCGGCGGGTGTCCGCGAGACGTCCCCGGAGGCGGCGGCGTGCGCCGGGGGCGTGATGGCCCGGTCTGCGCCCGGGGTATGGACGAACTACTGCGTCGGGGCCGGGTTCGCGGGGGAGGTGACAGCCCAGGACATCGCCGGGCTTGTGGACTACTACGCGAGCAAAGGGATCGAGCCCCGCATTGAAGTATGCCCGTTTGCCGATGAATCGCTGGTAGCGCGGACGCGCGAGGCTGGGTTTGTAATCCGGCTGTTCGAACTGGTGCTCTACCGGCCTCTGGACCCCGCGGCACCCGTCACGCCCGTGCACGCGGCGCCGGCGGGGCTGCGCATCGGCGCGATCAACCCCGAAGACGCGGCGGAGGTCGGGGAGTTTGTGCGAGTCTCCACGACGGGGTTTATGCCCGGGCTCGATCCGATCCCTGAGGCCTTCAAGGACGCAGTCCGGAACACGGTGCGGCATCCGCGCACGCTGGCGGTTGCGGCGTGGCTGGACGGGGCGATGGTGGGCTGCGGGGCGATGGAGATGGCCCTGCCGGTGGCGGGCCTGTTCGGGCTCACAGTGCAGGAAGGGTTCCGGAGAAGAGGCATCCAGCAGGCGATGCTGGCGTGGAGGCTGAACCACGCGGCGCCCTTGGGGTGCCTCTTCGCGACCATCGGGAGCAAGCCGACCTCCGGCACACTCTCCAACGTCCGGCGCATGGGCTTTGAAGTGGCGTACACCAAGGCGACGCTCGTGAGGCCCGGACCGGGGCTGGTGCCAGTGGCGGAGTATTGATCCGGGCCTGTGGACCAGAAATACCGGCCGGTTTGCTGGCAAAGTCGCGGGTTTGGTGTACATCCCATGCGGGGCCCATTCCGGGCTCGCGTGGAGGCTGTGTCATGCGCATCTGCGGAACCGGATTGGTCGGGGCGTGCACGGTCGGTGTGGCGGCGTCGATGGCGATGGCCGCGAACACGCAGAACATTCTGATCACGGGGTATTGGCCCCCGACGAACGAAATGCTTCGCCAGTGGAGCACGAACCCGTCGCAGAACCCCGGGGGCTGGCAGGGGCTGGACTGGGAGGGACGCGGGTACAACATCTACTCGTACTTCCCGGAGTTTCCGGGGGGCACGGGGGCAAATCCGCGGGGCACGGGCGACTTTCAGGTGGACTATCAGGCGGCGTCGGCGGACTTCTGGCGGGTGACGTCGGAGCTGCACCCGGTGGCGATCATCACGTTCAGCCGGGGGGCTTCGGGGAGCAACTGGGAGCTGGAAAGCCGGGCCCGGAAACTGCCGCTGACCTCGTGGACGCCGGACTATCTGGCGCCGACGCGACCGACATCGGACCTGCCGATCGCGCTGGAGCCGGACAACAACATCAGGTTTTCGTCGCTGCCCATGACGCAGATTCGGAACGCGGTGGCGGCGGCGAACCTGCCCCTGACGGCGTTCATCGACACGAGCAACGACTTTGGCGGGACGTTTGTGTCGGAGTTCACGAGCTATCACAGCGCGTGGTACGCGAACCTGCACAGCGCGCCGGAGGACCCCTGGCGGACCTTTGCGGGCGGGCACATCCACGTGGGGATCAGCACGCCGACCGCCACGGCAGTGACAGCAACGGAGATCACGCTGCGGACGCTGACGGACTATCTCGACCAGGTGATCCCGTCGCCGTCGAGCGTGGCGGTGCTGGGGATGGGGCTGCTGGGGCTGGGGCGTGGGCGCAGGACCTGAGCCAGCGGCGCGAGCGTTAGCCCGCCCCGCCCGCGACGCGGTCGACCTCGTCGAGGCTGGTGGCGCCCTCGGAGACCAGTCGCCAGCCGAACTGCTGGATCGTGGTGAAGAGCCCGGCCTCGATGACGCGCTTCATGCCCGTGATGGAGGGCTTGGTGAGCACGATGTCGCGGAGCTCGTCGTTGAAGTCCAGCAGTTCAACGAGTGCGCGCCGACCCCTGTAGCCCGTGCGGAGGCAGCGCGAGCACCCGGTGGCGGCGAACATGGTCGTCTTGCCCCCCAGCCACTTGCCCATGCGTGCGGCGGTGCCCGGGGGCACGGGGACTTCCTGGCGGCAGTTCTCGCACAACAGCCGAACCAGGCGCTGGGCGATGATGAGGTCCAGCGAGTTGGCCACGAGGTAGGGCTCGACCTTCAGGTCCAGCAGTCGGAAGACCGCGGAGATGCTCTCCTTGCTGTGGACGGTGGAGAAGACGAGGTGGCCGGTGAGCGCGGCCTGCATGCCGACGCGCGCGGTTTCTTCGTCGCGGATCTCGCCGACGAGGATGACGTCCGGGTCCTGACGGAGGACGCTGCGCAGGAGCCCGCCGAAGGAGTTTCCCCTGGCGTCGTCGACGGGGATCTGCGTGACGTGGTCGAGCTGGTACTCGACGGGGTCTTCGATGGTGACGACGTTGCGGGTGGTGCGGTCGATGGCGCGGATGGCGTTGTAGAGGGTGGTGGTTTTGCCCGAGCCGGTGGGTCCGCAGGCAAGGATCATGCCCGTGTCCTGCTGGCAGGCGCGCTGGACACGGTCGAACATGTAGGGGAGCATGCCGAGTTCGTGCATGGAGCCCGGCTGGCCCTTCTGGTCGAGGACGCGGACGACGAGCTTTTGGCCGTGGACCGTGGGGGTGAAGCTCACGCGGTTTTCGGTGCGGCGGTCGGGGAAGACCACGGAGAAGTGCCCCTCCTGCACGGAGTCGCGCCCGGCGGAGGTCATCTGGCAGGCGGCCTTGATGACGCCGAAGATGAGTTCGCCCACGCGGCGGGGCAGGTCCATGATCTGGACCATCTCGCCATCGACGCGCAGCCGCACAAGGTAGGTGTCTCCCTTGGGCTCAACGTGGATATCTGTCGCGCGCCCTTTGCTGGCGAGTTGGAGGAGCATCCGGAGGGCGTTGGGCCCGTCGCTGGCGCCGAGGAGGACGTCGGAGGGCTTGCCGTTGGCGTCGATGATGGAGACGTTTTCCGGGAAGGCATCGCGCGGGGGCAGGTTGGCGAGGAGGGTGGAGAGTTCAAAGACCCAGCCGACGATCTCGCTCTCGCGGAGGTCGATGGAGGCGGCGTTGATCGCCTGCTGGAGCCCGCTGGCGACGTGGAAGGACTCTTCGGCGTTGGTGTCGTCGGGGCTGGCTGGGGCATGGCCGTCGCGCTCGAAGAGAAACTCGTGGGAGCCAACCTTGAGGACGTCCCCCGGGACCAGGACGGTCTCGGTGATCTTCTTGTCGTTGACCTTGGTCCCGTTGCGGGAGCCAAGGTCCCGGACGGTCCAGGCACCCTGGCTGTCGGCGGAGAGGACACAGTGCTGGCGGCTGGCCCGCTCGTCGAGGATGGGGATGGTGCACTCCGGGCTGCGGCCGATGGTGACCCGCCCGGCGAGCGTCATCTGCTTTGCCTGGCCTCGGATGGGGGTGAGGCGGTGGGTGGTCATGGCTGGATGGTACCGGGAGCGGGCCCGCGGGCCGCAGGCGGGGGGAGAACTGGAGAAAAAAGCGTGACACCGCGTGAGTGGGCGGAGCCCCCGCCGTTCACAAAGCGTCCCCACAACGCCCCACCCGGAGCCCTCCCGTGACCACCAGCCAGTCCATCGTGTTCTCGAACGCCTCGATCGCCCGGTTCCTGGCGTGTGTCGCGGTGGTTGCGGCGATGCCGGTGGTGTGGGCGGCTCACCGGGCGTCGACGCTGGGCGAAGGAACGCCGGCGTGCGTGCCCGCCGCGGCGTGCGTCGCAACGACGGCCAAGGCCGCGGTGAGCCAGTCAACGCCCGTGGACTCGGACCGGCTGGAGGTTGTCCGTCTGAGGCTGGCGGCGCTGTCGTGCGAGCCGGAGTCACCCCGGGCAAGCACGGCCCGTGCGATGCTCAGCCGCGAGCTTTCGGCGCTGGAGCGCCAGTCTCGGGCCTGGGACCAGACGCCCGAGGGCGGCGCGGTTTCTCGCGGCTCACTCTCGGCGGCTCGGTAAGCGCTGCGGGCGGGGTCGGACCCCTAGACTCCCCCCCATGATCGATCTCAAGTCTCTGCGTGAAAACCCCGCGCGATTCGTCGCGGGTGCCAAGGCCAAGAAGGTCAACGTCGACGTCGAGAGACTGCTGGCTCTGGACGAGCAGAAGCGTGCCGCACAGACAGAACTGGAGCGGTTGCGCGCCGAGCAGAACCGCCTGGCGAAGGAGTCTGGCCCGCAGATCGGGAAGCTCAAGGGGCAGCTCAGGGCGGCAGAGGGGGACGCGGCGGGGGCGATCCAGAAGGAAATCGACGCACTCTCCGCCAAGCCGGCGGCGTTGAAGGCGGCGGCCCAGGACCTGGACACAAGGGTGCAGGCCCTCGAGCCCCAGATCATGGAACTGCTGCTGCAGGTGCCCCTGCCCCCGGACCCGGACGTGCCCGCGGGCGAGTCCAGCGATGACAACATCGAGATCCGCCGGTGGAACGCGCCGGCGTCGGAGTTGCTGCCGAACGGCTTCGACACCACGCGCACGTTCGAGGCGAACAAGGGCTTCAGGCCAAAGACGCACCTGGAACTGGTGCGCGATCTGAGGCTGTGCGACTTTGAGCGGGGCGTGAAGATGGCCGGCAGCCGCTCGTATGTGCTGACGGGCATGGGGATGAGGCTGCACATGGCGGTGCAGAGGTACGCGATCGACTTCATGGTGGAGCGGCACGGGTTTGCGGCGATGAGCGTACCGACGGTGGTGCGGGAGGAGTCGATGGTGGGGACCGGGTTCTTCCCTGCGGGGCGCGAGCAGGCGTACCACATCCCGGAATCCGCGCGGGGGGGCGGGTACGACCTGTTCCTGACCGGCACGGGCGAGGTGGGGCTGATGGCCCTGCACATGGGCGAGATCCTCGATGAGGCGAGCCTGCCCCTGAAGTATGTCACGGTCTCGCCCTGCTATCGGCGCGAGGCGGGCGCGGCGGGCAAGGACACCGCGGGGCTCTACCGCATTCACCAGTTCGACAAGGTGGAGCAGGTCGTGATCTGCAAGGCGGACGAGGCCCAGAGCCGCGAGTGGCACCGGACCATGATCGGCTATGTCGAGGAACTGCTGCGGTCGCTCGAGCTGCCCCACCGCCTGTTGCAGTGCTGCACCGCGGACCTGGGCGTGAAGAACGCGGACATGGTGGACATCGAGTCCTGGATGCCGGGTCGGGGCGAGGTCGGGAAGGACGGGAGCCCCGCGGGCGCGTTCGGCGAGACGCACTCGGCGTCGAGGCTGTACGACTTCCAGTGCCGGCGGCTGAACCTGAGGTATCGCGCGGGGGGCTCCGGGGGCAAGGGCGAGACGACCTTCTGCCACTCGCTGAACAACACGGTGCTGGCGTCGCCTCGCGTGCTGATCCCGCTGCTGGAAGTGCACCAGAATGCGGACGGGACCGTGAACGTGCCGGCGCCGCTGCGGCCCTATCTGGGCGGAACAGCGGTCATTCGTTAGCGGACGAGGGCCGCCCGCGTCCTGCTCTGGGTTCACAATCCGGGACGGCACGCGTACCCTTGGGTTTCGCCGCACCACCGGACCCACGAGGACGCCCATGCCCGAGACGACGACGCTGCTCCCCGCCAACTCCAACCAGGCCCTGGGCCTGGGTCAGTTCGCCATCGAGTTCATGTCCGACACGGCGGAGGTCATGGGCCGTCCGGACGCGGGGGTGATCGAGCGGACGAACTGGTTTCACACCGACGCGTGCCTGTGCGGGCTCTCGGCGATCGCGCTCAACACCAACGCGCCCGTGCTGCTGAGGCGCGAAGCGGCGATGTACGCGACGGGGAGCGGCAGGGCCCCCTGGGCGCACGATTCGGCGCGCGCCGGGGTGCCGGTCTTCGGCAGCACGCAGGACGTGCAGCCAGAGAAGGCGATCGTCGCGAACGCGTCCGCGGTGCGGGAGTGGGACAGCAACGGAACGAACTTTGGCTTCAGCGAGGCGCGGGCCCACCACCGCGCGGGCGAGTTCGGGCACAATGACTTTTACCCCGTGGCGCTCGCGGCGGCGCAGCTCCGGGGCCGTGACGGCGCCTATGCCCTGCGCGGGATGATCCTGCTCGACGAAGTCCGTGGGCGCCTCGCGGAGGTCTTCTCGCTCAAGTCGTACAAGATAGACCACGTCGTGCACGGGGCGGTGGCGTCCGCGGCGACGTTTGGCGCCATGATGGGCGCGACCGCCGACCAGATCGAGTCCGCGATCGGCATGGTGATCGCACACTACATCCCGTTCCGGGCGATCCGGGCGGGCAAGCAACTCTCTGACAGCAAGGGGGCGTCCGCCGCGATCTCCACGGAGGCGGCGGTGCTGTCGGTCAAGCGGTCGATGATGGGCTTCAAGGGCCCGCGCGACATTTTCCGGAATCCGGAGGCCATCTTCCGGCTGTTCGAGGGGCCGGGGCAGCTCTTCAGGAAGACCGAGTCCGCCGGGACGGGCATCCCCGACGCGAAGTCGGGGAACGAGTACGCGTCGCCCTTTGACCTGGTGCTCTCGCGCGCCGGGTCGGACTTCACGGTGATGGGTATGCATTTCAAGCTGGGGCTCTACGAGCACCAGTCAGCGGGCGCGCTGCAGGGGCTGATCAACCTGCTCAACAGGAACCCGCGCCTGCTCGACGACCAGTCGGGCGACTGCATCGCCAAGGTCGTCGTGAGGGCGTACGAGCCGGCGTTCGGCATCATCGGCGACCCCGCGAAGCGCGACCCCAAGACCCGGCAGTCCGCGGACCACTCGATGCTGTTCCTGGTGTGCACCATGCTGAGGAAGGCGCTGGAGCTCCGCACGGTCCGCAAGTCCGGCCCGCTGGGCTGGAAGGACCTGATGCTGCTCCCCCACGACTTTTCACCGGCGGCGCTCCACAACGACCTGACCCGGGCCCTGATGGCCAAGATGTCGTTCGAGCACGGCGGGACGGCGTACGACGCGAAGTACCCGGACGGGATCCCGACCTCGATGGTCATCACCGACGAGCAGGGGAACGTGTTCGACTCGGGGCTTGTGATGTACCCGGGCGGGCATGCCAGAAACAGCCGCGGGGGCGACGCCATCGACCTGCTCGACGTGCTGAAGCACAAGTGGCAGAAGCTGGGCGAGCTGGCGTCGGACAAGCCGGGCGAAGTGCTCTCCCGCCTGTCGAATCTTCACACAAAGTCCGCGGCGGAAGTGGCCGACCTGCTGGACTTCCGGATCGCGGACCGGGGCCAGTACGAGTAAGTCCGGGGGGCTTGCGTGGACTGGCCCGGGGGCGATACCTTAGTGTGGCGTGGTCCGGATGCTGCTGGCCATCTTGGCGCTGGTCCCGTTCCTCGGCGCGTGCGCGGGGGACTACGCCGCGCTGTCGCGTGAGGCGTCGGTGCCGGAGCTGGCGAGGCTTTCCGAGGCATACAAACAGCGCGGGAACCACACGGCGCTGGTGAGCACCACGGGCCAGTCCGGGCTGGCGATCGATATCGCGCTGCACCGGGTGGGAGAGTCCGGCGGGGGGCCGCTGCTGGTGTGCCTCCACGGCGCGTTCGCGGACCACTCGATCTGGCGGTATCTGGGCGGTGACCTTGTGACCGATCACGACCTGCTGCTGGTGGACCTGCCCGGGTGCGGGGAGAGCGGCAAGCCCGACCCGGATCGTGCCTCGCCACAGACGTACACGGTGCCGGACTGTGCCGCGCGGGTGCTGCAGGCGTTGCGCGCGCAACTGGAGCAGGAGCCCCCGGGGCGGCGCGTGGTGCTGGTGGGTCACTCGCTGGGCGGGGCGATCGCGATTCGGATGTTCGCGAACGAGGCGCTGTCGGGGGAATACGCGGATGTGCTGAGCCGCGTGGACAACCTGGTGCTGCTCGCGCCGCTGGACGTGGCGGTGGAGAAGGTACACCCGCTTCTGCTGGAGGTGTCGCGCGTGTCCGGGGTTCGGATCTGGACCACGCTGCAACTGGGAGTGCTGCGGGACCGCGTGGCATCGGGAGTGCGCGGCGCGGTGGCGAGCCCGAAGCGGGCCCTGCGCGAGGATGCGGACGCGAAGGTGGCGATTCTGACGGACTGGGATCGGCGACGCGCGATGCAGGCGATGCTCGCCCGGGCGGTGCCATACGAGGGCAACCGGCCGGACTGGGGGAAGATCGACGCGATCGTCGCGACGTATTCCCGCGTGAAGGTCCCCACGCTCATCATCTGGGGCGTGCACGACGAGGTGCTGCCGGTTTCGATGGGCTACAAGCTCGCGGCGGAGCTGGGCAACGCGCAGCTCGTGGCGGTGCCCAACGGCATGCACTCGCTGGTGGCGGAAGAGCCGACGGCGGTCGCATGGGTCATGCGCGAGTTCCTGGCGGGAAGGACCGCGGGCAGGAGAATCCCCTCGGCGGCGGAGTTGACAGGGCCGGACCGATAGAGGTCGCCCGATCACGCCCGATCACGCCCGATCACGCTACTTCGCGGCTTTCAGCGCCGGGAAGCGGTGTCGCTCCTTCCAGACGGGGGGCTTGCCGATGAGGCCCTGCACGTTTTCTTCCATTACAACTTCACGCTCGCTGCGGGGCAGGATGAAGAAACCGTAGGACGTGGTAGTGGAACCTCTGTCCTCGCCGTTGAAGGAGGCGGTCTGGAAGGAGACCGCGTCATAGCGGATGCGCAGCACGTCGGGAAGATCGACGACGCTCTCAACCTCCCAGGCCTCGACGTTGACTGCTGTGCCGGCAAAGACCGCGACAACCATGTAGCGGTCGAAGTCGATGAGAGGCCAGCGGTCCCAGCCCAGAGCGCCCTTCTCGGCACGATCGCCCATGTGCTCCTTCCAGACGTCCTTCCAGCGCCCGGGGGTCGTGATGCGTTCCGACCGGGGCTTGGTGACGCTGCTGTAGGAGCCCGCGATGGTGACGGCAGCGGGGCGGGATTCCGGGGCGGGGCCAAAGCCCTGGCCCATGAGGCCCGCGACCCCGACGAGCCCCGAGGCGGCGGCGAACAAGGCGAGCCAAAGGTGCCTTCGCATGTGCTGATCCTCCCAGTGTGGAACCAATCGCAGAATACCGGCCCGGTCGGGGACCATCTGTCACTCCCGCGCAACACCCGGGGCCGGTTCGTACACTCCGGGCCGTGAAGGTCCTGCTCGTCAACTGGTCCCCCATCGCCGCCGGCACCGCGCTGGGCGGTGGCGTCAGCGGCTATGTGCAGCAGCTCGCGCTGGAGCTTGTCGAGCGCGGGCACGAGGTCGCGTATCTCAGCTCCGGGCAGACGTACGTGCCCGACCGCCAGGGCCGCATCGGGCCTCCGATGGCGAGGCGGCTGAACGACTTCGCCGGAATCCAGGTGTACGAGATCATCAACTCGCCGGTGGTCTCTCCGGGCCCGTGCCAGCACGACTCGCCGGGCGCGGAGATCAGCTCACCGGAACTGGAGGCGGAGGTCATGCGGCTGGCGGGGCTGCTGGCGCCCGACGTGGTGCACCTGCACAACATCGAGGGCCTGAGCGCGGGGTGCCTGGCGGCGCTGTGCCGAAGGCCCCGCGCGTGGCGCGTGGTGTACTCGCTGCACAACTACCACACGGTGTGCCCGCAGGCGTACCTGCTGCAGCAGGGCAGGACCCCGTGCCGCACGTTTGATTCCGGGCGCTCGTGCGTGACGTGCCTGTCTGCGAGGCCCAGCCGGGAAGAGAAGCAGCACCGCGCGAGGCTGTACGCGGAGCGCTTTCCCGTGCCGGCGCCTCCCCCACCACTTCCGGTGGCGGCGCCGCTCTCGCAGCGGCTGAAGGAAGCGCTCGCCACCCACCCACTGCCACCCCGGCCGCTCCCGGCCCCGCCCCCGATCACGCCACCGGGCACGGTGGTGACACCGGCGACGGTGCGGGCGCAGATCGCGGGGGTGCCGAAGCCGCCGAGCGTGCCTCTGTACGTCTTTGACCCGGATTCGCCGGAGTGGGCGCCGCTGGAGAACGACGCGTCGGGGGAGCCACAGGGGCAGATCGGGGCGGGCCCGTTCGCGGCTCGGCGTGCGGCGATGGTGGAGGCGCTGAACGCCTGCGACCGCGTGCTGGCGGTCTCTTCGTTCGTGGAGCGGAAGTTCGCGGCGCTGGGCGTGAAGCAGAGCGTGCTGCGGCGGCAGGCGATCGGGTCGAGAATGGTGGAGATCGCGGCGGGCCAGCCGGAGGTTCTTGCTCGCGTGCAAAGGCCCCAGACGCCCGCGGCGCTTCACCTGATCTTCCTGGGGTATCACAACTATCCCAAGGGGCTGCACATGCTGCTGGACTCCTTGGAGCTGCTGACGCCCGAGCACCTCGCGCCGATCCACCTGCGCGTGCACGCGAAGGACGTGGAGCTGGCCATGCCCAGACTTGAGCGCCTGCGGGGTCGGCTGGGGTCGCTCGGCCTCTCGGGCGGGTACTCGTACGAGCAGGTGCCGGGGCTCGTCGCGGGCGCGGACCTGGGGGTGGTGCCCTCGGTGTGGTGGGACAACGGGCCGCAGACGGTGATGGAGTTTCTCGCCTGCGGCGTGCCGGTGCTGGGGGCGGCGCTGGGTGGCATCCCAGACCTGGTGGAGCACGAACGCAACGGGCTGCTCTTCCGGGGCAACGACCGCTTCGACCTTGCGAGGACGCTCGCGGGTCTGCCCCGGCAGCGGGCGAGCCTGGAGAGGCTTCGTGCGGGCGTTCGAGCCCCGCTCTCCATGGCGGAGCACGCGTCGGAGATGCTGGACCTCTACGGCTCGATCCAGACGGAGCACCCACACCCATGACCGCCGCGCTGCCGGGCCACCTCGGCGACTGGGACCGCTGGGCGGATGCGTCCCGCGAGAAGGGTGCTCCCGCGAGGAACAACGCCGGGAAACGGATCGCGATGCTGGGGTGGGCGTGGCCCCCGATGCAGGAGCGCGAGGGGACGGGGTACAACCTCGTGCAGAGCGAGACGGCGCTGGGTCTGTCGGCGCGCGGGCACCGCGTGTACTTCCTGAGGTCGGGCCTGTCGTACTCGCTGCGCCCGGGGATGCACATCCGGCTGCGGGACTGCTGGCGGGGCGTGGCGTGCTTTGACCTCTTCAACAGCCCGAACCTGGCGAGCGCGGATCGGAACTTCCTGAACGCAAGGAGGCAGGTGGCGGCCCCGGCGCACACGGAGATGGTGCTCGGCTGGTGCCGCGCGGTAAGGGCCGAGATCGTGCACGTGCATTCGTTCGAGGGCTTCGCGTTCGAGGTGGTGCGGGTGCTCCGAGCCGCGGGCTTCCCGGTGGTGGTGACGCCTCACAACTACTACGCGTTGTGCCCGCAGGTGGACCTGATGCACCGTGAGCGCCGGACGTGCGATGACTTCGCTGGCGGCGAGCGGTGCGTCGGGTGCATCCCCTCGCCGGACCCCGGGACCGAATCGCGGCGCCGGGCCTTTGACCAGACGTGCGAGCGGGTGCTGGGGCCCGGAGTCGGGCCGGCGCTGCGGGGGCTCCCCGGGGCGCTGGTGCGCGGGATCGGCGCGCTGCGGGGTGGCCCGCCACGGATCCTCGCGCCCGGTGCCCTGTGCGGCTCACGGGGGCGGGCCGTCGAGGGCACACCGGAGCGGGGCGACGATCAACAGCGACTGCTGCGGACCGACACGCACCTGGTGGTGCTGAACGACTATGGCGAGCGGCGGATGGCCGGGGTGCGGGCGCTCTCGGAGGCGAACGTCGTGCTGTGCCCCGGGCGCACGCTGATGCAGGTACACCGGGCGATGGGCGTGGACCCGCGGGTGCTGAGACACGTGCCGCTGGGTCTGCCCCACATCGACGGCATCATGCGGGCGCGCGAGCTCGGAGAAGGAGCGACCTGGAGCCCGGGCGCGGGCAGGCCCTTGCGCGTGGCGTACATGGGCAGTGCAAAGCCCAACAAGGGGCTGGGCGTGCTGGTGGCGGCGCTCGCGGGGCTGGCGCGCGACCTGCCCTCGCCCATCGAGTGCGAGATTCATGCGGAGAACGGGTTCAGAGCGTTCGGCGGGCCGGTGGCGTCGCTGCCCTGGGTGCGCTGGATGGGCCGCTACACGCCGGGGGACGTCGCGGGAATCGTCGGCGCGTGCGACGTGGGCGTCTTCCCCAACCAGGGCCTGGAGAACTGCCCGCTGGTGCTGCTGGAGTTTCTCGGGGCGGGGCGGCCCGTGCTGGCATCCAACCTCGGCGCGTCGGCGGACTGGATAAAGCCACCTGATTCCGGCTGGCTCTTTGATCACACCAGCCCGGCGTCGCTTGAGGCGCTGCTGCGGAGCCTGCTCTCGGGCACCGCGCACATCCCATCGCGGGCGCACGTGGCGGCGAGCGCGGCGGTGCCGACCTCTGACGGGTATCTGAGCGGAGTGCTGGACGCCTACGCGCTCGCGTCGGGCTGATCCGTGCGCAGCAGGAACGGGCGGAGTTCGTGCATGATCGGGTGGGTTGCGCGCGCCCCGGACTGGCTGTTGGTGAGCAGCACCACGCACACCCCGCTCGCGGGGAAGGCCTCCAGCCAGCACCAGACGCCCTCGAACGCGCCGCCCGCCTTATAGGTCGTTTGTACCTCGGGGCGGCCCAGATACCAGCCCAGGCCCCAGTGACGCTCTTCGCCGGAGGCGACCTGGGACACGGGCTGCGGCCGGACGAGTTCCGCGGCCGCCGCCGCGGGAAGGAACCACTCCATCGACGTGTCCCCGAAGCGGGATCGCATGGGGAAGACCAGAGCCCGGGCGAGGTCGCTGGCGGTGGTGTGCAGATTGCTCGACGCGAGCACGGCCCGCTGCTTCTGGGGCAGCACCTGGCTCTCGCCGGTGTGCCTCATGGCGAAGCGGCTGCGCATGGAGTCGTCCCAGAGGTACGCGCTGTCGAGCATGCCGAGGGGTAGCAGGAGGTTCCTGTCCATCCAGCGTGCGAAGGACTCTCCGGTGATGTCCTCAACCATGAGTTGGAAGAGGACGAAGTGCGCACTGGAGTAGTGCATGGTCTCGCAGGGCGGGCCCTTCCAGTCAAGCACGGTGTCGGGGCCCTGGCAACCCTCGAGGATCTGCGCCGCGGTCGGCAGGGGCTTGCCGGCGTCGACGTAGGGATAGCCGTGAACGTTGAACCCCGCGGTGTGGCTGAGCAACCCGCGGAGTGTCACGAGGCGGACATCGTGCGCCCGCGACATGCGCTCGGGGAACTTCCAGGACCGGAGGAAGGGCTCGACGGGCTCGTCGAGGCCCAGGAGGCCGAGGTGGGGCATCCTCGCCGCGGCGATGGACGAGATGGACTTGCTCACCGACCCGATCTGGAAGATGGTGCCGGTCTCGACGGGCTCTGGGCGGCCGAGCTCACGGACACCGAAGGCCATCGCGTGGAGCGGCCCGCCGACGGACGTGACGCACGCGCTCAGCCCGGGCAGCCCGTGCTCGCGGAGGAGAGGGCCGGCACGGTCCTGGATGACCGCTGCGGCCCGGCGCGCGAGGGCCTCATGCTCCGCCGCGTCCGGCAGCCCGGGGGACTTACCAGGCACGCGGCGCCTGCCCAGAGTACTTCGAGAGTGGACGGATGATGCGGTTGTTCGCGTGCTGCTCCATGACGTGGGCGCACCAGCCCGTGATTCGGCTGGCGACGAAGATGGGGGTGTACTGCGGCACGGGGATGCCCATCGTGAAGTACGTCAGCCCGCAGGGGAAATCCACGTTCGGGTGGATGCTCTTCTTCTCGAGCATGATCTTCTGCACCTGTTCGCCGAGTTGGAACCACTTGATGGCACCATGCCCGCCAGGGTTCCTGGTGTCCTTCTCGGCGACGGCGCGGCCCAGCCTGTGCAGCACCGGAGCGCGGTGGTCCCCGTTCTTGTACACGCGGTGCCCGAACCCCATGAGCTTGCGCTTGGTGTCGAAGGCCTTCTGCATCCACGAGTCCACGGCGCTGGAGCCGATGGCGGCCTCGCCCACGTCGCGCATGATCTCGCGGAGCATCTCCATCGCCATCTCATTGGCCCCGCCGTGGAGAGGACCCTTCAGCGCCGCGATGGCGCCCGTGACGGCCCCGTGCATGTCGCTGAGGGTGCCCGCGATGACGCGGCCGGTGAAGGTGCTCGCGTTGAAGTCGTGCTCGGCGTACAGAATCAGGGACACGTCCAGCACGCGGGCGTACGTTGCTGCCGGCGCCTCGCCGGTCATCATGAACAGCAGGTTGGCGGCGTGGTCCAGCGAAGGGTCGCCCCCGGTCTCACGACCCACGATGGCACGCCCGTCGATTACGTTCTGCATGTGCCCGATGATCGTCGCGATCTTCGCCAGAAGTCGCTTGCTCTTGCGGAGCCCGGCGGCGGGGCTGTTGTCCTGCGCGTCCGGGTCCAGGTGGCCCAGGATGCTGACCGCGGAGCGGAGGATGTCCATGGGGACCGCGCGCCCGCTGGCGAGGAAGCCGCCCATGCTCTCGATGAAGCTCACGACCGGGGCGGGCAGGCTGCGCTCACGCACGAGTTCGGCCTTGAAGCGTGCGAGCTCGCCGGCGTCTGGTTTGTGTCCTTCGAGGAGGAGGAACGCGACCTCCTCGAAGGTCGCCTTCGCCGCGAGGTCGTGGATCTCGTACCCCCTGTACCAGAGCCCGCCCTGCTCGATGGAACAGATCGCGGTTTCGCCCGCGATGATGCCTTCGAGACCCTTGGAAAAAATGGCCTCCGCCTGCTCCTTGCTGATCGCGGGCGCTTTCGACATCGACGTGCTCATAACGCTCCATTCCGAACAAGAACCACCTTTGAACGAAGAGGCCGCGAGCTCCTGAGAACCGCCCCAGGAGCAGCGGGACAGAATCATACGCGCCGGGGGCGCCCCGCCGACGCCCGCAGCCCCGGTCTGGGTAGACTGGACGCATGCAATCCAAGGCCACCACGGTCAGCGGGTACCTCAGAGAACTCCCCCCGGATCGGCGGCGGGCCATCGAGGCCGTCCGCAAGGTCATCCTCGACAACCTGGACAAGGAGTACGAGGAGGGGATGTGCTACGGCATGATCGGGTACTCCGTGCCGCACCGCGTGTACCCGCCGGGGTACCACTGCAACCCCCAGCTCCCGCTGCCCTTCGCGGGGCTGGCGTCGCAGAAGCAGTACATGTCGGTCTATCTGGTATCGAACTACGCCGAGGGCACTCCGGAGGAAGGGTGGTTCCGGAAAGCCTGGGCGGCGACCGGGAAGAAGCTGGACATGGGCAAGTGCTGCATCCGGTTCAAGAAACTCGAAGACCTGGCGCTGGACGTGATCGGCGAGGCGGTGCGGCGCATCCCGGCGAGGACGTACATCGAGTTCTACGAGAAGTCCCTCGCCGGTGCCAGCAAGACGGGCGCGAGGAAGCTCGCCGCGGCGAAGAGGAGGGCCGGCGCGGGCGGCGGTGCGAGAACTTCGAGGGTCACGCGCACGTCCGCCGCGACGAAGCCGGGCCGGAAGAAGGCGGCCCGCGGAACGCCGCCCCGAAGGCAGCGATGACACGCGTGCAGTGCGAGGGTCAGAACGCGTCCACTTGAACGCTGCCCGCGAAGACGACGACCGCCGGACCGGTCATGCTGACCCGACCGGTGTCGGTGTCCCAGCGGACGCGCAGCACGCCCCCGGGCAGTTCAACATCGCACGCCCTGGCGAGGACCCCCCGCAGCGCGCCGGCGACGACGGACGAGCAGGCGCCCGAGCCGCACGCCTGCGTGAGTCCGGCACCGCGTTCCCAGGAGCGGACGAGCGCGTTGTCGGCGCCCCGCGGCTCGACGAAGTGGACGTTGGTTCCCTCCGGGAAGAGCGGGTGCCTTTCCAAGAGCGGGCCCGCGCGGTCCACGGGCACCCGGTCCACCTGACGCACGAAGATGACCGCGTGCGGGTTGCCGACCGAGACGCAGGTCATCACGCCATCGACACCGGCCTCTGACCACCACGTGCGCCACGCCGCGCGGATCTCGGGCGGGATCTCGACGCGAACAGCGTCGTGGGCAAGAAGCGGAATCTGCGCCGGGGTCGTGCTCGGCTCGCCGAGTTCGACGGTCGCGGTGTCGTAGCCATCGGGCGAGAGGATGGCGCGGGCTCGCACCACGACTGAACTGGTGCGGATGGCCCGCCATGCCTCGCCGGCTCCCCGCACTTCCGCCAGGTGCCGGGCGATGCAGCGCATCCCGTTGCCGCACATCCCCGCCTCGCTCCCGTCGGCGTTGAGGATGCGGAGGGAGTAATCCGAGCCGGCGCGGCCTGGGCCCAGGAGAAGCACGCCGTCGGCGCCGATGCCCGTGTGCCGCGCGCACCAAGCGGTGGCCAGGGCGCTCCAGCCGTGGAACGCCAGCACATTCGGGCGGTCGATGGCGTCGACCAGGATGAGGTCGTTGCCCAGGCCATGGACCTTGAAGAACTCGATGCGCACGCGAAGGTTACTCACGCCGCGCGCCGGGCGCGGCGGCCAATGGCGGTGTCAGTTGCTTCAGGAGTCGCTTTCGCGCGTGCTCTGGGGCGGCGTCCTTGCCGCAGGCGTGATCGGGGTTCCAGCCTGAGGCGGGGACGCGTGAAGCGTCGCTGATCCAGAAGTCGTGGGTGGGAATGCGCAGCACCCAGCCGCTCCCGATGTCGATCTCGCGGGAGAGAAATGGCCTGCCCGCCGTGCGCTCGCCAGCGACCTCGACCCGGCCCGCGGTGCGCAGCGCGACCACCAGAGACTCCGCGGTGGACGAAGTGCGCCGAGACGTGAGGAGGATGACGGGGCCCGCAAAGGCCCCGGACTCCGGGACGGCACGGAGGCGGAGGAGGGAGTCTCGCCGAAGGCCGTCGGCGAGGCGTTCCGCGTGGAAGCCCCTCGCGAGTTCGAGGCCGACGCCCGCGCCCGGGGCGACCTGGTCGCGCGCCGCGGGTCCGGCGTAGGTGCCCAGCTCCAGGGGCTCCGCGATGAGCCACGAGGCCACCCGGGCCGAGGCAAGCGTGGGGCCGACGCAGGTTCGAAGGTCGATGATGAGCCCGGTGGGCGACTCGGCCAGGGCCGCCCGCATGGCCTCGTCTACTTCGTCCACGCGTGCGAGTACGTCGAGCCTCAGCGTCACGATCCCGGCGTCGTCGCGGCTCACCTTGTAGGGCTCGGCGTCCTTCTCGCGGCCCTCCCAGAGCCTCGCCGACTCCTGCTCACCCTCGAGCCTGTAGAACAGCGGCGTGCCGATCTTCAGGTGGCGTCTGGCGGCGAGGTATGAGCCGAAGAGGAACTCCGCGTCGTCGCGGGATTTGGAGGCGACCGTCGCGAGGTCCGCGAGGTACCTGGTCATCACAGGCGAGGTGGCGAGGGCTGGGTCGAAGAGGTCCGCGCGAACGACGTCCGAAGTTCGGGCGGCGAGCGCCGGATAGTCCGAGACGGGGGGCTCGCCAGCAGTACAGGGCTGAAGCGTCATGAGCGCGACGACCCGGCCGTCCTTGTAAACGAGCTCGACGGGTGCCTGCGGCGAGTTCATCCGCGTCTTGACGCGCAGGGAGCTGGACGACCCCACGCCCAGGGTGCCCTCGCCGGGCTTGCCGGCGTCGGGGTTGGTGGTGGTCCAGGTGAGGATCATCCCCCGCGGGAAGATGAGCGGAGCCGCGAGCGTGCCGAGTAGGCGCTCGACACCCTCGAGCATGTCGAGGGCAGCGCCTGGACGGGTGTTGGCCTTGACGCCGGACTCCGAGGACTCCATGGTCATGTAGCAGCGGATGGGGCCGGCGTATGGCACGTGAAAGGAAGCGAGGTACTCGCCTTGGAGCGGGCGCGCCTCGGTGGCGAGTTGGGTGGGCCTGGCTGGCGAGATGCACCCGCAGAGCATGGCGGTGCCAGAGCTCAGGATACCGACCCACAGGCGCCGCCCTCGGGAAAGTGTGCCGCGAGTCCTCATGGGTGATTATTCGACGTTCCGGGGGAGCGGGGCGAGCGACGGCCCCATATCCGCCCGGCACCATCGGTATTCATCGCCGAGGCCTCCGTTTCGGATCGCGGGACGTGAACGACCATCGCCCGACGGCCGATGGACATGCGACCTCCCCCCCGCCCCCCGGATGCACGCATGAATCCCGACCAGGTCGTTCGTATCAGGCGCAGCTTTGAGTTCTTCCGGCCCTGCGGGCCGGCGCTGGTCGCCCACGCGGTGCGCGGTCTGATCGACAGCCATTCGGTGTTGAGCACGCGGCTGCCGGCGAACCCCGCGGGCCTGCACAAGCGATGCTTCGAGACGCTGGAGCAGATCGTGAAGCGGTGCGACCGCTTCGGCACGCTCGAGGCGCCTCTCGGTGAGCTCGGTCGGCGGGCCGGCAGGCACGGCGTCTCGCACCTGTACTACGGCGCGATGAAGCAGAGCCTTCTGGAGGCGATGGCAGACCTGGCGGGCGCGGACTGGGGCCCGGAGCTGCAGGAGGCATGGGAGTTGCTGCTGGACGCGACGATCGGTGCCATGGCTGCGGGGAGCATCCCGCCGTCCAAGGCCGCGTGACGCCGGACGGGCTCTGCTACGATGGTGTATGGCCCAGGCCGGAGAGCGCCGCACGCGCCAGCGAGAGAGCATTCTGGGTGCGATCGCCGACGCGGGCGTGCCGGTGGCGCCGCGAGAAATCCTCAGCCGCGCACAAACGAGGCTCAAGGGGCTCGGGCTCGCGACGGTGTATCGCACGCTCAGGCTACTTGCCGAGTCGGGCGTGGTGCGAGTCGTGGAAATTCCCGGCGACCCGCCCCGGTATGAGCTGGCGGACAAGGCGCACCATCACCACTTCTCGTGCCGCCTGTGTGCCTGCGTCTATGAGGTTCCCGGGTGCTGCGGACACTTCGAGGAGCACCTGCCGCCCGGGTTCCGGCTCGAGAGCCACGAGGTCATTTTGTTTGGCGTTTGTAAGAACTGTGCCGGTACGAAGCAGGCCCGGGAATCACGCACGGGGGGCGGAAAGCGGGGCGGCAGGAAGTCTCCGCGAGAATCCGGGAAACTCGAGTAAAACTCCGCGTGCGGGCCGCTCGTACCCTTCATACGTCGCCGGCGGAACAAACGGCGCGGACGGCGGTCCAACTGGGGATGTCAAAGATGCGCACGCACACCGGGCTCCTGTCGGCACTGGCCTTGGTTTTCTTCGCGGGCGCTCCCGCGGCACTCGCGGGTCCCGAGGAGAAGTCCAAGAACCCGATCTTCCGCGCTGCCGAGCGAGCGAAGCAATCTCAGCCATCGTCTCAACCAAAGGCCGCGCCCTCCAGGCCCTCGCAGCCCACCCGCTCCGAGCCCCGGGCGAGCACGCCCAGGCCGAGCACACCCGCGCCAACGGCGACGCGCGCGTCTGAACCGTCACGCAACCCGATCTACAGAGCCGCGGAGCGGGCAAGGCAGGCGCCGCCCACGGGGCAGCAGCGAACCACGACGCCCAGCCAGCCCCGCGACCCTGAGCCGACCCGCACCGTCCAGAGGCCCAGCACTCCGACAAGCACGCCGACAATCGCCCCGCCGACGCAGAGGAGCGCCGAGCCCTCGCGAAATCCGATCTTCCGGGCGGCGGAGCGGGCCCGCACCGCGCCCGCGCAGCAGCCGCGCGTGACACAGCCCTCGCGAAGCTCGGAGCCCTCGCGGCCTTCGGTGCCTCGCGTGGTCCCCTCGGGCAACTCGCCCGAGCCCCGCTGGTCCGGCACGGTCTCGACCAATCGGACGGGCCCCATCCGCACCGCAGAGATCGCGCGTCAGAATCGGGCCACGGACCCAACTCTCGGGCAGTCCGGGCGGGGCTCCGCGGACTTCAGTGGCGGGTCCCGCGGCGGCTCGCACCGCGACACGGGTTTCCACTCCGACGACCGGGGGGGCTCTCACAGCAACTGGAACGGCTCGGGCGGCTATGACCGCCACGACCGCGATTGGAACGGACGCGACTGGGACCGGCGCGACCGCTACGACCGCGACCGCTCCTCGTGGTCTTTCTCCCTTGGCATCGGCGGCGACGGCTTTGCCATCGGGCTCGGCTATTCGTCGGGCAGTTACTACTCTCGCCGCCACTACGTCCCCTGCGATCCGTGGCCGGTGCACCGGCCCATCGTGAGGCGCCACTCGCACTTCTACAGCTCGGCGTGGTGCCGCCCGCTGTGGGTTGAGCCGGTCTGGTGCGGGCCGACGTACCGCTATCGCAGCATGCCGGTGTACTCGTCGTTCGCGTGGTACGCGTCGGACGACTGGAGCCCTTGGACCTCGTCGGTGGTTGTGGTGAAGCAGCCCACGATCGTCTACGACACCCCTTCGGTCACGACATACGTGAATGACTCGCCCCAGTGGGTGACGTACGACGCGCCGGTGGTCTCTTCCGCAGTGGCGAGCGCCGACGGCGGTTCCACGGTGTATCGCGGCCAGGGCGACCTGGGCCAGATGGTGTGGTCCGCGGTGCCTTCGAGCATCGTGGATTCGGTGCTGAACGTGGGCCCGGCGGACCGCGCGGACGCCGCGGCCCGGTTCTTGGCTCGCCGTCCGGCGGGCGGGTGGCAGGTGATCTTTGAATCCCAACGCCGCGTGGGCGACATCGTGTGGGTACAGACGCGGGGCGTCACATCTTCGCAGTTCGGCACACCCCCGACTGTGAGGCTGGCGCTCAGTGGTGAGATCGAGGGAGTCCGCGCCGGGCAGCAGATGACCGTGACCGGGCGCCTCACGGAAGTCTCGGTGGACGACCCGAGGTACCCCTTCGGCGTGCTGACGCTCGAAGAGGCGGACGTCGCGAGATAGATCCGCTGGCCGTGCGGCCGAGCACGCTCTGCATCGCCCCGTTCCGAACTCAGACGCGACGGCGACGGCGCAGCGCGATGGCCAAGCCCAGGAGGGCGGCCGAGCCGGGGGCCGGCACGACCGTCAGCGTTGCGATCGCCTCCCCGTAGTCCGCTGAACTGCTCACGCCAAACGTGTAGCGACCCGGGGCGAGTGCCCCTTCAAAGAGGAACGGGGTGGGCTGCATGCTCGGCGTATCCGCGAGCAGGCTGAGCCCGGGACCATCCAACGAGACGCGGCCCCAGCCGATGAACGAGGCGACTGTGCCCTCCAGCCGATATGTGGACGGGCTGGCGATGTCAAAGACGAACGTGAAGTCCGAGTCCGCCCCGCCGAACCCGAAGGTCGACGCCGGGTTTCCGAACGCACGCGTCGTCACGAGGACCTGGGATGGCGTAATGCTCGAGTGCTGGACGGCGGTGTACCCCTCGATCTGAAAGTCCCAGTCGAAGGGTTCAAATCCGTTGGTCGTCCGCTCGAACGACATGACGCCGTGGTCGTTGCCACCCATGTCGATGATGTGCTCCCATGCGAAGGCGCGGCTGGCACGAGAGACCGGTGCCATCTGGGCGAGGGCTGGAGCCGCCGTCAATGCCAAGACCGCCAGTAGTGAGACTCGCATGACCAATCCTCCTTGGAACGGGATGATGCCCAACCCGTTGTCTTTATTTTGGACCCTGTACTCCTCAATACAAGGCCCGGTGATCCTCAACCGAAAGAACCGGTATTTCCCCTCTCAGGGCCTACCATGGAGGACGGAGCCCTGCAAAGCCCCGGGAGCGAGGGTCGTTTAGGATGCACACGAACGGGCAGATGAGTGTTTCGCCGCCATAGGCGTGGGCAACCACCCCATCGGGGGAATCGAACTCCAAATCCTGCCGTCGATGTTCGCTCGTCTTGATCCGATCAACAACCAACCGCTCGCCCTCCCCTCGCGCCCGCCGCGAGGGAGACCCACGCCGCACGAGACACCCATGAGCACCTCCGTTCTGCCACGGCGCACCTTCGCCATCATCTCCCACCCCGACGCGGGCAAGACCACGCTGACGGAGAAGTTCCTTCTCTACGGCGGGGCGATCGAACTCGCGGGCTCCGTGACCGCGCGCAAGGACCAGCGCGCCACGGCGTCGGACTGGATGGAGCTGGAGAAGCAGCGCGGCATCTCGATCAGTTCCACGCTGCTGCAGTTTGACTATGCCGGATACCGCGTGAACCTGCTGGACACACCCGGGCACAAGGACTTTTCGGAGGACACGTACCGTGTGCTGACGGCGGTGGACGCCGCGGTGATGGTGATCGACGCGGGCAAGGGCGTGGAGTCGCAGACGCGGAAGCTCTTTGAGGTGTGCAAGCGTCGGGGTGTTCCCATCTTCACGTTCATGAACAAGTGCGACCGCCCGACGCGCAGCCCGATCGACCTGATTGACGAGCTGGAGAAGGTGCTGGGGATTGGCGCGTTCCCGGTGAACTGGCCCCTGGGCTCGGGCCCGGACTTCCGGGGCGTGTACGACCGGCTCCAGCAGCGGCTGCACCTCTTCGAGCGAGCCAAGGGCGGGGCGCACGCGGCGCCGGAATCCATGGGCGGGCTGGACGACCCGGCGCTGCTCGCCAGGCTGGAATCACCCGCGCACCTCGAGGCCATCGAGGAGATCCGGATGCTCGACGGCGCGGGAGCGTCGTTCGACCCTGCCACGGTGCTGCGGGGCGAGGTGACCCCGGTGTTCTTCGGCAGCGCCATGAACAACTTCGGCGTGCAACTGCTCCTGGACGGCTTCCTGCGGTATTCGAGCCCGCCCACGCCGCGTAACTCCTCCGCGGGGCTGATCGCGCCGGACGACCCGCGCTTCAGCGGGTTTGTGTTCAAGATCCAGGCGAACATGGACCCCAGGCATCGCGACCGCATCGCCTTTGTCCGCGTCGTGTCGGGCAGGTTCGAGCGGGACATGTTCGTGGTGCACGCGCAGAGCGGCCGCCGCGTGAGGCTGGGAAACGCCACCAAGCTCTTCGGCAACCAGCGCGAGACCGTCGACGAGGCTGTCGCCGGCGACGTCGTGGGCCTGGTGGGCAACGACCTCTTCGGCATCGGCGACACGCTGACAGACGACCGCTCGATCGTGTACGACGAGATCCCCGAGTTCGCGCCGGAGTGCTTCGCCAGCCTGCACAACCCGCAGCCCGGCAACTACAAGCGCTTCAACCTGGGCCTGGAGCAGCTCCTGAAGGAGGGCGTGGCGCGGAAGTTCGAGCCCGTGGGGGGCACGCAAAAGGTCGCGCTGCTCGCGGCGGTCGGCCCGCTCCAGTTCGAGGTCCTGGTCTATCGCCTGCAGAACGAGTACGGAGCGGAGTCGAGGCTCGAGCCCTCGCCCTTCACGCTCGCCCGGTGGTGGCGCTTCAAGGACGGGCAGGCGCCCACGATCGCGGACGTGAACACCATCACGCTGCCCGAGGCCCCGGACGGCGCAAGGCTCGTCTTTGATGACCGAGGCCGTGCGATGGTGCTCTGCACGGACCAGTGGCCACTGCGATTCTTCGGCGAGCGGAACCAGAACGTCGAGGTCTCGCCCGTGCCCTTTGACAAGCCCGCGTCGATCGCGGCGGGGGCGCCCGCGAAGGCACACTGACGTTGTGGTTTCGGAGGAGGGGCATGGTGAACTCGCGACGGCTCCCCACCGAACACCCTCATGTCGGCCTGACGGTCATCGCCGCAACGGGGCAGCGTTTCACGAGCTTTGCTCCCTACGTGCCCGCCATCGACGACTCAGGTGTGGTGGCGTTCCAGGCAGAACTCCGCGCGGGCGGCTCCGGCGTCTATGCCGGGCAGGGCCGCGAACCGGACGCGCTCGTCGAGCCGCGGGGCGGGCAGGTTTCGCGCGTGTGCAGCCACCCGGACCACAGCCGCGAGGGCGGCGTCTGCTTCTATGGCATCGACCTGCACGGGCTGCCCGGCGTGTTCCTTCTGCGCGAGGGCGAGATGGAGAGACTTGCCCCGGGTCACGGCTCGCTGGGCCCCACCATGAACGACACCGGGGCGGTGGCCTTCCGCGCGCGGCGGGCGGATGGGCTCGATGCGGTCTACGCGTTCAACGCCGGCAAGGCCGCGTGCGTTGCCTCCGTGGGGGATCGCTACGCCGAGTTCCGGGGCCTGCCTGTCATTCACGGCGGCGGGGAGGTGCTGATGCGGGCTTCCCTCCGGTCGGGCCCAGAATCCATCGAGCTCGTGAGCGCATCGGGAACGAGCATCATCGCTGAGACCGGGACGACGTTCGCGAGCCTCGGGAACTTTCCGGCGATCAATGCGCGGGGAGCGGTGGGGTTTGTCGCGGCGCACCGCGAACTGGGCGAGGCCGCGTTTGTAAGCTCGCATGGGAAGATCGCCGCCGTGGCGCTCGCGGGCGAAACCTTCGAGTCCTTTCGGGGCATCCTCATCAGCGACAGCGGCCCGGCGGCGCTGCTCGCGACGCCCAGGGGCGGCACGCTGGGTGTGTACCTCTTTGAACCCGGCGGGCTTCGCCCGCTGCTGCAGATCGGATCGTCGATCGATGGCTCACGCCTCGCGGAGTTCGCGCTCAACCCGGTGTCCGTGAACAACCGGGGCCAACTGGCCCTGCGCCTGGGCCTCGAAGACGGCCGAGGGCTCATCGTACGGACCGAGGAGACAACCCGACAGGCCGCAAAGTCTCACGCGGCTCACCCGAGGCTGGGCACGTGCTGATCGATCAGGATCGGGTTGCCGTCTGGATCGATGAGCATCAGGCTCGCGGGGCCGGTTGAGCTCGCGTCTGCCTCGGAGGCGAGCGCGAGCCCCCGGGCCTTCAGCGTGGCCTGGATAGCCCGGACGTCCTCGAAGCCCGGGAGGGTGGCGCAGGCGCGATCCCA
>Ga0154020_10001814_pt1 | contig 26181 bp, 23 predicted proteins | sample Klosneuvirus_201_FD_109709 | JGI IMG/M metagenome (GOLD analysis project Ga0154020, IMG submission 109709) | Active sludge microbial communities from wastewater, Klosterneuburg, Austria - Klosneuvirus_20160825_MG | ecosystem: Engineered > WWTP > Aerobic digester > Activated sludge | place...
CGTCGTCAGCTGGACGATCGTCCTCCCCGACGACCGCCGCTACCGCTTCGTGGCGTCGAGCGGCATCCAGAAGGCGGGCTGGAGCGCCGATGCGCCGGCGATGGTCACGAGGAGCGACGTGAAGCCGGCGAACTGGATGGCCAGCCCGGCGCCGAAAGGGGAGCTCAACTTGCAGGTGGCGGATCGCGATGACACGCCGCTACCGGGGGTCTCGATCCAGCTGAAGGACGCGCGGAGCGGCGTGACCCGCGCCGGGGTGACGGACTCGGACGGCAAGGCGCGCTTCTGGAACCTTCCGGACGCCGACTACGTCGTCGAGTCGAGCCTGGCGGGCTTCGGTCGCTCCGAGCGGCGCGTGCCGCTCCGGGGCGGGGCGGGGGCGAACGTGAACGAGACGCTGAAGCTTTCGAGCGTCGCCGAGACGATCACGGTGACCGCCGACACGCCGATGATCGACATGTCCCGGAGCGAGCAGAGCTATCGGGCGGACGACGTCCGCAAGCAGCTGGACCGGATGACGAAGGAGTCCTTGCCGGCGGGCCGGGACAGCCAGACGATCGTGGGTGGGATGGCGAACCAGAACACCTTCGTGGTCGACGGTGTGAGCACGACCCAGAGCACCGCGGGCGTCTGGTCCCTCCCGGTGGCGATCACCGGCCGCGGCAAGCGGCTCACCCTCTCCGGCCCCCTCGTCGGCGCCGCGCCGCTCTCGGTGAGCCTCGCGGTGAAGAGGAGGTGAGTGAATGCGACGTCCACGAGCGCCTCGGGGAGCAACCCGGCAGGCGATCCAGGAGCGATTGCGCCGGAGACAGGCCGTCCGCGTGGAGATCGTCGAGTACGCTGCCGCGGTGGCCGGCTCCCGAGCCGATCTGGACACGGAGCTGGAGGCCGTGGCGGTCGAGATCCTCCTGACGAAGGCGGGCCCGAGGCGCCCTCCGGCACACCAGCTGTAAGGTTCCACCCCGAGCCGTCATAGAGTCCCGGAAAGGGAATGGACGGCGATGACGAGCGGCTCCTCCGGAAGATCCAGCAGGGTGACGGTGAGAGCTTCGGCGTCCTCTACGAGAGGACCCGCGAGTGGCTCCTCTCCTTCGTCATCGTGCCGCGCGTCGGGAGGGACCGGGCGGACGACGTCCTCGCCGAGACGTATCGAACCGCGCTCGTCAAGGTCCGGGGCTTCGAGTGGCGGGGCACCGCGCTCCTCCACTGGCTCGCGTCCATCGCCAAGAACAAGTGTCTGGAGAGTGTCAAGGGGGCTTCCCGGGCGTCGGCGCGCGAGGAGCCTCTCTCGGAGCTCTTCGAGCTGGCCGACCAGGTCCCCACGCGGGAGGCGGAGATGATCCGGCTGGAGACCCTCCGCGCGTTGAAGGAGCGGGTGGAAGCCACGCTGAAAGAGCTGCCGCCGCGCTACGCGGAGGTGCTCCGGCTCCGGCTTCTCGAAGGGCGCGAGAGAGCCGAATGCGCGGCCCGGCTCGCCGTATCCGTGGCAACGTTCGACGTCGTCCTCTACCGGGCGACACAGGCGTTCGCCAAGAGGTGGAAAGAACATGCTTGAGATCGATCCCACACCGGAAGAGCGTCGCGAGGCGGAGCTCCTGGCCCGGGCGCTCGAGGGCGGGCGCGACGGCGCCAATCCCGACAGCGTGGCCGTGGCGCGCCTCCTGGCCGCGGTCCGCGGCGGGACGGGCACCGACGAGATGAGCCGTCGCCGGCTCCGGAACGAGCTCGTCGCCACGGCGTCCTGGCGGCCGAGGCGCGCCTGGGCGCTCGCCGTGGCGGCCGCGGCCGTGCTCGGAATCGGCCTCGCCGCGCGCGAGGCGGCGCGGATGAACGGGCCTCGTCTCGCCTCCGTCACACCCTCGCTTCCGTTTCTCGACCAGCGGGAATCCCAGGCCCGGCAGGCCGTGGAGATGCTCCTCGCGAAAAGCGCCGCCGCCTCCGTCGAGGACGATCCGCTCCGCTCGGCCGTCGACGCCCAGTACACGCGGCGCCTCGACTTCGTCCGCAAGGCGCGGCTCTCCGGCCTCCTGGCGACGTCGGGAGGCCGCTCGTGAAGAGGCCCGGGAACGTCCTGCTCGTCTCGTTCCTCGTCTCGGGCGCGCTGGCGGCCCAGGAGCCGCGCCCGCAGGGCCCGCCGCACGGTCAGGCCGACCGGGGGCCCGACCGTAACTTCTTCCTCGCGCAGACGCTCCGCGCCATCGATCAGAAGGCTGGAATCCTCATCGACCAGGGCCGGCACGAGGCCGCGGCCGACGAGCTCAGGAAGGTGCTCGCGATCGACATCCCGAAGGACACGCCGATGTTCGAGGCGAAGGTCCACCTCATCGGCCGGCTCGCCATCAGCCTGACGAACATCGGGAAAAAGAAGGAAGCGGTGGAGACGATCCAGAAGCTCCTCGCCGAGGTGCCGAAGGACTCCGTCGCGGAGGCGCAGGCCCTTCTCGACGCCGGCACCGTCTACCGGCAGTCCGGCATGCCCGACGAAGCGCTGAAGATGTTCGATCGCGCGATAGACCTTTCCCAGAAGCTGGCGGCGAAAGCGCCCCGTGGGCCCGCGGATGGCGGCCCGCCCGCTCGAGGGTTCCACCCTGGACAGCCGCCTTCCGGCGGACGGCCAGGCCCCAACGCCGGCCCCCGCCCCGGAGGGCCTCCCCCGCAACAGTCCGCACCCCCCAAAGGAGATGAGCCATGAAACGATTCCTCGGCACCCTCGCCCTCACCCTCGTCGTCGCGCTCCCGCTCGCCGCCCAGCAGCCGCCGAACGGCGGACCGCAAGGCGGTCCGGGTAACGCCGGGCCCCAGCAGGCCCCGCCCGACCAGCTGCTCAAGGACGTCCTCGGCTTCTCGCAGGCGCAGCTCGATTCGCTGAACCAGGGCCTCACCGCGCGCCATCAGGCCGTGATGGCCCTCCAGCCGCAGATCGCGGAGGCGGACAAGGCGTTCCGCGACGCCCTCAACGCGGCGACGCCGGACGCGAGCGCGATCGGCACGGCGGCGCTCCGCCTCCAGACCCTCCAGAAGCAGATGCGAACCCTGGACGACCAGTTCCGGACGTTCTTCGACGGGCTCCTCACGGCCGACCAGAAGACGAAGGTCGCGAGCATCAAGGCCCTCCAGCAGAGCCTCCAGCTGGGCCAGGTGCTGAACCAGCTCCAGGTGAACTGACCGCAGCTCGTGCCGAATGGTGAAGGGCGCCGGGAACGGCGCCCTTTCGCTCTCTGCCGCTTGGACCTCCGTGGAGCATACTTGCGTGTCGGAGAGGGGCAGATGGAGAAGGCCGCCAAAGGCGCCAAGATGCGGCGGGGTAGTCACACGCTACTTGACGTGCGAAAGGCGCTTTCGCTCCCCGAGGGAATCACGCGCGTTGACGTGAAGACCGCAAACAGGGACTGGATGCGCAAGAGGTTCGGAAGGCGCGAGCGCTAAGGCGCCGGGACGAAGCGGACGAGCGTCACGCGCGCCTCGGACGAGAGCCCGCGGAGCGCCTGCTGCATCAGGGCGAGCACCTTCTCCTCCGACCGGCCGCCGGTGCCGGCGCCGATCAGCGGGAACGCGACCGATTGGAAGCCGTGCGCGTTCACGAGGGCCATCGCGCTGACGACGGAGCCCTGGATCGACGCCTCGGTGGCGCACCAGAAGAGGTTGATCCCGGCCACGTGGATGATCCCGCGGAACGGCAGCCGCCCCGCCGACGTGAGGACGGCTTTCCCGAGGGGGATCGGGCCGTGGCGAAGGAGCTCGCGGAAGGGCTGCGTTCCCGCGCGGCGCTTGATGGCGCCCGAGACGCCCTGCGGCAGGAGGAGCCACCAGGGGATGACGTTGCGGTTCCAGGCGTTCACGATCACGTCGACCTTCTGGTCGAGCAGGTCGCCCGTGACGATCTCGTGTTCGATGGGCATGGTCGGAGTCCTGACGTGCGACATGAAGGGGCGGGCCGATGCGTGTCCATGATGCACCTGCATCAGTCGATCGGAGACCGATGGCAACGCGCGGTCAAAAGGAAGTATTCAGAATAGCATATGAGTTCGTTCGATTTCTCGGCCCTGATCCGGCCTCTCCACGTCGCCGCCTTCGTGCTCCTGACTGCCCTACCCGGCCAGGCTCAGGACGTGAGCATCTATGACGACGTGCTCCAGAACGGCTTCCTGAACTACTCCTACGGCGGGCAACCCGGGGACATCGACTTCGGAAGCACAGCCCAGGCGCACGGGGGCGCCAAGTCGATCGCCTTCACCGGAAATGCCTACAACGCCATCTCGTTCGCTCACACCACGCAGGCCTTCAGCACGGCGTCGCACCCGACGCTTCGCCTCTGGGTGCACGGCGGCGCCTCGGGCGGGCAGCAGCTCCGCCTCTTCCTCCAGCTGAACGACGCGGTCGTCGCCCAGGCGGAGCTCGATTCCTACATCTCGGGCGGCGCCCTCGCGGCCGGCACGTGGCGTGAGGTGACGGTGCCGCTCGGACAGGCGCCGCTGTCGTACGCCGGCTCGTTCGACCGGATCGACCTCCAGAGCGATGCCGGCGGCGGACAGCCCACCCTCTACGTCGACGACGTGAGCCTGGTGGCGGGCGTGGCGCAGGGCGTCGGCGTGCTACAGATCGAGCGCGGTGTGACGGTCGCCTCCATGGTGAGCGACCGATTCACCTGGTCAGACAGCGCCAGCAAGCCGCGCGTGGCCGTGCTGGCGCACAACGACGGTCAGGTGGGTCCCACGGCAGGCGTCTACGAGAACCGGGGCGGCGCCCTGCGCGAGTTCCGTTATCAGCTGCCGGACGGCAGCACTCGGGTGGCCGGAGTCACGAACTACGACAACGGCGGGTACGGCGGCTTCGGGTATGTCGTCTCCCACGCGGCGAACAGCACCTGCATCGGCGACGACTCCCCGCTGGGCTACAGCTTTCCCGGCCTTTTCCAGCGTGTCTTCGAGGGGCGCCATCACGTCATCTTCCGCTTCACGCAGAACTACGTGCGCAACTGCTCCACCACGCTCCCCGTACAGCAGCGGACGATCCCGGTCACGATCGACTGGGTGTTCGCCACCGGGCGCGACAACCCGCTGTGGGCCATTACCTTCGACCTCTCCGGGACACCGGTGAACACCTTCTTCGACGACTCCCGCGCGCCCTACGGCGAGCTGAACATCGACGGCCAGGGGTTCACGAACATCGACGGCGTGGCCTGGGGCGATCGCTACAGGTTCACCACCACCACGGCTCCGGTGACGCTGAACAGCCAGTGGACGTGGAACGTGCCGAACACGGTGCCGTACGTGAAGCTCTGGATCGCGTCGACGAACGCGACGATGGGCCTCGTGCAGACGCAGCCATTGAGCCAGCAGGACGCTGGCGGCGGCCGCAACGAGTACTACCACGACCTCACGCCGTACTGGAACAAGACGTCGGCGATGGGAAACGCGGGCGGCGCCGACGTGATGCCGTGGCAGGACAGCTGGCCCTACCAGGCCACCAGCTTCTCCATCGGCTCTTTCGCTTCGAGCAACAACGCGCGTCTCACCTGGGGCACGCAATACGGTTTTCTCGGGCAGCAGACGTACGACACCCGCAACGGGCTCGTGGCCACGGCGCCGGGCTGGCCGAAGAAGAGCTACTCGACCTACGTCGTGATGGGGACCCACACGGCCGACCCGGTGGGCGCCCAGGTGGCACAGGTGGAGACGGTCTCCTCCCTGGCTCTCAGCGCGACGCTCGGCAGCGTGGTGACGAGCGGACCCGCCGGCAACGCCCGCGCCGACAACATGACGTACGTCCCGGCCGGCTACAACCCGGTCTACGGCGCGCTCGCGTTCCTGGCGAACGCGAACCGTCTGGACGCGAACATCTCCGTCGGCTCGGGGACGCTGCGGAAGCCGCTCCTGATCCTGGGCGGCTACACCGGCGCGACCTACCCGACGTCGGTGAAGCTGGGCGGAGTGTCGCTCGCGTCCGACGTCGACTACTTCGCCTCGATCCGCTCCGGGGCGAACGAGCTCTGGATCACCCTGAATCGCGACCTGAGCGGCGCCGTGAACCACCTGGAGGTGGGGAGCGCGTCTTGCGCCGGCACGCCACCCGCGCCGACGATCAGCGCGTCGGGTCCGACCACGTTCTGCAGCGGCGGCAACGTGACGCTCACCGCGAGTATCGCGCCCGGGGCGGGCGTCAGCTACCTCTGGAGCCCGGGCGGGCAGACGACTCAGGCGATCACCGCCACGGCGACCGGGAGCTACTCGGTCACGGTGACGGCGAACGGCTGTCCGGGGACGTCTCCGGCCACCGCCGTCACCGTGAACAGCGTGGCGACGCCGTCGATCACAGCGCCGGCGAGCGCCACGACGGGACAGACGGGACTGACGGCGAGCACGGCGGGCGTCGGTGGCGACACGTTCGCGTGGGGAATCGCGAACGGGACGATCACGGGCGGACAGGGGACGAGCCAGATCACCTTCACGGCGGGGATCGCCGGCTCGCTGGGCCTCACCGTCGTAAGGACGAGCGGCGGCTGCGCGTCGCCTCAGGGCACGGCCTCCGTCACGGTCACGGCGGTCGCGGGCGGCTGCACGCCGAACGCCACGACGCTGTGCCTGAACAACAGCCGGTTCCGACTGTCGGTCGCCTGGAAGAACCCGTACGACGGCGGCACCACGGGCGTGGGGACCGCGGTGCCTCTCACCAGCGACAGCGGCTACTTCTGGTTCTTCGCGTCGAGCAACATCGAGCTCGTCATCAAGGTGCTGGACGGCCGGGCCGTGAACGGAAAGTTCTGGGTCCTGTACGGCGCGCTGTCCGACGTGGAATACACCATCACCATCACCGACACGCAGAACGGCAACGTGAAGACCTACTTCAACCCGGGGAGGAATCTCGCGAGCGTGGCCGACGTCAGTGCTTTCCCGGGAGCACGACCCGATTCGGGCGCTTCGCCGACTTCCCGGGGTTCCGACGCCTCCTACGGGGCGCTCGCCACGTATCAGCTGGCCGCGGCGGCCGGGGCCGGTCGGCGTCCGCTCGGCCCCGCGACCGTCGACAAGTGGTCCCTCTGGTCCAGCGGCGTGAAGCTGCGGGGCGCGAACGTCTTCCAGCGGCGGCGTTACGGCTTCGACGGCACCGAGTTCCTCGGCTCGGGCGTCGTCGGCCCGCCGTTCACCCAGCAGGACTTCGACCGGCTCGCCGCGCTCGGCGCGAACGTGGTGCAGCTCTCCCACCCGGGTCTCTACTCCGAGAATCCCCCCTATGTCCTGGATTCGGCCGTCCAGAGCAACCTGGACAGCTTCGTCTCGATGGCATCGCAGGCGGGGCTCTACGTCGTCATCGGGTTCCGGACGGGGCCCGGGCGGAGCGAGGCGACGTTCGGGTACTTCCCGGCCGGCTACGACAACGACGCCGTCTGGACGAACCAGGCGGCTCACGACGCCTGGGCCGAAATGTGGCGGGCCGTGGCGCAGCGCTACAGCGGCAACCCGGCCGTGGTGGGGTACGACCTGATGGTCGAGCCCAACAGCAACGCGCGGCTTCTGAATCAGTACGACCCCGCGGCGTTCTACACACAGTACGGGGGGACGCTGTACGACTGGAACACCCTCTATCCCTCGATCACCACGGCGATCCGGCAGGTCGATGCCGCCACGCCGATCCTGATCGGCGGGATGAGCTTCAGCTCGATCTACTGGCTGAACTCTCTCCAGCCGACGTCCGACACGAAGACCGTCTACGCCGTCCACAACTACGAGCCCTTCGTCTACACGCACCAGAGCCCGCCGAACCTGACGCTCGCGTATCCCGGGAGCTTCGACGCGGACGGAGACGGAACGATCGACAACGTGAACCTGGCATGGCTGCGACAGAGCCTCGCGCCGATCGACACCTTCAAGGCGGCCCACCCGGGCAAGCCGGTAGCGGTGAACGAGTTCGGCGTGAAACGGTGGCAGCCGGGCGCCGACCAGTACGTCAGGGACCTGACGACCGTTCTCGAGGAGAAAGGCGCGAACCACGCCCTGTGGACGTGGGCCTCGTCCTGGGCGCCGGGGGCCTCCGACGACGACTTCAACTTCCGGCACGGCGCGGATCCGAACAGCCACACCGACGTCGTCTCGAGCCCGCTCCTCTCGGCCGTGACGGCGGACCTGGCCCGGAACGCCGCCGCCGGCTGCACCGGCGGAGCGACGCTCTGCCTGGCGAGCGACCGGTTCCGGCTGAGCGTGGCGTGGAGGAACTACAACGACGGCTCGACCGGCGTGGGGACCGCCGTGAAGCTGACGGACGACAGCGGCACCTTCTGGTTCTTCAACGCCGCGAACGTGGAGCTGATGCTCAAGGTGCTGGACGGCCGCGCGACGAACGGGAAGTTCTGGGTCTTTTACGGCGCGCTGAGCGACGTGGAATACACCATCACGGTGACGGATACCCAGACCAGCGCGGTGAAGACGTACGTCAACCCGGCGCACACGCTCGGAAGCAGGGCGGACATCAACGCGTTCTGATCGCCGATCGCCCCCGACAGACGACCGTTCATCAGCCGTTCCGGGCCGTTCGGCCCGACTGGCCTCGCGCGGAGCCGGGGTGGACGCCATCGTCTTTCCATGAACGGTGGATTCGCCGCGACGCGGCGGCCATGTCGAAGGGGCCGAGCCGTTCCACGCCGAGGGCGATCGGTCGCGGCGGCGCGCTGGACGGCTATCCTTCCCCTTCATGAAGACACGCCTCACGCTGAGCCGCGACGACATCACCCAGCTCTCCGTCGATGCGATCGTGAACGCCGCGAACACCAGTCTCTTGGGCGGAGGCGGTGTGGACGGCGCGATCCACCGGGCCGCCGGCCCCGGCCTCCTGGCCGCCTGCCGCCCGCTCGGCGGCTGTCCGACCGGCGACGCGAAGATCACCCCCGCCTTCGATCTGGCGTCGCGCTTCGTCATCCACGCCGTCGGTCCCATCTGGTACGGCGGCGGCCAGGACGAGCGCGACCACCTGGCGTCCTGCTACCGCAGGAGCTGCGAGCTCGCCGCGGCGAACGGCTGCCGCACGATCGCCTTCTCCGCGATCAGCTGCGGTGCCTACGGCTTCCCGCTCGACGAGGCCGCCCGCATCGCCGTGGCCGAGGTGCGCCGGTTCTGCGCCGCGCACGACTCGCTGGACGAGGCTATCTTCGTCTGCTTCACGAATGAGGTCGCTGCTGCGTATCGCGAAGCGCTCGGTCCCTGAACCTCACTCCGCGCGCAGGAACGTCGAGTCCTGCGAAACGTTGTCGATCACGGTGATGTAGGCGTCGAAAGCGTCCAGCCCCGACGTCCGCTCGATGGTCGCGGTGTAGCCCGTGCCGGCCGCTCCCACCAACTCGAGGACCTTGTTCCACTGGAACAGCCGGCCCGGCTCCAGCGTCTGGACGAGCGGCGTCCCGACGTTGCTTCCGTCGGGGCCCGTCACGGTGACGAGGACGGCTACCGGGGCTGTCGAGTCGGAGGTGGTGGAGCCGAGGTGGACGACGGCGAGGTTCGTCCGGAAGGCGTCGGTCTGGGTCAGGCCGATCACCATCTTCTTCCTGCTGGCGCGGGCCAGGTAGGGGTCGATGGAGGTGAACGCGAGACCGGTGCCGTTCGACGCTGTGGTCTGCGAGGACGCAAAGGCGCGGCCGTAGGCGCGGAAGGCGAAGCGGATGGAGCCGAAGTCGTCGGGGCCGATCCTCGACGGGTCGAGCTTCCGGAAGTGGTCCACGGCGTTCGGGTAGCGGATGCCACGGCCGACGTCGAGCGTGAGGACCTCCTTCACCGAGGCGCCGGTGCCGGCGGAGGTGTAGGTGACGTCCGCCGTGATGGGCGTGCCGTCGACGTTCGTGACGGAGCACTCGGACGTGAAGCGGGTGCCGGCGCCCTGCGCGTCGACGACCACCGGCAGCGTGAGCGTCGACGTGGTCGTGCCGGTGGCGCGGATGAACGCCGCGTCCTGGTTGACGTTCGAGACGACGGTGGCGTAGGCGTCGAAGCCGTGCGAGTCGCTGTAGGGCTGGAGGAGCACGCTGAACGTCTCGCCGGTGACGCCGAAATCCTGCAACGGCGTCTGGAGCTGCAGGAACTGGTTCGGCGGCACGTCCACGTTCTTCTCGCCCACGCGCAGGCCGGTCGCGTCGTCGTAGAACTCCGCGGCGAGGCTCACCGTGGGGCAGGTGCCCAGCGCGCCGCAGAGGTTCGCCACGGCGATGTTCGTCCGGTAGGCGCTGGTCGCCTTCAGGCCGTTCAGGGTCACGCGCCCGACGAAGAGCTGGCTGGCGGGGTCGACCGACGTGTAGCCGAGGCCGGTGGTTGCGCCCTGCGGGAAGGGCCCGCCGCCGCCGAAACGGCTGTAGACGCGGGCCGCCATCGTCCCCTTGCCGTTGCGGAACCGCGCCGCCAGCGTCCCGACAGCGGAGTCGGGGAGCGACGAGGCGCCCAGCTCGCGGAGCGACTTCACGATGTCGGGAAAGACGCGCGTCTGGGCGGCGGGGAGGTTGATCGGCACGACGTACTCCGCGGCGGCCGTGGTGTAGACGAGGTCGAGGGACGTGGCTGCGTCGACGTTCGTCAGCGTCACCTCCGTGAAGAAGTTGTCGGTGGCGCTGTCGGGGCGCACGGTGAGCGCGACGGGCAGCACGGCGCGCGTGGTGAAGGCCTCGCTCCCGCCGAGCGGCTGCCACCACTGGATGGGGCCGTTGCCGGTGAGGGCCTCCCCTCCGTTGGACCAGACGAGCGTCGTGAAGCCGACGCCGCTCTGCGTGGCGAGAGCCCGGCCGCCGTCGTAGCCGACGTAGACGATCCGGTCGACGAAGGCCTGTCTCTCGTCCCGCCGCGACGAGGTGAGCGCCGTGGTTGTGACCGCGGTGACGGCTGGCGTGAGGGTGGCCGTGGTGGGCGCCACGAGCGTCACGGCCACGCCGTCCGTCATCAGGCCCGGGTTCGAGGTGAGGAAGTGAGGGCCGTAGGCCGACACCACGTGGATGAGCCCGCCGCTCCCGGCGCCGATGCCGGCCCAGTTCGCCGCGGTGAGGACGAGCGGGAACTCGACCTTCTCGCGTATCGAGGGCGTGAAGCAGATGAGGCGGCTCTGTCCCACCTTGACGGCCCAGACGCGCCCGCTCGAATCGAGACGCATCTGCTGCATGCCGCCGGCGGAATCCGCGTAGACGTCGAGCCTGCCGCTGTCGACCGCGAACGAGCGGAACGAACCGTTGTCGGCGGCGAGCCAGATCCGCCGGTCGCGGTCGATCTCGCTCGACGTCCCCTCGAAGCTCTCCACGTCGTACGTGGTGAGCGCCGTGCCGACGAGCTTCGCGATCTTCCCGGTGCCGGACACCCAGGGGGCGCCGTTCAGCGGGTCGAGCGTCAGCGTGGTGGCGACGAACGGAACGGTGATGCGCTGCACGGCGTTCGTCTCGGGGTTCAGGCTGTAGAGGACCGAGGTCCGTTGCGAGAATTCCGGCACGACGACCCATGCGATGCCCGACGCCGCGACGCGCAGCGCCAGCGGGCTGAAGGCTCGCGGCCCGTCCAGCGTGAAGGTGGTGGTCCCCCCCTCCGGCGACAGCCTCGTGGCCTGCGGGACGTAGCCGTTGGTAGAGCTCTCGTACACGCCGTGTGGAAGCCAGAAGGTCCCGTCCGTGGTCCGGTCGCCGGAGCCGTCCGCCGATCGGAGGTCCGCGAACGAGCGGACGCGGTAGGCCTGGCCCGCGGCCTCCGCGGCGAGCGGGGCGGCGAGGCAGAGGGCGATGGCGAGAGTGGGCAGGCGCATGGGTCCGAGTGTAGCCTTGCACCATGACCCGCCCGCACCTGAAGAGCCCGGAGCCGCTCCTCGTCGGCGACCGGTTCACGCCGCTCCTCTCGGAGCTCCTGTCGTTGCTCCGGAGCCTCGAGGAGGACGACTGGGGCCGGTCGACGGCGGCCGGGCGGTGGACCGTGAAGGACGTCGCCGCGCACCTCCTCGACGGCGACCTGCGGCGACTCTCGTTCCAGCGCGACCGGCATCCCGTCCCGGCGCCTCCGTTTCCGGTCGAGAACCCCGCGGATCTCGTCGCGTTCCTCGACAGGCTGAACGCGGAGTGGGTCGTCGCCGCCCGGCGGATGAGCCCGCGGCTCCTGGTGGAGCTCCTCGCGGTGACGGGCGAAGAGGTCGCGCGTCTCTTCCGCGACCTCGACCCGATGGGTCCGGCGCTCTTCAGCGTCGCGTGGGCCGGCGAGGACGCGTCCCTCTCCTGGTTCGACGTGGCCCGCGAGTACACCGAGAAGTGGCACCACCAGCAGCAGATCCGCGACGCCGTCGGCGCGCCCGGCCTCCTCGGCCGCGAGTGGCTCGGCCCGGTCCTGAACACGTTCTTTCGTGCTCTGCCCCACGTCTACAGGGCGGTGCCGGCCGACGACGGCGCCCAGGTCGTCGTCGAGGTGAGCGGGGAGGCCGGAGGCGACTGGACGCTCGTCCGGGAGGGCGGCGCCTGGCGGCTCTACGAGGGCCGCGGCGACGAGCCGACGGCGATCGCCTCGATGAGCGAGGACAGCGCGTGGCGGCTGATGACGAAGGGTCTAAGGCGCGACGAAGCGGTGTCGCGCGTGACGCTGGAAGGCGACGCGAGGCTGGGCGAGCCGATGCTCAGCGCGATCGCGATCATGGGCTGAGGAGGCATCGTGCATTACATGATCGTGGAGCGCTTCCGGGACGGGGATCCCGTTCCCGTCTACCGCCGCTTCCGGGACAGCGGACGCCTCGCCCCCGAGGGCCTCCACTACGTCTCGAGCTGGGTCGACGACAAGCTGGAGCGCTGTTTTCAGGTCATGGAAACGGACGATCCGCGGTTGCTACAGGAGTGGATGGCGAACTGGGAGGACCTCGTCGAGTTCGAGGTCTACCCCGTTCTCTCCTCGAAGGAGGCCGCGGAGAGAGTCGCGCCGCGCCTCTGAGGGGCGATATGCCCTGGGGCTGGGCCGGGGGTCAGTAGCTGCGCTACCCCCGTTCGAGCGTTCGCGCATCGTCGCGTGAGCCCTCCGATGCCCGAGAGAGCCCTTACAATCGAGCGGTGAACGCCGCCGATGTGATCGAGTTCGCCCGTCGTGACTGGCGAGCCGTCGCGGATTCGAAGGCCGCTTATTGGCTGGAGCTCGAGCGTGAGCTCGGAGCGGGAGAAGGTGTGCGCATCGGCGACGAGCTCCGTCGCTACGTTCAGACGCAACACCCCGATTGGCCGAGCGACCAGGATCGGGCGCTCGACCTCGAGACCCACGTGCGGGTGACGGCCGCCCTTCAGAGTGTCGCGACGAGCTGGCGTTCCTGAGGTTCTGGCGGCGCTCGCAGACGTTCTGCCGGAACAGTGCGATGGTTGGTATCTGTTCGGAGCGCAGGCCGTACAGGTGTGGGGCGTGCCGAGGCTGAGTGCCGACGTCGACATCACCATCAGGCTCCGGCACGACCAGAGCACGCCCGCGTTCGTCTCGGCGATGCGGAGTGCCGGGTTCGAGCTACGTATCTCTGACGTCGACGACTTCGTCAGAAAGACGCGCGTGCTGCCGTTCGTCCACCGGGCGTCGCGGATTCCGCTCGACGTCGTACTCGCGGGACCCGGCCCTGAGGAGGAGTTCATCGCCCGCGCGCGGCGCGTGAGCGTGTCCGGAGTCGTCGTGCCCGTGCTGAGCCCCGAAGACCTGATCGTGACGAAGGTCCTCGCCGGCCGACCGAAAGACCTGGAAGACATCCGTGGAATCATCTCCAAGCGCGGCAAGGAGCTGGATCTCTCGGGCACCAGAGCGCTACTTCGTCTTCTGGAGGAAGGGCTCGGGCAATCCGATCTTCTCCCGCTTCTCGAGGCGCAGATTGCGGCGGTGCTCCGGGCGAAGAGATAGCCGCCCACGGTGCTGGCGCCGCGGGCCTGCGGGCCGGCTGGCGACGAAGCAGCGGGTGAGGCGGAGTTAGGTTGATCGGCACCTCCTCCAAGGAGATCGGCGTAGACTCTTTCCATGGAAGGCGTCCATGTCGTCCCGGCGGAGGAAGCTGATTTGCAGTCCCTCCTGCGGGATGCCCTGGCTGGGACCGTGACGATCGTCACGGTCGATGGCAGGCCCGCTGTCCAGATAGGCCCCGTCACTTACGACACGACCATGACTTACAGCGAGATCGCCGAACGGTTCCGCGCGATTCGGGCCCGGGTGAGGCCCGGTCCGGAATCCGCGAGCGACCTCATCAACGAGGGCCGGCGCTGAAGGTCGTCCTCGATGCCTCGGTGCTGCTCGGCGCGTTCCTCCCCGGCGAGGACTTCAAGATTTACCACTCTCTGGCGGGTGAGGCAGATTCTGGCCGCGTAACCCTCCTCACGGCACCTCACTGCTTTCTCGAAGCTGGCACCGGACTCCTGCGCGCCGTCCGCCGCTCACGGCTCACGGAAGGCCTCGCGAACGAAGCGTGGTCCACGCTGGGGCTCATCCGGCTCGCCGTGGTTCCGTTTCCGGAAAGGGATGCTCTCTTCACACTTGCCCTGAGAGAACAGCTCTCACTTTACGACGCGGCCTACCTCGGCGCGGCAATCGATCATCAAGCGCAACTCGCGACCGCCGACAAAGCCTTGGCGTCTGCGGCCCGCCGGCACGGACTGCTCTGGGCCGAAACGGCAAACGACGCCCTTACCGGCTCGTAGGCCGCTCTTCGCTGACTCGCTGGCGACAGAGACCCACGCTGAAAGGCGGTCATCCGGGCCGGCCGGTTTCGCTGACGTCTATGCCCGCCCCCCTCACGCCTCGAACGACAGATCCGCCCACCTCACGACGGGCGGCATCAGGTAGCTCCTCACGCCGCGCAGGTTCGGCTGGTGGACCACGAAGCCGCGGTTGTGGAAGAGGAAGATCCCGGGCGCCTCGCTCTGGATGAGGCGGTTCAGCTCGCGGTAGATCCCCTCGCGCTCGCGGCCGTCCATGGCGCGGGCGCCCTTCTCCACCAGACGGTCGACGTCGTCGTTCTTGAAGCCGAAGTCGGCCACGTCCTCGGTCTTCGAGTAGAAGAGCGCGTTGAAGAAGGTGTCGGGGTCGGGGAAGTCGGCGAACCAGCGGGTGAGGCGGAGGTGGGGGTAGTCGCCTTTCTTCTTGCGGGCGGTCATCTCCTCGCCGGTGAGCGTCTCCACCTGGACGGTCACGCCCACGGCCTCGAGGTCTTTCGCCAGGGCGAAGACGAGGTTCTGCGGGTCGCGGGAGTCCTTCGGGCTCAGCCAGACGTTCAGGGTGAGCTTCTCGTGGCCGGCCTCCCTCAGGAGCGCCTTCGCCTTGTCGGGGTCGTGGCGGTAGGGGCGGAGGTTCGTGTCGTGGCCCAGGAGGTGCGGGGGGAGGATCGAGGACGCGACCACGGTGAGGCCCGCGAAGAAGCGCTCGTTCAGGGTGTTCCGGTCGACGGCGTAGTTCAGGGCGCGGCGGACGCGGACGTCGTCGAGCGGCTTGCGATCGCACCGGAGGACGACGTACGACGTGTGGAGCTGGACCGAGGAGTCGACGTAGGGGCGGAGCTTCGGATCGGACATCAGCTGCGCCGCCTCGCGGTAGGGGACGTCCCAGATGACGTCGAGCTTGCCGTCGAGGAAGCGCTGGAAGACGCCGGCTTCGCTGTCCTCCGAGATGTCGAGGTCGACGCCGTCGAGCGCCACGTTCGCGCGGTCCCAGTAGCCGTCGAACCGGTCGAAGCGGGCGACCTTGCCGAACGCGATCTCGCGCGGGATGAACGGGCCCGTCCCGCTGGGGGAGAGGCGGGCCTTCGTCCGGTTCTGCATCGAGGGCGGCACGATGGTGACGTCGGGGAGCGTGAGGAGGTGGAGGAAGAACGGCAGCGGCCGCTCGAGGTTGAACCGGATGGTGGCGGGGTCGGGCGTGTCGATGCCGGAGACGTGGCTCGCGTGGCCGGCGCGGAAGTCGGGCGCGCCCTGGATGACGTCGAAGGCGCCGGCCAGGGGCGCGGCGAGCTCGGGCGAGAGGAACCGCTCGAGCGACTGCTTCACCTCGAGGGACGTGAGCGTGCCCCCTTCGTGGAAGTTGACGCCGCGCCGGAGGTGGAAGGTGAAGAGCGTCCCGGTGGGGTCGACCTCCCACCGTTCGGCCAGCTCGGGGACGACGCGCGTCCCCTCGGCGAACCTCACCAGCACCTCGCCCCACGTCTTCACGAGGACGGCCTGCGGCACCGTCTGCGAGAACGCGGGATCGAAGTTCTCGTCGTCGAGGTAGCGGAGGGCGGCGCGGAGCCGTCCGCCCGGCTTCGGCGCGGGGAGGCGGAAGACGGACGCCCGCTCCTTCAGGAGGAGCGCCTCCTGCTCGAGGGCCTGCGCCGTCTGGTTCATCGCGGTGGCCGCGTACGCGTTCTGGGCCGTGGCGCGGCGGATCACCTCCATCGACTGGACCACGGCCGAGGAGCCGTCGGCGAGCGTCCCCGTCGCCTGGTTGATCGACTCCACGGCCGACGTCACCTTGCCCATCGACTCGAGGAGCTGCCGGCTCCCCATCGCCTGCTCCTGCATGGCGCGCGAGAGCTGCTCCGTCGACTCCTTCACCCGCTCGGCGCGCAGGCCCACGCCGTGCGCCGTCTCCACCTGCGCCCGCGAGGCGCGGTAGATGCGGCCCACCTCTTCCGAGACGCGCGAGCTGGCCTCCGAGACGCGCGCCACGTCCTGCGTCTGCTGCGCGGCGACGAGGGCGATGCCGGCCGCCGCCTTCTTCGACTCCGCCGCGAGGCTCTCGATGTCGGTCAGCTCGGCGTCGGCGGTGCGCGAGAGCGTCACCCCTTCCTCGGCGCGGCGCAGGGCGTCGGTCAGGAGGGAGCGGACCTGGTCCACGCCGCCCCGCACCGCGACGACCAGGCTGCGGACCTCTTCCGTGGAGAGGCCGGTCCGATCCGACAGCTCGCGGATGTCGCCGGCCACCACGGAGAACGCCTTGCCGCTCTCGCCGGCTTGCGCCGCGATGATCGACGCGTTGAGCGCGAGGAGGTTCGTCCGGCCGGCGATCTCCTCGATCACCCGGAGGATCTCGCCGATCCGGGTGGAGATCTCTCCGAGGCTCGTGGCGGCGGCGGCGGCGCCGGTGACGGCCTGGCGGATGCCGGTCATCCCCTCCGCGGTCCCCGAAACGGCGGCCTTCCCCGAGACCGCCGAGCGCGCCACCCGCTCGGCCAGCGACGCGGCGGTCCTCGTCTGCCGGTCCGTCTCGAGCGCCGCCTCGCGGATCGCCCCGGTCGCGCGCGCCGTCTCCTCGGCGAGAGACGTGAGCTTCTCGACCGAGCCGGCCACCTCGTCGAGCGACCCGAGCATGGCCGAGAGGGCCTGCGCCGTCTCGTCCACGAACGTCCGGAGGCCCTGGGCCGAGAGCGAGACCTCCGTTATGGATGCCGACATCTCGTGAAGGGACGCGCCCGCGTTCTCGGCCGTGCCGGCCAGCTCCTCCATCGACTTGCGGAGTGACCGGAGCGCCGAGTCCGTGCTCTCGATGGCGCCGGCCGTCTCCTCGGCGCGGTTCGTCTGGAGGACGACGGCCTGGGAGAGGTCGCGGCCCCGCGACGTCAGCTCGCGCGCCACGCCCGAGACGGCGCCCGCGAGCCGGATGAACGAGCCGAGGATCCGCTCCATCTCCACGAGGAGCCCGTGCAGCGCCTCGGCCAGCTGGGCGTCGCCCGAGCGCGCCAGCTCCTTTCGCGACAGCGTCAGGTCGCCGCCCGCCGTCCGGTAGATGGCGTCCCGTGTGGCCTCGCGGGCGCGGACGCCCCGCAGCCGGGCCCACTGGTCGAAGATGGCGATGAGCCCCGCGGTGACGAGGCCGGCCACCACGAGCCGGACCCGCGTGGGGGGCGGGCCCAGCAGCAGGATCGTGAAGATGGCGAGGATCGTGAGCGGCGGCACCAGGAGCGTCGCCCGGAACGTGTTCGTCTCTCGGGGCTCGGGCGAATGCGACATCTGAGGGCGATGCTACACAATCGGTCGATGTCCGAAGCGCTGATCCGGTTCCTTCGCGACGTGAAGACCGCGGTGGACGGCCGGCTCCCGGAGCTCGTGGTCGCATCGTCGCCGGACCCGATCGACCCGCTTCCCGAGGCCGTTCGCGAGGCCCTGCTGTCGCCGGGAAAGCGCGTCCGCCCCGCGCTGGTGTTCCTCACCGGTGACCTCTTCGGCGCCCCCTCGGCGCGCCTCCTCGACCCGGCCTGCGCGGTGGAGATGATCCACGCCGCGTCCTTGGCGCTCGACGACCTGCCGTCGATGGACGACGCCACCACCCGCCGCGGACGCCCCGCGCTCCACGTGACGCACGGCGAGGACGTGGCGATCCTCGCGGCCGTGACGCTCCTCACCCGGGCGTTCGGCACCCTGGCCGAGAGCGCGCTCCGGGCGACGCGCGCCGGCGTCTCGGAGCATGCCGCGCTCGACCTCGTGGCCCGGCTCGCCGAGGCGTCGGGGCTCACGGGGCTCGCGTCCGGTCAGGCGCTCGACCTCCGGGCGGAGGTCGACGACGCCACGTTCGACAGGCTGGAGACGATCCACGCGCGGAAGACGGGCGCGCTCTTCGTGGCGTCCGCCGAGTTCGGCGCCGTCCTCGCGGGCGCGAAGGAGAAGGAGCTGGCGGCGGTGAGGTCGTACGCGAAGAACGTGGGGCTCGCGTTCCAGATCGTGGACGACCTCCTCGAGACCTCTCCCGACGCCGATACGCGGAAGGAGGCGCGCCGCCTCCCCGTGCCGACGTTCGCCCGCCACGTGGGTCGCGACGGCGCCACGCGGCTCGTGGCCGAGCTGACCGGCCACGCGGAGGAGGCCGTGGCGCCGTTCGGAAAGCGCGGGGCGCTCCTCCGGGATTTCGCGGTGATGCTGCGGGATCGCAAGAGCTGACGGCTGGGCGACAATCCGTCCTCCATGAACTTCGACGTCTTCTTCTCCATCAGCCAGACGGCCGTCAATGGCGTCACCCCGAGCGAGGGGGTGATGTTCCGGAACTTCTTCGCCCAGGTGGAGGCGGCCGACGCCCTCGGCTTCGGCTGCGCGTGGATCGCCGAGTCGCATCTGTCGAGCGAGGTGCAGAAGCGCCACGCGAGCCCCGTGATCCCGCACTGGCAGGGGGAGGTGGGGCTGAACGCCGACATCACGCAGCTCGCCCACGAGGTCTTCGCGCGGACGAAGCGGATCGAGGTCGGCTCGGCGGTGATGGGGCTCCTCGTGAACGGCGGCCCGGTGGCCCACGCCGAGCGCGTCGCCACCTTCGCGGCCCTGCACGGCCTCGACCCGGCGGAGACGCGCAGGCTGAACGTCGGCTTCGCGGCGGGGCGCTTCGACTTCCAGAGCCGCGCGCACGGCGTCGTGCCGCGAAACGAGCTCGAGGCCGCCGCCTGGCCGGCGCTGAAGGGGAAGGTCTTCGCCGAGGCCGCGGAGATCTTCTGCCGCCTCCTGCGGGGCGACGAGCTGGCCTCCGAAGACGTCCGCAAGACGACGCTCTCCCGGGCCGATTTCCGGTCGGACGACGACTGGGAGAAGGTGCGCTCCCTCGCCGGCGGGCGTCCCGACGTCATCGACATCCCGCGCCGGTGGGCGTTCGACGTCCTGAAGATCATCCCGCAGGACTGGCGTCGCGAGCTGGTGCAGCCGTTCATCGGCTCGCACGAGCCGCGCCTCCAGGAAGACGTGAACGCCTACCTCCCGGTGCGCGTCTTCAACCTCTCCATCACGAAGCCCGAGGTGATCGAGGACACCCACCGGCGGATGGCGGCGGCGTACCACCCGGCGGGCGGGCCGTGGCAGCGGTCGTACATGCCGCGCACGGTCTTCGTCTTCCTGAACGAGGAGCCCGGTCTCACGCCCGAAGCGCGGCGCGCCGCGGCCCAGGAGGAGGCGCGCGCGGCACTGTCGGCTTACTGGTCGGCGCTGGAGGGGACGATCGACCCGAAGAAGGTGACGAACGCCGCGGACAACGCGCTGATCGGGAACGCGGACGACGTGGCCCACGAGATGCGGAAGCGCTTCCATACCGAAGACCGGCTCATGCTCTGGTTCGACTTCTTCAACCACGACAACGCGCGGGTGATCCGGAACATGGAGGCCTTCATGACGCGGGTCGCGCCGCTGGTGAACGGATGAGCGGGCCGACGGCCCGTGGGAGCGCCGCGTACCCGACGAGCCCGTTCGGCGAGACCGACACGCGCATCCCCACCGGGCGCGACGTGGAGTGGGAGCCGCTCGTCGATTACCGGCGGAACGGCGTCTCCGAGACGACCATCCACGGCGCGGTGGCCTGGGCCAGCGGAGGGAAGCTCGTCCACTCGTTCGGGGGCAACGTCCTCTGCTACGGCCGCAGCATGATGAAGCCGCTGATGATCAAGCCGGTCGCGACGGACCTCGCGGACCTCCCCGGGCCGCAGCGAGCCATCGCGGTCGCCAGCCACAACGGCACGCCCGAGCACGTGGCCGCGGCGCAGGCGCTCCTCCTTTCGGACGAGTGGGGCCTGATGCAGGCGCCGCTCGACGTGCCGCTCGTCCAGTTCGGCCGCCAGGTGCGCCGCCCGCGCCGCTGGTACCACTGCTGCTCCGGCGAGCACGCCGCCATCCTCCGCGCCTGCCGCCTCCGGGGCTGGAGCCGCGTCGGCTACACCCTGCCGCACCACCCGTTCTTCCAGGCGTACCTCGGCCAGCTGCGGAAGGTGCTGGGGCCCGATTGGCAGCCGCTCCGCGTGGCGCGCGACGGCTGCGGCCTCCCCACGTCGTCGAACACGGTCACCGAGCTCGCCCTCCTCTTCGCCGACTTCGCGAAGACGCGTGACGAGGACTGGATCTGGGACGCGATGGTCCGCCACCCCGACCTCATCGGCGGCTTCAACCGGCTGGACAGCACCATCCTGAAGGCGTGCGGCGGAAACGTCGTCGCGAAGGAAGGGGCGGATGGCCTTCTGGGCCTCTCCGTCGTCCACCCCGCGTTCCCCGAGGGGCTCGGCGTCGTGATCAAGATCGCCCACGGCTGGAACCCTCGCGCCACCTGGTACCTCGCCCGCGCCGTGCTCGGCGTCCTCGGCTTCGAGCTGCGCAACCCGTACCCGCTCCACCGCCAGAAGGCGTTCCTCGTACCGGGCGTCGTGCCGCCGGAGTACCTCGCGACGCTCGAGTCGATCCCGACGTGGGACGAGTGGGACCCGGACCGCGACCGCTGGTACTACGAGTGGGAGCGGTACGCCGCGGACGGCGGCGGCACGCCGTAGGCAACGTGTAGATACGCGTATATCACGCGGCCATGGTCACGCGAGTACGGCTAGCGAAGTGGGGTAACAGCCTGGCTGTCAGGCTGCCTGTCGAGTGCCTTCAGGCGGCAGGTTTGAAGGATCTCGCGGTGGCGCTCGAGCTCGGCAAGCCCAGCTTGGCCACCGGCGACCGCGTGCTCGATGCCAATGCGAGGCGGCAAGGGCTGACGACGATCGGCTTTTAGGGCCACCGAGGGATGGCCGAGCCGGCTTCTGCGCTACGCTTGGCGCGTTTCAGCGTATGTCCGAAGACGAGTCCCCTCCCACGAGCAAGCTCTCGGGATCCGTGCCCGGCGAGACGCCTGCGCGGCTCGATCGCTACCGGCTCCTCCGGAAGCTGGGCGAGGGCGGCATGGGCGAGGTCTACGTGGCGCACGACGAGCGGCTCGGGCGCGAGGTGGCGCTGAAGCGGATCCGGCAAGGCTCCAGGGACGCCGACAGCAGCCAGCGCTTCTGGCGCGAAGCCCGTGCCGCGGCGGCGGTCAACCACCCGAACGTCTGTCAGATCTTCGAGATCGGCGAGCACGAAGGGGAGCCGTTCCTCACCATGGAGCTCCTGTCGGGAGAGTCGCTCGGGGACCGGCTCGAGAGGGGGGCGCTGGGGCTCCACGAGGCCGTCGCGATCGCGCAGGCCGTCCTTGCGGCGCTCGACGCGGTCCACCGGAAGGGGCTCGTCCACCGGGACCTGAAGCCCTCCAACATCTTCCTGACCTCCACCGGGGTGAAGCTCCTCGACTTCGGTCTCGCCCGCTCGTTCGAGGGGGCTCCGGGAGCGGACGTGACGCGGACGGGACAGATCGTCGGGACGCCGCTCTACATGTCACCGGAGCAGCTCCGCGGCGAGGCGGTCGACGCGCGGTCCGACCTCTTCTCGCTCGGCGCCATTCTGTTCGAGATGCTGAGCGGCCGGCGCGCGTTCGCGGCCCCGTCGGCCGTCGACATCTTCCACGCCGTCCTCCACGAGCAGCCCCCCGCGCTGGCCGGCTCTCCGGCCGTCGCGGCCGCCGACCGCGTCCTCCGGCGGGCGCTCGCGAAGAAGCGCGACGACAGACCGCCGTCGGCCGAGGCGATGGCGAAGGACCTTCGCGATTCGGCGAACCCCGAGACGAACGGCGCCGCGCCGAAGGTCCACGCGATGACTCGCCTGATCGTGCTGCCGTTCCGGACCCTGCGTCCGGATCCGGAGCTCGACTTCCTCACCGTAACGCTGCCCGACGCCATCACCGGCTCGCTCGCCGGCCTCGGCTCGCTCCTCGTCCGGTCGACGATGACCGCGGCCCGCTTCGCGGCCGACGCGCCGGACCTCCGGAAGATCGCGTCCGACGCGGACGTGGATCTCGTCCTCACCGGGACCCTGCTGCGCGCCGGGGACAAGCTCCGCGTGACGGCGCAGCTGGTCGAGGCGCCCTCGGGAACCGTCGTCTGGACGCACGGCTCCGTCGCGCCCGTCGGGGACGTCTTCCAGCTCGAGGACGAGCTCGTCCGCCGGATCGTCGGGTCGCTCTCTGTGCCGCTCACGGCCCGCGAAGATCGGCTCCTGGGCCGGGACGTCCCCGCCACGCCCCGTGCCTACGAGCTGTACCTCAGGGCCAATGCGCAGGCGATGACGATGAGCGGGTGGCCGGCGGCGCGGGAGCTCTATCTGGGCTGCCTGAAAGAGGACGAGCGGTTCGCGCCGGCGTGGGCACGGCTCGGGCGCATCCATCGCCTGCTCGGCAAGTACGAAGCGTGGGGCCCCGAAGCGCCGGTCCACGCGGCGCGCGCCGAGACGGCTTTCCGGAGAGCCCTCGAGCTGAACCCGGACCTGCCCCTCGCCCACAACCTCTACGCCGCATTCGAGCTCGAGAACGGGCGGGTGACGGACGCGCTGCGCCGCCTCCTCGGGCGTGCGGCGGCGACGGCGGCCGACCCGGAGCTGTACACAGGCCTCGTCGCCGCGACGCGCTTCGCCGGGCTCGTCGACGCGTCGCTCGTCGCGGACCAGATGGCGCGTCGCCTCGATCCGGGCATCCGGACCAGCGTGTCGTACACGCACCTGGTGCGGGGCGAGTATCAAAAAGCGCTCGAGACGAACAGCGACATCGTCCCGCTGGGGCTCGTCTACGGCCTCCTGTTCGACGGGCGCGCCGAGGCCGCCCTCGTCGAGATGAAGCGGATTCGCCCCCGGGCCGAGGGGACGATGGTCGGAGTGCTGGAATCCTGGATCGGCCTCCTTTCGGAGCGCAGCGATGAGGCCATGGAGCGCGCGAAGGTCTTCTTCGACACGTTTCCCGACCCGGAAGGGCTCCTGTGCGGCGCCGTCGTGCTCCTCGCCGGGGGACGTCGCGAGGAAGCGGTCGACCTGATGGGGCGGGCGGTGGCCGGCGGGTTCCGTTGCCCGGCGGCCTTCCAGGGCCACGTCGCGTTCGCCCCCCTTCGCGACGACCCGCGTTTTCTCGCGATCGTGAAGGAGGCGACGGTCGGCCATCGGGAGGCCCTCGCCGTCTACGAGGCGTGCGGCGGGCCGCGGATCCTCGGGAGCCCCGAGGCGATCTCGGATGCCGCGATCCCGACGGTGCGGGAGCCGCGGCCCGAGAGGCCTGCCGCCCCGACGTCGGGCTAGACTCTTTCTCATGACGAGATCGATCGGCCGGAGGCACGGACCGCGGACGCTGTCGAACTTCGTCGGGGGCTCCTTCGCCCCCGCGGCCGACGGCCGGACGCTCGACGACCTCGCCCCGGCCACCGGTGAGGTGATCGCACGGATCCCCCGTTCGTCAGCGGTCGACGTCGACGCCGCCGTCGCCGCGGCGCGGGCCGCTCTCCCCGCCTGGCGCCGGACGTCGGTCGCGGCGCGGGCCGATCTCCTCGACGCCGTCGCGCGGCGGATCGGGGAGCGTGCGGAGGAGCTGGCGGAGCTCGAGTCGCTCGACACGGGGAAGTCGATCCGGACCGCGCGGACGGTCGCCATCCCGCGGCCCGCGCTGAACTTCCGCTTCTTCGCGGGGGCCGCCCGGCACGACGAGACCGGCTGCCACTCGATGGAGGGCGCCCTGAACTACACGCTCCGCGCGCCGCTCGGCGTCGTGGCGCTCGTCACGCCGTGGAACCTCCCCGCGTACCTCCTGTCGTGGAAAGCGGCGCCCGCCCTCGTCATGGGGAACACCGTGGTCGCGAAGCCGAGCGAGCTGACGCCCCTCACCGCGAACGCGCTGGCCGAGATCTTCCGCGACGCGGGCCTGCCCGAGGGCGTCTTCAACCTCGTGCACGGGCTGGGCGCGGAGGCGGGCGAGGCGCTCGTCGCGCACCCCGGCGTGGCCGCCGTCTCCTTCACCGGCGGCACGGCCACGGGCGCGCGCGTGGCCGCCAGCGCGGCGCCGAGGTTCAAGAAGCTGAGCCTGGAGCTGGGGGGGAAGAACGCCTCCGTCGTCTTCGCCGACTGCGACTTCGACGCCACGGTGGAAGGTGTCGTCCGCGCCGGCTTCCTGAACCAGGGCCAGGTCTGCCTCTGCGGCTCGCGCGTCCTCGTGGAGAGGCCGCTCTTCCAGCAGTTCGTGGAGGCGCTGGTGTCGCGCGTGTCGGCGATGCGCGTCGGGCCGCCTTCAGACGAGGCGACGGACCTGGGCGCGCTGATCTCCGAGGCGCATCGCGCGAAGGTGGAGGGCTACCTCGCGCTCGCGAAGGAGGAAGGCGGGACGATCCTCTGCGGGGGCGATCGCCCCACGCTCCCGCCGCCGTACGACAAGGGCGCGTTCCTGAACCCGGCGGTCGTCGCGGGCCTCTCGCCGGCCTGCCGCACCGCCACCGAGGAGATCTTCGGCCCGGTCGTGACGGTCCACCCGTTCGACACCGACGCCGAGGCGGTGGCGATCGCGAACGGCGTCCGCTACGGCCTCGCCGCGTCCGTCTGGACGCGCGACCTCGCCCGGGCGCACCACGTCGCCGCGGAGCTCGAGACGGGGATGGTGTGGGTGAACACCTGGCTCCTCCGCGACCTGCGGGTGCCGTTCGGCGGCGTGAAGGAGAGCGGCGTCGGGCGCGAAGGCGGACGCCACTCGCTGGAGTTCTTCAGCGAGGCGCGGAACATCTGCGTGAAGCTGTAGAGGAACGAGGAAGGCGGCGGGTTATCTTCCACGATATGAGTAAGCGTATGCAGGTCCGGAAAAGCTCGCGGGACGCTGGACGGAAGCAGCCGATCGGAGTCGCGCGAACCAAGCTCGAGGCGGTGCGGGCCGCCGCGGCGCATCGGTTCCCGACCGCCGACATCGAGCAGATGCTCGCGGAGATCGAGGCGGGCTACGGAGCGTCGGTACGGCGGTGATCTGGGCAGCGCAACGCCAGGAGCTCGGAGGTAAACTGGAGGAAGAACGGAGGACGCCGTGGCGACGCTCAACATCAAGGATTTCCCGGACGAGCTCCACGCGAAGCTGAAGGAGCAGGCGAAGAAGGACGGCCGATCGCTCTCGAGCGAGGTGGAGTATCTCCTCGCGCAGCAGCTGCTCCGGACGCCGAAGTACACGCTTCGGGACTGGCAGGGCGTCGGTGCCGAGGTCTGGAAGGGAGTCGACGCCGACGCCTACGTCCGGAAGGAAAGGAAGAGCTGGGGAAGGTGATCCGGCCTCAGCTCGCGATCGATACCGCTCCTCTGATCTCCTGGTTCGAGCGAAATCCACGGTTCGAGCCGGCCATAGCCCAGGCCCTCGGGCCCGTGATGGACGGCGAGGCGCTGGCCGTCGTGTCGACCCTGGCGCTGCTCGAGGTCCTCACCGGGGCCTACCGGAGGGGCGACGAGGCTCTGGCGCGCCGATATCAGGACCTCTTTTCGAGCACCGAGGGTATCGCGGTACTGCCGGTCGACGCCGTGATCGCGACGGAGGCGGCGCGGCTCAGGGTTCGTCATCGCCTTTCCACGGCCGACGCCATCCACCTCGCGACCGCGCTCGTCGCCGGCGCGCCGGTCTTCCTGACGAC